>Ga0272446_1000204_pt1 | contig 91760 bp, 68 predicted proteins | sample YNPCB0061_FD_194587 | JGI IMG/M metagenome (GOLD analysis project Ga0272446, IMG submission 194587) | Hot spring microbial mat communities from Yellowstone National Park, WY, United States - YNP-CB-006-1 | ecosystem: Environmental > Aquatic > Thermal springs > Hot (42-90C) > Sediment | place...
TGGCGCCAGGCGAGGTCGACGGACATGCCCGCGGAGGTTTCGCCCTCACGCAGCGGTTGAGCCCCGGGGGACCGGTCGGGGATGAACGAGTACAGTTCCCACTGACCGCTCTTGCGGGTGCTGGAGGCGGAGCCGACGGCGAATCCGTAGTCGGGGTCGTTGGGCCAGTTGTCGGGGTTCTTCATGTCGTCGGCGGTGGCGGACAGGGGTGGGGGCCAGTCGGCCTGGGCGCGGTCGGCGAGGGCCGCGGCGATCATGATGAGGGGGGCGGAAGCCAGGAGGCCGCGGCGGCGCGGACGAAAGAAGGGCATGAAAACCTCGATGGCGGGCACGACAGGATGCTCCAGTGTATCCGTCGCAGGTGCGAGGCGGCAAGCACCGACCCCACGAGGGGGGCGGCTTGTGTGCATGGGCTCACCGCTTTTTTGCGTGATGCACCACGCCTACGTCTTGCCCGCACGCCCACGGTCGAGAATAACGTGCGACAACACCTCGCCATCCACCAGGGGCCCATCAAGGCGCGACGACGACGCGGTCATGGCGGCGCTTGTCGATTGAGACGCGCTTACTACCCCTATGGGGAGCGTGTGCGCGCGAGTCGCGGGGTGGGCCGTGGCTCGTAGGCGCGGACGGTCAAGCCGTAGGACCAGCTCCCGCCGCCTGGAACGAGGCCCAGTCGAACGCCCCCCGTTGCCACGGTTCGCTTGACCCGCAACAAGCGTTCGGTTACTCTCATGGATATGACCACGAAGCTCCGAGTCCGAAGCATGGTTGCCTGTACTTGGTTGACTTGTGCAGCCCTCACCACGGCCTGCTCCTCCTCCGAATCCGACGCCAGCGCGAACCCCGGTCCTGGCATCGACGGTGGCGCCGAGGCTACGCAGGCGGACGGGGGAGGTGGCGATACGAGTTCCGAAGGTGCCCCAGGATCGGACGCGACCAGCCCGTCCGACGCGGGATGGCCCGGCTACGATGCGGCCACGTCCGAGTTCTGTGGCAATGGGCTCGACGACGACCAGAACGGACAGGTCGACGACGGGTGTCCTTGCAGCGAAGGTGCGACGCAGCAGTGCTACGGCGCCAACCCGCTACAGGCCGGGGTCGGCGTTTGTGTCTGGGGAAGCCAGACGTGCGAGACGACCGGGTCGGGCGAGTTTGCATCGACGGCGTGGGGGGCTTGCGCAGGGTTCGGCAAGCCGGCCGACGAAGTTTGCAATGGGGTCGATGACGACTGTGATGGCACGGTCGATGACGGTGCACCGTGCTCGGGTGGATTGACGTGCGCTGGTGGGCAGTGCGTGGAGCAATGCACACCGGTGAACGGGGGGTGGACGGAATGGGCCTGCACGACATGCAGCCCGTGCGTTCGAGTCTGCACGAGGGAGTGCAGCAATCCGGCACCTTCGTGTGGGGGGACACTGTGCCAAGGCGAAGCGTCGAGGCAGGAGAGCTGTGCGGGAACAGCGGAGGCTGTCAATTTCGGTCAGGGGTCGCTTTCGCTCGGTGCCTGTGGAGAATACGCCGGCACGGTCCCTGCCGGGGTGTCGCAGCTCACGCTCGCATTGTGGGGTGCGGGTGGAGGCGGCGGTGCGCCGGGCACGGGTGGCGGCGGCGCGTACGTGCGCGGAACGATCGCCGTGAACGCAGGCGATGTGGTTGCGCTTCACGTAGGGTGCGGCGGGATGAAAGCCGGGGGTGGCGGCGGGGCGACCTACGTGTACGTCAACGGCCAGGTGGTGATGGTCGCTGCCGGAGGCGGGGGGGGAGGGTCCGACGGTTGCTCCGGTTGCTCTGGGGACGAGAACCCGGCGTACGGAAACGGCGGTGCCGGGGGACCGGTCGGTGGCGCGGGGCAAGACGGCGTAGGCAACGACTACCTGGGATTGTTGGCGGGAGGGGGCCAAGGCGCAACGGCATCCGGCGGGGGGGCCGGCGGGGTGTTCGACGACCAGTCGAGCCATTCCTTTAGTGAATGCACGACGAGCGGCTTTGCCGGCAGCAAGGACACGGGCGGTGCCAACAGCACGTGTCAATGCGAAGTGGGCAAGTCGGCGGTCGAGCACTTCGGTGGTTGTTCTGGATGCGGGAACGGTGGGGGTGGTGGCGGCGGGTCGGGCTTTTTCGGCGGAGGCGGAGGGGCCGGCAAGTTTACGTACGTCGGAGGTGGTGGCGGCGGCGGGTCGTCGTGGGTGGACAGCTCGCGGGTTTCGTCCGTGACCAGCGAAGGCGGCAGTTACCAGACCCCTGGGGGAGTGACGGCGCCAGGCTATCTGAGCGACGCTGGGCGTGGCGGACGCGGCCAGACAGACCCGTTCGATCATCCGCAGTTCGCGACTCTTGGCGCGGATGGCCGCATCGTGGTCATGCCGTGATGATTCTCCGCGCGGTTCGGTGGTGTTCGAGGATGCGGCGGGCATTGCGGGCGTTGCGCGACGGAAGACAGCAATCCGCGGCGCTGAGCCGGGCAGCCGGGCAGCCGGGCAGCGGGCATCAGTCATGCTCGACGGGGCCTGCCACGCAGCTACGCAATCGCCGGACTGCCGCGCTGGGCGGCGGGCATCAGGGGTGCGTCGGCGGCGCCGGTGCGGTCCGCGTCTCACCCGCGTACGCTCCGCGCCTCTCGGTGCCGGTCCGTCGCGTCTGGCGCATGCGGTGCTGGCCGTTGAGGTGGCGGCCAGCCTCGGTTCGCCCGTCGCTCGCGCGGTTCCTCCGGTTGTCGTCGCGCCCGACGCTCGTCGTCGCGGTCGGTCGCGCGGTGCCGGAGCCGCCGCCCGTCACCTCGCCTCGTCCAACTCCCCGAGCCCAGGCCCACGAGCGGCGGTCCTGCCGCTTCTGTCTCGCTACGTCATGGTCGTCACCTCCGCGTTGAAGGTCCTTCATCCACGGAAGGCTCACGCCTTCCCTACTACCCTCCAAGGCACCATGCCCCGGAGGGCCCCGGTTTTTGCGGCCAGTTGTTAACCCAGCTCCCCGTTTGCTCTTTGTCAGGTTGCTCGGGCTCCTGTACCCGCTGGGGTTATTTAGACTCGGGGCCTACCTGCCGTCCCGTCCGAGTGTTCCCAGGAGGCCACGCAAGGGAATGCTTCCCGAGCCTCCTCGATGCCCGCTCCACGGCCCGTACGCTGCCGCTTCGCGGACACCGCTGCTGCTACCCCAAGCAGCATCGGTGCCAGCGCATTTCCCCTTGTTTCATCGTGCGTTGTGCGCAAGGCGAGGTGGCGGCCCGCCACCCGGATCGCGCTCCCGGGCAGCATCCTCGTCAGTTTTCCCCGCAGGAAACCCGCAGGTGGCGGAATTGGAGCGAAAGTGGCGGCCGCCACCAGGCCGCGGACCCCGCTCTGCCTCGGTCCGTCTCAATTCCGCCAAACAGCTCCAAGATCTGCGTCGCCGCAGGCACAGCCGTGCGCTGCCGCCACGACCTGCTGGCTTGCGTCAAGTACGCAGGACGCGTCATCAGCACCGATCGAGCCCGGCGGCTGCGGCGTGAATCAATCGGACCGCGCTTCCATCCCGCCACGCAGACTCGGGGTTCGCTGTATCATGCCGCAGTCGAGCATTGGGGTTCCGTACTCGTGCTTGTGCTTGAGATCCGCGATCCCGGCAGGTGTCGAGCGACAGGCGCATCGCGCCGCCCATCGCTCCGCACGGGTTGGGCACCCCAGGCGCCGCGTTCTTGTCCCACGCCGGGACCAGGACCCCAGCATCCCTAAGGCCGGCGCTGTCCGCGTTGCGCGCCTGCAAGCGCGCTCGTTGGCCGTGAACACCGAGCACGAGCACGGACTCCAACCCAGAACGGCGAAACCCGAGTCAGCATTGGGCAACGAGAAGGAGCACGAACACCGAGGGGGTGGAATGCGGCCAACGGCTCACTGCGCCATGGGGGGCATGCACACCGTGGCTGTCGCCGGAGGTGCCGTGCTGCTGCCGAGGTAGCGGTCCGCTCGGGTAGCGGACGTGCCCGGCAGGTCCGCGCACTGGTGATTCGCGTCGCTCGCCTTCGAAACGCACTCACCGGTCGAGCCGCCGTCGAGGCTCACGCAGAATGTCGGCGCCGCGCCCGACCGGTCGGGACAGTAGCCCGCGCACGCCAGGGAGCAGAACCCCTGCGGCTCGCCCGCCTCGTCCTCGAACATGTGGCAGTAGCCCTTCTCGCCAGATGCCGAGAAGTTGCAGGTCTCGTTGGCCTTGCAGGGCGTTCCGACCCACGCCGGCTGCGGTGCGCTCGTACCGTTGAGTTTCGGGAACGTGGTCGCATCGCTCAGCGATACGAACTTGAAACCGTTCTGCTCCAGCTTGGTCAGGATGTTGTCGAGCTGGCTGACCGTGTAGCCGTGGATGTCGTGGAAGAGCAAAACGCCGCCACCGACCGACTTGGCCTGCGATAGCACGTATCCGGCCATGTCGGACCGGTATTCGTCGGGCACGTACTTGAACGTGCTCTTGGCGCAATACCCAACGCCGCCCGCGGGAGCGCCATAGCACCAATCCGCGGAGTCGATGTGCCAGCCCGTGACCGCGTAACCGTAGGACCGGACCGTCTCGGCGGTCGAGCAGGTCGACGACCCGAACGGGAAACGGAAGAAACGCGGGTGGAGGTTCAGGTTGACGAGGATCTGGTGGGTCTGCTCGATCTCGGCTCGGAGCTGCGACGCCGAAACCTGCGCCAGGTTCGCGTGGTTCTGCGAGTGGTTGCCGATGTTGTGACCGGCGGCGGCCATCTGCACGAGCAGGTCGCGGTGCGCCTGCGTCCGCACGTTCTTGCCGTTGATGAAGAACGTGCCGATCGCGCCGTGCCTGGCGAGGATGTCGAGCACCTTGGGCGTGTTTTCGAGGCTGGGACCATCGTCGAACGTGAGCGCGATGTGCTTGTTGAAACCGCCGCGGTCCGGAACGACCACGCCGGAGCATCCGGCGCTATCGGCTTTGCCGGAAGCGTTCTCTTCGTAGGCGTTGTTCCAAGCCTCAATCTCCTCCTGGCTCGGGTCCGAGCCGTCGCCGCTGTCGTCCCCGGATCCCGCGGAGGAGCAGCCGAGGACGATCAGGGAAGCCGCGATGAAAGGGAGGCCAAGGGAAATCCAGCGAGCGTGCGTCATGGTGGGGATCCGTCGTCCTGGGTTCGTTGGCCCCAGGCCGATGCGAAGGGTGTGCCATCGGGATCACATGGTCCTACATCCGCACGAGCGCGGTGGGGAAGGGATGCAACCCATGGATTCGATGCTGGATTCGGACGTTCCTCGGCAGGCAGGGGCGGCCCCTCGGGGCGCGGACCGAAGCTGCGGCAGGGACGCGGTGGGAATCATTCGTTCCCACCCATGAGCACGTGTGATTCGCGCCTACATAAACTTCCCCAATGCGGCCAAGCCGGCTCCACCGGTGGATGGGCGCCGCGGCGGACCCAGGCCAGGGGGGCGCCTGTCCAGACCTCGTCCATGGCGTGTGCAGGCTTTGTGTCCATGCCGTGAGGAGCTCACCGAGGCGTTTGCAGGGTCCGCAGCACGCATGGTGAGCACGAAACATCCCTGCTACGGACCTCGTTGGGCAGGTGTTTGCCAGCGCCACCAGGTGGATCAAGGTCCGCACCGGGGTTGTTCGCCCATGGACGAGCTGTGAGCAGGGTCTGCAACGACGGTGGTGAGGGCGAACCATGCCCGGCACGGGCTCTGGATGAGCGACATTCACCTGGCGCCGGGGGCCTTTCAGGTGGTGGGCGGGGTGGGCGCCGGCTCGGCCGGCTCTTCGTCCTGCTCGGCGGCGCCGTTCGGCAAGCGGGCAAAGAACGTATCGGCCCATGAGCGGGGGTATTTCTTCTCGGCGGCAATGCGCAGCAGCGTTGCGTAGGTGCCGAGGCGAAGCGTGTTGACACCTTCCTTCCACTCATCGACCTCGATGCCCGCGCGCGAGGCATTCGCGCGGGCGGTCGTGCGCGCGTCGAGCGACTCTGCCGCGGACTTCGCCGCGCTCTCGAGCCGGTTGGCGAATGCACGCAGCGGGTGTTTCGCCGGACGCTTGTGCAGCTCGGGGACCATTACATGGAGGGTGTGCTCGCACTGCTTGCGAAGCGGCATGCGAATGAGCTCCGACGGCGCCGACGAGAAGTGGATGCGAAACTCGGAGCTCTTGCGATCGCCGCGCACCTCGGCCAGCAGGTGGACACCGAACTCGGCGGTGAGGGTGTCGAGCTGGTCGTCGCGCACGGACACGAGGGCGTTGGCGCGTATGAGCTCGCGTCGCGCGGAGCGCTGGCTGTCGAACACGCGCTTCCAGTCGTCGATGGCCTCGCGGTAGAGTGGGGCGAGGTCGACCGTATCCGGGTGTGCCGACAGGGCGGCTTCCGTGTATTCGAGCTGGTCGAGGAAGTGGAGCAGCGAGCGCTGGAGGGGGATCGTATGCATGACGGGATTCCCGGGTGCGCGAGCGGGGCGCGCGAGAGGCGAGGTCGTCGCTCGTTCCTCCCGGGCCCGCTGGAGGAACGCGAGCCGTGCCCCATGCACGGATGATGAGGCGCGTAGCGGCACGGGCGCGCGACGTCAAGCAGAGCGAGCGCCCGACGGCCGTTGCGTTCCGCGTGATCGGCTTTCGGCGCCGGTCACGGCGGCGGCGAGGCCGGAGGCTGCCAAGCCTCGGCTGGAATGCCAAGGCGTGCGAATGGACAAGCCAGATCGTCGGGCACGGGAGCCTGGAGGCACAGCGACGCGCCGGAAACAGGGTGTACGAAGCAGATGCTCGCGGCGTGCAAGGCGAGCCTGCTCAATCCGTACTTGTCGCGATGATACCGGTTGACCTTGCCGTCTCCGTACTTCGTGTCGCCCAGCACCGGATGGCTGATGTGCTTCATGTGGCGCCGCACCTGGTGAAGACGTCCGGACCGCGGACGGCAAACGACCAAGGACGCGCGATCTCCGACCCATCGCCGGTTGAACTCGGTGATGGCGTCGACCCTGGGGCCACCGACATCGTTCGGTATCGGGTGGTCGATGACCCCTGACTCGGGCGCGGTATCGCGCACGAGGGCCAGGTAGGTCTTGTGTACGGCATTGGCGCGGAAGAGCTGCTGCATCGCGGCGGCGACCTCGGAGCGGAGCGCGAAGACGATCACGCCGCTGGTGCCGCGGTCGAGGCGATGGACGGGGAACACGCGGCAGCGAAGCGTCTTCGCGGCGAGGTCGAGGCTGGTGGTAGCGTCGCGAGCCCAACCGCGATGGACCGCAAGCCCAGATGGCTTGAGAAACGCCGCGAGGTGGTCGTCGCGGAACAACAGGGGTTGGTCCAAACCGTTACTCCAGCTCCGGGGCAATGGCTTGCATGCACTCGACCGCGAGGGTGCAGAACGTGGAGACGTCCAGGCCGATATCCTGATGATGGCCGACGCGCTCGCGGCTGACCTTGGCAGCGAAGCGAGGCTCCTTGAGGCGCTTGGCCACCGACTTCGGCTTGACGTCGGCGAGCCTGCGCGACGGCAGGATGAGCGCCGTGGCGAACACCATGCCGGTGATGGACTCGGCGGCGGTGAGCGCGTGATCGAGCGTGGAGCGGCAGGGAATGTCGAGGACGTCGCCGTTGTGGGCGAGGATGGCGTCGAGGCCGGCCTCGGGGTAGTCGAACCGCTCGCGGAGGATGCGCACTGTTTCCAGGCCGTGGCGTCGGGCGTCGTCGCCCACGATCTCGAGGTCGAGGTCGTGCAGCAGGCCGGTGATGCTCCAGAGGGCGGGGTCCGCGGAGAACCGGGGGGCCAGGGCCTGCAGGATGGCCTCGGTGGCGCGGCTGTGACGCAGCAGGTAATCGCCGTGAACGTACTCGTGCAGGATGCTCAGGGCATCGTCGCGGGTGGGCAGGGGCATGCCGCGGTTGTCGCATCCGTTGCGGGGCGTGTCCAGCGTGCGGGCGTGTTGCCGGGGGACGCGCGTCGCGGTCGCCGCTTGTGCGTTGCCCGAGGCAGCCCCGGCGGCTTGTGCGAACGAAAGCCTCCGAGCGGCCCGTTGCGGGGCGGGATCCGAGGGACGAGACACAAGAGAACCATGCGCGCGACACAGTGGGATGGCTCGGAGGTTCAAGCGGGGGCAGGGGAGCCTTGCGTGCGCTATGCACCCGCGGGCCGTGCCGCCTGGGTGTGCTCGAGGGCGGCGATACACTGGACGAACCGGGTCATGATGCGCGGGTCGGAAAGCGAACCCTTGTAGCCGACCTTGAAGCGCTCCGTGGTCGCATAGCACGGACCATCGACGTGCGCGGGCAGCAGGAACAAATCAACGGGCTGGCCGGCGACGCTGCATCGCAGGAGTTGTCTGGGGCCTTCGAGCGTCACGGCGAGGAGGTCGATCCCGACGCGCGCCAGCGCATCGCGCAGTGCTGCGGTCGAGAGAAGCAGCGCGGGCGACTCGCTTCGGGCAGGCAGTGGGGGAGCCTGGTCGTCTGCTTCCCGCAACGCCTGGTACAGATCGTAAATCTTGTGCGTGCCCGCGTACGTTGCGCGCCCTGCGGGTCCAAAGATCTGCTCGACCACCTCCCCCAGCAGCGCGTCGAGATCCACGCCCTGCCCAGCGCGATGGGCAATTGTCTTCGGCAGATCCGGGTGGGCGCAGACCCACGCTTGCAGCTTCTTCTGCAACGACGGATGCACCGGGGGTTCCGCCAGGGACGACAACACGAACGCGACGGCCGCCATCGCCATGCGGTCATCGCGTGACACCGTCCGGGTCTCGTAGCAGTAGTAGGGTGGCTGCTGCATGTAGCGCAGCCCGAGCGCGTGGGCCGAGCGCCGTAGCGCCGATCCCCGCAGGACCATGAGCGGCAAGATCTGGAGGCGGAAGTACCCGGCGCCGATCAGCCGCTCGATGGTCTCGAAGTACGTGCCCAACGTCTCGCCTGGCAGCGGGTAGATCAGCTCCACCACGAGATACGGCTTGAGGTCATCCGGAACCTGGAACAACGTGCCGATCGAGGCGATCGTCCACGGGCGCCCCACGAGTCGCAACGTCTCCGGGTGCCCTGACTGCAGCCCCACATTCACGCGCACCACGTTCATGCGCCGGATCAGATCGCGTAGCGCCGGATGGCTCAGTAGTCCGGCGTTGACGAAGAACTCGACTGTCATCTTGGGGTTCTTCGCCAGGATTGCGGACATCGCGTCCAGCACTTCGGGCCTCTGCACGTAAAGTTCCAAGAGATCGTAGTCGCAGAACACGATGTGCTCGCACGGGCTCGCTGCGATGGTCTCGAGCTCCTGCAGCATCTTTTCGTCGCTGCGTTGTCGAAGCCCCTGCCTGGCCCACAGACAATACGTGCAGTGGTTGCAGCACCCCCGCGTCGTCAGGATGAACGCTTGACCGCGCAAGCGTTCGGGTACGTCGGCGTAGAAGTTCGGAAGCGCGTCAAGGTTCTCGAACTCGGGCTTCGCGGCGTTGTGCGCGAAACTCCCGTCCGGACGGCGGTAGCTCACGTTCGGGATGCCGTCGAGCGACCTCCCCGACTGCATGGCAACGAGAATGCGCCGAAGAGGCAGCTCGCCGTCGCCCTCCACCACCACGTCGAACCCAGGGAAGCTCTCGACAAACTGCTCCCGCTCCGCGACCTCGGGGCCGCCCGCAACCACCGTGACCTCAGGCATGAGCTGGCGAATCATCATCGCGAGCTGGTGACAGGCAGCCACATTCCACACGTACAGGCTGAAGGCCACCACGGTAGGCCGGTGCTGCTGCACCGCGTGGAAGAGCGCCTCGCAGGATCGGTCCATGGGCGAGGTGCCCCTTGATGCTGGCGGCATGAACTCGACGATTTGAAAGTCCCAGCCGTCGCGCACGTCGCTGCAGCGCGACAGGTACGATCGCAACAGGTACACCGCCATGTTGTGGAAGAACGGCGCATGGCCGGTCCCGTCCTGCTCGAGCGCACAGATGACGAAGAGTACCGCGCGCTTCATTGGCCGTCGTTCCTGGAAGCCTTCCGAATCCCCATCCACCGAAGGAGCCATGGCTCGATCAACGTACTACGATGCATCGCTGGTGGCCAAGGCCTGTTGTCGATGGGGTACATGCTGTCACCCCGGTTCCAGCGGGGCCTGACGCCGACCCGAGGCCGGTAATTCCGACCGTATGCACCGCGCCATCGACGACGTCGCAACCCCGCCGTCAACTGTGCGGCTTGCGGATGCCCCTGGCGAAAAGGTCCCCCGTCCTTGCCGCTAGCCCGGTCAGGGTCTCGGGAGGAACGAGTCGTCGTCGGCTTGATGAGGAGTTCGGCAGAACGGGGGACAAGGAAGCTCGGGCTGGCTCACGGAGAGGAGAGCGAGACCGCCTGGACGCCGTAGTATCCAAGCGAGCAGATCGCCGTGTCACCCACGATGGTCACGTCGTTCGGATAGCCATAAAGCTCCTGGGACTTGACGAGCTGGGGCGCCGCGGCGGCGTTGGTGGTGTCGTACACGGCGAGGGATCCGGGATACCAGCCCATCGCGATGGCCTTGGTGCCATGAGCGAAGACGCTGTTCCAGGACCAGTACTGGTCTTCGAGCGGTACCGCTGGCGACTGGTTGAGATGGCCGCTCTGGAAGCCGCTCAGCGTGATGAGCTGGTTGCGCGGGTCGCCCTGGTACTCGTTGCCGGTCCAGTAGTAGTTTCCGTACTTCACCAGGAACACGCGGTCGCTGCCCACCGACGGGTTCGAGTACCAGCCATCCTCGAGCTGCAGCGTGTCGAGCAACGAGGCTTGGGAGCCATTGACGTCGACGAGGCGCAGGTAGCGTCGGTATCCGACACACTCGCCGGCATCGTAGTCGAACCAACCCATGCCGCCCCACAGGGTCTGGCAGTCGCTCCAGTCCGAGGCAGGGGCGGTCAGTCGCTGATAGTCGACCGTGAGGATGCGGTTGGTGGCAGCGTCGACGGTCACCAGCGATCCCGGGACGTTGATGGGGTCGAGCTTGATCGGCGCCGCTGGATTGGCGATGTTCCAGCGGTCCACGAAGAAGCGGACCTTGCCGGGGTACCCGGGGACATCTTCATAGTGCGAGGTGTAGACCGTCGCGCCGTCGAGCTGAAGCGCGGTGTGGCCGTGGCCCGCGGGTTCGGCGATCGTCGCCGCCAGGGTCGGGTGCGCCGGGTCGGACAGGTCGATGACGCGCAGGTTGGGCGGGCCGGGTTCGACGTACTCGTTCGTCTGGTAGTCCCACGAGCCCTGCTGGTACTCCTGCAGCACGAGCGTGCTGCCGTACTGCACTGCCTTCCTGCCGGCGCTCAGCATGGCGCCGTAACCGTAGTATCCGTCGTAGCCGTAGTAGTCATACCAGTACCAGCCGTCGAACCGGAAGCTGAAGTCGGTCCGGCTCACGAGCACCGGATGCGCGGCGTCGGCTACGTCGATGACGGCGATCGAGGTGCGCCCCGTCGGGTTGTTGTAATCGTAGTAGCCCCAGTAGGTGTCGTCCCACACGAGCCACACGTAGTGGTCCTGCGCGAACATGGTCGAGCCATAGACGAAGCCGTAGTAGCTGTAGCAGGTGTCGGGGTAGGGCGAGTTCTGGGTGTCGAGGACGCGCAAGTTTAGCGTGCCGAGCGGCTGATCGCGCTCCGGGTCATTCAACGGGAAGACGGACAGCTCTGCCTGCTCGGTCCACCAGTCGCCGGAGATCTGGACCAGCTTGTTGCCGACGGGGATGGCCTTGACGGCATTGTGGGCCAGGTTCAGGCTGGCCTTGGCGATCGGAGCGTCGCGGTTCGAGATGTCGAAGGTGTTCACTCCTTCGTCGGAGACGGCGAAGAGGCGGTCATTGTGCAGGAATGCTCGTCGCGCGGTGCCGCGCTGGGGGGCCGACCCGCGCAGGGTCAACGAGTCGTGCGTGAAGTCCAGGAGCTGGATGCCGCTTGTGTAGCGTCCGCAGTAGTAGCTCGTGTCGTTGTAGTCCCACCCCGAGTAGGGCACGAGGATGAGGTTCTGGTCGTCGAGGATGTTGAACGCCTTGTGGATGCGGTCCTGGTCCTCAGGAAGCCAGCCCCAGTCGCCGCCGAAGTTGGCTCGCTGGATCATCGATGGGTGGGCCAGGTCCGAGATATCGAAGAGGGAGACGGTGATGGATCCGGAGGCATTGCTCTGGTCATATCCGAGGGCGAGCATGCGGTCGCCCCTGGGGGCCATGTAGTAAAGATAGCCCGGCATTTCGAGCTCACCCACCTGCTTGGGCTGAGCCGGGTCGCTCAGGTCGAGGGTGAACAATGGGTCCGTCTGCTGGAAGGTGACGGCAAAGGCGCGCGTGCCGTCGAATCGCACGCTTTGCAGGTTCTCGGGCCTGGGCAGGGTCATCGTGAGCTGCCCGAGGGGGGTGAGCTGCTGAGCCGAGACCACTTGGAAGGTTTCCACCACCGGCGTGTCGATGGATCCCCAGCCGGCGCCCGGTTGGCTCACGACTCGGAGCACGCCCTGGTATTCGTCCATCTGCCAGCGTGACTCGATCTGCCCCTGCACAGGCACGCTCGCGCCCTTGACCAGGTCGCCCGCGGGGTCGGAGATGTCCACGACTTCGATCGTGGAGTGGCCGGTGCCGGCGTTCCAGTCCCAGTTCAGGCCGGAGACGTACATGCGCTCGGTAGTGACGGAGATGTTGCGCTTGTACCATCCGTAGCTGTTCTGCTGGTCCTGGAAGCTGAGCCGGTCGACCAGACGGATAGCCTGGGGATTGGAGACGTCGAGAGAGATGATGGTGGTGTTGGGAGTGGTGTCGCAATCCCAGCAGTAGCCGTTTTCGTAGGACACGACATAGAAGATATTGCCCACCACACGGGAGTCGGAGATCTCGCCCGGCACGTCGTACACGCCAATCTCCTGGATGTCGGCAGGGTTGGTGGTGTCGAGGGCGACCACGCGGCTCGTCTGCTGGACGGTCCAGCCCCCTCCGTCACCCGCATATGCCCAGATGGGATACGACGAGAACATGGCGAGCACCACGTTGTCGCGGATGATCATCTCGAAGGGCTGGGCATTGGTGCGATAGCGTCCGAGCAGGGAAAGCTTATCCTGCGTGCCGATGTCGATGACGGACAGTCCGCTGTAGTAGGACAGCGCGTACAGGCGGTTGCCCTTGACCTGGATGATGTCGGCTTCCTCGATGATGCGCTCGGGAGAGGCTTCGTCGCCCGGGGCAGCGTTCTGGCCGCCAGCGCCGGCGGCGCCGCCGCTGCCGCCCGCCGCCCCCGCGTCCGCGCCTCCATTGTAGTCTCCGCCCTGGCCGACATTGCTCGAGGGGTTGGGGTCGTCGGACACGAAGCCGTTGTCGCCGTTGCCTCCGCCATGGCCGCCGGTTTCAGACTGCCCGGATGAGCTGGAGCAGGCGAACATCCCCAGGGCCGCGACCATCCCGGCCGCTGCCAACCACCAACCGTTTGTCGTTCGATAAAGATGTTTGGGCATCGGAATCCTCCCGTGATCGTGCGTGATGCAGGAACAAGCAAGGGATCCTGGGCGAGCGTGTGCCACAGGGGTTCGACGGATGAGGTAGCAACGGGTGTGCCGACACGCCGTGTCCCTGAACCCTGTTGTGTTGGTGGCTTTTTCGGGGAGATTACGCGGGGCGACGGCGAGGCGCGTGGCGCAGTGTGTGCCAGGTGCTACCAGGGCATCGACAGCACGATCGCGGGCGGTGCGCCAGCAAGGGGCGCGGTGCCCGAGACCACCGGGCCATCCTGGTCGTGGACCCTCGGGTGCAGGAGCAGCGGCACGGCGACGCCGATGGCGGTGCCGACCAGGGCGCCGGTGAGGACGTCGGAGGGCCAGTGGGCGTTGGCCGAAACGCGCAACACGCCGGCACCCGTGGCGGCAACTCCGCTTCCGATGGCGACCCAGGGGGCATACTCGTAGCCGCGCAGGAACGCGATGGTGGAGCCGCCAGCGGCGAGCGAGAATGCAACGCTCGTGTCGCCCGAAAAGAAGGACAGGTTCTCCTCGCTGGAGCCCGGCCCGAACTCCGTGTTCTCCGGATGCCCGTAGTAGAACCCCGGACGTCTCCGCGCCACATTGAGCTTCACGGCGCTGGTCAACGCCACGTCGATCATGAGCACGTTCAGCAGGATGGCCGTGTTGACGGGCACATCGGATGATTGATCGAGCAGGGCAGGGGCGACGCTGACCGCGCCCAAGGCGGCCAGCGGAGTCACGCCGAAGGACAGGACGTGGCTGATCGTGGCCGCGCGCTTCTGGTCGTCGACGATCAACGCATCGTGTCCGGCCCTGTCAAAGCCGGTAGGCTCGCACCAGCGGCACTTGTCCGGGACGTCGAACAAGTTGCCGCCGACGAGAAGACCGAGCGATGCCCCGGTCTCGACGAGCAGGAACGTGGTATCGGTCCTGGCAAGGCGGTGCGAAGGCTCGGCTGCGGGGGAAACCGATGCTGGCAAGCCGAGGAATGCGACGAGGGCGGCGGTTGCCGCGCGGACCGGACGCGCCATGGGCTACCTGCAAATACCCATCAGCGTGTCCCAGTACGTGCCCGGATCAGCGGGGCCGCATGCCGTGCCGACCTGCGAGGCGCAGTCGGCGTCGGTGTGACAGAGCACGTATTCGTCGATTCCGAAACAACTCGCCGGATCCGCGCAGGCAGCGGACATGCCCTGGACGCAGCAGACCTGCCCGCCGGTGCAGTCTTCCGGGCCGTTGCACGCGAATGCGACGTTGGCGCATGCATTCAAGGTTGTGCAGGCGCCGACACTCGAAGCGTTCGGGTTTGCCGGGATGCAGCACACCTGGCCGCTTCCGCAGGCGCAGCCCGACGCGCCTGGGCAAGGGACCGTATCGGGGTCCGGCGTGCGCCATGTGCTGCTTGCGCAGTCGGTGCGCGAGGACGATCTGCTGTCGTCGCTGCTGCAAGCGCAGACGGCGACCGCCGCGGCGATCCATGCGGCGACGAGGCTGCGAGGGGGCTGCGGGGCGGGGAGGAACAAGCCTATCATGCGGTCATGGTACGACTGGCACTTCGAGACGAGCAACGAAAAGTGAGTGGGGCCGTCACCAGAACGTGGCCTGCGGCGTCCCGCGTGTGACGCAGCGAGTTGCACGCGTGGGTTCGCGGGCTTTGTCCGGGGCGTTCGATCACCAACGCAGTCGGCAAGTGCCCATGCGCGTCGACCTTCTCTTGCCCGATGCCACAAACGCTGCGAACGTCAGCACCCATTCCCACGCTCCACCCGGCCTGCCTCCGGCGCCCCGGCACGCACAGCCGTCCGCCTCGCTCGACGACGCGGCGCTGCTGATCGGTGGCGCTGCATCCGGCACCTGCGCGCTGCCGTCGGCAATCCCCGCCTCGGGCCAGAGCGGCGCATCCGCATCGCCTGGGCCGCTTCCACCGTCGTCGCACACGCCTTGCTCGTCGATATCACCGTCGCAGTCGTCGTCGACCCCGTTGCAGACCTCAGGCGCGTGCCCGCACGGCGGTCCGGCCATCTGGATGGTGCCATAATAGCGATCCGCGTTCCAACCGCCCTGATTCGTCATCTCGTCGAGGGTCATCGAGCCCGAATAGCCCTTCCCCGTCGACAGCTCGCACTGCCAGCCAGACGCGGCCCGGATACACAGATCCTGCTTCCGGTCGCCGTTGACGTCACCAAGACGCAACGTATGATACATGTCCTCCGGCGCGTATCCCTGCGCGTCGCCCCACGCGGGACCCGTCACCGCGTCGAACGACACGCCGTTCCATGCATAGCAGGTGACGTTCGTCGAGCTGCGGACGCACAGGTCGTCGGCGCCATTGCCGTCGATGTCTCCCACGCGGAGCGTGAAGTAGTATTGCGGCTGGTCCCAACCCGTGGCATCGGAGAGCGGGGCGACGGTGACGGCGTCGCCGAAGGCCGTTTCGGTGGAGAAGTGGCAACGCAAGTCGTTGGCCGTACGCGCGCAGATGTCGGCCTTTCCATCGCCATTGACGTCGGCAAGGCGGATGGTACTCCAGTACTTCAGATTGTTCCATCCGTTGGCATCGGTCCATGCGGGGCCTTGGATGTGATCACCAAACGTTGTTCCGTTGGATCGGATGCAAGATACGCCGGTCGCGGTCTTTGCACAGGCGTCGTCGTCGCCGTCACCGTCGATATCCGCCATGCGGATGGTGCCGTAGGCCGACGCCTGGTCGAACCCGTCGCTGTCGCTCCAAGACGAATCCGCGAAGGAATCGCCGAATCCCGTGCCCGTCGACAACCAGCACATGAAGCCGGCCGCAGCTCTTGCGCAGATATCGTCGAGGCCGTCGCCGTTGACATCGGCGAGCCGGATCGTCGTGAAATACTGCGGCTTGCCCCAGCCCTGGGCGTCGGACAGGGCCGGACCGGCGATCGGACCGTCCCAGGACGACCCGTTCGAGGTCCAGCAACGGATGCCGTCGGCGGAGCGGACGCAGGCGTCTGCCTTCTTGTCGCCGTTGATGTCGCCCATCCGCAGCGACGACCAGAGGGTGGAGCTGGTCCAGCCGTTGGGATCGGACAGGTCTCCGAGCGCGGTGATCTCATGGAACGTCGAGCTCTCGGCCACAAAGCAGCGCAAGCCGCCCCAGCCGCGGGCGCAGACATCGGCCTTGCCGTCGCCGTCGACATCGGTGTTGCGAGGCGGAGCGTACGCGGCCGGGTCGCGCATCATCGCGACGGCATCGGCGCCGGAGGCGTGGGCGAGCGCCAGCAACTCGGCCTCGGTGCCGTAAAACTTGTCTTGATCGCAGGCGGCCTGGATGCCCGGCGTGACGCCGTCGCTGCCCAGGTATTGCCACATGGTCAACCCGGGAAAGTCATCGGGCACGGAGGGGCAGCCGGACACGTAGGCCGCCCAGACCATGGGGTAGACACCAGCGTATCCGGTCGGGTTGCCGAGGTATCCGCTCCAGTACCAGCTTCCGCTGTAGATCATGGGCTTCCGGCCGGTGACCTGCTCGACACGGTCGAGCCATCCCTGCATGTAGGCCACACGTTGCGCGGGCGTGTGCGACGACTCGACCTCTTCGACATCGAGCATGGGGGGCAGGTCGCCGTCAGGCAAGGCGCCGCCGATGGATGCGATGAAGTGGTCGGCCTGGGAGACGGCGGAGCTATTGTAGTTGAGCCAGTGGTAGGCGCCGACGATCATCCCCGCCGCGCGCGCCTTCTGGCTGTCGTCGGCGTAGTAGGGGTTCGTGTAGCTCGATCCTTCGGATGCCTTGATGATGACGAATCGGCGGTTGGCGGCCACCGTGGCCCAATCGATCGCCGCGCCGTTTGGGTGCTGATACGAGGCGATGTCGATACCCAGAACCGGGTTCGGTGGTGGGCAAGCCTCTTTGGCCTCTTGGGCCACCGAGCCGATGGGTTCGTCCCATGGGGTGGCGGACTCGCTGCCGCAGCCGACTGTGACCACCGCGACGAGGAGCATGGACGACCAACGCGTGCGATGCATGGGCAAACCTCCGGGAGGCAACGTCGGCTGATGATATCACGAACAGCCAGGCAAGCCGCGGGCGGACTGCGCGTCGGGCGTTTGCCGTGATGTCGGGTGGCGGCGGTCGATTCAGCGTGTGGGCGTGCCGCATTCCGCGCAGAAGCGGCTGCCGGGTTCCAGCTCTCGGCCACAGCCTCGGCACTTGAGATTCGCGGCGAGCCGTGCGCCGCATTGGTTGCAGAACTTGCCCTTGGCCTTGGCGCCGCACTGGGGACAGAACACGGCTGCAGGCGTGGTCACGTCGATGTTTCGCGCGAGGTCCGCTTCCTGGGCGCGCTGCCAGATCTGGTCACGTGTGACCTGGGCCTGCGCAGCCGCCAGCTCTTCGGACTCGTCGGGCGCGCAGCTCTCGCACAGATTGCGCTGGTGATTCCAGCAGTGCTCCGGGCAGACCCACCGTCCGCAACGGGTGCACTGCTTGAAGTGCGGCATCGCCTCGGCCACGGCGTCCCTCAGCGCTTCGTCGTGTGCCGGCCCCCCCACGGCGCGTTGTACGTCGTAGGCGGTCTCGCCGGCGCTATGGAACATGCCGCCGAACAGGTTGCCCGCCGCGCTCAGCAGCCCGCCTGCCATGCCGAGCACCGACGGCTTAAACGTGGTCAGGTAGCCGTTGTGGCAATGGTCGCAGAAGAACTTGAACTGGAATCCCCTGTCCGTGGAGAGATCCTCGTAGTTCTCGGTGAACTTGATGAGCGCCATGGCCCCAAGCGTAGAACATGGCCGTGTGGCGTCAACATGCTTGCACCAGGCTGTTGCAAGACGATTGCCCGGTCGCCCTCTGCGGTGCTGCGCACTCGACCTTCGTTGCCGTTTGCAAGATCCGGGGATCCCCTCGTGGCCGCGGCCCGGCATCGAGCGTGGGCCACAACCGTTTCTCGTGCCCACGGGTATGACGTAGTCGGTTGCGCGGCGTGCGAGACCTGTGCGAAAACGCCACAAGCGGCCCCATGGAATCGTACGCCGAGCTCAAGCACCGGATCCAGCGCGCTCTGTCCGACGCTCGCAGCGACCGTGCCCTGCTCGATAGCCTTTCCACGCTCGCGAAGGACTGGCGGTTCAGTAGCCTCACCTATCTGTTCGGCCCGGCTCTCTGGCGCCGTGACCGCGTGCTGTTCCGTCCCTTCATCCTCGCCCACTTCGACCCGTGGGCACTCGATGACCGGGGGAATCCTTTCGACCCGTGGGACGGCCCGCACGGACCAGAGCTGGAGGCGTGGCATCGTTCCGCCGATGAGCTCGACGACGTGGAGGTGTTCGGCCGGTTGCACGCTTGGAAAATGCGCCGCGTCGCCGACAAGACCGTCTGGCAAAAGGAGGTGGTCGATCGTGTCCGAAGGGCGCGCAGCCCTGCGCGTCGCCGCACCGAGCTCGCGAAGTTCGAGTGGATGGGGCCGCTCGAAGAAGCCGCGGCGCTCGCCCTGTACGAACTGGATCCGGCCGCTGCCAGGCCGTTCATCGAACGTCACATGCTCCGCAGGAGCACCTCGTCGTGGAAGCCGTCAACCGGAACGCTGTGGGAAAGCCTGCACGCGACCGTCGAGCGCAACGGCGACTTCGAGTTCGCGACGACCATCTACAAGCGGACGGCCGACCACGCACGGTGGCGGCGTGACGTTATGCAGCTTGCCGAGCGTGTTTTCGATGCTGGCGAGCTGTGCGATAGGTTGAAGCGCTTGCAGATTGAATGGTTGCCTGCGGATGCCGCGTCGGTGTTCGCCGACCTGCTGCGTGCGCGCGGAGAGGCGATCATCCCCTACGTGTTGCATGGGATCCAGAGCCTCCGGCGTTCGTTCGTCGCCGCATCGAAGGGCCTCGACGATCTGGCGGAGCTGGCGTGGGAGCGTCGCTGGTTTGGGCTCTGGGGCGCGGTGTTGCGTGTGGGTGGCACGCCGGTCGAGTTCAACAAGCAGGTGCGGCGTGTGTTGCGCGACACGTTCCTCCCTATGCAAGAGCGCCGCCGCTGCCTTCTCGTGCTCGCCGGAGTCGGGCGCGAGGTCAACCAGGGGCCGTTCGGCATCGCGAGCACCCACGAGCTCGACGACGACGTGGCGACGGAACTGTACGAGCGTGAACCGGAGCTGCTGCGCGGTCCCTTCCGAAAGCATGTCCTGTTCGGCTGGCAAGTCTCTTTCCCAAGGCTCACGGAAGCCGTCATGAAGGCAAACGACGAGCCGCTCATCGACTACCTCGCGAGTCGGATGGTCACACGTAGCTGGTTTGATGGTGACAAGAAGACGCCCGAGATCATCGATCGACTGTCCCGCTACTACGAGGCCATGGAGCACGACGAGGCGCGGTTTGCGCGAAGGGGCGCGTCGGTGCTCAGCGAGGTTCCGGCATTCGCGGTGTACGGACACGCCGAGCTGATCAAGAAGAATCGCCTCGCGCGCGTGCTGTGGGAGCGCAAGCGAACCGCATACCTTGCGTGCGACCAGGCGATTCGCGACCTGCTCGAAGCGCCCCAGATCTTTGCTCAGATCCTAGCGTTTCGAGCCCTGGGCTCGGACGACGACCGCGCGCGACGGATCGCTCGTGACAACCTCGACCTGCTGTGCGCGGCGCTGCTGCGCCCGCTTCACCGCAAGGCTCGCCTGGAAGCGTTCGCGGCGTTGTGGCGTGCTGCCGAAGGCGACGAGAATACCGCCAGGCATGTGCTTGCCGCCGCGATGGACGCATTCGCGCTCCCGGACCAACGCTATCCGAAGGAAGCGCTGCTGGCGCTGGTGGCACGCATCAAGCACGCGTATCCCGCGTTGCGCTCCCCCACCGAGCAACCCGTCATCCATGTGGTGGAGGCTCGCGCATGATCGTACCGATGGACTATGCGTCACCCAGCGCATTCACGTCCGACGGCGCCGGGAACGCGATTGGTCTGTGCACCAATCGTCGCCGACCGGTTCGTCTGCACGCGCGCGTGGCGCGTTCCCATGTGCTGTCGGTGCGCATGGCGTTGCAGGCCCTCGGGGAGCTCGTATGGTCCAACGACTCCTGGCTGAGCGACGACGAGTACTTTGCGATCGTCCTCGACCCGGTGATCACGGTACATCCGGACCGGGTTTTCTTCGAAGCATTCAGCCAGGATCAGAGCAGCTACGGCGTCGTCATCATCGATCGCAGCCTGCTCGGGTGCGAGGGCGAGGTGCGCCACGGCACGACCAACGTGGACTTCACCGCGTGGCTCTGGTCCGCGCTGGGACAGCTCCGGTCGAGCCGGGACACCTGGCTGCGGGTGGGGCCGGAGGGCTTTGCGGTGCAGACGGTCGGGGCCGGGGGAAGATTCGAGGCGAAGGTCGACCTGCCCGAATCGTGGGTCCGGGGATTCTTGCAGATGCAGTCCGCCGCAGCGATGCCGGGAACGCGGCTGCGCGTGCGGCCAGTGGACCTGCTGTCGGCGATTCGGTTTCTGCGGTACACGAAGGCGAACGTTTCGCCCCGCGCGCTTCGGTGGGTGTTCGAGCCGGGGATGGACGCGAGGCTCGTGCTCGAGCCCTGGGAACACAGCGTGCCGCTGCGCGGCGCGGAGCACACCTACGCCGAGATGCGGACCATCCGCGTATGGGGACGCAGGCGCCTGAAGCGGATCGAGCCGCTGCTGCCTTTCGCGTCGGCGGTGCGCGTGTACCTCAAGGGCAGGGCGCTTCCGTCGTTCTACGCGGTCGACCTTCAACCGGGCGTCACGTTCGTGCTCGGCTTGTCGGGCTGGACGGGCAATGCGTGGACGCGCACCGGCGGATTCGACATGCTGTCGCTGTCCGACGCGCCAGAGAGCGGCGACACCGATGCAGCGCTGCGTGTGCTGGAACAACGGCATGCGATGGACGTGGCATCCATCGCCGAACGTTGCGGCTTCGACCTTCGCCGTGCGGAGCGTGCGGTCATGCGGCTGTGCAGGCAGGGCAGGGCGATCTTCGACATCGAGCGGCGGGAGGTCCGTCACCGCGAGCTGTTCGAGGAGCCGCCCGACGAAGCGCGCCTTTTCCCGCCTGACCCGCGGCGGGAAGCAACGTTGCGTCTGGTGCGCACGAACCAGGTGCACGTCACCGGTGTGTCGGTGCGAGAGACGCACAAGGTCAGGCGCCTGAAGGCACCGGACGGTCCGGTCGAGCGCGCGATGACCTACCGCGAATGGCAGGTGGACGGCCGGGCCGAAGGCCAGACATCGCAGATCGTGGTGGGGGACACGGGACGGATCGTGTTCGGCACGTGTTCCTGCGCGTTCTTCAGGGAGAACTTGCTCAACATGGGACCGTGCGAGCACATGGCGGCACTGCTGTTCGCAAGCGACCATGCTCGCACCGACCTGCCGTCGTCCGTACGGCTGGACAGGTCGTCGTCGGAACCGGAGGGCGACTGGCGTGACGCTTGACGACGCGGCACTGGTGTGGGCAGATTGGCCGTGTCGCCCGGAGGGACCGGGCGGATCGAGATCAGCCTGCTGTTCCGCGGTGCTTCGCCGCGGAGGAACCATGTCCGCGCTACGTCGCCAGGGTCTCAACGTACGAAACGTCGGGAGCCCCGGGTCCAGAGCTTCGAGAGTGGTCTCCGCCCGGTCCCTCGCGGGTGGCCCCGAGGCTGCGTCATGATGTCGTGGCTTGCACGCCTCTGGGCCTGGATCCTCTGGCTGTTCGCTCGCAAATCGGTGCGTCGCGAGGCGCCGCTACTGCTCGGTGACGGCGGGGACATCGATCAGGTGCATGAAAACGTCGACCTGACCGGCGCTCCGAAGACCGTCCACCACCGTCGCAAGCTGTTTCGCGATCCCCGGCTGCTGCCCAAGCCGGACCGAGCATCGCGGTGGATTCGCAGGCAGAAGCGCGAGCTCGTGATGGATTCTGCCGAGGCCCGGCGGCTATTCTCCTCTTCGTTGCGCACCCGCAACCGCGGTCTGCGCGACCTGGCGACCGACGAAGAGCAGCTCGTGAGGTACGGGCTTCCGGTCTGGAAGACGGAGCAGGACGTGGCCGCAGCGCTTGGTGTGAGCGTGGGCCGCCTGCGATTCTTCACCATGCACCGGGCAGCCGATCCGGTCTGCCATTATGTGCTGTTCCGCATTCCGAAGCGGTCCGGCGGCATGCGCCTCATCATGGCGCCCAAGCGAGAGCTCAAAGCTCTGCAGCGCAAGCTCCATGAGCTGCTCGGCAAGCGCCTGCCCGTGGGCGAGCACGCGCACGGGTTCGTGTCCGGCCGATCGGTGCTCACCAACGCCCGGCCCCACGTCGGCACGACGGTCCTCGTCCAGTTCGATCTCAAGGACTTTTTCCCGTCCGTCACCTACGCCCGCGTCAGGGGCCTGCTGTGTGCGCTGGGGTACGGCTTCCCGGTCGCGTCGGTGATTGCGCTGCTCGCCACCGAGGCGGAGCGCCAGGTGACGGAGGTCGACGGGCGTCGCTACTACGTGCCAGTGGGGTGGAGGCACTGCGTGCAGGGGGCACCCACCTCGCCTGCATTCTGCAACGCGGTGGCGCTCAAGCTCGACCACCGGCTTGCCGGTTTGGCCCGCAGGCTGGGATTCTCCTATACGAGATATGCGGATGATCTGACTTTTTCCGGCGACGATCCTGCTCGTGTGCACCAGCTCATCAAGACTGTCTCCCGGATCGTGCGCGCCGAAGGCTTCGTGTTGAACACGTCGAAGACGCGCGTGAGCCGTCGTGGCAGTCGCCAGCGCGTGACCGGCGTGACCGTCAACGAGGAGCCGGGGTTGTCGCGCAAGGAGCGCAGGAGGCTGCGCGCGGCATTGCACGCACAAGGCGGGAATCCATCGTCGGAGCTGCGTGGCAAGCTCGCCTGGCTGTCGATGCTCAACCCCGCGCAGGCGGCAGCGCTGGCACGGCGGGCGAAATAGTCGGGCCGGGTGCCGTCCCTGTGCGGTCGTGCGAGGACCAGGTTTGGTTGCGGGGGCAGGCTGCGCCACGCGGGGACGGTGCGCTGCGGTGGACCGCTCGACATGTCCGGCAGAGCCCTGGATTGAGCGTTCCAGCATGCCGTAGCGGACCAGGAAGCGTGCCTCACGATCTTGTGCTTTCCCCGGACATTCCGTCGGTCTTTCGCTCGACGACGGGACCTGGGGGCCCGGGTTGCAGGAAGCGAACGGCTTGTATCACGGCTTCTGGTCTGGCACGCTTACGATGGCACTCCGCAACCGGGTGCCGTTTCGTCCCAGTCCTCCGGTCCGGTCGCCGCAACGTTGGCTCGGGCTGAACGTCTGGGCAACACGAGGCAACGAGGCATCCACCGGCTCATGAAGACATCACGCGAACGCGATTCCGGTGCAGACCGGGCGAACACGATCCGGCGGTCGAGGGTCCTGCTCGTGCTGGGCGCTCCCGTGTTTCTGCTCGCGCCTGCAGTCCTTGCCGCTGTCCGCGGCCCAGCGACGTCTGCGACAACGCTGCAGGATGCGCCGGACCAGCCGCCGCCGGACCAGCCTCCGCCGGACCAGCCGCCACCGGACCAGCCGCCACCGGACCAGCCGCCTGCCCCTCCGGCCGAGCCGCCCAGCGCGTCGCCACCCGAGCCAGCGCCTTCTCCCGAACCGCCCCCTGCGCCTACGCCCACGCCGGCTCCAGTGCCTCCGCCGCCTGCATCGACAAGCGCCGCGCCGCCCGCACCGGCCGCGCCGCCACCCGCGACGACATCGCCGTCGCCCACGCCTACGGCACCGGCGCGAACCTATCTGCCCCCGCCGGAGCCGCCGCCCGCGTACACGGCGCCACCGTCGCGCCAGCCTCCTCCGCCACCGCCCCCTGCCGCGGCGAACAAGGCTGACGACCAGACCAAGGAAGAGGATTCGAGCAGCGTCCTTCGCCTGGGGCCCTACGTCGGCACCGGCCTGCCGAATGTGCTCAACTTCGGTGGCACCGCGAAGTTTCTCGACTACATCGGATTCGGCATCAACTTTGGCATGATTCCGGACATCAAGATATCCCAGTACGGCGAGGCGACGCTCAAGTATCGCGAATACGACGCCTACGGGCGTCTGTACCTGTTCGGCGGCGCGTTCTTCATCGGCGCGGGCGTGGGATATCACAGCGCCGAGGGGACGTTCGTGCAGACGGCGTCGATTCCCAACTATCCACAACCGTTCGTGGTGACGAGCCATGGCTCGGTGAAAGCCATGATCCTGACCCCGCAGGTCGGGTGGTTCTCCGTGTGGGGATCGGGCTTCGCGCTCGGCTTCGACATCGGCGGCCAGATTCCCATCGCGCCCAGTACCCTGCGGTACTCGACCGACGTGAGTCCGGCCATCCCCGGCGCCGTCAAGCCCATGGTCGACCCGTACATCGAGCAGAGTAGCGTGCAAGTAATCGACACGCTCGACAAGATCGGAAAGACACCGATTCCTGTCTTCAACCTCCGGATCGGGTTCCTTCTTTGACCGATCGCGCGCGCCCCTCCCGCACTCGAAGACAGCTCCTTGTCGCGGCAGCCGGGGTTACGCTCATGCTTGGCGTCACCGCCGTGTGGGTGGGCGTGCACCGCGTTCCATGGCTGGGACCCAGGCTGCATGAAGCTGGTGTGGCGGTCTTCGGCCGCGCCGCGATGGGCTGGATCGAGCGCATCGCCTACGCGGCGGACGCCGGCTGGAACAAGCTGTGGGGGCTCGACGAGCGTCCCGAAGCCTATTGGAACCTGCCGGAACCTGCGGCATCGGCAAGCGGGTCGACGGGAGTGGCGTCGATGCCGGCATGGACGCTTCACAGCCCGGGGCCGATGGTTTTTGCGCCGTTCTCGAAGGACGACGGCCTGTGGTTGCCAATCGCCGAGTCCAGCGACGGGCGTGGGGCACTAGCTTATCGGATGGTGCTGCATCCCAACGGAGATCAGGCTGGTGCGCTGGTGAAGATCGTGGCGTTCGATCGAAGCCGGACCGAGACGAGGCTTGCGCCGGGCAGGGCGATTCCCGGGCAGCGCGGGCAGGTGCCGGAGGCGGAGCGGGCGCGCCTGGTAGCGATGGTGATACCCGGTGAGCGACCCGCGCGGGGAGGATACGGCCTTTCCATGGACGGCGCGGTGCTGCAGCGTCCGAAGGCGACAGCATGCGTGGTGTGGCGCGACGCCAGCGGGATGCTGGGTATCGGCTACTGGCAATCAGGTGACGCTTCGCCCGCTTCGGGGCAGTGGTGGATGCAGGCGCCGCGGTGCGTGCTCGACCAGGGGGAGTTGCAGCCGGGAGTGGATGACGGGGCGGTGTGGGGCGGGCGTCGTACGATCCTGGCGCTGTCCCGGGACGGGCAGGTGCTGTTCGCGGCGGTGGCGATGAACACCACGGAAGTCATGGCGGGCCGGGCGTTGCGCCATGCGGGGGTATGGGAAGCTGCGCTGATCGCAACCGGCGATGAGCGGGGCAATGTGCTGCTGCCCGGCGCGGGGGCGCTGCTCGAGGATGGTGGAGAGGGAGAAGACCCGCTGCGGGCGCGGGACGCGACTTTCGTTTATGTGCTGAGGAAAGAGTAGAGAGGGCGACTACGCCGTATCACGGATGCACGGCAAACGCCCACGGTGCGTAGAGCGTGGTGGGCGCGAATTCGTAGTACTTGGTGTAGTCTGGATCTGGGCCATCGGTGAACGATGAGGACGGCACACCCGCGTAGGTCTTGGAGGTGCCAGCGGCTTCATCGACGATTGCCATGTGGAAAGGAACGGTCGTCGGGGATCCGATGTCCGCGAACGGGATCCTGATCTCGACATACGTGCCCGCCTGGTAGACATCGCCCGTGAAGTCCCAACCGGCGTCGACCCAGGCCGTTCCATCCCAGAACATGGCGTTGGTGTACTGGTTGTTGAACTTCCATCGCAGGTGATACTTGGCGTCAAAGGGCAGGGTCGGCTGCTGGCCGCTGTAGTCGACGCCCGTGGTGGTGGTCGGCGCCGCGCCGCCGAGGTAGACCGTGAGGAACTTGGTCGAGGAGCCGGAACTGAGGTCAGGGCCGCTCATGCCGACATAGAGGTACGTGGCGTCCCAGGTGACATAGCCCTTGTAGCCGGTTGAGCTGGTCGCGAACATCTCGTCGGTGGCGTGGAAGTCGTTCGTGCCGTCGATGGTGAGGGTGTGCTGGTAGGTGCACGCCCTCGAGCCAACGTCATCGAAGGAGTCGGTCTGGAACCCGGCCCATTCGGAGGCGGGGTCGAAGGCGTCGGATCCATCCTTGTCGCCGACTGTCACCGTGCAGAGACGACGGAGTGTATGATCGACTGCGGATGTCGTACCGGAGCCGATGTTGTTTGAGTTTCCGATCTGTCCAAAGGTGTCCTGCACCACACCGTCGCAAACGATCTCGACGACGTCGTTGCCGTTGAACGAGATGGTGCCCGAGAATTGGTCGCACTTGGGCCAAAGCCCGGTGCCAGCGTTGGTGTTGCAGAGGGTCCAACGGCCGCCCGCGGGGATCACACCAGAGGCCGTCAGGCTCACGGACGAGTACGTGGTGGCCCCGTTCGCGTAGACCCGCAACGCGCAGTTGTCACGAGTTGCCGCATGCGACCCGAGGTTGGTGATCTCGATTGCCTTGTTGTTGCTGCTGCCCTCCACGTACTCGCTGATGATGAGGTTGTAGGGGAGGCACGCGCCGGCGTCACATCCGGCGGGGCAGGTGACATCGGTGGACGGTGTGTCGCAACTCCCGTTCGAGCACCCTGCCGTGCTGCCGTAGTCTCGCAATGTCGTATCGTCGAGGCAGTAGTCGGCGGCCGGCGTGCAGGGGGTTCCGTTGGCCTTGTTCGTGAAGCTGCAAGAGCCGTCGTTGGAATTGCAGGTCCCCGGAGAGTTCAGGCACTCGTTTGTGGTGGTGCAGCTTATCGAATTGCCGCCAGTGCATGTGCCTTGCTGGCAGGTGTCGCTCTGCGTGCACGCATCACCGTCGTTGCACGACGTGCCGTCCTGCTTGGGCGGATTGCTGCAGAGCCCGGTTGCAGGGTTGCACGTGCCGGCCTCGTGGCACTGGTCCAGCGCGGTGCAGATCTTCGGAGTTCCGCTGGAGCAGGCGCCGCCCTGGCACGTGTCGTTCGTCGTGCATGCGTTGCCGTCGTCGCACGGCGTGCCGTCCGACTTCGGGCTCTCGTCGCAGTCGCCCGTCGTCGGGTTGCAGACCGAGTTCTGACACGCGTTCGACGGGGTGCACGTCTTGGCGGTGCCGGCGGTGCAGGCGCCGCCTTGACACGTGTCGTTCGTCGTGCATGCGTTGCCGTCGTCGCACGGTGTACCGTTCGGCTTCGGGCTCTCGTCGCAGTTGCCTGTCGTCGGGTTGCAGACCGAGTTCTGACACGCGTTCGACGGAGTGCACGTCTTGGTGGTGCCGGCGGTGCAGACGCCCATCTGGCACGTCTCGGCCGTCGTGCATGCGTTGCCATCGTCGCACGTCACGTCGTTCGCCACTGCCGGGTGAACGGGGTTGCCGTGGTCGCATGCCTCGGATGTGCACGGGTTGCCGTCGTCGGCAGGCACGTCGGTGTCGAGGTTGCGCGTGACCTGGTTGCCCGAGCCGTCGCAGACCGTGTGCTTGCAGTCGTTCGGCGTCTGCGTTCCAACCTCCGTGTTGTCGGGTTCATATTGCATGCCGCAGGTATGATTGTCGCAAGTTCGGTGTTGGCAAAGCGTGTCGGTGCCCGTGCAGTCGTCTACGCTGTTGCAGCCGACGCATTGCCCCGCATCATTGCACACCAGCGTGCCGCCGGTGCCGCAGTGGGTGCCCTCGGATACCGGCGTGAATACCGGTGAGCCGTTGTCACAGGTGTCTGTCGTGCAGTCGTTGTTGTCGTTGGGCAGGTCCGTATCGTCCACGACCGACTTGGTCGCTCCGGTGCCGTCGCATTGCACCTGCAAGCAATCGCCCTCGTCTTGCGCGGTCGTGGGCGTTCCATCGGCCACGAACGCGGTTCCACAAACGTTGCCCTCGCAAGTGTTGACGACGCACTCGTTTCCCGTCGGCGGGCAATTGTCGGGCGTGTTGCAGGACAGTCCGCCCTCCGACCCTGCGGAGCCGCCGGTGCCTGCGGAGCCGCCGGTGCCTGCGCTGCCGCCGGTGCCTGCGGAGCCGCCGGTGCCTGCGGAGCCGCCGGTGCCTGCGCTGCCGCCGGTGCCGGCAGAGCCGCCGGTGCCTGCGCTGCCGCCGGTGCCGGCAGAGCCGCCGGTGCCGCCGGTGTCGGTGCCGCCGGTGCCGCCGGTGCTGGTGCCGCCGGTGCCGCCGGTGCTGGTGCCGCCGGTGCCGCCGGTGCCGCCGGTGCTGGTGCCGCCGGTGCCGCCGGTGCCGCCGGTGCTGGTGCCGCCGGTGCCGCCGGTGCTGGTGCCGCCGGTGCCGGCATCTACCGATCCGCCCGAGCCCTCGGCCGGTATCTTGTCGCGATCGACGGACGCGATGAGCTCGCAGCCGCCCGCGGTCGTCAAGAACGTTGCTGCAAGCACAGCCCAGAGGGACCACTTTGTCAAACGCATCACCAACAACCTCCAGAAGCGAACGAGCACGACGCACCTGCGGCGTCGCAGCTCGGATCGGATCCACAGTACACCGCGCCGCGAGCCGGGTGCAAGGCTCGAATGAGCGTGGGGCGACCTTTGTCAGACCGGTGAAGGCGGCCGGACCGAGGGTGGGCGGGCTGTGCGATCCGTGGCTGCGAAGGGGCGTGACGCGGACCTATTCCTGGTCCTGGGCGAGGAGTTTCATGCGAACGAGCTGCAGGTCGTTGAGGAAGTCGGCGGCTTGCTGGTAGCGGCGGCTCGGCTCTTTCTGGAGGGCCTTGTCGACGATCATCTGCAGTTCAACCGGGGTGGCGGGGCGCAGGTCGGTCACGGGTTTGTGGGGCTCGGAGGTGATCCTGGCCAGCAGGCCCGGATAGGTTGGGGATGCAAAGGGGCGCCGCCCCGTGACCATCTCGTACAGGACCACCCCGGCGGAGAACAGGTCGCTTCGCGCGTCGAGGTGCCGGCTGCCCATCGCCTGCTCGGGCGACAGATACGACGGCGTGCCCATGACCACGCCCGTGCCTGTCATCTGCGTCGTGTCTTCCCCGGTCATCATCATGGGCACCAGATCCTTCGAGAGCCCGAAGTCGAGCAGCTTGACCATCTGACGCCCGTCCGCCCGGTTGTGGAGAAAGATGTTGTCAGGCTTGATGTCGCGGTGGATGACGCCGCCGCGGTGCGCTGCCCGGAGCCCCGCCAGAAGCTGCATCATGATCTCCACGGCGTCGAGGAAGCGCAGCGCGCCCTCGCGCGCGATACGCGCGGACAAGGGCTCCCCATCGAGCAACTCCATGACATAGTACGGTCGGCGGTTCTCGAGGGTGCCGAAGTGGAAGATGCGGCAGATGTTCGGGTGGTTGAGCGCCGCCGTGATCCTCGCCTCGCGGAAGAACCGGCGCATCGAGTCGTCGTTGTGGACCATGTTCGCCGGCAGCACCTTCACCGCGACCGGGCGCTGATTGTGAATCTCGATGCCCGCGAACACCTGGCCCATCCCCCCGGTGCCCATCGATGACTGGATGAGATACGTGTTGTCCAGCACCGTGCCGGGCACGATGTCCCGCAATGCAGTCGGCGGCGGGATCAACGACGCGCCCGGCGGCGTGAGGACCGGTCCAGGCGCGGGCGGCATGGAGCTGCTCGGCGGTCCCGAGGGGGGCACGGAGCTGCTCGCCGTGCGCGCGGGCACGGGCGTGCTGCCGTCGCGCACCGGAGGGCTCGGGCGCGACGATCGCGGGATCTCGATGTCTTTGCCGGTCTGGGGACACACCGTCAAAGCCGCCGGGTGCGGCATCTGGCAGTGCGGACAGCGACGGAATACCTGGCTCATGGGAGGTTGGGGCAGCGCGTAATGTCCGACAGTTTCAGCCCAGTAGCAAGCGGAATGACCATGCTGAAATGACGCGCGCGAATCGCGTGGATAACACGGCGCGCTATTTCGTCAGACGCTTGACGATGCCAGCGGATCGCGTAGTGTGAGCCGTATGAAGCGAGCACGATGGCTGGGTGTGGTGGTGGCGCTTGGCGCGGCAGGAGTCGTTGGCTTCGCCTGTTCGTCGAGCAACGGGGACGCGGGATACGACAGCATGCCGGGCGCAGGCGGCTCGGGGGCCGGCCTGGGAGGCGCGGGGGGCGCCTCGGCTACCGATGGGTCGGTCGGCGGGGCCGGCGGATCGGGCGCCACCGGCGCGGGTGGCGGCATGCTGACCGACGCGAACGTGTTGGGCGACGGCCAGCAGTTCGATCCCGACGCATATTGGGCGGACGACCCGCCTCCGCAGCAGTGCCTCGACAGCGGCATGTCGTATCCAACGCCGGGCGGCACGCCTGACTGTCCGGACGACAAGAACCGGGAGGGGTGTCCGTGCTCCACGGCGGGGGAGCAGGCGGCCTGCTGGCCCGGTTTCCGGAAGAATCGCAATCGTGGCATCTGTCACGACGGAACCACGACGTGCGTGGCGGAGGGCGAGAACCAGGCGAAGTGGGGCCCTTGCGTGGGATACCAGCTTCCCACGGGTGACAGCGGCGCGGCGGCATGCCTGTGCTTCTCTGCCGGCCAATGGAAGGTCGACAACCTGTCGCCGTGCTTCATCGACTCAGGCGGCGGCCCCGGCTCTGCCGGCGCGGTCAGCACCATCCTCAACGGCAACAGCGCATCGTGTCCGCCCATCAGCAGCCTGCCCGTGCCCAAGCCGTCCCAGCCGTGGTCGACCAACTCTCTCAAGGTCGATTGCGCAGGGCATTTCAAGCTCTGCTATACCCTCAAGGCGGGCGACGTGAAGAACCCATCGGCCTCCGACTGCACCCTGATCAGCGTGTGCACCGAAGGCGACTATCCCTTGGCGAACCAGGTCACGCCCTTCCCACCGCTCGACTCCTGGGTTGCCGACAGCCCCGCACAGGTCCAATGCGCGATGAAGTTCGCCAACTCCGGCGGATACGGCGAAATGAGCGTCGTCGGCTTGAGCGTCGAGTGCGACGAGATCGATGACGGCAGCGGTGGACCCAAGGTGTTCAACCGCGTAGGTTACTGTCCGCTGTATTGCAATCAGACGCCCAACGCGCCCGAGTGCGTGAACTGCCAGACAGGCGGGTCGGGGCAGTTCTGATTCCGCGAATCCGACCTCCCAGGCCGACACGATTGCGCTCCCAGCGCGCGGCCAGCAGCGTCAGTAGGAAATGGGAAGCTGCAGCGCGCAGACCTGCACGGCGGAGCAAGCCGCGGCGCCGTCATCCATGCAGTCGATGAAGCTCGCCATCTTCGTGTCGTCGAGCGACGACACCAGCACCTGGCACGCCGCGGTACATCCCTGTGCGGTGGTGTCGACGTAGCAGCCCTTCGCCTGCGTGTCGAAAGCGCCGTAGCGATCCTTCACCGGGAGGCACTGCGCCCCCTTTCCCTTGCATTGGAAGGGTAACACGCATCCAGGCACGCAGTGGTTCGCGGCGCAAACCTCGCCGTCTGCGCACCCGCGGCCAAGGAAAGTGCAGTCCGCGATAGGGTGCTCGCACACGTCGCCGTCGTCGATGAGCCCGTTGCAGTCGTCGTCGCGTCCGTTGCATTGCTCCTCGCTGCACAGGTTGCAGGCGTTGCGCGTCGGGATGCAATATCCGGCGATCGGCTCGGTTTCCGCCGGGCAGCCGTTGCCGTCGTCCCTCTGCACGCACACGCTCCGCCCCAGTGGAGGCACGGCCTGGCACACGTACCCCGTCGCGCACTCCGCATCCGACCGGCATGGCCCGCACTGCGTCTTGTCGCACCCCGACAGGCACTGGTCCGACGGTGCAGGGCAGTCGTCCGTGAGCGCGCAATCGCCCTTCGCCATCTTCACCGCGCGGTAGGCGTTCACCAGACCCGCCCCGTAATAGGGCGAGTGCCCACTGGTGTCGTACTTGCCCCAGACGGGGTCGATCTTCGTGGCCGACGCTTTCAGGATGGTGCGGACGTCCGCGGCCGTCAGATCCGGGTTGGCCGACAGGACGAGGCCCGCCACGCCCGCGGCGAACGGACAGGCAGACGACGTTCCACCGAAGTCGTGCGTATAGGCCCCGTTCGCGGCTGTCGTCGTGATGCCGTTGAGACCGCCATTGGACGGCGCCGCGAGGGCGATCCCCGGGCCCCAGTTGCTGTAGTATGCTTTCAGGCCTTGATCGTCGACCGCGGCCACACCGAGGTTCGTGGCATATCCGGTGTACGAGTCGGTCGGTTCGTTCTCGTTGCCCGCCGCGAACAGGATGACCGTGCCCTTTCCACCCCGCCCTTGCGTCTCGGCGTACGCCCACGCGCTCTTGACGACCGTCGCCGCAGGCGGCGGCTGGAACGACGATACCTCGAAATTCGGATCCCCCAGGGCCATGCCCCAACTGTTCGAGATGACCCACGCCCCGGCATCCACCATCTGCACGAAGCCGTCAGCAATTTCCTTGTCCGTGACGCTGAAGCTCATGCCGGTGGATTCGCCCAGCAGATGCGGCAGCAGCTTGCAGCGGGGGCACACGCCGGAGACGCCGGCGGCGTTGTCGCCGACGGCAGCCGCAACTCCCGCACAGGAAGATCCGTGCCACCCGAACCCCGTGGTGGCCATCTTCTGCTCCCAGTCGGCAGGGAAGTTGAGCGGTGACAGGCAGTTGTCTTTCAAGTCCGGATGGTTCACATCCAGCCCGTCGTCGTTGATCGCGATGACGACATCCGGGGAGCCGCGCGTGACATCCCAGGCCTCGGAGACGCGTCCGTCGACACCCTCGATGGCGAAGCTTTTACCCAGGTTGCGCAGGTGCCACTGGTCCTGGAAGAGCGGGTCATTGGGGATGAACGTGGGGACGTATTGACGCACCATGTCGAGCTCGGCGACGACGCCGGGGATTTCGGAGAAACGCGGCAAGGTCAGCACGCTTTTCCAGGGGTCAGTGGACGCGATCGTGTAGAGGTGGTCACCGTACTTCAACCTGGTCGGGGCGGGGAGCTCGTGGTCGCGCGCGACCTTTTCGGCCGCCTGGAGCGCCGCAGGCGAACCGAGTACGAGCACGATCGAGCCGTGCGCCGCGACGAGGCGCCCCGCTGCATCATAGAAGGTGGGCAGGATCCGCGCGCCGCCGGACATGGCGGCAAGCTGCGCACGGTCCACCGGTGAGGCGAACCGGATCGCAGTGCGTGTTCCTGCATACAGCACCTGCACGCCGAATCCCGCCTGCGATTGGAGCGCACCGCCTTCGAACACCACCGCATCCGTCGCAAACCGATAGCCCGCCGGCGCCGTCGCACCCGCGGGCGGCGGTGGGACCGTCGCTCCTCCAACAAAGCAATTGCAGAGCTTCTCGCAGGACGGTACCGGGTCGGGATGGGCTAGCCATCCACCGCAGGTAGCGACGTCGATGCAGTCGGCTTGTGACGCGCAGCAGCGGAAATTCGCGGAGATGTCGTCCCAGACTGGGCCATCGACGGCAAGACCGCAGCGGGCGAGACATTCGGTCTGGTCGAGGGGAAAGGCCGACTGCGACGCGCCGCACTCGTCCAGCCGAGCGCAGGACTCTTGACAGGTTGCCAGACAATCGGTCGGAAATCGAGCCGGGTCCCCGCGCGACGTATTCACGGGCGCATCGGCCTCGACCGCGGCGTCTTCCGCGCCTCCCGTGCCCCCGGTGTCCGGGGCGTCCACCCCCGCGTCGATGGTGGACCCGCCAGCGCCTCCGCCCTGGGAAACAGGATTGACGTCCGTCGAGTCCGAGCCGCAACCGACCCACAGCAGGGTTGCCATACTGGTCAGCACCAACGCGCGTGATCTCATGCGTACGCCTCCTCGAGTCGATTGAGAAAAAGGAAGTGCCCGTACGGCTTCGGCCTCGGGGCGGCAAGGCGCGCGTCCGCCGCGCGCCGAACGTCCGGGCACTCGCTGGCACCGATCGATGCGCGAGATTCGCCCGAGCCGCCGGCTTTGAACCACCGCAGCCGCCAGCTTCGACCGAAGTTCCGGGCCGTCAGAAGCACTGCGTGCAATTCGTGGCGACGCAGCCGTTCTGCCCTAGGAATGCTAGCAGAAGGTTGATGCCGCTCTGGTGCTGCGTCGCGCACTGTTGCTGGCATTGGGTGTCGCCCTGATTGCAGCCCGAAATGCAGGTGAGCAGGGCCATGCACTCGGTGTCGTTCACGCATGCCGAACACTCGGTACCGCAACTCGAATCCAGACAGCTATCGCAATCCGGGTTCCCGGTCGACAGCGGACAGACGTCGGTACCGCCGGTTCCACCCGTACCGCCGGCCCCGCCCGCGCCGCCAGCCCCACCAGACCCGCCGGACCCACCGGACCCGCCCCCGCAAGCGGCGTCGCAGCTCGCGGCCACGCATCCGTTTGGGCCCAGGAAAGCCAGAAGCGGGTTGATGCCTGCGGGATTCTGCTGCGCACAATGCTGCTGGCACTGGTTGTTGTTCGGGGTACACTGGAGAATGCAGTCCAGCAGCGCCGAGCATGCGGAGTCGTTCAAGCATGTGGTGCATGCGGTTGCGCAGCTCGTGTCGATGCACGCATCGCAGTTCGGATCGCCGGACTGGAGAGGGCAGGCGTCAGCGCCCCCGCCCGTGCCGCCCACACCGCCGCCCATTCCTCCGGTGGCGCCGCCCGCCCCGCCTGTGACCGCGCCGCCGTCGCCGCCCATTCCTCCGGTGGCGCCGCCCGCCCCGCCTGTGACCGCGCCGCCGTCGCCGCCCATTCCTCCGATGGCGCCGCCCGCCCCGCCTGTGACCGCGCCGCCGTCGCCGCCTCCCGCTCCGCCCGTTGCTCCCCCGGCTCCCGCGGTCCCTGCGCCTCCGTCTGCCTCGAGTTCCTTGGACACGGTCGTCGATCCCGAGCAGGCCATGATCGCCCCCGCCACACCCAAGCCGAACATCGCCATCCAGATGCCTCGCTTCATGTCAAGCTCCTTGCGTGTGTAGTAACCGGCACCACGCGTGAACCGTACGGGGAACAAGGTGGAATGTCAATCACGCCGTGCGCCGGGGAGGTGGGGAATTGCGGTGTTTCACGGTGGATGGGATGTTCCGCCGATGCTGTGCCCCGGTTGTGCCCCGTGGGAGCCGGAGCCTCGCCGCGAGAAAAGGGGCCAGCTCGACATCGCCATCCCTCGACGCGGTTGCGGCGTTTGCGTCGTTCCTCTACGGTGATGATACAGGAGTTCCCCATGGAGATTGCGCGACTCGTCCACGACGCCGCCGCAGGCATCGACATCATCGCCGAACAACTCGACCGAGCCTCGCACGAGGAGAGGATCCGCGCCCTGCATGGCCTCGATCGATCCGCCCAGCGGGCGCTGTACCGCAAAGCAGCCGACAGCCGCCCGTTGCAACTCGAAGACTTCGTTCCCAGCACCGTCCCGGCACTGGTCGAAGTTCGGCATTTCGGGCGCAATACCTTGCCGCTTCCGCCGGCTCACCGCGTGTTCGAGAAGCGCTTCTGTCGCCCGGACGACGGCAGCACCCAGCTTTTCGGCTACAATCACGCCCCATCGAAGTGGATCATCGGTCCCGGGTACTTCGTGTTGATGTCGACAGTGGGCCACGCGAGATGGCAGGAGAGGGGGGCGCTGGTGGTGGACTACTTCCAGGTGCCCGACGGTCCGGTGCCTGGTCATTGGCCTGCCGTCGTGCGCAACGTCCACGGGTTGCAGAGGTTCGTGTACGACGGGACGCGGGACTTCATGCGCCGCGTGTCCACGCACGTGACCATCGGCGCAGCGTACAAGGGCGAACGCGCGCTCGACCATTACTTCGTTCTCTGCCGCGAGCCGCGAACATGACCAGCCACGGCCGGCCTGGGTGCTGTCCGATGTCGGCGTCGCGGCGGCGCAACCGCATTTCTTTGTACGGGGCATCGCTCTCGGTGTGCCGAGAGCGGCGGTAGCGGTAGAGGAGGGGCGAAGGCGGACGGCAGGGGGGCGACGAGATCAACGGGGGGGGCGCCGGCGACGGATGCCGAGCGCGGTGAGGCCGAGCGCGGCCAGGGCAACCTCGAAAGGTCTGGCGCCATTGCCCGACGGCGTGGCGCAACCGCAGCCCGAGTCGTTGGACCCCGGCTCGTACAACGTCACGCTGCCACCATCCGCGTTGGATGCGCCGGTGCCCGCCGAGCCGTCGAGCAGGGGGCTGCTGCCACCCGATCCTCCGCCGCCGTCGACCAGCACGCCACCGTCCTGTGTCGGCGATCCTTCGCATCGCCCGTTGGAACACGGCGCGCCACCCGGGCACACCGCGCCGTCACACGCATCTTTGCACACGCCGTTGTCGCAGAACGTCCCCGCAGTGCAAGGCGGATTGCAGGACGGATCGATGCACTCGCCGGACGTCGTGTCGCACTTGAGAGGAAGCACGCACGCCGCGCCGTTGCAGGACCCGCAGCCGTCCACGCACACACCGTTTCGGCAGACCTGCCCTGGCGCGCACGACACCGCTTCGCACAGGTCCACACAGGTGTCGTTGATGCATGTCTGGCCTCGGGGGCACACGACGCCGTCGCAAGGCGCTACGCAGTCTCCGTCACGACAGATCTCGCCCGACGGACAACTCTTGCCGACGCACGCCGCGGGGACGCACAAACCCGTCGACGTGTCGCACACGCCCACGGCGCACGGGAACTCCACCGACTTGCAACTCCCCACGCATTGTCCGTTGAGGCAGACATTGTCGTCGGGGCATGTGGCGCCGTCGTCGATCATGCCGTTGCAGTCGTTGTCGACGGCGTCGCAGACCTCGGTGGACGGTTGGAGAAGCTGGACGCACTGCAACACGCCGTTGTCGTCGCATTGGGCGATGCCCTGTGCGCACACGCCTTTTGCGCCTGTGGTGCATGCGATGCCGCCGCCGGAGCACTCGACGCCTTCGACGCTCGTGACGATGTCGGTGAAGTCGTTGCTGCTGCCGCCGAAGATGTCCTCCCACGCGAAGTAGAACTTGTGGGGCGAGATGCGGCTGTCGTAGATGAGCAAGTGGATCTGCGACTCGGCGCCGTGGGCGTCGGGGTTGAACGCGCGCTGGGAGTAGTACACGTAACCTTCGCCGTTCTTGATGCGGTCGACCGTCGCGCAGCAATCGCCGTTGGAGCATGTGCCCTTCTGCGTGTGCGACTCCGGCGTTGCCAGGAAGAAGCCGATCTCACCACCCTTCCAGGCCGGATCATTCTGAATGTCGAGGGGAATCGCCGTGCCGGTCGGGTCGGTGCAACCCAGCATCGGGTGCAGATCGGACACGTCGGGCGCGCTCGGTGGATCGGTCACGTTGTACCAGCCGAAGATGTCGTGGAACATCGCAGTGCCCCGGCTGACCACCCGGAAGGTCAGCGGGCATGTCGGTTGGAATGTTTCCGGCGTGACGTTCGCGTCCTTCTGCGGATCGAGTCCGCTCACGTTCGACGGGATGCACGAGTCGTCGTTCCAGCTATGCCACATGGTTGTTTCGCAAGTGGCGTTCTGCCCGTCGTCGCAGCTATTCGGATCCGCGGAGCCGGGGCACGGCGCACCGATGTTGCACACGTTGGGCTGGTCGCAAACGCAAGCAAAGACGGCGGCGAGTCCGGTGGGCTTGCCACCGCTGCAGCCAGGGGCAGTGGGGATGATCGTACCGTCGGGCTGAGTTACGGCGAGTGCCGGCGCAGACGACAGCACCACGGCGAGGGAGAGCGTCCAGGGCTTCATGGTGGGTGAGTCTACCGCTGAAGGACGGCGTCGAGGAAGCGGAATCGGTACCCCGTCATCCGATGCGAGAAACGAAGGAGCACGGAGCGACCGAAATCAGGGCCGGGTGTTTGCGACGCCGAAAGGGAACCCGTGGCGCCGGGAACCCCGCGGCTCAGAGGCCGCCAACGCGCGGAGGGCGGACGCCGCCGGGCTTGGGGCCGGTTGGAGGCTTGTCGCCTGTCGGCTTGTCACCTGCTGGTTTGTCGCCAGCCGGGGGGCGTCCGTGGGGAAGCAGGCCGCCCGGTCCCCCGAGGCGAACGGGCGCGCTCGCCGACGCCGCTGGGGCAGCGCTTTCGGCAGGTGCGGCGCTTTCTGCGGCGGCCGCTGGCTCGCTGGGCGGTGGGGCGTTCGAGTCCGCACCCGGGGCACCCGGCAGACGGATCGCGAGGCGCGCCGGTCCACCGGAGGCGGCTGGCGCGCCCACCGGCATGGCTGGCCGGATCGCGGCTATCGGGGCGGCGACGTTGATTCGCCCCTTTCGCTGGAGATCCTGCACCTCCGACGGCGGCAAGGCGCGGGACAGCGTTTGTACCGGATCGCGGCCATCGTCGGCAACGCGCTGTGCAACCTTGGCAACCATGGATGGGTTGGCGCGGCTCTGCGCCGCGATCTCCGTCTTCACCAAATCGTTGAGCTCGGGGATCGTGTCGCCATGCTCTGCGGCGATCTTATCGAGCATGGCGAGCATCCGCGCCATGTCGCTCTCCATTTTCTCGGCTTCTTTGGCGTCCATGTACGCCTGGAACATGCCCACGATGGTGGCGAGCAGGATCAAAACGGACAGCGCATAGGCATACCGGGGCGGCTTCTTCGGATCGCGCTCGACCCAGATGCCGAGCACCGCCGCCAGGCCAGCCACGACCAGACCGATCAAGGTGATGATGACTTCGATACTCATTCAGCTCTCCCTCGGTGTTGCCCGACCGCGCCGACGACCGCGCCGGACCGGCGCCAAGCCTACACCACGAAGCCGCCCCCGCCCAGCGCAAAGCTGTTCGCCACCGAAGCGCCCGGGGGAACGCCTGCTCGCGCCTCATTCCGATGATTCGATCGCCGTCGATTGCATGGCAGGTTGGTCGGTCCGCTGGTTGCCCCCGCGCCCGTTTGCGACGGCACACGGGGGTACTGTCCGTCGGTGATACGGATGCGCCGTGCCGGACCTTCCTTTGGGCCATGCGCCAGCGGTCCCTGGGTGGCCGCCCCGACGTTTCGTTGGAGATGTCCGCTTGACGGCACTGCCCATAGCGAATAGTGCCGGAGGACACCCAAAGGAGGAATCATGAGGAGCACGCTCGCCATCATCGCGGCCACCACGTTGAGTCTTGCCGTGTCGGCTTGTTGCAAGGGCAAGAGCGACGACAGCTCTGTCACCTCTGGTTCGTCGAGCAGCGCGACGGCGGCGGGCGGCAGGGGGCTCGCCGACCCGGGCAACGACAAGGCCGTGGTCGACCTTGCCAGGCCGGTGCTTGGTTGCAAGTGGGCCGCGAGCGGCTTCGACTACGCTTGCGAAGCGCTCAAGACATGGAACGCCAGCGACCTGCTCAGGGATGGCAAGGCCGACGGCACGCTGGTCAACTTCCTCGATGATGCCGACGAGAAGGTCCGTCTGCTGGGGGCATCGGGCTTGTCCCAGAAAGGGCGGACGTATCGCAAGGACAAGGGGCTCGCCACGCGCGTGGTCGACGCTGCCGACAAGGAACAGAGCAAACCCGTGGTCAGCGCCCTTGGGAGAACCGTGGGTACCATCGATCTCGGCGCGATGGGGCTGGCGGATCGGGTCAAGACCATGCTGGAAAGCCACAAGAACGAGAGTCTGCGGGAGGCCCTCGCCAGGGACACGCTGTTCGACAATCGCGACGTCCCGGGCATGTACGATTTGTTCGTCAAGCTGGCCCGAAGCGACAAGACACCCGCGGTGCGTCGAGCGGCGGCGGCAGCGTTCTGGACTGGTACGCCGATGGGCAAGAACGAGGAAGTGTGCAAACTGTGGCTCGATCTCGCGGCGGACAAGGACGCCGAACTGGCAGGTCATTCCGCCTACCATTGCGCATTCAGCTCCAACGGCGGCGGATGCACCGGGCAGTGGGATGCTTTGCTGTCTCTCATCGAGAAGCAGGCCAAGAACGGAGAGGTACGCTCGAGCTTCACGGCGTCGGCGCTGAACTACTTCTACGGCCAGGGGAAGGCCTCCGACGCCCAGAAGAAGCGCGCGTTGGAGATCGCCAAGACCCTCGTGAAGAACACGAAGAACGACGGCGCCGCGCGCAGCTCCGCGCTCGACTTCGTGGGCAAAAAGGATCCGGGAGGCAAGGCGTTTGCCGCGCAGTTCGAGAACGACTCGGACTTCTTCGTCAAGAGTACGGCCAAACGCATCAAAGAAGGCAAGTAGGTAGTCTGCCACGCGCGCCCGGTCGCTCGCGCACCGTCTCCTCAAGCGCCGATCGCCGGGTTGCTCTCCTCACTTCGAGATCAGGCTAGGTGGGCGGCATCGCAACACGCCCGTGCTGTGAACGTGCGTCAGCGGCGGAAAGGGTCGATGGTGGCACTTCGCGCTTGCCGCGAATGCGTGGCCCGCTACAATCAGCGCCACGTACCCGGAGGACCGCCATGAGCTATCGCGCAGTCTTCATCCCCCTGCTGGCTTCGAGCCTTGGTTTGTGCGCGGCCGTCGCATGCAGCGCGGGAGGCGGTGGCCCTCGAGGCGCTGGGGCGGGTGGCGCCGGCGCAACGGGCGGTGGCGGAGGAAACGGCGGCGCTGGGGGTATCGTCAATACAGGTGGCGCGGGCGGTGGGGTGCCCGAGGGCGGCTTCGACGCACCCGTCGGCACCGGCGGACAGGGAGGTCTCGGAGGTGGTTGCGCAACAGACCGCTACGACGGCGAAGTCGTCCCCCTCGACATGTATCTGCTCCTGGACAAGTCGGGCTCGATGAGCTCGACCGACGAGGACGGCGGCGCCGTCACACGATGGGACCAGGTCACCGGCGCCATCAAGGAGTTTTTGAACCTTCCCGGTACCAACGGCCTGTCCGTCGGCCTGGGATTCTTCCCTATGAAGCCCTCCATCCCCCCGCCGGTCAATTGCACCACGGGGACAGACTGCTGGCCGTACGAGCAGGAATGTCTGCCCATCTACAACAAGTGTCCCAGCGGCTGGCCGGTTCCGACCGATACCTCCTGCCTGCCAGTGGACTACCACACACCCGCCGTGCCCATCAGCCCTCTGCCCGGCGCGTCCGCAGCCGTGGCGTCGGCCATCGATGGTGCCTCGCCGAACGGCAACACGCCGATGGCGCCGGCCTTGTGGGGGGCGATGGAGTACGCCCAGCCTTGGGCCCAGGCCCATCTCGACCATGTGGTGGTGGTGGTGCTCGCCACCGACGGCATGCCGACGGATTGCGCCTCCAACGAGGTGTCCGACGTGGCCGCCATCGCCGCAGGTGCCTTGCAGCAGGCGGGCATCCGCACGTTCGTCGTAGGCATCGGCTCGCAACTGAACGACTTGAACCAGATCGCGAGCAGCGGCGGGACGGACGACGCCTTCATGGTGGATACGTCGTCGAACGTGAGCACGCAGTTCCTCGACGCGCTAAATGCCATTCGAGGCACGGTCGCTTGTGCGTACAAGATCCCGACCCCGGAAGCGGGGAAAGCGGACCCCAACACGGTGAACGTCGGATTCACACCAGACGGAGGGACGCAGCAGGTCATTCCGCAGGTTGGAGCGGAGTCCGCCTGCGGCACCGAGCCGGGTTGGTACTATGACGACCCGCTCAACCCGTCGCAGATCCTGCTTTGTCCGGCCACATGCGACCTGGTTCAGCACACGAAGGGCACGGTAGATGTGATCATCGGCTGCGAGACGATTGTGAAATAGGCTATCCCGGCGCCGGCGATTCCAGGCCCGCGCGGTCCGTTCGCGTGCTACGTGTACGGCTGCCATGACCCGTTGCACCATGCTGAGCGCCGTCCCCGCCGCCCTGATTGGGCTCGCCATCGTGTGCCTCCCGTCCGCGGCTTCGGCCCGCACGGAGTTCGTCATTCAGCCGTATCTGCAGCACGTCACCACCGGCAGGGCCCAGGTTCGTTTCCTTACGGACGAGCCCGTCGCAAGCGCGGTCGACGTGCGCGGGGCCGGCAAGATGCTCCAGTTCCGGGAGCCGTCCGCGAGCGACTTCCATGACATGATGCTCGACGGTCTCGAGCCTGCCACCACGTATACCTATCAGGTGAGGGCCGGCGATGCGGTTTCCGCGCCTGCGGAGTTCACCACGGCGCCCTCCGACCCGGCGCGGCCCTTCACCTTCCTGATAGCGGGCGACAACCGCGACGGTTCCGACGTGTACGCGGACCTGGTTCAATGCATGCTCCGGATTCCGTCCAGTTTCGTCGTGCACACGGGGGACGTGGTGGCCCGGGGCCGGGACCGCGACGCCTGGGAAGAGTACTTCCGTGTCGCGCAGCCGCTGCTCTCGCGACGCCCCCAGTACGTGGCGATGGGCAATCACGACCTGTCGGGCAGAGGGGCGGGGCGTCGGGAGCCGTTCCTCCGATACTTCGCGTCGCCGGACGATCCGCAGGCGAGCTACTACACGTTCAGGTGGGGAAACACGAGGTTCTTCGTGCTCGACACCCAGGAGGTGTGGTCGGGCGACCAGCGACCTTGGCTGCAGGACCGCCTCGAGCGAGCGGACCACGAGGATGGGATTGCCCATCGCGTGGTCGTTGTGCACCACTCGCCGTTTTCCACAGGGCGTCACGGTCCGAACCGCGAGATGCGCGAGGCGGGCATCGTGCACCTGATGCTCGATCACCGCGTGGACCTGGTTCTGGGAGGCCACGATCACATGTACGAGAGAGACCAGTACGGCGCGATGAAGTACGTGATCTCGGGAGGCGCCGGGGCTCCGCTCTATGATGTTCGTCCCCGGTCCACCGGCGCTGCGTACGCCGTCTCCGCCTACCATTTCGTGGAGGTCCACGTCGACGGCGACAAGGTGACGGTGGTTGCCAGGGATGCTCAGGGCAATCCGTTCGACAGCGCGGCGTACGAAGGCACCGGGCCGTGGGTCGCGTCGGCAGCTCCCGCGGCGGCGTCCGCCAGTCCCCGTGGTTCCTCGGGCCGGCTGCTGCAGACGCTACCGCCCCGGGGATCTTCGTGCGGGTGCCGGACGGCAGCGGACCGTGGAGCGGCACACGTGTGGTGGACGCTGTGGCTGATGGGCATGGTGGCATTGCGGTACAGGCGCAGCCGGATCTCCTGACGCACTGGCGGCAGGTCGACCGCCCGGACGCGGGCAACCAAGACGGGTCCGGCCAGCACCAATCGGACGGTGGAGAAAGCAACGGACCTGTCGGCATGGATCGCGGAAGCGTCTTGGCCGCCGTGCGGCGCATGGGGGCGCTGGCGGGAGCTCGAGGCGAGGCCGGGCGGGATCCGAGTTGGCCTTGCGGGCTGGCGCGAGCTACACTCCACGCGATCGTGCTCCGCTCGCGCAAGTCGTCGCTGCCCTTCATCCTGGCCTCCGCGGCTTGTCTGCTCGGCATGCCATCGTTTGCAGCAGACGATGCCGAGGGCGGCCGGAGAGAGGCGGAGGTCTCGGGCGTGGTGTACTCGGTTGCGGCTCTCGGCGACTCGCTGACCGATACGCGGGCGGGGGGCGGGCTGTACTTGAGGATGCTGGCGCAACGATGCCCGCGGAGCCGTTTCGACGCCCATGGCGTGGGAGGCCAACGTACCGATCACATGAAGTGGCGTCTTGGTCGGGACATCTGGGGCGACGGCGACCGGCGAGCGACGAAGCGTCCTGCCTACTCGCACCTCATCGTTTTGGGCGGCGTGAACGACCTGGTGGCAAGCCCCCGAGGGTACGCCAATACCGACAGCATCCGGCGCAATCTGCTCACCATATGGCGGCAGGCCCGCGGCCGGGGGCTGATCGTCATCGCGCTCACCGTGCCGCCGTGGACCAGCCCCGGTCCCGTCCGCGACTTGCGGATCGCTGCCACCGACCGCCTCAACGAGTGGATGCTGCGTCAGGCGCAGGAAGGGAATGTCGACAGGGTCGTGAACATTCATGATCGGCTGGTGGCGGCGGATGGTGTCTCCCTCGACCCGGCGTACCGCAGATTCCGCACGGACTTCGTTCATTGGAATGAGCGAGGACATCAGGTTGTCGCCGACACGCTCTACGGGGAGGTCTTTGCTGACTGTCGCTGAAAGGGGAAGACGGGTGAGGGAAGCATACGGCGTGGGACCGGCGTGGGCAGTGTGGATGGCGCTCGTTGGATCCGCTTGCGCGCCGATGGCACGCGAAGGGTCGGTGGCGGAGTCCGCAGCGGGGGAGCACCGCTTTGTCACGGTGGAGGATGTCACGCTCCGGCCTGCGATGCTCGATGTGGAAGATCCTGGGCCCTCGCAGTGGATAGCTCCCAAGGTGCGAGCCGTGGTCGATAGGCGTTCGGGACGCGTCATGTACGCGGCAGGCGATCTGTCGGCGCCGTCGGACGCACCGCACGCGGTCATTTTGCGACAATTTCTGCACGAGCACGCGGCGCTGCTGGACCTGACCGACCCGGACAAGGAGTTGGTGCTGGAGCGAGGGCCGGTGCGGTTCCTCGGATCGAGTATCTACCGCTTCCGGCAGGTCGTCGGCGATGTGCCGGTGGTGCGTCGCGCGGTGGTCGTCGCGGTAGCCGACGACGGAAGCGTTCGGGTGCTGAGCGGGCGAACGGGCAGCATGCGTGGGCATCGTGGTTACGACTCGGCGCGCGTGTCGGCGGACCGGGCACGGGAGGTGGCGTCGAGCGCATTGCGGCAGGCCGGCCAGGTGAAGGTGCTGCACGTTGGCGAGCCACGTCGGGTGCTGATCCCAGACAACGCAAGGCTCGCGTGGCGCCTGGGGGTGCTGGTGGACGCCGGTGAACAAGGCCGTCGGGATCCGCATGCGTGGCTGGTAACCGTCGACGCGCAAGACGGTGTCGTGCTGGGAATGGCGGACACGACCCGGTCGTGTACCGACGGTCAGGTCGGCGCGTTGGTGACGTCATCTGAACAGGTCCGGCTGGCGATGGAGGGGGAATCGGGGCCCGTGGTGCGCGAGGTCGAGACGTGCTACTCAAGCTTATTCGACGAGTACTTCCTGGAAGATCATCGGTCTGACGCCGCGATCTTCTGCTACGACGCGGCAGGCGAGCGCGACCCGATGGCCGCCGCCGTGTGGTACTCGATGTGCAGCGAGCCTGCTTGCTACTCGTATTCGCAGCCGTCCAACGAGTGGCTTTCCGGCGCTGGCGCGGAGCGAGCAACGGACTTCCGCAACGCCCGGAAGGTGCTGCGCCTGTTCCAGGACCGCTTCGGGCGGGTGGGCGCAGACGGATCGGGCGAGAACCTGATCGTCGCCAGCGGGATGAGCTACGACAACGCTCGGTCGATGGGGATGTACCGCACGATAGCGCTGGGGGCGGGGAATCCGGCGATGGGCTATCCGTCGTACGGCGTGGTCGACGTGATCGCCCACGAATTCGCGCACATCGTGTCGTGGCACGAGTGGCTCGGCTTCTTCGACTACGGACTCGAGGGCGGAGTCAGTGGTGCGGAACGAGCCCTCGACGAGCACGTCGCCGACATGTTCGGCGTGATCGCGGTCGACCACGCGGCAGACGAGCCGTGGGTGAGGGACGTGCGCTGGGCGCACGCCGCGGAGCAGCATTACCGGACGAACTACTTGCTCCGTACTGTATCGAATTTCCATGTGATGGTAGACGCAGCCAGGAACTATTACAACGCCACGAACGGAACCACGCCCTGTGGACATGCGTCGCAGATCGCGTCGGGAGGCGGCGAGACCGACGCCTACACGAACGCGATCCTGCTTGGCAGAGCCGTCTATCTGTACACCGAGGGCGGGTTCGTCGATCGGGATCCCTACGGGGTTCGTCTCGACGGGTGGCCGGCGGATGCGCCGGCGTATCGCGTCGAAGGGATCGGCACCGACAAGATGGAGAAGATCGTGTACCACGCGGTGACGACCGGGGCATTGGCGACATCGGTGGGGGTGGTAGGCTACGACGGCATTACGCAGGAAGAAGACCGTGAGGCCGTGCGAGAGCAATTCGAGGCGGTGGCGCACATCGAGCTGGCGTCGTGCTTCGAAGTTGCGCGGCAGGAGCACTGGCCGCAGAGCGTGTGCGAATCGGTGCGAGCGGCCTACGTGGGCGTGGGGCTGTTGCCGGACGGCGTGGGCGAGCCGGGTGTGCCTTGCGAGGCAGACGACATGGGCATGCCCTGCCGGAGCGGGCGATGTTTCCAGGGGGAATGTGTGGGCGGAGGGGCCCCGGCCGCGTTGTCGGGGGGCCTGGTGTCCGGGGGATGCGAGTGCGGCATGGCGGCGAGTGGATCGGGGGCGCGGCAAGGGTGGCTGGCGATAGCTTTCGGTCTGATGGGGTTGACGGCGCGGCGTCGCGCAGGGAACCGGCGGCGTGGTACGCCCGGCCTCCAGGAAGCGCCGGTTGCGCTGGCGGCTCGTGGTCCCCGAGGTGGAGCAAGCCGCGCCGTTTGAAAAGTAGCAGCAACGTTTCCTGATCGCGATTCGCGAGCTGGCTTCTCGCCACGAGCGGGGCTGCGACGGGAACCTGGGCGAAGGGCGCGGTGTGGGAGACGACGGTCCGCTGGGGCTGGCCGTCGTGCTTTGGTCGCGCGGTGCGGGGCTGTCATGCTACAAGGCGCGGTTGCGTCGACCCCGTTCCTTGGAGGCAGAACATGTCCGAAGCCGCCCAATCGATCACGACCGAAGCGCCGCGTCTCGCGGCTCTGCGTGTGTTGCAGCTCGGTGCGGAGCTGGCGCCGTCGCTGGCGACGATGGCGCTGGCCGAGCAGGGCGCGGAGGTGGTCGTGCTGCGCGATGGTCGGAAGCCCTTGGTGGATCCGGTCCTGCACGCCATCGTCACGCGAGGCAAGGGCGACGGTGTCATCGACTTCACCGCGGTGGAGGGGCGACAGCTAGCGTTGCGGCTTGCGAGCCACGCCGACGTGGTGGTCGAGGGGGACGGCGAGAGCGGGGCGTTGGCGCTCTCGTTCGATGGTATGCGCGCGGGGGCGAACCCGGGCCTGGTGAGCTGTTCGATACCGGCGTTTCCGGTGGGTGACCCTCGCAGGCGGCTGCCGCGCTACGAGGCGGTGGCGGGCATGGCGGGCTTCCTCTACGATAAGCCCCTCGGCGGCCCGCGCTTCCACGAGTTCCCTGTGGGTTCGGTCATGGCCGGGTTGTTTGCAGCCTGCGCGGTCGTCGCGGCATTGCTGGCACGCCGGCGCCTGCACCGCGGGCAGCACGTCGATACTTCGCTGTACGAATCAGACCTGTTCGCCCAGGTACTGCAGATCCTGGTCAAGACGGGAGTACCGCGGGGCTTTCTGCCCCTCAAGATGGTGGGCACGCCCTTCATGAGCCCATGGTTGTGCCGGGACGGCCGGTACATCTACCTGCACGTCACGCTCCCGGCGCATAACGCGCGCATCCTCGAAGTCCTCGAGAGCATCGGTTATCGAGAGCAAGTCGCGCAGCTACGCGCCATCATGTCGCCGGAGACGATGCGTGATCCGAGCCAGGTCAAGAGCATCGGCGAAGCCAAGCGGATCAGGGCGGCCTATGAGCGGGTCTTCGCGAGCCGTGATGCCCACGAATGGGAAGAGGTGCTGGGCAAGGAGCTGTGCTGCATCAAGGTCCGTACGATCGAAGAATGGGTGCGCGACAGCAGCGAAGCAGGGATGAGCGACGTGTGTCGTCTGGACGACCCGTTGCTCGGCGGCCTGACGTGTCCCGGGCCGGTGGTGGTGTCGGAGCGACCGGGGCCGGTGATCGCCGCGCGAAGGCATCTGGAAGCGGCCGGTCTGGACGACGTCGCGCGGTCGTGGGAGTCGGGACCGTCGCACCACGCGGTGGCGGGGGGGCCATCGACCGGTGCGGCGAAGGGCGGGCCGCCGCTGGAGGGGATACGCGTGGTGGACCTGTCGCGCGTGATTGCGGGGCCCTGCGCGGGCCGGATCCTGGCCGAGCTCGGGGCGGAAGTCGTGTCCATCCAGAACCCGTCCGGGCTGGATTGGGCGCTGTCGTTCCATCTCGTGTTCAACGCTGGCAAGAAGTCCGTCACTGTCGACTTCACAACCGACGAAGGCAAGAAGAAGCTGTGGGCCCTGTTCGACAGCCTTCGCCCCCACGCCCTCATCCAGAACTACCGGCACCTGGACGTCGCGCGGGCTGTGGGGGTGGACCCGGACGCCGTGAAGGCTCGTTTCCCCGCCATCGTCTACACGCATCTGAATGCGTACGGAAACGAGGGCGGCTGGCAGCATCGTCCGGGCTTCGAGCAGGTGGTGCAGGCGGTGACCGGGGTTCAGATGACCTACGCGCGGGGGGCGAAGCCCAAGTTGGTGCCCACGCCGATCATCGACATCGGATCGGGTCTGTCCGGCGCATTGGCGACGCTGATTGGCCTCTACCACCAGGAGCGGACGGGCAGCGGATCGTTCGCGTCAACCCACCTGACGAGCACCGCGGTGCTGTTCCAGATCAAACACATCGCCGATCTGCAGCGCACAACCTGCGTGAGCCATGCGCGGCAGGCGGGTGTTTCCATCGACGACGCTGCGGGGCGTCGTGTTGTCTCCACCATCGTCCGCGCGCTGGACAACTACATGGCTATCGTGGGGCCGGCTGACGATCTGGTGCATTGGCTGCGGAACGCGGAGCTGCGTCCGGGGCCGCTGCACGATCCGTTGCAGGGGCTCGAGCGCCGGTTCTGGCGGCGTCCGGTCGCGTGGTGGGCGCGTAGCGTGCGCGACGCCGGTGTCGGTGACACCGTGGCGATCGTGCCCTGGCCGAAGATCAAGCGTCTCGTGGAAGACATTCGCGAGGTCGATCCGGGGCCGATTCCTGCTGTTCGAAAGAGGGAGTTTCCGGGGTGCCCGGCACCGCTGACATTCGTTCGCGCACCGCTGCACCTGTCGATGACCCCGGCGGTTGATGTGCCTCCTCCGCCCCTGCGTGGCGGTGACACCCGCGCGATGCTCGAAAAAATCGGGGAGCGTGTGCCGGAGGGTGCGGGCGTGGTGCCGTATCCGCCCAACAAGCCACTGCTGCCGTGGCTGGCGAGCTTCGTGAGGTGGGGATACTTTGCCTGGCGTTCAGGCAACATCTGATGGCGGAAGATCGGCGGAGCTACTGGTGCGTGCCAGGCCGATGGGACCGGTCCGTGACACGTCGATCCTGGCGTTGGTGTTGAACTCGTCGAGCATGGGGTCGGTGAAGCGCAAGCCACATTGGCAGCATGCCCAGCGGATGGCGACGACATAGCACCGGTCGGATTCGAGGGCCCGATGCATCCGAACCGCCCGGTAGCTGGCGGAACCGCATACGGGACAGGCAGGCCCCTCAGGTCGTACGCCACTGGTCATTGTGCCCCCTGTACGAACGGTGGACGGCATGGGTTGGAGGCCCTGGAGCGCGTCGCTCATGGTCGGTTGTTTTTGCCCTCTGTCTGTGCTGGCCGGCCAGACGGACGACCAGCAGGGCTATTCCTGCTCGCATTGGCCGGAAAGTCAAGCCTCGATCGCTCGCGAGGTGCACCTTGGCGCCTCACGCCGCGGACGGACTTGAAGGCGCCGGCTCGGATGGAAGGGACCGTGTGTTTGACGCGTCTTGGCGGAGCGGCTAGAGGCGTCGTCAACCATGCGATCGGTCGTCGAGTGGCAGCGCCCGGACGGGGTCTACCGAGCCCTCGAACCCGGTTTGGCGGAGCTCGAAGCACGCGCGTTGCAGATCGCGGTGGCGTACAACGACCCGTACAACAAGGCCATGATGGACAACCGCGAGGAGTTCTCCGCGCCCGATGTCCTGGATCTGTGGAAGGAGATGCGCAAGGCGGGCGGCAGACCCTTCCTGCTGTATCGCGACGGTCTGTGGATGGGCGACGCCGACTTCCGGGGGATCGAGGACGGGCGCGCCGAGTTTGCCATCATGATCGGCCCCCGCGCCGGGCAAGGGAAAGGTGTCGGCACCGCTTTCGGCGTGATGCTCCACGCGCTGGCGTTCCAGGTCTGGCGCCTCGAGCGCGTCTACGTGACCATCCTTCCCGCGAACATTCCGTCGCAGCGCTTGTTTGCTCGTCTCGGATATCGCATCGACGAAAGCGCCACGGCCCGCAGCTATGCCGACAATGACGACGACGTGAGCATGTCGTGTGACGAAGCCGCGTTCCTCGCCGCACACCAAGCCGCCGTCTCCGAGCTGCGGTTCGGCGAAGAGGCATGACCATGGCTGCGGTCTCGTGCTGCATCACCACCGCCATGCGTGCTCGCCGGGAAGGTCGCTGCGTCGCATGATTCTTGCGCGCGCAGACCCATGCGGGTACCTCCTGACACGAACCTGTACTAACCTTGCTGTCCTTGGCAACCCATGTCGTGCCTTGCGTCAACCACGAAACCGGTGCTGCTGTCCCAGGCCTCGCCGATCCCGCCCACGCCCAAGCGTTCGGTGCTGCACACGTACCTTGGCGTGGAGGTGGTAGACGACTACGAGTGGCTCGAAGACCGGCTCGATCCCGAGGTGCTGGCGTGGACTGCGGAGCAGACCCGGCATGCGCGCGCTGTGATCGAGGCGCTGCCCCGGACCGCGGCCATCCGTCGGCGATGGACCGAGCTCAAGCGGGCCCAGGCGGCTGACTATCACTCTCTGGTTCGCGTAGGCGAAAAGATCTTCGCGATCGAATACGACCCTGGCCGGCGCCAGCAGTCTCGCCTGGTTCGCATGGGGCTCGATGCGGATCCCCGCTATGCGGAAGTGGTCGTGGATCCGAACACGCTGGATCCCGATGGCGGGGTGGCCATCGACTTCTTCGTGCCGAGTCCTGACGGATCGATGGTGGCGGTTTCGCTCTCGCGAGGTGGCACGGAGAGTGGAACGCTCCATGTGTACGATGCGTCGAAAGGTGTCGCGCTGGGCGACGCGATCCCGCGGGTCAACGGCGGTACGGCGGGGGGCAGCGCGGCGTGGGACGAGGCGGGGCAGGGGCTTTTCTACACGCGATACCCGGCACCAGGGGAGCGCCCGCCGGAGGATCTGGGCTTCTACCAGCAGGTGTACCATCACCGGCTTGGCAGCGCGCCGAGCCTCGACACGTACGTGCTCGGCCGCGAGCTCCCGCGAATCGCGGAGGTTCAGCTTCGTCGCGGGCCGAGTGGCCGTCGGATGCTGATCCGGGTGGCGCACGGGGATGGGGGCGCGTGCGCGTTCTTCCTGCGTGAGGCGAACGGCTCGGTGGTTCGCTTGGCGGACGATACCGACGAGATTGCGGCGGCGGAGATCGGCGCGGATGACGCAATCTATCTACTTTCGCGCAAGGGAGCGCCGCTGGGCAAGGTGCTGCGTTTGCCGCCGGATGCGACCTCGCTGGACCGGGCAGACCTGATCCTCGCGGAAGGTCCGCACTCCATCCGCGATCTGATCGTCACCGCTTCGCGCCTGTACGTCATCCGGCTCATGGGTGGCCCCTGCGAGCTCGTCGTTTACGGCCTGGACGGCACCGCCCTAGGCGTCGTGCCGACGCCGCCCATCTCCTCGGTCAACCAGGTTGCGGCCAGCGCGCACGACGATGACATGCTGTTCCGATGCCAGACGTTCATTTCGCCGCCCGCATGGTTGAGGCTGCGCGGAGGTGTGGTGGAAGAGACGCCGTTGCGCGTGGAGTCGCCGGTGTCGTTCGACGATGCGGAGGTGGTGCGCGAGACGTGCATCTCGCCGGACGGCACACGAGTACCGTTGAACATCATTCGGAAAAAGGGGGTGCGGCTCGACGGCACGATGCCTGGGTTGCTCACGGCGTACGGCGGATTTGGCGTGAGCCTGAGCCCCCGGTTCCGTCTCGACGCGCGGATGTGGCTCGACGAAGGTGGGTTCTTGGCGATCGCGAACCTTCGCGGCGGAGGAGAGTTCGGCGAGGCGTGGCACACGGCGGGAAAGCTGACCAGCAAGCCGAACGTGTTCGACGACATGGCGGCTTGTGCGAGGCATCTGTGCGAGCGTGGCTACACTCGTCCGTCGCGACTCGCCCTCTCCGGCGGCTCGAACGGGGGCTTGCTCATGGGCGCGATGCTCACGCGTCATCCCGACCTGTTCGGAGCCGTCGTCTCGAGCGTTGGAATCTACGACATGCTTCGTGTGGAGCGCACGCCCAACGGCGGCTTCAACGTCACCGAGTACGGGTCGGTGCGCGATCCGGATCAGTTCCGGGTGTTGTACTCCTATTCGCCCTATCACCGTGTCCGCGACGGGACGCCGTATCCGCCGACGTTGCTGCTTACGGGTGAGAACGACCCGCGGGTGGATTCGTGGCATTCGAAGAAGATGGCGGCCAGGATGCAGGCTGCTACTCCGACGGGCTGCGTGCTGCTGTTTGCCCGGCCGGACGCCGGCCATGGGATTGGGCGGTCACACCAGCAGGAGATCGACGACACCACGCTGGAGCTGTCGTTCTTGTTTCATGCGTTGGGTTTGGACGGACCCGTGCAACCGCGGGCGGGTGAGGTTACCGGCGAAGATCCACGGAGTCTGGGCCCAGATGCGCAGGGGTCTTCTCCACCTCGTCCATGAAGGTCCGGAGATTGGCGACGTGCGTTGCGTTCATGCGGATCTCGCCCGTGGGCACGCGGATCCAGAATTCGCTGCCCGACGCCATCTCGCGCATCGCGTCCAGGGTGAAGGTGGCAGCGTACTCGGCGGCGGCGCGTCCCCACCCCTTGCACTCGAACCGGGGGAGATGAGCAGGGCGGCCATCGAGGCGTCCGAAGGCCTGGACGGTCTGGGGGCGCAGCGGGCATCCGGCGGGGAGGCATTCGACGCGCTTGCCGTGGAGATTGAAATAGCACTCGTGGCGGGCACGCAGCACCACGACGTTGCCGAGCGACGGGTCGCGCACGAAGGCGAGGGCGAAGCGGTCTGCGACGTCCTCGGCGTCGCGGTCGATGTTTGGGCGGGGCAGGGGCTCGAGCAGGTACTCGACGGCGATGGTGGGCGTGCCCGTGTATGGGTCGAACTGGCGGGCGATGGTGCCATGGTTGAGGCGTGGAGCGGACCGGCTGTGGGCGCATGCCGGGCCGGTCAGGGCGACGGTGACGGCCGTGAGGCCGCACCAGCGGCGGGGCTGGAGCCATGGGGAAGACACTTGGCAACAATAGCCGAAGGAACGCGGCGGGCAAGCGTGCGGGCGGGTGCACGAAAACTTGGTCGGCTCCCGCTCGTGGAGGCATAGCTAGGCCATGACGTCCCAGCGTCCGCGGCACTTTTCCATGATCCGGAGCTTCACGCTTGCGGATCTGATCACGCTCGCCAACGGCAGCTCGGGCGTGGCGTCGATCCTGGCGGCGATGCAGTACCTGGTGAGCCGAGACCTGCGCATGCTGTGGCTCGCGTTTGGGCTGCTGCCGTGCTCCCTCGCATTCGACTTCCTCGACGGCCGGGTGGCGCGCTGGCGCCGCAAGGCGTCGGCGTTGGGGCTGGAGCTCGACTCGCTCGCCGACGTGATCTCGTTCGGCGTGGCGCCTGCGGTCCTGGCGTTCGCGGTGGGGATGCGCGGGTTGCTCGACAGCCTGGTGCTCATCTACTTCGTGGTCTGCGGGTTGAGCCGTCTCGCGCGCTACAATGTCACCGCGGCGGAGCTGTCCCAAGGGTCGGACAAAGTCAAGTACTTCGAAGGCACGCCCATCCCGACCAGCGTGGCGCTCGTGGTGGTGTTGGCGGTAGCGACCTCGAGGGGCGCGTTGGAACACGCGCTGCCCCTTGGTGTGGTGGAGATTGGGGGCGCATCGCTGCATCCTCTCGTGTTGATGTTTGCGGTGAGCGGAAGCGCGATGATCAGCAAGACGTTGCGGATTCCCAAGCTATAGCCTGCTGTGCCTGGCGGCATGCCCTCTGGGAGTCCAGGGGGACGGAGCCTGGCAATCGTGTTAGGAAGTGCCCGTGTTATCGATTCGTGGTGGCGCGAATCTACCCGCCCGTTGGTGTTGCAATCGCAGATCATCTGTTGTAAGCCGCAAGCTGCGCTACCGAGGCTAGCTGACGGTAGAGGCTGCTTACCACGGGATCAGCTGCACGGATCCGCACGATCTGCGGCCCAAGGAGGGCACGAAAGATGTCGAAGCTGCTGAAGGAAAAGCTGTTCAAGAAGATCCAGGAGCACCGTCCCCGCACCACGAAGCTGCTCAAGGAGCACGGCGACGTGAAGCTCGGCGAGGTCACGATCGCGCAGGCTATCGGCGGCGCCCGTGGCGTTCGCTGCCTGGTGACGGACATCTCGTATCTCGACCCGATGGAGGGGATTCGTTTCCGCGGCCGCACCATTCCGGAGACGTTCGAGGTTCTGCCCAAGGTCCCGGGCAGCTCCTATCCGTACGTCGAAGGCTTCTGGTGGTACCTCATGACGGGCGACGTTCCCACTATGGAGGAGACGCTCGAGGTGGTGGAGGAGTTCAAGGCCAAGCGTGAGCTTCCTCAGTACGTCATCGACGTGCTCCGCGCGATGCCGCGCGACACGCATCCGATGACCATGTACTCGCAGGGCATCCTCGCCATGCAGCGCGAGTCGATCTTCGCGAAGCGCTACGCAGAAGGCATGAAGAAGGACGAGTACTGGGATCCGATGTACGAAGACGCCACCAACCTGATGGCGAAGCTGCCCACGCTCGCGGCGTACATCTACCGCATGAAGTACAAGTCCGACGTGCACATTCCGGCGGACCCCAAGCTGGACATGGGCGGCAACTTCGCGCACCAGATGGGCATCGCCAAGCCGTACGACGACGTCGCGCGCATGTACTTTATTCTTCATTCGGACCACGAGTCGGGCAACGTGTCTGCGCACACCACGCATCTGGTCGCGTCGGCGCTGTCTGATGCGTACTACTCGCTGTCCGCGGGTATCAACGGCCTCGCTGGTCCGCTGCACGGCCTTGCGAACCAGGAAGTGCTCCGCTGGATGATGAACTTCCAGACGAAGCTGGGCGGCCAGGAGCCCACCGAGGAACTCGTCAAGAAGGCGCTGTGGGACACCCTCAACGCCGGCCAGGTCATCCCGGGCTACGGCCACGCCGTGCTCCGCAAGACCGACCCACGCTATGTCGCGCAGCGCGAGTTCTGCCTCAAGAACCTGCCCGACTACCCGCTCTTCAAGCTCATCGACATGATCTACAAGGTCGCCCCCGGCGTCCTCACCGAGCACGGCAAGACCAAGAACCCCTGGCCGAACGTCGACGCGCAGTCCGGCGTCATCCAGTGGTACTACGGCCTGACCGAGTGGGATTTCTACACCGTCCTGTTCGGCATCGGCCGCGCCCTCGGCGTGCTTTGCAACATCACGTGGGACCGCGCGCTCGGCTATCCTATCGAGCGTCCCAAGTCCCTCACCACCAAGATGCTGGAAGACGCCGCGGCTGCCGCCAAGAAGGGCTGACCGGGCGTTGCGCTCCCAAGGTCAGCGGCTGTCGTCGCTGACCAATCCCGCCACCACTGCCTCCAACCCCGCGACCACGCGCGCGAGACGCTCTGTGTCGACCTTGTCCGGCGTATCCTCCGCCTGGTGGTAATGCCGGTACCGGAAGGGCGCCGTGTCCGTCACCATCACGCCAGGATAGCCAGCCTTCCAGAACGACCAGTGGTCGGACCATCCCACCCCCGGGATCCAGCCGGGCAGTGCGGCCCCCTCGGATGGAAATCGCGCATGCTGCCGGAATCTGCCCACCACCTCCCGCACCAACCGCCGGCTTCCCAGGTTCCCGACGAAGGCGATGAAGTTTCCCGTCGTGGGATATGCGATCTCCAAGCCGGGCGCCGGATAGCTCTGGCTGTTCGGCTCGTCCGAGAAGCAGCCCATCGTCTCCAGGCTGATCATGGCCACCACGTTCTCGTTGTGGTCCCGGCACCGTCGTGCGTAGCGCACGCTGCCCATGCCGTCCGTGTAGTAGTAGGGCGGTTCCTCGTTGACGAACGCCACGAAGCGCAGCGTACGCGCGACCGGACGCGACGCAAACGCACGGGCGAGCGCCAGCATGCTCGCCACACCCGAGGCGTTGTCGTTGGCTCCGGGCGTCCCCAACGCCGAGTCGTAGTGCGCGCCGATGATCACGATCTGGTCGGGTTGCGTCGCGCCTCGACGCTCGACCGCAAGGTTTTCGAACGTGCCGCGATCCCACTCGAACCGCTGCTTGTCGACCGCATAGCCTGCCGCGCGCATCTGCTCGTCGATCCAGCCTGACGCTTTCGCGAGGGCTTCGCTACGAAGGAAGTTGCGCTCGCCGATCTCGCCTGCGAGCACCTGCACATCGTGCGTCAGCCGCGCCCGAAGCTCCTGCTCGTGGGTCGTCAGCGGCTCCATGGGGCCCGCGTAGCTCCGGCCCAGCATGCGTATCGCTGTCAGGTACGGCACCGCCACTGCCACGCACGAGGCGCCCCCGAGCACGGCAATTCGAACCCATGCGCTCCGAGTCGCCCGCCGGATCTTCATCCTGGGAGCATCGCGCCGAGGGGCCATCCGATCAAGCCACCGACGGACGCTGTGACCACGGCCGGTCCGGATCGGGAAACACCGGTTGCAGAGGAGGTGGTGCGGCGGCGGTCGGGGGGGACGGTCCGGAGGATGCAGCGGCAGCCGCGCGGTCACAGGCGCTAAGGCGGCGGAATTGGAAGCCAGGCGGACGGCGAGCCTGGTTGTCACAAGACGTTGCTGTGTCATGCCCTTGCTCGTGCCGAAGCAGCTCTCATGTATACACAACGTGATATGCGGAACCGGTCGCCCGGCGCGCTCGTCAGCCCGGTATTCGCAGCGCCGCCGCATGATCGAGCGCAGCGGTCCTCGCCGCCCGTTGCGTCTATGACGCCGTATTTCCCAGCATCAGGGAGCACGCAAGGAGGTTGGAGCGTCGTCCAGCCATCGGGGCGCACCGAGGTCGTCGATCCACACGCGCCACAGGCGAGCGCCGCGCAGGTTCGCGCCATCGACGTCCACTTCGAGGTAGCCGCCGATGCGCGTGTCGCGGTGGGTCCCCATGCCGTTGAAGACGAAGTTGCCGAGGCCATAGGCGATCAGACGGTCTCGGTACCACTCGTGCTCCTGCAGCACATGTGCATGCGAACCCACGACGATGTCGGCACCGGCGTCGACCAGCTCGTGCGCGAGCCGGCGCTGCCCGGCCAGCACGCGTGCGACGCCTTCGGCGCCCCAATGCAGGAACACGACGAGCATGTCGACTTTGCGGTCGGCCTCCTGGACCGTCGCGAGGGTCTTGTGCTGGTCGAGTCCTCTCACGTACCAGGCGAGCAGACCCACGCGCACCGCCTCGACGTCGCGGACCACAAGGCGATCCGGACGGCGCCGATCGACAGCCTCTCCCACGTAGGACAGTCCAGCGTAGTCGAGCTCGCGGAGCGTGTCGCGAAAGCCCTCGTCACCGAAGTCGAAGACATGGTTGTTCGCCACACTCATCACATCGAAGCCCGCGTCGACGAGCACGGGCGCGGATTCAACCGGAGCGAGCAGGGGGGTGTTGCGCGACTTTCGCTGCGCGGTGGCGGAGATCACGCACTCGAGGTTCCCCACCGCCAGGTCCGCGTGACGCAGGCGGTCGCGAACGTCAGCGAACGGGAATCCCGGCCGCACGCCGGCGGGTACTGGCTTCCCGTGGGCACTGCGGACGATGTGGCGGGCGACGTGAAGGGACAGGGACACGTCGCCGACGAACGCGATCGTGACCGTGGGAGACGGAGGCGAGAGGGATGGGGGTGAGGCCGACGGGGGCGTGGGGGATCGTGCGGGGGCGGGAGCGGATGGCGGCGACGATGATGCGGGGGAGGAGGATGGGGCGTTGCACGCGGGCGAGGCGAGGGCGGATGCCATCAGCAGCAGGGAGGCTACTGCTTGGGCTTTTCTTCTTGTTGCTCGACGTAGGTCCACTTGGATCCCATGCAGACGAGGAGCGCGCAGCGGTCGGAGATGTAGTCGCACGTGACCATGCACTCCTTGAGCTCCGTGGTGCAGTGGTCATCGGGCTGGGGCATGGGGTCGCACCAGTCGTTGGGCTTGCCGGCGCTCTGTGAGCCTGGCTGGTTACCGTTGGAGGTGGCCTTGTCCGGGCTGTATGCCGCCTTGCCTCCGCCGCACGCGATGCCAGCAGTCGCGAGCGAGATTGCAAGCACCACGGACCACGGATCCCACCATCGACGCATGGTCGGCCATGCTAGCGGCGGCGAGCGCGGCCGTCCACCAGCGAAGGCGGTGCGTGCGGCATGCCGTGGGCACGACTCCGACGCGGGGCTGTTGTCCGCTCGGTCTGCGAGCCGACGTCCGGCGTTATCATCTCGTTGGAGGTTTGCGTGGTCTGGAACGTTCGCGGCGCGTCGAGGTAGCGTGGTCAATCCTCCTGCGCCTGCACGCGCATGAGGGCCGCCCGGAGCGCGTCCAGATGGCCCTTGTCGGCCGCCATCATCGCGGCGAACAGCTTGCGGTGCCGGTCCTCCGTGAAGACCGCGACCGAGCTCACATGCAGGTCCACCAGCTCCTCCTCCATGGCGACCATGCTGCGGAGCGCATCCTCGATCCGGGGCCGACCGCGTCGCACCTCGGCATGATATGCCTGTATCGACCGCAATGCCTGCTCTGCCCGCGCGATGGGCACGCGGGCGTCGACGATCGCATCCTTGCCGAGGCTCAGCGCGAGGTGGAACTGGAGCTGGTGGTTCTCTTCCTCCTTGGCGGTCTTGTCCCACAGCCTTGCGATCTCCGGGTCGTGGCTGTGCAAGGCCGCTAGCTCGTTGTACAGCCTGGCCATCGCGGACTCGATCTGCTGGCAGCGGTGCAAGATGGTCATCAGGGGATGGAGCGCGTCGGATGTGGGTCGCATGGCATGGCCCTCCTCGGCAGAAGGCGACCCATTCTACCTGGGCACGCCCGGGGCGTTCCGAAAGCCCCCGGCGGGATCCTTCATCGCTTCGCGGCGGCGCACACGACGGGCCGCGGCCCTGGCAGCACGACTCGCGGTTTGCCTGCGGGCATCAGATCCTGGGCGCGAAGCCGTCCGCCACGGCGCCGAAGCGCGTTGACCAGCTCCTCCCGTATCGGTGGGTCCTGCTCCAGCTCGAAGTCGGCAGCCGTCAGGCCCGCTGCCTGAAAGACCACGTCTCCACCGGTCGCCAGAAAATCGCTCGCGAGCAGCACCAGCACGTCGTCGTCCCGGATCGGCTTGCCGTTTGCTCGCCTCAAGTCGACCTCGATCCCCGACGCTCCGCAGCGGATGGTCGCGCGGACACCCGAAATCGACAGGAATCCTCCCTCGTGCGAAGCGTTTTCCGCGAGGATACGCTTGAGGACGGCGCCCTTGATCCGGGCCTTCGCAAAGCGGTTGTCGAACGGGAATACCGCGTAGACCGAGCCGTATTGCAACGGGCCGGAAGGCAGGTCCGCGCGGATCCCTCCTTCGTTGATCACCGCCACGTCCGAGCCAGGCCGGGCAGCGAGCATCAAGTCGGTGAGCAGATTGCCCAGCGCGCTCTCGGCGCGGTGCTGCCGTCCGATCGCCGTCTCGACCTCCACGCCAAGCGGCTGCTTGCGAACTTCCGACGCTCGGTCGATCGTCGCCTGCATGGCAGCCGCGATCGACGCGTCGGGAACCACCGGTGCACCCTCGTATTGCCCGGGATCGCATGCGTCCTGCGTGTCGCCGCCCTGGCACAGCTCATGAGGCGCTCGAATGACTTTGGCCACCACGCGGCCGCCGGGCTCCACGGTCATGTCTACCCGACCGAACGCGCGCCCCTGCGCCCACGACTGAATCACAGCAATCCCGTTCACCTCGTGCGCGATCGCGCGATGCGTGTGCCCCCCCACGATCACGTCGACCGTTCCGCCCGGGAGCTCCCGTGCGACACGCAAGACCTCACCATTGTCGCACGACGACAGGTCCTTGGGGTTGTCGACCTTCTCGCATGCACCGCCGGCGTGGGCCGCCACGACGACCACTTGTGCATGCTGCTGGTTTCGCAGCCTGGCGGCTTCTTGCTGGATGACGGGCGCCAGAGGCAGCATCTGAAGGTCCGCGACGTTGGGCGCGGCGGTCGTGCGAAGCGTTTCCATGGAGCTGACACCGATGATGCCGACCCGAACGCCAGCGACTTCGACCACGGTGGAGGGCGCGCTGGGCAACGCGAGCGGCGTGTGATCGGCGGCGGTGACGATGTTGGCCGTGAGGAAGGGAAAGCGCGCCTGGCGTGCCCGGGCCGCGAGGGCTCCGCGCGGATTGTCGCCAGCGTCCTTGGCTGTCGACCGCGGTCCCTCGGGGCCGTAGTCGAACTCATGGTTTCCGATGGAAGCCGCGGCGTAGCCGATCGAGTTGTAGGCGTCGATCACCGGGGCGCCTTCGGCAAGATTCGACTCAAGGGTTCCCTGGAACATGTCGCCCGCGTCCACGATGATCACGCCACCGTCTTGGCTGCGTGCGCGACGCAGATTCGTCATGAACCCTGCCAGGACGGGAAGCCGGTCGACGCGGCCGTGCAAGTCGCTGGTGCCGATGATCGAAAGGACGACCGGTTTGGGGGAAGGATCCGGCGGACGGGTCGAGACGGGCGGGGCGGCTTGTGAGGGAGCGGGATGGTGTGCAGGGGATGCGCAGCCAAGCGGTGAAGCAGCGAGCATCATCACCGATGCGAGCACAGCGGCTTGGGTAGTTCGGGATCGAGTCATGTACTTTCCTTTGCGGGAGGGCCGGGTGAAGGTCTGGCGATGGCCTGCATAGCACGCTATAGTCCGCCCTAGCTTCCGTAGACCAACGACGCATTCGTTGTCGGAAAGGTTGCCATGCGGCTGGACAAGGTGCTGGGGCTCGCGGACTTCTTGGGCAAGCGCGGCGAGGCGATCAAGATGCTTGCGCAAGGCGCACGGCTGTTGCGCGACGGGCAAGCAACGGCGCCTAGCGCGCTGCAGCCGTCGGCGGGCTGGACGACCGGCCAGGCAGCCGCGGGAGCGTCTGTCTCCGGGAGCGCGCCTGTTGCGGCGGCGCTCGACATTGGGCTGGATCCGGACGAGTGGGCGCTCATCCGTGTGATGGTCGCCGCTGCCCAGGCCGACGGGCAGATTTCGGCAGACGAGCAGCGCAGCATTCTGCACTACGCACAGCAGCTCGGCGCAAGTCAGCAGCAGATCCATCAGCTCGGACGCGAGCTGCAGCAGCGCATGTCGGCCCCGGCCATCGTCCAGTCAGTCGACAGCATCACCGTTCGCAAGCTCATGTACCAGTGCGCCTTCGCGATGGTGAAGTCCGATGGGAGGGTCGCCCCGCGTGAAGTGGCTTTCTTGACCGAGATCGCCACAGCGACCGAGATCGCCCACGACGTGCTCGCCAGGCTTGTCGGTTGATGGCAAGTGCCGGGCTTCCTACGTGTCGAATGCATTGCCAACGCGCGTGCGGTCCGGCACCACCCCGTTCTTGATCACCACCAACACGCCGTCTCGGACCATCAGGTCGCCCTGCTCCCAGCCGTCGGGAAGCCCCTTCGGCGACAAGCGCACGTCGGCCCCGATACGCGCGTTCTTGTCGATGATGGCGCGTTCGATCCGGGTGCCTGCGCCGATGCCCATGTCCGGTAAGCCGGCAGCCCGGTTGCGAGCTCGGTCGTCCGGCGATTCGAACTCGTCTTGCCCCATCATCACCACGTTCTCGAGCGACGCTCCGCGATTGATGTGCGATCGGACGCCGACCACGCACCGCCGCAGCTCGGCACCCTCGATGATGCAGCCGTCGGCCACGATCGCCCGGTCGATGCGGCAATGGACGATGCGCGACGACGGCAGATAGCGAGCGTGCGTGAAGACGACGCGGTTGGGATGGAAGAAATCGAAAGGTGGGTCGGGGTCGGCGAGGCGCAGGTTGGCTTCGAAGAACGAGCCGACCGTTCCGATGTCCTGCCAGTAGCCGTGGTGGACGAAGCCGAAGACGCGGCAGGAGTCGAGCAACGAAGGCAGTACTTCCTTGCTGAAGTCGGACTTGGTCCTGTCCTCGAGCGCAGACCGCAGGGTGCGGTGGTTGAACACGTAGATTCCCATGTTTACGAGGCATGTGGGGCCGGAGCTGCGCGCCTCGGTGGTCGCGGCCGGTGCGATCGATAGCCGCTCCACGACACCGCGGTCGGTCGGCTTCTCCGCGAAGTCCGTCACCGCAAGATCGTCATTGAGGCGCAATACCCCCAGCCCCCCGACCTGGTCGATGGGCAACGGCGTGGCGGCGATGGTCACATCGGCGCCGGATCGCTCGTGCTGCGCGACCAGGGTGCGAAGGTCCATCTGATAGAGCTGGTCACCGGAAAGGATCACGATGCGGTCGTCGTCGCCGGCACGGAAGTGATTCAGGTTGTGGCGTACGGCGTCAGCGGTGCCCTGATACCAGTCGGACCGCTCGTTGGTCTGCTCGGCGGAGAGGATGTCGACGAATCCGCCGCCGAAAGGATCGAACCGGTAGCTTTCCTGGATGTGGCGGTGCAAGGACGCTGTGTTGAATTGCGTGAGCAGGAAGATGCGGTTGAGCCCGCTGTTGAGGCAGTTGCTGATGGGGATGTCGACGAGGCGGTACTTGCCAGCGAGAGGCACGGCGGGTTTGGCGCGCAAGCGGGTCAACGGCTGCAAGCGCGTGCCTCGCCCGCCTCCCATGATCACGCAAAGAACCCTCGATCTCATGCTGTCGTTCTGCCTATCCTAGACGCTCTTGCGGCCCGGGTGTCCGAAGATGCGCCCCGCTCGTGACAGCATGGCGGCTCGTGGGTGACCTTGCGGACACGGACCGCGCGGGATCAGCGGGCGTACGCCCCGCCGATGTGATCGTAGGGGTCTGCTCCTTCCTCGATCTCCCGCTGGTATCGCTTGCCGTCGATGATCCGCTCCAGCCCCTCGGTCACGAATTCAAAGAAGTCGCGAGACGACAGAATGCCCACGGGGCGCCCCGCCTCGAGCACAGGAAGGTGCCGAAAACGCTTCTCTCGCAGAAGCTGCGCGCATTGTCGAACATGCGTGTCCACGTCCACCGTGACCAGGTTCCGCGTCGCAACTTCGGCGACCGTCGTGGCGGACGGAGAACGGTCCTCGGCTACCACCCGCGTGAGCAGGTCTCGTTCGGAGAACAACCCCTCTAGCCTGCCGCCCGCAATCACCAGCACCGCACCCACGGAGTTGTCCCGCATGCGCTTCGCGACATCGGACACGAGCTCCTCCGGGCGGGCGGTTATCATCTCCGTCTTCATCAGCGAACCGATGATCGCCATGTTCGTCTCCTTGTTCCGGACGGGATCAGGCCTGAATGGGCGTGACGATCTTGAGCAGTTCCCCAGTTCCCGTGATCCAGAGCCATCGGGGGCGGTCGCCGCCCAGAATCAGCTCGAGGTCCAACGCCACGCCAGGGGTCAAACGACGGTCCACGGCGAGCACGCCGCCGCTGGGCAGGTCTGTCCAGCACGAGATGGCGCGCACGGGGCGCCTTCGGGAAGTCGGATGAGTTGCCATTGCCCTCCTACGATGCAGCACGCGGCGATCATGTTTCAGATGGGCCCCGCTCAAACGTTCACGATGACCGTTCGAGTTTGCGACACTCCTGCTGATGCGCTGCGTCCAGCACCTCGCGCAGCAGGTCGGGCCGGTCGGTCATGATTCCGCCCACGCCCAGGTCCGCCAGGTCGCGCATCTGCGCTGCGTCGTTGATCGTCCAGACGTTGACCCATCGCCCGGCAGCCTCGACGGCACGCAGCAAGGCGCTGTCGACGAGCCTCGTTCCGGCATGCTCGATCGGCATGTCGATGACCAGATAGGGCTCCTGCCACGACCACGGGGCGTTCGAGCGGATCGCCATGATCAGGTTCGTGAGTACCCCGCGGGGATAGAAGAAGCACGCATCCGGGATTGCGGACACGAGCCTGGCGGCCAGGTCGTCGTCTTCGCTGCCAAGACACACGCGATGCGTCGCCCTCGCGCGACGGATTGCATCGGCGAGTGTCTCCGCCGCGCCGTGCTGATCGGCCTTGAGCTCGATGTTGAAGCGCAGGTCGGGATGGTCGGCCAGCACCTGCTCGAGCCGTGGGAGACGAACACCCTTGCCACGAAAGGGATAGGTGAGACCGCCGTCCGGGGTGAACCAGTAGCCGGCGTCGAGCCGTTGCAACTCCGCCCAGGAATGGTCGGCAATTGCCCCTTGGCCGTCGGTGCACCGTTCGAGGGTCGGATCGTGAGAGACGACGAGGACGGCGTCACGGCTCAGGTGGACGTCGAGCTCGATCATATCGGCATGAAAGAGGCTGGTGGCTCGAGAGAACGCGAGGCTGGTATTTTCGGGAGCGATGGCGGCGCCGCCGCGGTGGGCGATGAGGAGGGTGGGGCGGAGCATGTGGAAGAAGGGGTGCAGGAGCATGGGCGCAGTGTAGGCGGAATCGGTTTGCGGGTGCGAGCTCACGCAACCGATGGGAAGAAGCGTTCGAACGCGCTACGATGCGCGGACTGTTAGTCACGGGACATTGCCGGGGCAGCCATCGATGAGCGAGTCGGACACCAAGGGTCATGGGGGCGGGAAGCCGGAGACGACGGCATCGGGGACGGCGTCAACTCCTCCTGACGCGCGGGCGGCGCGGTCCAAGCTGCGGCACGAGCTGCGAACCCCGCTCAACCAGATCCTCGGCTACAGCCAGATGCTGCAAGAAGAAGCAGAGGATCGGGGCCTGTCGGAGTTCGCTTCGGATCTCGCAAAGATTGAGGCTGCAGGGCGGCGGCTGCTTGCCTTGATCGATCAGATCACCACGGACCAGCCCGGCGCCACCGAGTCCGGCGAGGTCCGAATCCAGACACGTGCGGCGGCGTTCTCAGGGATCTTCACCTCGGCGTCGCCCTCGGATGTCCCGGCGGCCGCCCGTCCTCCTCAGGATTCGCCGGGGACGCTGCTGGTGGTGGACGACAACGAGAACAATCGCGACTTGCTCGCCCGGCGGCTGGCCGCGCGAGGCTATCATGTGCGCACGGCGGAAGGTGGACGCGAGGCGCTGGATCTGGTGGACGCGCAGCCCTTCGACCTGATCCTGCTCGACGTGATGATGCCGGAGATCAGCGGGCTGGATGTTTTGCAAATCCTGCGCACGAGGCATACGGCCGCAGCTTTGCCCATCATCATGGCGACGGCTCGCGATGCGAGCGCAGACGTTGTCGAGGCGCTCAAGCTGGGTGCGAACGACTACGTGACCAAGCCGCTCGACTTTGCGGTCGTGCTGGCGCGGGTCGAGGCGCAGCTTTCGCTCAAGCGTGCTCGCGACCAAGTGCAGAAGCTCAACGACCAGCTCGAAGAGGCACAAGACCGGATCACGCGCCTGGTCGAGTCGTCGTCCGAGGCGGTCACCGACATCGCCGCGTGGGCTTCAGCCATTGCCCGCGACGTCGCCCACGCCATCGGCGCGCAGGAGATCGCGGTGTGGGCGTTCGAGGGCGAGACGATCGTGCCGTTGGTGCCGACGCAGTCCCTGGCGCCTTCGCCTGATGACATCGCATCGATGAGCCGGAGCGGACAGCAGCTTGTACGGTCGGGCGACACGTTGGTGCCGGTGATGGGGATGAGCGGGGAGCTGTTCGGCGCGCTGACGGTTCCCGGGCGCCGTCAGGCAAGGACGCCGGTGGAGATGCGTTTGCTCGGCAGCTTCTCCCGCCAACTCGGGGGCGCACTCGAGCTTCGCAAGATGCGTCGCGATCTGGCTGAAGCCGCTGATCGAAAGCGGGCCTCACGGCAGAGCATGCTCGATCGGGGCATCGACCTTCTGCATGTGTGCCCTCGGTGCAGCCGCTGCTACGACCACACGGTCGAGCAGTGCGCCGCCGACGGTGCGCGTCTCGACGACAGCCGCGGATTGCCGTATCGCATCGCGGGACGGCACCGGCTTGTGCAAGTGCTGGGCGAAGGGGGGATGGGCACGGTGTTCGCGGCGCGCGATGAGCGGCTCGAACGCGACGTGGCCGTGAAGGTGATCAAGGCGGAGCACTTCAACGACGAGACGGTTCGTCTTCGCTTCGAAAACGAAGCGCGCGCCGTGGCACGCATCGACCACCCCAACGTGGTGGCGCTCTACGACTCGGGCGAGCTCGAAGACGGCTCGCTGTACCTCGTGATGGAGCGTTTGCACGGCCGCGAGCTGGGGAGCGTGGTCAAGGCCTGCGGTCGTGGAACGCCTGGGCAGGTAGCCTCGCTCGTTCGGCAGGCTGGCGCTGCACTCGGCGCGGCGCATGCTGCTCGCCTCGTCCATCGCGACATCAAACCCGAGAACCTGTTCCTCGTCGACTCGCCCGACGGCTTCGGCGTCAAGATCCTCGACTTCGGTGTCGCCAAGGAGTTCGCCTGCGACACCGGGCTGACGCAGACCGGCATGCTGGTCGGCACGCCGCTGTTCATGTCGCCCGAGCAGATCCTGGGCAAGCCGACGGACCTTCGCAGCGATCTGTACTCGTTCGCCGCGGTCATGTACCTGGCCCTGACCGGGCGCCGTGTCAACCTCGGTGAGACGCTTCCGGAGATCCTGCTCGACATCGTGCAGGGTTCCGCACCCGTCGTGTCATCGCTGGTGCCGGGGATCCCTCGGTCTGTCGACGAAGCGTTCGTGTGGGCTCTCGCCAAGGATCCTGACAGCCGCCCTGCCAGCGTGCAGCAGTGGGTGGACACGTTCGTCGCTGATCTGGAGACGGTGCCGTCGACGGCGCCGGGATGGCTCGATGAGGCGGGGCGGATTCGGTTGGATAGTGTCATCGACGTGCCGCGGCCGGCGTCGCCAGGACCAACGGCCACGACGGTGGCGACGAAGGTGTGAATCACTCATCTGAACGCCGCCGAGGTTTCGCGGCCGTCAGCTCGGCCAAGCGCCGGATGTCGCGCAGCAGATCGTCTGTCGAGCAGGCGCCCTTGAACACGATGCGGCTCACCTGTGCATGCAGGCTCGTGCGCTCGTCGATGGTCAGATCCTTGGCGGTCACCACGATCACAGGGACGTGCTTCCACCGGTCGATGCGCCGGATGCTCGCGAGGAACTCGAAGCCGTCGACCTCCGGCATCATGAGGTCGAGCAAGATCAGGGCGGGATCGGCTTCGTCCATTCGCCCGAGCGCGACCCGGCCGTTGTCCGCCTCGAACACCTTCCAGCAATCCTTCTCCAAGATCCGCCGGATCTGCTCTCGGACCGTGGCGTCGTCGTCGACCACCAGCACGCGGTCATTGTCGGCAGCGCGAGAGAGGCGGTGAACCACGGAAAGGAGGCGGCTCCGATCCACGGGCTTGATCAGGTACTCCGCCGCGCCGAGCATGAATGCCTTGTTGCGATCCTCTACGATGGTCGCCATCACCACGGGTATCTCCGCGAGCTCGGGCTCGGCCTTCAGCGACGCCAGCACGGACCAGCCGTCCATCTCCGGCATCATCACGTCGAGCACGATGACCGCGGGGCGGATCTGGCGCGCAAGCCGGATGCCCTCCGCGCCGGAGTCGACCGTCACGGCGTCGATGCCGGCTGACTTCATGGCACGCTGCATCCACTCGCGCGACCCGGCGTCGTCATCGACGCACAGCACGACACGACCGGTGGCGGGTGCGAGGGGTGTGGGCCGCGTGGTCTTGGACGGTGAAGAGCTTCGTTTGCCGGCTTCAACCGGAAGCACCATGGTGAAGACGGATCCCTTGCCCAGCTCGCTCCTGACCTCGACGCGTCCGCCCATCTGCTCGCAGAATCTCTTGGTGATGCTCAGGCCCAGGCCCGTTCCTCCGTACTTGCGCGTGGATGACGAATCGGCCTGGGTGAACGGTTGGAACAGCTTAGCCATTTGCTCGGCGGACATGCCGATGCCCGTGTCGGTCACTTCGAATCGGATGAGAGGGATGCCGTCCTCCACGACGCGTGTGGCACGGAGCTTGACGCTTCCCTTGTGCGTGAACTTGCATGCGTTGGACATGAGGTTGAACAGACACTGGCGCACGCGAACCATGTCGGCGAACATGGTTCCGGCTTCCGGCGGGCACTCGACGACGAGCTCGATGCCGTTCTTATCGGCAAGAGGTCGGACCATGGCGGCCGTCTCGTCGATCACGGGGCGCACATCGAAGCTTTCGTAGTGCAGCTCCATCTTGCCCGCTTCGATCTTGGACAGATCGAGGATGTCGTTGATGAGGGCAAGCAGGTGACGACCAGCCGAGTTGATCTTGTTGAGATCCGCGATCACGTTGTTGTTGCCATCGCCTTGCAGATCTTCGATGAGCAGCTCGCTGTAGCCGATGATGGCGTTGAGGGGCGTGCGGAGCTCGTGGCTCATGTTGGCGAGGAAGGTGCTCTTGGCGCGGTTCGCCGATTCGGCGGCAGCGCGGGCGCGGGCCAGATCCCGCTCGCGAGCTTCGGCCTCCCGTAGCTGCTCGGCGAGCCGCTCGCGTAGCTGACGCTCGGTGGCAGCGCGCGCTTGCAGCTCGCGGTTTACCTCGTCCATCTTCATGAACTGCTGGACGACCAAATCTGCGGTGATCTGCGAAGCCCTGCGGGCTACGCGCACTTCTTCGAGCAGCATCTCGTTCTCGGTCTTCAGCCCCTCGATGCTGATCGTGTGGCCCAGAGGCTTCCATCGTGCGACGTCGCTCATGCATGGCCTCCATCGCGCGCGACGGATGCCCCGACGAGAAGCAGGCAGAGTGTTGCGGCCTGGCGGCAGGTGCGGTCCGAGTAGCCCGGCGCCAGCCCGACGACCTGGATGGGGGGCACGGCGTGCTCGGCCACCGCAGGCAGCATCTTCAACAGATACGGCAGCCCAGATCCATGGCCATAGTGCTCGCTGTTGCAGGCCGAGACAACCTGCTCCGCATCCCACACGACGAGCCCGTCTTCGATATCGTCGTCTGCCACGCTGTCCACGAACACGATGTGATCTGCACCGTCTACCAGCCGAAGCAGGTCGAGGCATGCAAGACCACCGTCGATGACCTCTACATCCGGCGGCAGAGGCATGGATCGCAGCCGTTGGAACACATCGAAGCCAGCACGGTCCTCCGTCACGAGGACATTGCCGATGCAGATGATTCGCTTCATGGTCCGAGCCCCACCCGTAGGCTTCCGGTTGTGCGGCCTCGGCGCAGCGTATGGACCGTGCATACCAGGCAAGGGTCGAACGACCTGACCACATGTCCCAGCTCGACCGGGTTCGCAGGGTCGGCCACGGGCGTTCCCAGCAGCGCTTGCTCCATCGGCCCCGGTGTGTCGGAACAGTCCTGCGGCGAGGCGTTCCACGCGGTGGGAGTGATGATCTGGTACGACGATATGGCGCCATCGCGGATCTTGATCCAGTGTCCGAGCGCGCCGCGGGCAGCGTGGCATAGGCCGGCGCCGTCGCCGTCGGGGACTTCGCCAGGCGGTCGATAGCACTCGGCATCGCCGTCGGTCTCCCGGAGCCAGGCATCCATGACCGGTAGGTGGACCGTGGGGCGCAGGAGCCGAGCAAGCTGGCGTGCAAAGGCGCTCACGCCGCAGGTCGCAACGATGTCGGTCAGCAGCGGATGGCGGGAGACCAGCATCTCGGCGAGGGGTCCGGTTTCCGCGGGCTGACCGGCATAGCGCGGCGCCTTGGCCCAGGAGTACTTCGTGCCCTCGTCACCACTTGCGTACGGCTTCGTCTCGCCTTCGAACGGGTGCCGTCCGCCGTCGTAGTCGATGTACCACGCGTGTCGGACGTGCTCGGCGTTGTTCATGGGATCGAAGGGCTCCAGGATGCCCTGGTGGAGGAAGCCGGGGGGAACCAGGTGCGCGGATCCGTTTCGCCCTTCGATCGACGATCCTTCCGGGATGGGCAGCGAGCCGTAGCTGAGGAAGGTAGCGTGGCCGCGCCCGACCTGATCCAACTTCAGCGCCCGCGCGTATCGGATGAAGAAGCCGAGCTCGCCGTCGGCGTGCTCGCGTTGTTCGTCGAGCCACGCATCGAGGTCGGCCAGCGTTCGCATCTCGGCGAACCTATCGATGGTGCAGCCGAGGATGCGTCGCTCATACCAGGAGCGGTATTTGCGCAGGATCAAGCGGCACTGCATCAGGTCGGCCTCGGACGGCAACGACACGATGCCGCCTGGCACCATGAATGACGAATGCGGCCACTGGCCACCGAGGATCGCCACGATCTCGAGCAGCGTCTTGGTCTCGCGGACCGTGTCGACGATGGTCGAGCCGCGGAAGGGGGCGAATCGTCGAACAGCGTCGTCGAAGAGCGGTTGGGCGCCATGTGCCGGGTTGACGAAATCCGCGGCGAACATGAGCATCGCCTGGCGCACGTCGCTTTGCGCGTGCTCGGCCAGCAACGCCACGTTGCGAAGACGCACGGCATCGGGCGGAGGCGCGGCGTGGGTGATATCGTCAAGGGCACTGGCCGCTGCGAGCAGATGGCTCGTCGTGCAGATGCCGCAGATGCGCGGGGTGATGACGAGACCGTCGAGCGGGCCTCGACCGATCATGATGCGCTCGAATCCGCGGTACATCGTGCCGCTGCACCAGGCACGTGTGACAACGCCTCCGTCGATCTCGGCCTTGATCTCGAGGTCGCCCTCGACACGGTTCATTGGCACTTGGATGGTCGGCATGGCAGCGTGTCTTTCATACCCGTGTCAGGCGTTTCTTGAGGCGGTCCGGAGCGGCCGCGGCGGCCATGCTCTTGTAGGCGAGGTAGTGGGCGCGATCGACGCCGTTGGGCAGATCGATGGGAACGTCGACGATCGCGGGGGTCGAGAAGAAGGGATTGGGTCGAGGGAAGTCGGGCTCGGTACAGCCGAGGCAAGGCACACCCACGCGTGTCTTGGAGCTGCGGCGGTTCCACAGCACCTTGTTGCAGGCGCCGTGCGCGAGCGGACCCCGACACCCCCGATAGAAGAACAGGCAGCCGCGTTCGCCGAAGTCGCGCTCTTCGATCCGGTACTCGTGGTACTCGTTGCGTACGCAGCCCTGGTGCACCAGCACCCCGTACCAGTCCAACGGAGAGCCGTATTCGTTGAAAGGGATCGGGCGATCCATGCACGCCGAGGTGAGCACACTCGCGATCACGTCGCCGTGACATGGGCACCCGGGCAGATTGATCACCGGAAGCCCCGCGCCGCTTCGGAACGACGAGCCAAGGAAGCCTCCGGAGACATCGTGCAGGTACTGCAGCCCGGTCGCTTCGATCTCGCCGTCGGCGCCGACACCGCCGAAGCTCGCGCATGTGCCGCACGCAATCACGTAGCGCGCGCGTCGAGCCAGCGCGGACACCAGGTCTTTCTTGGGGCGGCCCAGGGATGTGTCATACATGCCCGTGCCGGACGGCCCACGGATCACCGCTCCTTCCACGCAAAGAAAGGTGAGCGGCTGCTCACCCTCGATGATCGCGCGCAATAGCTCGTCGTGCACCTTCGCGCTGCCAGCCGACAGCGACGGATGCCACAATACCTCAATATCGAGCATTCCGAGCAGCTCCACGAGGTCGGGCGATTCGATGTCAAGAAGTGACATCGTGTCCCCACCGCACGCACTGCACTGAAGCCAATACAGCGTCTTCATCATCATCCAGCATACCTTCCGATCGTACGAGCAGGGACATCGACCCGCGGCCACACCGTTCAGCCAGCCAGCGCTGCCTGAATCTTCGCGAGCAGACGAGGCAGCTCGATCGGCTTGGTGTCGTAGTCGTTGCAGCCGGCTGCCAGGGCCTTCTCCTTGTCTCCCGCCATGGCGTGAGCCGTCAGCGCGATGATCGGAATCCTCGACGTGTCCGACGCCGCCTTCAGTCTGCGCGTGGCCTCCCAGCCGTCCAGCACCGGCAGGCTCATGTCCATCAAGATCACGTCGGGCGCTTCCTGCTGCGCTTTCGCTATCGCCTGCTCCCCGTCCACGGCGATGACGACCTCGTACCCCTTGCGGACCAGCCGGCGCCCCAGCATGTCCCGGTTCATCTCTTCGTCTTCGACCAGCAGAATCTTCGGCATGGCGTCCTCACCATCAGCGGGTCCTGTCGCGTGCTGCACCGCGTCGCGACATCTCTCGCACGCCCGATCTCGCCGGGGTCAGCGGTCGATGCCAGCGTGCGGTGCGGCCAATTCAAGCCGTGATCGCGCCATGCGGCAGGAAGAGTGTCAACACAATTGCTCCGCGCTTGCGGGAAAGCGATGCGGAAGCCGCCGCGCCGTGAGCTTTCGCCTCGCCAGAGCCTCGCTTCGGGCCGACCGTGCACACGGGCTTCTTTGACGTTGGCGAGAAGTCGGTGCAAATTGTTGTATGGACGATTGTGTCCAAGCGACCGCACCACAGGGAGACTGCCGCCGTGACCTCCGCCGACCAGCCCGAATCCCAGCCCCACGACCCTCTCATCGGTCGCGTGTTCAACGACCGTTTCAAGGTCGAGCGGCTGATCGCCCGGGGCGGCTCCAGCGCCGTGTATCGCGCACGGCAAGCGCCCCTCGGACGCACCTGCGCGCTCAAGGTCCTCAAGCCGCGGTACGAAGGTGCCGTCCAGTTCGAGTTCCATCGCCGGTTCTTCCTCGAAGCGAGCATTGCCGCCAAGCTGACTCACCCGAACAACGTGACCGTGTTCGATTACGGCCATACCGACGACGACGTGTACTTCATGGCGATGGAGCTATTGGAGGGCAGGACGCTTGCGCAGGTCATCAAGGCGGAGGCCCCGTTCTGCGAAGAGCGTATTCTGCATATCGCCCGCCAGATCGCTCGTGCGCTTCGCGAGGCCCATGCTCTCGGCGTGATCCACAGGGACATCAAGCCCAGCAACGTGTTCCTGCTGGAGCACGGCGACGAAAGCGACTTCGTGAAGGTGATCGACTACGGGCTCGTCAAGGATGTTCGCGGCGCCGACGGCGGCGAAGACATCACGCAGGCCGGGCTGTTCATGGGCTCTCCCAAGTATGTGGCGCCCGAGCAGATCCAGGGTGACGCGGTCGATGGGCGCACCGACTTGTACTCGCTGGGGATCGTTCTGTACGAGATGGCCACGGGCCGCGTGCCCTTTGATCGGGGTTCCGACGTGCAGACGCTCATCGCGCATGTGAAGGATATTCCCCCGCCTCTGCAAGCCGTATGTGAGGGGTGCAGGGTCAGCCCGCTGCTCGAGGACGTCATCTTCCGGTGCATTGCGAAGGATCCCGCGCAGCGCTTCGCTTCCGTCGACGAGCTGCTCCAGAGGCTGAGGCAAGGCGCCGATGCGGCTTGGACCGCCACGCTCCAGGGCGATTCCGGACGAGCGGTCCCCGTTTCGCCGTCCGGCGCCGGGAAGCCGACCGATGTGCGTACCGGCACCGTCTCCGGCCCCCACGTGTTTCTGGCAGGCGCGACGGGACCGTCGACACCGGTCGATCCGGCGATCGTCGCACGGGAGCAGGCCGCCCTCGGCCGCTCCCGGCGTGTTCGCACCGCGCTGGCTGCGGGTGTCGTGGCTGCGGCCGTCGCCGCGACCGCGGCCCTGTTCGCGGTTCGCAGCCGTGCTCCCGTCGATGCGAGCTCCATCGGTTCCATGTCTGCCTCGTCCCTGGCGGACGCGCGTCCGCCGGCACAATACGTGGCAGCACCAGCCGAATCTCCGGCAACGCCGGCAGCTTCCGAGACGCATGCGGTCCGCATCGACTCCGAACCGCCAGGTGCAACGGTCCGGCTCGACGGCCCGCAAGGACGTCGCCTGTGCGAGGCCACGCCGTGCGAGGTTGCGCTCGGTCACGACGGATTGGGCAAGCGGATACGAATCTACATTGCTCGCGCAGGGTTCGTGGCGGCCACCGCCGAGATCGGAGAGAGCGACAGCGCGCTGACCTTGCGCCTTGTGCCCATGGCGGCGGCTCCTGCGCGCAAGGCGGCGCCCTCCTCGCCGGACCTGGGCTGGTACAAGATGGATCCGTACTGACCGACGTGTTCCTACCGCAGCCGCGGCGTGGTGGCGTCGAGCGGCCAGTGAATCGGATTCGTGGGGAACGCCGGGCGAGCCAGGTAGTAGCCCTGTCCGTACTGCACGCCACAATCGATGAGAGCCAGCAGCTCGTTGCGAGCTTCGATGCCCTCCGCGACCACCCACGCGCCGAGGTCGGCGCACAGTTGGACCAGGCTGCGAACCAGGTTGCGCTGTCGGCGGTGCTGGTCGATGCCCACGACCAGCCCTCGATCGAGCTTGACGACCTTCGGTTCGAAGTCGGCGATGCGCCGGAGATTCGAGTAACCCGCACCGAGGTCGTCGACCACCGGGAAGATGGCCCCGCGCGAGCAGATCTCGCGGACCACGCTCATGCACAGGTCGGTGTGGGTCAGCGGGACGCTCTCGGTGACCTCGACGAACACGTCGCGGTCGTGGAAGTACATCGGGTCGTCGGGGCGCACGAGCCATCCATCGGACAGCTCGCCGGGGTGAACGTTGACGAACAGAGGGACACCTGCGGCGAGGGGGAACGCGATCTCGCGGACGAGGCGCCCAAGCCGTCCCACGCAGCCCGACGCCACGGCGCGTTCGAACAGTTCTGGCGGGCTTTGCAAGCCGGGCAGACGGCAACGAATCAAGGCCTCCACGGCGAAGCGGCGGCCGCTGGACATGTCGACGATGGGCTGAAAGACCACGCGCAGATCGTCGGGCTGGAGCATCCTCTGCAGCGCGGCGAGGGAGGCTCGCTTCACACTGGCCGCGTCGACCCGCATGGAGGTTGGAACGCCATCGAGCTGGGGTTGGTCGAATTCAGCTCCGGGAGGCCGCTGGGTGGACACGGCGGGCGAGTATACGCGATCGACATGGCCGGCAAAGAGCGATTGCAAAGGATGGATCCACTGCTGCGATCGCGGTTCGCATGGCCGCATCGCAATACCCGGATCCCGCGACTCCTGTGGCCAAGCCGAGGATAATTCTTCCGCGCCCGTGCGCCGAGGCGCCGCGCTCAGCCGGGCAACCCCCGGAATGCGTCGATGACGGCGGCCGCATGACGACGCTCGTTGCGTGCGAGGTCCTCGAAGGCGGACCGGAGCGCGTCCGTGGACGCACGGGCCGCGAGATTCTCGTACATGTCGAGCGCGCTGTATTCCACGGCCAGCGCCAGCTCCAACGCAGTCGCACGGGAAAGCATGGGCGCGCTGTCGATGCGTTGCAGAACGTCGGCCAGCACGCCACCGGATTCGATGGGCGATCGCGCGTCGGTCGCGATGGGTTCGACCGAAGCCGGCAGAAGGGCGGTGAGGTGCGAGGCGTGGACGGACTCGGCGCGGGCGAGTGTTTCGAAGGTGGCGCCGGCGGGCGTATCGCGGAAACGCGCAAACAGTGCCAAGTACATGCGCTGCGTAGCCTGCTCCAGCTCTGCCGCGCGCAGGATCGCGTCATGCACGCTTTCGGCCCCTTGAAATACGTGGATCGCGGGCATGCCGTCGAGCATCTCCCCGCGCCAGGCCAGGATGCCGCCTTGCAGGTTCAGGGCGGGAAGGGATCTCGCTTCCGCCGCGAGCCTCGCCGCATACAGAGATCGCACACCGCTATGGCAATAGAAGACGTGCAGGCGATCGGCGTCCAGGTCGTCGAGGGCGCTTTCGAACTCCGGAAGCGGGATCAGGCGTGCACCGGGGATGTGCCCGTCCGCGAACTCCTCGGGTGATCGGACATCGACCAGCACCAGGTCGACGGGCTGCCGGAGCAGGTCGCGCAGGTCTTCGGCGGAGACGTTTTGCCACGTGCCGGGGGGTGGGAGCATCACTCGGCCGCCTGCGGTTGGGCGATGGGCACCCATCGCAGGGCGGGAACGGATGCCGCGGCGGTGACGAGGGCGATGATGCCGCCGGCGACGAGCGGGGCCGCCGGGCCGACGCGGTCGAACAGGAAGCCGCCGAGCAGGGGAGCGGCGATGCGTGCGAGCGAGCCGGTGGACTGGAAGACGCCGAGCACGCGGCCTTGCTGGTCCGCTGCGGCGGACAAGCTCGACAGGGCTGTCAGCGATGGCAGGACGAGGGAGAATCCAACGGCGTTGATCATGCCGCCGGCGGCCATCATCACGGCGCTGTGCGCGAGGGAGGCGATGATCATGCCTGTCCCGATGAGCACCAGGCCGCCTCGAATCATCGGCGTGGGACCGACCTTCTTCGAGATCCGTCCGACGAGCCCTCCTTGCACGACCACGGCGACGAGGCCGAACAGTCCGAGGTAGTAGCCGTTCTCGCGCTCACCCCAGTGGAAGCGTTCGTGCGTGAAGAGCACGAGCATCGATTGGAACTGCCCCTGGACCAGGATGGCCGCGAAGTTCACGGCGATGAGCGCCAGGGCGCCTGCCGCCATGCCGCGCACGGCGCCGACGCCACGCACAACGAGCGGCGCCTCGTGACGCTGCGGCTCGCGCAGGGCGAACGCGGCGAACACCAGGGTGAAGAACGCGAATCCGGCTGCGGTCAACGCCGGGGCCGCGCCACCGGCGTGCGTCAGGCTTGCTCCCATGATCGGGCCGACCATGAAGCCGAATCCGAACGCCGCGCCGAACAAGCCCATGCCCTTCGCCCGGTTCTCCCGGGTCGTGACGTCGGCGATGTACGCCTGCGCGACGGTGATGTCCGCTCCGCCGATGCCCGCGAGGATGCGCGACGCGAAGAGCATCGGCAGGTTGTCGGCCACGGCGAGCAGCAGGTAGGACAGGACGGTGACGACCAGGGCCGCGAGGATGACCGGCCGGCGGCCGAGCCGGTCGGAGAGCTTACCCATGGTCGGCGCCAGGAGGAATTGCATGAGCGAGTAGCTCATCAGCAACAGGCCCACGGTCGTACCGCTGGCGCCCATGTGTTTTGCGTAGATCGGCAGAAGCGGAATGACGATACCGAAGCCGACCAGGGCGATGAAGACGGTCAGCAGGATGGCAACCAGGGGTGATCGTTTCATGCTACAGAATTCATGAGGCGGCCCGCTCAGAGCCGTCGAGTCGACAGCCATGGATGCTTCGACGACGGGTTGGGTAGCGGACGCGCGCATGTCCGTGGATTTCGAAGTTCTGGTTGACCGCGTGCCGTCTGAGGCCAGGCGTGGTAGGAGGGAGCGCGGAGGAACATCGATGCCGCATTGCGACGACCACGACGACGACAAGAAGGGTGGATTTTCGGCGGTTGCGAAGACCCTGTTCGCTGCCCGGACGGTGCTCATTTTCGGCGAGGTGAACGCCGAGATGGCCGAGCATGTGACGGCGCAGCTCCTGGCGCTGGCTCACGTGAGCGATGATCCCATCCGTGTCGTGCTCAACTCCCAGGGCGGGCATGTCGAATCGGGGGACACGATCCACGATATGATCAAGTTCATCAAGCCCGAGGTGAAGATGATCGGCACGGGCTGGGTGGCCAGCGCAGGAGCGCTGATCTACGTGGCCGCGAAGAAAGCCAACCGGGTGTGTCTTCCGAACACCAGGTTCCTGCTGCATCAACCCATGGGCGGTGTTGGAGGGCAGGCGTCGGACATCGAGATCGAGACGCGTCAGATTCTGCAAATGCGCGAGCGGCTGAACCGCATCTTCGCGGCGGAGACGGGCCACACCTACGATGAGGTCGTCGAGAAGACCGAACGCAATTTCTGGATGACTGCCGCCGAGGCAGTCGAGTACGGGTTGGCCAGCCGGATCGTACGCAGCACCACCGACCTCTGAGCCGGGAGCCATCCTGCCGGCGTGACGTTTGCGGGGCACTCCCGTGACGTCTGTCCGCCGGCTGGCCTATTATCTTGGTCCACGAGGACCAATTGACGTGGCGACCGATCAAGCACCATCGTCCCGGTCGTTGACTCTGGCGATGCCCGCCGGCCCGAGCCCGCGCGCCGATGTCGGCATGGTGGCCCGTCGTCTGTCGATCCTGCCAGGGGAGGAGGTTCGAACCGGGCTGCTGTTCGCGTTGCTGTTCGTGGCCTCGACCATCTTCGTGATGGGCAGGACCGCTCGCGACGCCCTATTTCTGACCCGATTTCCCGTGAGCTGGATCGCGTGGATGTGGGTCGGCTACGGGGTCGTCTCCTCCCTGGTCGCGCTCGGCTGGGGACGCATCGCCTCGCGCGTGGCACGCGCCCGGCTCGTCATTGGCTTCGCCTTGGGTGCCGCCACTTCCTACGCGCTGGTCCGCGTGCTGGTCGGTGCGGATCTGGCCTGGGCGATCGCGTTCTTCTACATCTGGGCCGAAGTCGTGCCGAACCTGCTCATCGTGCAGGCGTGGACCATCACCAACGATCTGCACGACCCGCGAAGCGCTCGCCGTCTCTTCGGCCTGATAGGAGCAGGACGCATCGTGGGCGTGGCCCTCAGCGGCCTTCTCACCAGCGTGGTCGTCAAGCTCGTGGGCACCGCCAACCTCATCGTCGTCATCGCGGTGCTGATGCTCGTTTTCGTTGGGCTCGTGCGCGCGATTGCCTCCCGTTTCCCGCTGCCGCAAGCCGCGACGCCGACCACGACCGCTCCGTCGCCCACGTACGACACCGCCTCGCTACGGGGCTACGCCGGCTACGCCGCTCTCCTCGGCGTCATGCTCCTGGCGGCCTTCATGGCATTGACCGTGGGCGACTACCAGTTCAAGGCCATTGCGAAGCTGAGCTATCCGGACCGCGACGCGCTCGCGTCGTACATGGCTGGTTTCTACGCTGCCATGGGCACCCTGGCGCTGCTCTTCCAGCTCGTCGTCACGCCCCTGGTGCTGCGCCGCTTCGGCATTGCCTCCGCCCTGCTGACGATGCCGGTCGCCTTCCTGTCGAGCACCGCCGCCTTGCTCGGCTTTCCCGGCCTCGCCGCCGCCACGGCCGTCAAGCTCAGCGACAACGGTCTGCAATACACCATCCACGACGCGACCATGCAGATCCTGTACTTCGCGTTCCCCACCGCGCTTCGCACGCGCGTGCGGGCGATCCTGGATGCCATGGTCAAACCGCTCGGCTACTCCCTCGGCGGCGTGCTGCTCGTCGTGCTCTCTCCGGCGTCCGGCGCTCCGGACCTGCTCCATCGTGTCGCGTGGATGGGTGTCGCCTCGCTGGCCTTCGGCCTGGTCTGGGTCGCCGTCGTCCCGCTCGTCAAGCGGTCCTACGTCGATTCGCTTCGCAAGAGCCTCAGCCGTCGGCAGTCCGATGTCGGTGACGAGCGGGAGCTTCCGGACGACGCGACCGTGCGGGCGGTGCTGCTGGAGGCCCTCCGATCCGCGGTTCCTGCCCAGGTGCTGTTCGCGATGGACAGGCTCGCGATCACCTCGGCGGACGTGCTTCGACGCGAGCTGCCGGCACTGCTGTCGAGCCGTCATCCCCAGGTGCGTGCCGAAGCGCTGCGGCGCGCCGCGGTGCTGGCGCCCGATCTCGCCCTCGCCCGCTCACGGCAGGCGATCGCTTCCGGTGACGCGGACGAGCAGTGCGCCGCGTTCGATGTCCTGGGGCGGTTGCTGGCAGACGACGCAGTCGACGCGGTCAGCCCTTTTGCCGACGATGCCAAGCGTCCGGCGCTGAGGGAGGCCGCGATCGCCGCGTTGGTGGCGCATGGCGGGCTGGCCGGGGTGGTGGCCGGCGGCTCGCGCCTGATGGACTTGTCCCGCTCCGGGGACCCGCGTGAACGTGCCGCAGCCGCACGCGTGTTGGGGATCGTGGCGAGTCCGGCCCTGGCTCGGAGCCTCGTGCCCCTGCTCCGCGATTCGTCGCGTGAGGTCTGCCTCGCCGCGGCCCGTGCCGCCCACTCATGCGCCAGCCCGGCGATTTCCGACGTGCTGCTCGACATCTTGCCGCGTCGTTATGCCATCAAGCCTGTCGTTCGAGCCCTCATCGCCATCGGCCCGCCCGCCACCGAGGCCGTCGCCGATCGCCTGCGCAACCCCGAAACGCCTCGTCTGGCGCGCCTGAACCTGCCGCGCGTGCTGCACGGTATCGGGACGCGCGAGGCCTTCGACGTGCTCATGAGCATGATCGAGGACGCGGACGAGGGGGTACGCCAGAAAGCCCTTGCGAGCGCCTCGCGCCTCCGACAGGCGCTGGGGTTGCCGCACGTGCGAGCCGATCGTGTGCAGCCCATCATCCAGCGTGAGCTCCACGATCAGATCACGTTGCGGGAAGCATGGATTCGCGCTAGGCCCTGGCTCGCGCGCCCGCTATGCGACGCGCAGATCCGGAGCGAGCTGCGGGCTGGCATCGTGCGCATCATGCGCTGCTGCGAGCTTGCCTTTTCGCGCACCTACGTGTCCGCCGCGCGTGCAGCCATCTTCTCCACCGACCCGGTCCGGCGCGCCACCGCCCTGGAGATGCTCGACAACGTTCTCGGCACCGAGCACCGCAACGCCATCGTCTCCGCCACCGATGCGTTCTCGTCGCGCTGCTCGTTCGACGACCAGCCGCCTACGCATGACACGGACCCGCCCGACGACGTGATCGCGTGGTTCCAGGACCGGATCCGCATCCCGGGGCATTACCGCAGATCCTTGCTATTCGAGGCGATCGGCGTGCGGCGCACGCGTCGCCTCGCTTCCCATGCCCAGCGCTACGTGACCTCGGACAACCCGTTCATGCGGGAATGCGCCCTGATCGCCTTGGCCGCGTGCAAGGTCGACGGATGGCAGCAGACCGCGGAGCGCATCGCCGCAAGCGACGACCACCCTGCCGTACGCGACTACGCCGTCTACGTCCGCGACACGGGCAGCGCGGGCCTCGACCCGGAGGATGACATGTACACGACCGTCGAGAAGATCCTGTTTTTGCAGGGCGTGCCGCTCTTCTCGGGTGTTGCCGGCAATGAGCTCATGCCCCTGGCGCTGTCGTCCGAGGTCATGAGGCTGCCCGCTGGAACCACACTGTTCGAAGAAGGGCAGCCCGGAGGGGCGCTGTATGTGGTCATCCACGGCAAGGTGGCCGTTCGGCAAGCCGGGCGGGAGGTTGCCGTGCTGGGTGCCGGAGAAGTGGTCGGTGAGATGGCGATCCTCGACGAGGCCCCGCGCAGCGCCTCGGCTGTCGTGACGGAGGATGCGGACCTGCTGTGTGTCTCCGCGGAAGCTTTCCACGACGCCATCCAGGAGACGACGGACTTCGCCGACGGGGTCATTCGCGTGCTGACGCAGCGGTTGCGCCAGCAGACCAACGCGGCGGCAGCGGTCTCGACGGACGACCAAGGACGCAAAACGGTGGCGTGAGACGACGTCGGATGATCAGGCCCCGCGACGCTGCAGCTCGTGGCGCCTTCGCGCGATCAGGCCTTCGAGCTGCTCGCGGGTGACACCCACGCGTTGGGCGACATGGCGAGCCAGTGATGTCGTGGCAACGCCGGGGACGAACTGGAAGGTGGGTAGGTTGTCGGGGCCGAGCTCGACCTGCAAGAACTCGAGCTGGGGCACGGGGCGATCGCGGCACAGGCGTGCCGCGAAGTCAAGGAAGTGCGTGGTGACGAGGACCTGAGGCCGCAGTGCCGGCAGCAGCGTGGTGACCAACCCGAACAGCGCCTCGCCCTCGGACGGGTTCGTGCCCTCGCAAAGCTCGTCGAGCACGACCAGCGATCCTGGTTGGATCTGCTCGAAGACGTGCCGGATGCGAGAGAGCTCGGCGCCGAGGCGGCCTTCACGTTGCGCGGCGGTCGCCTCGTTGGCGAGGGACACGACCATGGTCGGGGCCCAGACCAAGTGTGCTTCCGCGGCTGGAACGTACAGGCCGGCCTGGCCCAGGAGCTGCGCGAGCGCCGCGGCCTGCAGAACCCGCGTCTTGCCACCCGAGTTGGGGCCGGTCAGCACCGTGATCGAATCACACGGCGTGGGGCCGAGATCGCATGGCGTGGGGACGATCCCCTGGAGAAGCAACAACGGGTTGAACAGCTTTCGCAGCGTTCGCGGCGCGCCCGTGTCGCCATCGAGCCGCGGCGCCTGCGCGAACGTGGGCAGGCAGACCTCGAGCCCCTTGGCGCGTGCGAGGTCGCGAAATCCCAGACCCGCGAGGTAGAACGATGCGGGCCCGAGCAGCAGAAGACACCGCACCAGGTCGGGCTCCACCGCGCTGAACACATCGCCGACAAGGCGTACGATGACCTCGCGACCCCCCATGCGATACCCGCGCAGGATCACCACCTGAAGCCACCGGACGATCCGTTGCAGCAACGACGGCACGAGCGGATTGTCGCGGTTGTCGCGTACGGCGAGCAGCGACAGGTCGCGCACCCGGCCGTCCGCCCCCATGCGCAGCCTCACGTCGACCGTTCCGACATGGCCTTCGTAGTCGAGCATGCGGCGGAGCAGCGTGTGGCCGTCCGTGGCCTGGATGGCGGCACCAAGCCTCGCCAGGCGCTGCAGCCCGGACTGGGCGGATTCGAAGCGGCCGGCGAGCGTGTCGACAAGCTCGGCGTAGGACGTCAGGATGTCGATCTTGTGCTGGACGGTGTCGTACTGGGCGCGGTGGCCTTCATCCAGCATGGCGCGCAAGGAGCACAGGAGCCCGTGGACGCGAACGAGGGCGTCGTGCAGGTCGGGCGACGTCTCGAGCTCGCGGAGGATCTGCTGGCGAAAGACGGTGTCCGCGAGGTTGGCCGGCGGGCGCAACAGGATTGCGCGCAACGGCTCGGAGCCGGCGCCATTCGAAGCAGCGCCCCGGATGGGGAAGCAAGTGCGGACCAGGTCGGTGAGGAAGAGCTGCGGATCGAAGTCCGCCGCGGTCCACTGCGTGTGGGTGGGCGGAGCCTCTCCCATCGCCGCGGCCACCACGCCACTTGCGTCGCCGGTTTCGAACGCAAAACGAACCGCCGCTCGCAACGAGTCGTTGTCAGCCGCCGGACACGGCTCGGCGTGAAGCAGGTCGGCGAAGGGGGCAGGGGATCCAGGCACGGGGATTCGGCAGCTCGGGGATAGCGGGACGATAGTCGAAGCGAGGGGCGGGCTCCACGGTTGCCGTCATGGGATTCGGATCAACGGCGTCGCCGTCGCACAGCAAACGCTGCGAGCAGTGCCCCGACCGACAGACCGAGCGCGCCGCGCGAGTTCCCCCCGGCCGCCGAGCATGCGCAGCCGCCATCGTTGCCTGCTTGATCGACGCCCATGCCGGCGGGGCCGCCGTCGGTGGAGGGAACCCCTGCATCGGAACCGGAGCCGTCGGATCCCGATGCGTCGGCGGCTGGCGTTGCGCTGTCGTCGTGCTGCGCCGCATCGGGCGGAGGCGTCGCGTCTCCAGCCGCGTCGGCGGGCGGTCCGGCGTCCGGATCATCGGTCGTGCAACTGGCTGGGCGCAAGATGAACTGGTCGATGACGTTACCAAGCGCGTCTTTCGTTTCGGCCGACGCGACCCCTGTGGTGTCGACGGTCACGGCGACATAGGAAACGTCTTGGAAGGTCTTCACGACACCGGGCGCGTTGGGGTCGGGCTCGTACATCTCGGCGCCGCCCGCGCCGGTCACCACGTAGTCGATGCAACCCTCGTGTCCTCGCTGGTAGTAGTGGTCGTGGCCGGCGAACATGGCCAGCACGCCGTGCTTGGTCATCAGCGGCACGATCTTGTTTTGAACATCGGCCAAGCCCCCGTGCGGCGCGGATCCGATTCCGTGGCTGAATGCACCTTGGTGGATCATGATGAAGAGCTGCTTGCCCTGACCCTTGGCCGCGGCCAGGTCCGCGTCGAGCCACTGCGCCTGCTCGTCGGTCACCTCCGGCCGCCGTGCGCCGCCCAGCAGGAGGTCCGTCGGGCCCTCAAACGAGTCGAGACAGGCGATGTGCACCTGGCCCCAATCGAACGAGAAGTAGTAGGGATGCGGCTGCCCAGCGAACGTCGGCGCGCTCAGCAGCCCGTCGAAGAACGTGGTGTCCACCGACTCGTGGTTGCCGAACACCGGCGCGATCGGGTGGGTTGCCAGCAGATCCCGCTCCACGTCGAAGAACGCGGTATAGCCCCGGTCGTCACCCCGACACCGCGGGATAGTTGAGCGCGTAATCGCCCACATTGACGAGGAACGCAGCATCGCCGTCGTGCGCCATCATGCCTGCGACCAGCGCCTCGTGGTCCGGGCGGGTCGATGCCGACGTGATCGGGTTGTCGCGGTCGTCGCCGTACACCAGGAACTTGAAAGCGTGGGTGTCCGACGCCGCGGGGGCCGTTCCGAAAGCCCCTGCCGCCGAGGTGCCATCGGCGTTGGGCATGTCGAGCGTGAAGGTGTACGCCGTGCTGGGCGACAGCCCTGTCAGATGCACCTTGTGGAAGCGAGAGCACGCCGGGTCGCTCACTCACGCCCCGCCCGTGAGCTTCAACGTCGGGAGCGTGTCGTTCGGTGTCCCTGTCAGCGCGTCGTTGTAGCACTCGTTCAGGAACGACGCATCGCCCTGGTGATGGGCGGTGTACCACGAAACCCAGGCATCGGTCGCGGTGACACCGGTAATGACCGGCCCCTTGACCACATACGGAAACAGGTCCGCACGAGCGACCGCCGGCACGGCCAGCAGGGCGATCGAGACGAGCGATGCAGTCCACGGGCGCATCCCACATCTGTTGCACCGATGTCACGCAGTGGCAAGCCCTCCGGGCGGCGCGATGCCCTGGACCGGGTGATCCCGGCCGGGGCCCGGTCGCGCTCCGTAGCACTGCAGAATCATCCATGCATGCTCGAACCTGCGAGCCGCCGGATCCTGCTTCCTTATCCACCTTGCAAGCGCAACCCGAAGCGACCGAGCATGTCGTCCGCCGCCTGGAGCCCGGCATCCAAATCCCGCGGCCGGGCGCCGCTGTGCTCGCACCCGCAGCCAAGGCAGGGACGTCTTGCGCGTACGGGAAAGTAGCGGCACGGCAACACACGCCCACGACTATCGCGTAGTCTGGCGCCCGGAGCCTCCGCCGGAATCAACGAATGGTTCAATCCCCCGTAGTAGTACCAGTTCGTCAGCGTGCACCCACCACCATGCTCCGGCGAGGGACAAGTGCATATCGTGTACGGCGTGTCTACCGCCTTCATCGAGGTGAAGATCACGCCCCGCCCGAAGTACCAGATGTTCAGCATCTCGAAGACCAGCTCCCGGTCCACCGGCTGGCACTTGCGATTGGTCTGGAGCGACCGAATCCACCGCGTGGTGTACCCCTCGAGCACCGGCAGGATCTCCCAGTCAGGCCAGGTCGCCCGCAGAAACGTCTCCAGCCGGTATCGGGAGGAACCGCTTCGACGAGCCTCGGACAAGTCGTCGAGCAAGGACCGCATCCGCGCGCCAGTCGTGGCCTTCACACGGGCTCGGTCCAGGTGGTCGTAGCGGTCGATGAGCCGGTCCAGCAGCCGTCGCTGGTCCTGCTCGCCCACCATGATGAACAGGTCGCCGTCGTGCTCCAGGTCGTCGGCCACGCCAGCGCTTCGGCAGGCACAGTGCGCGAGGAAAACCTCGTGGCTCGAGAGCACCTGCTCGCGCACCTGGTCCAGGTGCAGCACAATTCCGTTGAGAAACTCCCGGCTCAGGTAGTCCACCAGGCGCTCGAACGACGGGAGCCTCGACGTTGCAAGCGCCCACGGTCCGAGCACGGTCAGCTCGTGATACACCGGCAAGCTCGACAGGCTGGACCACAGGTAGTGACGTCCGATGGCGTCGCACATGCGTCGCGACACCGAACGCTTGAGCCCGGGACGCCCGGCACTCACCACCTCGCGCACGACGGCTCTTGCCAGGCTCTCGCGAAGAGGCGCGTCGCCGTGCGGGAGGTTCTCCGCCCTTGCCGGTGCTCGCAGCGTGCGGGCGGCGTCGGCCAATCGCCGCGCGTATCGCCGCGCGTTTGCCAGGCGCTTTTCGATCGAGTCGCGCTCGTAGCTGGTGAGCAGGACGGGGTCGAACAGGTCGGCCAACTCGGGAATTGCCTCCGGCGCGGACGCTGGCTCGCTCCTGGGAGCGCGCCGCCTACGCATCGGGACCGGTAACCTCGCGGCGCGCGATGTCGACCACCTCGGGGTCGCAGCCCAAGGCGTGGAGTCCGGCCAGCAATGCCCGCGACCCGTGATCGCGCACCACCGCGATCTCCGCGGCAAAAAGGGGACAAACCGCTAGGAACCGAACCTGCCTGCCCACCATCGTCATTGGCGGGACGCGCGTGCTCGGTACGAACAGGGCTCCGTCGAACGGGCTGGGACCGGGCTCGCGCGGATCGCGCAGACGGGAAATCGAGTCGCCAGGAAGATACCCTACCCCGGTGGCGTGCGGTTGACGCCCCAGGAATCGCAACCAGCCGATCGGCCAGAACGATTCGGGACGTGTCAGCGTGGCTTCGGACAGATCCCAGCTCGGCGGCAGGACCATCACCAGCTCCGTCCACAGCCGGTCCGGCCGGTCTTGCGGCAACGGCGTTCGCAAGGGACGCTCCGCCATCCCGCTGGTGCACAGCAGCCAGCGATCGCCCCTCGTACCCGGGCCAACGAGGTGCACGTCGAGGTGCACCCACCTGCAGTCCCCGTCGTGATAGACGGTCGACGGAGTTCCGGCGTGCTTGTTGAGGTGCGCGACGATCGCATCGATGAGCACGGTGTCGCCCGTGCTCTTGCGGGCAGGACGCCGTGGTAGTACGCCGTGGTCCACGAGTTGCTGCGGGGGCGGCTTGGCCGGACGATCCACCATGGAACTCGTCGATTCTTGTACCAGCTTGCAGCGTCCGGTGCACGCCGCGCGATGCGGCCGCGGCGCTTCCCGCCAGACCGTGGAGTCCTCGCAGCTCCATGGGTCGGGAGCGCCTCCGCGCCGCGGACCCGTCCGGCGCACGGCGTCCTCCTGGCCGTTGCCAGTCCGCGATGAGCGGTCAGGAGCAGCCGCCGAATGCTCAACCCGTCCCCGCGCCACAAGCGTGCAAGTCGAACACAAGCCCCTTCGCGGGTGCTCACAACCTTTCGGTCCGCTTCCCAGGCGCTCCGACCCCAACACGTGTTGGCCTGGACCCCAACACGTGTTGGCCTGGACCCCAACACGTGTTGGCCTGGACCCCAACACGTGTTGGCCTGGACATCAGGGTCACGTCCAAGTCCGGTCGCTGACCGGGTGAGATATGGGGTCGAACAGGTCGGTTTGGAGAGCAAGGCGTGGCGGGATGCGTTGGATGCGGGGACCATCAGGCATGCGTAAGGGCGCGCAGGGGCCGGCTGGGCAGACTGACCTCACATCGTGCAGCCGCACCGCTTGGGGCGCGTGGGGCCGCATCGATTCGCGCGGACCCGCTACAGGCCGATCAGCCGCAGCGTCGTGCGCACCTTGCGCGCGCAGTGTCGCACGGCCGCAGCGATGTCATCGACCCCGGCGCCCGCGATGCGCAGGATGCTGATCGCCAGATTGCAAAGCGAGGCGATGCTGTGCGCCGCAGCGCCTCTGCGCACCTGCGAGCGATCCTCGTCGAACGTCCGATCGCGCAGGTCGTGCAGCTTGTTCTCGATCGTCAGTGCTCGCGGTTCAGCTCGAGCAAGCGCTGTGCGCTGGCGTCTTGCCATACCTTCAACGGTCGGCCGTTGAGGCTTCCAGATGCGGCAGGCGAACTTCGGGCTGCGCCTCCCAGGGCTACGGTACGCGCTGGCAAACCTGCTGGCTTCGAGGGCCTAGCCCACGCAAAGCGATCTGCCCTCCGAGCCGCCGTGTCACGAGCGCATGGGCGAGCTCGCAGTTCCATCGGCGAGTTCGCAGTTCCATCGGCGAGATCGCAGTTCCATCGGCGAGATCGCAGTTCCATCGGCGAGATCGCAGTTCCATCGCCGAGGATATAGCTTGAACGGTCACCCGTTGTAGGGTTTCGGATGCGCCAGTGAAGTTCGGGCTGAGCGTCGCAGGGCTACGGCACCCGCTGGCAAACCCGCTGGCTTCGCCCGTTCAAGGTATAGCTGGTCACTTGGAGCCGTTCGACTTGATCCCGTTGCGCGATACCCGGACTCGCCCACGATCTCCAGCAGGCGAATCAGGGCGAGCTAACGCAGGCGGTCGCGGGCCAGCTCCTCAAGGCTGGCGGTGCCGAGTAGGTCTACGGCCTCTCTGGCATGGTTCAGCATGTTTGCGAGGCTCACGCGGTCGTCACGCCTGCTCATACTGGACCTGCAGGCCGGCGATCCTGGAGTCCCGGTACGCCGGGTACGGCCGCCAGCCCCGGCCGGCTGCCGACTTGCGCGGGCACGTCGCGCGTTCGGTCTGCACCGTCTCGGTCACTCCGTATCCTCCCTGGCGGCCAGACGCTCCCGCGACCGCTCGATGGCCGCGTGCAGCCTCCGGCCCAGCTCCTCGCGCGGGGGCAGCACGGTCAGGTACTCGGCCACGTGGATGCCGGCCTCGTCGAGCTCCAGGAGCTCGATCTGCTCCCTCTTCTTCCCCGTGCACAGGATGATGCCCAGCGGCGAGTCCTCTCCCGGCTCCCGCAGGTGTCGGTCGAGCCAGCGCAGGTACAGCTCCATCTGGCCCTTGTACTCGGGCTTGAAGGCCCCGACCTTGAGATCGATGGCCACGAGCCGCCGGAGCTTGCGGTTGTAGAAGACGAGGTCGATAAAGAAGTCGTCGTTGTCGATCTGGAGCCGCATCTGGCGCGCGACGAAACAGAAGCCGGTGCCGAGCTCCAGGACGAACGCCTCCATCTCGCGCAGGATGGCGTCCTCCAGGTCCTTTTCGAGGTACCGGTCCCGCAGGCCCAGGAAGTCGAGCACGTAGGGGTCCTTGAGCACGAGGTCGGGCGTCAACACCTCGTCGGCCCGCAGCGCTGCGATCTGCGCCTCGACGACCGATTCCGGCTTGCGGGACAGGGCCGTGCGCTCGTAGAGCATCGAGTCGATCTGCTGCCGGAGCTGGCGCACGCTCCAGCGCTGGACGCGGCACATCTCGGCGTAGAAGTCGCGCTGGAGCGGCTGATCGAGTGGGAGCAGCTCGCGGAAGTGCGACCAGCTCAATTGTCGCGACAGCGTGGCGACAATCTGCTCATCGGGGAAGACCTCGGCGAACTGCACCATCCGTCGAAGGCTCTTCTCGGCAAACCCGCGTCCGTACTCGGCCTCCAATTGTCTCGCCAGCGCGGAGACAATCTCCTCGCCGTACGCGGCCCGCTCGCCGCCCAGTACCTCCCGGCGGATCCGGTCGCCGATCCGCCAGTACAGGAGCGTCAGGCCCGCGTTGACCGCAACCGCGGTCTGCCGGCGCGCTTCCTCGATGAGCCGGCGGACGTCAGCGAGGAGATCGCCCACGACCGCCGCGCTCGACGCCGGTGTCCCGCGACCGCGCTTGACCATCGCCTCGCTCAATCGGCCACCCCCCCCAGCATGCCGAGGATCTCCTTCTCGACCGCCCGAATGTCCGCCTCGATCTCCTCCAGCGGCCGCGGCGGCTGGAACCTGTAGAAGTAGCGGTTGAAGTTGACCTCGTAGTCGACCTTGCCGACATGGCCGTCCTTCAGGTCCCGGACCGCGGTGTTGATCCAGGCGTCGGGCACGTGCGGCCGGACCTCGCGTTCGAAGTATGCCTCGACGCTCTCTGACAGCGGCACGTTCTCGGTGTCACGCAGGTCCGGGGCTGGCTCGGGGTTGCCTTCCTTGTCGCGGCAGATCTCCGCCGTCTCGTCCCGCTCGGAGAGCGCGGCGACGATCGCCTTCGCGACCGGGGCCTTGAGTTTCACGCCCGCGGCCCTGGCCACCCTGCCGAGCACCTCCTCGAACGCGGAGCGGTCGCGGTAGAGCGTCTCGGGAAGCGAGCCGAGCAGCGCGAGCATCGCGTTCTGCTCGCCGCGGCCGGCGGCCTCCTCGGCAGCCTTGGCCTTCGGCTCGCGCTTCTTGCTCGTCGCGAGCGCCTGGAAGGTCTTGTCCTCGCGAAGTCGGGCCAGACGTTCGGCGCTGACCTGGAAGTTGAGGCGGAGGGGGTGCTCGACCGTGATCTTCCGGTAGCCGAAGAAGGTCGTGGGGTCGACGCGTGCGTGCTCGCCATCCTGAAAGGCATCCACGATCTCGGTCACGCGCCGGATGTCCTCCGGTCCCAGCTCCCGCCGCTTCTGGCCGAGGCGCTTCATCATCGGACGCCAGAAGGACAACGCGTCCACGAGAAGCACCTTGCCGCGTCGCGCCTTGTCCTTGCGGTTGGTCAGCACCCAGACGTAGGTGCTGATGCCGGTGTTGTAGAAGAGTTGCTCGGGCATTGCGACGATCGCCTCGAGCCAGTCGTTCTCCAGGATCCAGCGCCGGATCTCGCTCTCTCCTCCGCCGGCATCGCCCGTGAAGAGCGGAGAGCCGTTCATGACGATGGCGACGCGGCTGCCGCCGTCCTCCGCGGGCTTCATGCGCGAGAGCACATGCTGGAGGAAGAGGAGTTGGCCGTTGCTGATGCGCGGAGGCCCCGCGCCGAAGCGTCCCGCGGCGCCGCGCGCGGCCTCGTCGCGGACGGCGTCGAGGTCGGCCTTCCAGTCCTTGCCGCAGGGCGGGTTCGCGAGCAGGTAGTCGAAGCGACGGTCGGCCAAGAGGTCGTTCGAGAGCGTGCTCTTGTCCGGCCCCATGATGTTGTCGGCGTCTCGGCCGTCGGCGCTCGACATCAGGATGTCCGACTTGCAGACGGCCCAAGTCTCCAGGTTTGCCTCCTGCCCGAACAGGTGGACCTCGGCCACAGGGTTCCACTCCCGGATCCGTTCCTTGGCGATAGTGAGCATCCCGCCTGTCCCGCAGCACGGGTCGTAAACCGTGCGGACCACGTGCGGGCGCTCCAGGGCGGCGCGATCGCGGCCGAGCATGAGATCCACCATCAGACGGATGACCTCGCGGGCTGTGAAGTGCTCGCCTGGGTTCTCGTCGAGCGCCTCGTTGAACTTGCGGATGAGCTCCTCGAAGATCGTGCCCATCTCGTGGTTGGGCACCTGGTCTGGGTGCAGGTCGATGTCCCGGAAGCGCTGCACGACCAGGAAGAGCAGCCCGGCGCCGTCAAGCTTCTGGATCGTGTTGTTGAAATCGAACCGCTCGAGTACCTCGCGCATGTTCGGCGAGAAGCCCGCGAGTAGTTGCGGAGGTTCGCGGCGAGGTGAGGCGCATCGCCGAGCAGCGCGTCGAAGTCATCGAGCGAGGTGTTGTGGAAGGCGTATGCCGACGCCTTGCGGAGCTGGGGCTCGCGATTCTGAAGGCCCTTCGCCTGGAGCCTGGCGTTCACCTCGCGCACCTTGGAGCGAGTCGGCTCGAGGACGCAGTCGATGCGGCGGAGCACCGTGAACGGCAACATGACGTCCTGGTACTTGCCGCGCTTGAAGTGGTCGCGAATGAGGTCGGCGACCGACCAGATGAAGTTGACCTGCTCGGCGAAGTTCCCCATGGCCGCCTCTTCTCAGCTCCACACCACGAGGCTCGCGTTGCCTGCCCGGCCGCATCCGCGGATCATTGGCGGCCTCGCTTCCGTGGTTGTTGCCTCTCCGCGGCCTCCCATGCGCCACCGACGCCCACCCACTCGTCGACCTCCTCGCGCTTGAACTTCCGGAGCCGCCCGATCCGATGACCGGGCAGCCCCCTCCTACTCAGCCACGTGCACGCGGTGTCGCGGCTGATGCCTAGTAGTCCATCCCGCAATTGTCGCCGATAATCTCCCGCGGCGTGAGCCATGGCCCAAAGGTACGCACGGCCTCGGCAACGACCTCGGACATCGTTCCGGCGATGGGAACCGGCTCCCACCGAC
>Ga0272446_1000205_pt1 | contig 91681 bp, 75 predicted proteins | sample YNPCB0061_FD_194587 | JGI IMG/M metagenome (GOLD analysis project Ga0272446, IMG submission 194587) | Hot spring microbial mat communities from Yellowstone National Park, WY, United States - YNP-CB-006-1 | ecosystem: Environmental > Aquatic > Thermal springs > Hot (42-90C) > Sediment | place...
TTCTCCGATGCCGTCGTCCAATTCAAGACCACGTGACCGTTTTCGGTTTTGGCGCTGAATGACGAGAGTTCAACGGGCAAGGCGAATGCAGCGTTGAATCGTAGCACGCGGTTATTTTCTCTGTCGCTGACAAAAAGACGCCCTGGATTATTAAGCACCGCGGTTCCACTTGGAAGATTGAATTGAGTTTGGCTTGTTCCCGCAGTTCCTCCAAGTATGGTAGCTGCAGAAATATCGCTGGTAGTCGTGCCGGCATTTGCAAAAATTAAAACGCGACTATTTTGAAAGTCCGGAACATAAAGATTTCCAAGCCCGTCCATGGAGATATGAACGGGGCTGTTCATGCGATTGGCAGCGGTACCCGGTGTATTCGTTGTAAAGTTAGGTTGCCCGATGACGGCATTAGCACTGCCGCCGGTTGGCGACGCGGTCGTCGCCGGCGTATTAAAGCGTAGCACGCGATTGTTTCCGAAATCAGCGACGAATAATCGACCGGCGGCGTCCATTGCAAGACCTGCCGGGAATCGCATTGAACTCGCCGTGAGTCCGCCATTGTTTCCCGTATTTGAGGTAAAGTTCGGCTGCCCAAGCACGCCTGCGGCATTTGCACCGTTGGATATACCAGAAAGGGAAAAACGCAAAACGCGATGGTTAAATTGAATTGCCACATAGACATTGTTAGCGTCGCCGACAACGCCGCTCGGTCGTTCGCCAAATTGACTTTGCGATACAGACCCGCCTGTCGCGGTAAAATTGGGCTGCCCTAACACCAGGTCAGCATTGATGGAAAAGTTGGTGGTCGTTGCCGCATTAGGAAAGCGTAAGACGCGGTTGTTTGAGTAGTCTGCAACCCACAAATTCCCACTGTTGTCTATCCATAGACCCTCTGGCTCTCGGAGCGTGTTTGCTGCGACTGAACCGCCGCGATTAGCGCTGCCGCTCGTCAAATTCGGCTGTCCAAACGCGAACTCCGCCGCCGCGCCGTTGGTGAATGTAGCCGCATTGGCATAACGCAAAACACGGTTGTTACCTCTGTCGCTTACGAACAATTTACCCGATACTGGATCGACGGTAAGTCCGGGCAAATTGAGCGTTACAAGATTTAACCCCAGCGTTGTCGCCGTTGTTCCCGATGCACTGGTAGTGAACGACGTTTGTCCCAACACTGCATTGGCGGCTTGACCGGATGTCCATTGTGAATATGCGCCGATAGGAACAACAAGTAAAACGATGCACCCGAAGTATTTTTTCATTTGACAGTTGAGTTTAGTGGTTACGCAAAAGTTTAGTTGTTTTGACAGGCAGCATTTGGCTGGGCGTTCGGGAAAGCGTTTCCAGAGGGGATTCGAGCGCGGCGACTTTGACCAATAACTCTTTGAGCAGCAACATTTCGCGCTTCAAACGGTCAATCTCGAGTTGTTGGGATTCAAATTGCTTTTGTTGCACTGCAATGCTGCCGCGCAGTGCCTCAATCATATCTCGCGTCGCTCGGGCGTCAAAGGCGAGTTTAGACGACAAGACGGCAACACTGGGCAACTGCATACTGCTTTGTTGAGCGACCGCTTGAGAAGACCATCCGACAAGATACAGCACAATCGCGCCAATAAATTTCATAGCAGACCCTCCAGACCCTTTATTTTTAGGTTGACAACTTTGTGCGACGAGTGATTGTATTTTAAGTCAAATTGCCCAAACTTACAAGCCAATCACTTTCTCAAAAATGACCATCGCACAAAATTTATCGATTGTTTGCTCACAGATTCGCGCTGCATGCAGTGCGGCAAATCGTCCGTCTGACAGCGTTAAGCTCATCGCAGTGTCAAAAACAAAACCTGCCGAGATGATTCTTGAAGCCTATCGCGCTGGACAGCGCATCTTTGGCGAGAACTACGTGCAGGAACTTTTGGAAAAACAAGCGCACCCACTTCTACAAGGGCTTGATATCGAGTGGCATCTTATTGGACATTTGCAATCGAACAAGGCGAAATATGTCGTCGGCAATGTGGCAATGATTCACACGATTGATAAAGCATCGCTGGCGACGGAACTCTCCAAACGCGCCATAAAAAAATCCGTTTGGATTTCCGCGTTGTTAGAAATAAACATCTCCGCCGAAGCCAGTAAGCACGGGCTTTCGGAGGCGACAGCGATTGATGAGGCAAAAAAGATTTTTGAATTGCCGAACCTCTTGATTTGCGGACTGATGACGATTGCCTCACCCAACCGCGAGCGTGCAGCGCGCGAGTTTCAAGCAATGAAACATCTCTTCGAGAAAATAAAGCTAATTTCTCCGACGCCTGAAAAGTTCACCGAACTCTCGATGGGAATGAGCAGCGACTTTGACCTTGCGATTGACGCAGGCGCAACCATGGTGCGCGTCGGCACGGCAATTTTCGGGGAGCGATAGCCAAACAGGTTTAATTACTCTTGATTGCGCATAAAATCGGCAGTTCGAAAAAACGCACTCTCAAGTTGAGATTTTAACCGGTCGTCTAAGCCGACGCGGGTCATGGCTTCACGCATACAGAGCATCCATTCGTCGCGCTCTTTTTCGCCGATAGGGAACGGCAGATGCCGCGCCCGTAATCGCGGATGCCCGAAGTGATTGACATACAGTGGCGGTCCGCCAAGCCAGCCCGAAAGAAACATAAAAAACTTCTCGCGTGACGCGTCTAAATTTTTCGGATGCAGGGCGCGAATGGTTTTCGCCCGCTCGTCTGTGTCCATCACATCGTAGAAGGCATCGGCAAGTTCGCGGACTTTTTGTTCGCCGCCGAGTTGGTCGTAAAGCGTTTGCATAATCGTTGATTGAGCCGCTCGAAAGTTACATCTCTTTTCAGAGACCAACAGCGTAAAATTCCTGTAATGCCGCGCAGCGCCGCCGCTTTCACGCATCTAACACTTTTTCTATGGCGGCTTTTTCTCGTGCCAATTTTTCAGCAATGTCTGCGCGGGCGACAACCCGAAATTTTTTCGTCGTTTTTTCAAACTCGGCGATGAACTCGGAGCGAAAGGCTGACTCGCCCGACAGGTCAAACGGCGCGAACTTTCTTTCCTTTTCGCGGTAAAGTTGCAACTCGCAGAAATCTTTATGGTCGAAGATGTTTTTCGGCGAGGGCGCATCAATCAAAATTTCATGCCCGTGTAATTTCAATCGATGCTTTCTATTGAGCAATTCGCACAGACTTGTCTCGACGGATTTTCTCAGGCGCGCATCGGCGCTCAGGTTGCGCAGGCGCTCTTGATTGGTTATTTCAAATGCTGGCTTTGTGAAAGCACGCTTGTAAGGGTCTCTCGATAAAATTCCCTGCAAGAGGCCGTGCGATGCGAAATGAGGTTTTGGCAAAGCGTCGTATAAATCATACAGCAATTTTTCATCGGAGTTGCCATAAAAAATTTCGCGCAATCGATTCGCCGAGAGTTGAGACGCATCGACCGCATCTTGTATGAATCGTTTCAGCATTGCGGAAAACGTGCGGACGGTGTGATGCCAATAGACGTTGCGCATCATCATATACTTTGCAAACATCAGGCTTTCCAACGGCGCAATGCCCTTCGCCGTAATCGCAAACCGTTTTCGTTTTACATCAGGAACGAACGACTCAATGAGCCGCTCAATGTCAATGTTTCCATAAGGAATGTTGCAGTGGTGTGCGTCGCGCATCAAGTAGTCCATTTTATCTGGGTCGAGCGTGCCGCTGATGAGCTTAGAGAATTTCATTTTTTTTTCTCCCGTTACCATGTCAATCACGTTGCACGCAGAAATTCTCCAATCGTCTTCCAAAATATCGGCGAGGCTACCGAACCCATTGTACTTTTCAGTTACAAATTTCTCTGTCAGGTCTTGATGGTCGGCAAAAATTTTATCGTTGGTGCTTGTGAGTGCTTGTCTTTCCACGATGTGGGCATGTGGATAATGCCCGATGTCGTGCAAGAGGCTTGATGCAAGAATCAACTTGCAGGCATCGTCGTCGAAGAAAAACTCTTTCGTTTGCAGCGACGCTGTGAGCGGATTCGTAAGCAGACGTTGCAAAATGAGCTTTGTCAGATGATAGACGCCGATGGAATGCTCGAAGCGGGTATGTGTTGCGCCCGGAAAAACATGATGCGAGAACGAGAGTTGTCGAATGCCTTTGAGCCTGAGAAACGCAGGATGCGCGAGAATTTTTTTGAGCGGCTTATCAAGCGGAATATGTCCCCAAACGGGAATTCGAATGAACCCGCCGTCGGTGCGAAATAACGGGTGCGGTTGCATATTATTTTTTTATTGAGACGCGCTGATTGTGATGGGATGTATTTTTTTTACAGATAATGTCCGCGACAACTTGCGATAAAAATTTCAGTATCGTTAACTCTGCGTAATCCAACTGGTATTCGTCGGTGATGCGGCGCGGCTATTTGCCTTTCAGATTTCCTTTAAGCATCGGGCGAAAACGTGATGCCGTCTGCGCTCTATGTCGTCGAAAGCGGCCAACAGAGCAGCTTCAGTTTAGTTTGTCGGCGTTTTTGGTTTGCTGTCGAGTTCTTCATACTCGGCTTCTTCGACGGCGTCGAAGCGTTTTGGCGCTTGCTGACGACCGACGGGCGCATGTAGGTTTTCTTGCGGCGCGGCCGGTTGCACAAACAGCCGCAGGACATACCGCACAATTTGCCAGAGCAGAAATCCGGCAACGAGATAGATTAACATTCTCCACATCGTTGTATTTTTTTAGAGTTGCGCCGAGCGCGGCTCATAAAGTTTCTTTTCAGGATTGAAGTATTCCGTCCCAGAGTGTGTTTTGTTGCAAATTAAATCGTAGAGCAAATTAAAATCGTGGTCGCTGTTGGCGAAGTCCAGTTCGGTCGTGTTGATGATGAGCAGCGGCGTTTTTTTGTATCGAAAGAAAAAATAATTGTAAGCGTCGTGCAAGTCTCGGATATATGAGTCTTGTATCATTTGCTCGAATTGACGATTGCGCTTTTTGATGTTCTGCATGAGGCGTTCTGGCGTCGATTGCAGATACACCACCAGGTCGGGCTGCGTTACCGTTTTATCCATAAAGTTCACAATCGTTTCATACAATCGAAGTTCGTCGTCCTGCAAATTCAGATATGCGAAAATTTTGTCCTTATCAAAAATGTAGTCGGTGATGAGATATTCGTAGAACAGGTCAAGGTTACGGAGCTGTTGCTGCTGCTTGTATCGCGTGGTGAGGAACGACATTTGCGTTTGAAAGGCATAGCGTTCTTGGTTTTCGTAGAAGCGTTCCAAAAACGGATTGTCTTCGAATTCTTCTAATGCCACACGGGCGTTGAGCCGTTTTGACAGCATCAGGGCAAGCGTGGTTTTTCCAACCCCGATAACACCTTCGATGGCGATGTATTTCGCAGATGCTTGCATATCGTTGAGCGCGATTATCGCCGAGTTTCGCGGCGCAGTTTGTCTTTGAGTTCCAATTCATAGACATGATACTTGAACGCCATTCTGCCGTTGATGAACACGACGGGAATTTTCGTGCCGTATTCTTTCGTCAGATAGTCGTCGTCTTGCACTTTCACTTCGTGCAGCTCGAATGGGATTTCTCTCTTGACTTTCAGCAATACTTCCTTTGCTTCATCGCAAAGACAGCAGCCATCTTTGGAATAGAGTTCGACAAGCACCATAGATACCACTTGTATTAACTGCAGACGCTACGCGTTTTTTGCGGCAGCGCGTTTTTTTGCAGGTTGCTTTTTGTTGGTTGTTGAAATTTCCTCTGTCTCGGTCGGCGCGCCTTTCGACGCCGTAAGCGCAACGCCGATTGCGCCAGCAATGAACAGCCCAATTGAGATAAGCTGCGCTTGTGTTAAGCCAAACGCAACGATGTCATTAATTCGAATGAACTCAACGAAAAATCGTCCGACGGCTTGAAGCATCACATACACAGAGAACAGCCAGCCAGCGGCTCGCGGCTCGGTGCGTAGTCTCCAAAGTATGGCGAAGAATGCCATCGAGTATAGCGTTTCGTAAATGGGCGTTGGATGCACCGGAATGTCAAGCGGGACAGGCTGATTTGGGAAGAGCTGCATAAAGCGAAGTTTGAGCGCAGGATTTTGAGCCGCAAGTGTCGACTCATATCCGTTTGGATAAGTCATTGCCCAGGGCAATTGACACGGCTCGCCGTAGCAGCCGTCGCCCGCGAGCAAGCACCCAATTCGACCGATGCCATAAGCCAGCATCAAGGCTGGTGCCGCCGCGTCGAAGAATTTTGGAATAGAGACTTTTTGGCTTTTGAGGTAAAAAAAATTTCCGATGAGCGCCAGAATCATTCCGCCGTAGAACGTCAAGCCGCCCGCATTGAAAAAGACGCCCGCAGGGTCGCGTCGAAACGCATCAAGATTTTCAAGAATAGAAAAAAGTTTTGCGCCAATGACGCCCAAGACAATCGTAATCATCAACACTGTTCCAGTCACGTCTTGCGTAATGCGCTTACGTTCGAGTTCCTTCGAGACAATATAATTTGCCGTAAGAAACGACAGCGCAAGCATTGCGCCGAAACTGTGAAACTTAAACGGGCCAATTGAGAAAAGTTCCGGTAGCACTGATGTAACGCAAACAAAAATTGTGTAGCTGATATTGCACGGAAGATAAACCGCTCGAGTTCATTTTTCAATTTTTAATTTTTCTAAAATTTCGTTAAAGGTCAGTTCCTCCTGCACCGATGTGGCTAAGTTTTTCAACTGAAATTTTCCCGACTGCAATTCGTTCTCGCCTGCGATCACGGCGTAGTGTGCGCCAACTCGATTGGACTCTTTCATTTGCGCCTTGAAACTGCGCCGCAACAAATCGACGTCGGCGTCAATGCCAGCTTGCCGGCACTGCATTGCGGCAGTCATTGTCCACTCGCGTGCCGCATCGGACTGCGAGATGAACATCACCATCGGCACTTTCTTTTCAAGCATATCGAAGAGACGCAATTTTTCCATCACGATGATGAGCCGCTCAATGCCAGACGCGAAGCCAACGGCGGGTGTTTCTTTGTCTTCGCCGAGCGTCGCTGCAAGTCCGTCGTAACGACCGCCGCCGCCGAGCGCATCTTGCGCGCCCAAGTCCGCGCTTTGCAGCTCAAATGCCGTCTGCGAGTAGTAGTCAAGTCCGCGCACCAATTTGAAGTCGATGACATAATCAATGCCGAATTGTTTGAGATAGGTTTGCACTGTCTCGAAGTGCGCTCTTGACGCTGCGTCTAAATAGTCTATGATGTGCGGAGCGGCGGCGATGATGTCGGCAAGGTCAGGATTTTTCGAGTCTAAAATTCGAAGCGGATTTTTCTCGAATCGTTCTTTTGAAATGGTGTCGAGCTTCTCGTAGTTCGGCCGCAAATACTCGCGTAGGGCGTCGCGGTATCGTTTGCGTGTCTCGAGGTTGCCCAAACTGTTGAGTCGCAGCACAGTGTTCTGAACGCCAAGGGTGCGGTAAATCATTGACATCAGAGCAATGACTTCGGCATCGGCTTCTGGCGCAGCGCTGCCAATACACTCACAGCCGAATTGCCAAAACTGTCGTTGTCGTCCTGCCTGCGGTCGTTCCTTGCGAAAGAGTTCACTGATGTAATAGACTTTCGTGATGGGTGCGGACGCTCGCAAGCCGTGTTGCAAATATGCCCGCATCACGCTTGCGGTCATTTCAGGGCGGAGCGTTAAGGATTCCGTCGATGCAGCGTCGGGCTGAAAGGTGTACATTTCTTTTCCGACAATGTCGGTGGTCTCGCCGATGCCACGCAGAAACAGCGATGTCTCCTCGAAGACGGGTGTGCGGATTTCTTCGTAGCCAAAGCGCTCAAAAACACGCCGCACCGTGCGTTCAATGTAGTGCCACTTCTGAATTTCCGACGGCAAAATATCCTTCGTGCCTTTGACAGTTTGCAGTTTCATAGCAGGCGCAGTTGAGACAAATTGGAATACAGCCGCAACGGACGGGCGACTAAATTTCGGGAAATGATTTTTCTTCCTCGACGAAGAGCGCGAAGACTTCTTCGGGCGTTGCTGCTTTGACCATTTTTTCGCGTGTCGTTTCGGCGCTAACCACCCGCGAAATGCGGCTGAGGAGTTTCAAATGCTGCGTCAGCATTTGTTCGGGCGTCGCTAATAGGAACACAAGGCTGACAGGTTCGCCGTCAATGGCAGCAAAGTCAATTTCTTTTTTGAGCGTCGCCACAGCCAGCACGGGCGCGGAGACCGCACTTGTTTTGGCATGGGGCAGCGCGACATTCTTACCGATACCGGTCGACATTTCTTTTTCGCGCTTCAAGACGTCGCTCCGCAATTTTGTTTTATCAGTGATGGACGGATGCGACGCCACAAGCATCAGCATCTTTTCAATCAAATCGTTTTTCGATTTCGCTTCCAGTCCAAGTTGAATGAACTTTTCGGAGAGAATATCGGTGAGCTTCATTATCGACGTTTTCTCAGATTAAGGACGCAAATATAACAAAAGGCGCTGTTGTAATCACGGCGTTATGTTGGCCGTGTATCAAAGTGGTGTTGACCGCGAAGCGCTGCCAGCACAGATGAACAATGGATTCGCTCGCAATGACGGCGTGTCGTGTCGCAGGAGCGCAGCGACTGACGCCAGCCAGACAAGCTAACAAGAGCAACATCACACATGTTTAGCCCGCGACCGCTACATTCCATACTTAACATAGAGGAAAACGACGGGCGCGGAGAAAATGAGTGAATCGAACCGGTCTAAAAATCCGCCGTGTCCCGGAATTAACCCAGACGAATCTTTCACGCCTGAGTCGCGCTTGAGCATGGACTCGACCAAGTCGCCCAGCGCACTGAAAATTCCGATGAGCAATCCCATCGCCCACAAGTGCTCTGCTGGAATAGCGGTCAGCAGGGTTTCGCCAAAGACGAGTGCGGTTAGAATACTACCGACCAGTCCGCTCAAAAATCCTTCCCATGTTTTATTTGGGCTATGTCGCTCAAAAAATTTTCGTTTAAAGACAAGGTGTCCTAAATACTTTCCGCCGAAGTAGGCAAAGGTATCTGCAATCCACACACAGGCGAAAATCATCACGATGAGATTTCCATGTGGGTCGCTCTTTCTCAGGTCGATAAGTGTTGAGAGCGAGAGCGGAATGTAGAGCAATCCTAAAAATGCCGCGCCCAAGTTTTGAATCGGCGAGCCGTTTTTTCGGAACAGTTCTACGGCGAGCAAGAGCACCACAAAGAGCAGTATGACGTGCGTTTCATCGACTTTGGTGTAATGCGCGTTGACGAGCGTTGCGGCGGAAAAAGAAAATGTCAAGATTTTTTCGGGGAATGCGCCGACGGCGTTGTGCATCAGGAGCAATTCATAGACGGAGAAGAGCGCGATGATGATGAGCACAGCAATGAACCAAATACCGCCGAGCTTTGCGCTTGTAACAATCACCGGCGCGAAAATCGCGGCGACAATGATGCGTTGCGTCAAATTTGCGTTCACCGATACCCCTCCTTGCCGACGGCATTGCTTTGGGCGAAATTACAACGGCGCACGTTTGGTCTCCGAATGATACAACCGCATCAGGAGTGCAAATATCACCGCCGAGATCAGCGCAGTGCTTACGGCGACGGGCGACGAGACATCTGGCTCGTCTGAATAGATACGTTTGGCAATAAGGTCGTTCATGCCAATCTTCTCTGCATTCATCACTGCCCAAAGCCCAACACTCGAAAATAAATTCATCGTAAAGTGCGCAAGCATCGGCAAAAGCAGGGTTCCTGATGAATACCGCAAATAAGAAATGTAGATGCCAATGATGACGAGCGGCACAGCTTGAATCGGATTGAGATGATACAAGCCAAAAATGACGCCTGTAAAAATCACGGCGTTTATCGGGCGCATCGCTCGCGAAAATCCACGTTGGACGTAGCCGCGAAACAAGAGTTCTTCGCACACGGCGGGCGTCAGGGCAATGGTTAGGACAACAATAAAAAATTCTGTTAGGCTGCGCGAGAGCGCGTATTTTTCAATGATGGCTTTGTATTGTGCTTGCAGTGTCTCGACCACATCGTTTAGCCCAAGCACATTGGTCATGAACACCAGTTGCACGTCGCCCACATAACTCGCCACGAAGTTGAGCGATAAAATTCCGAGCGTCGCTGCCAGTATTTCAATTGCAGTCGGCAGTTTATCAAGCGCGAGATAGCGACGGTTTTGCAGTGCAAAGAGTCTCGACTCTCCAGTGTGCAGCGAGGTTGCAATGAAGGTCGGGATAGCAAGAAAAGCAAGTTGCGCAAAAATTTGCACTGCTCGGTGAGCAGATAAGTTTTCATCGGTGATGCCGCCGCCCGCAATGATGTATGCCGCTGCGCCGCCAATGATTTGGTATAAAAAAAACACGACGAACAAGACGGCAAGTGCAACGACGGACGGAGAAAACTTCTCGCGCTCAAAGTAGCCCTTCAAGACCGCGCGTTCCGAAGCGGAACTTGCGGCGTTTTCTCCGAGCGTGTCGTCTGTGCGATTCTCCATTGACTACTCTTCTAATTTTGCCGTGAGCGGATTGCGAATGCCTTCCATTGAGCTAATCTCGGCGGTTATCGAGCCGACTGCAACCTTGATGGCGATTTTGAGCGGTATCTTATTGTCGTCGTCCGTCATCCAAATTAAAATTCTGCCCTCGCTTTTAAACAAGCCTGTGCCTTGCACAATCGGCTCGACGACGACGGTTTTGAACGTGCCGATTTCCGTCTCCAACACATCGCGGTATCGAATTTTAATATCGAGCGGAAAGACTTTCTCGTCGCTGATTTGTTTGAGCGGAATCACATCGTCTTTTTTGAGCGACTTTAAATCGAGCGTGCGCACGTAGAAATAGGCTGACAAAATGTCTTGCGCATAGACATCAATTGGAAACTCTTTCTTTGCCGTAACTGAGTTTGCCTTGCTCAACTCGTGGAAGAACTCAATCTCTTCGTCTTTCGAAAACTTTCCTTCGCGGATGCGCTGTTTGAAGTAAAGCGGACAGAGCGCGTTTCTGTGCAGGTAACTGTCGTAGCGGTCATCGACCTTGAAGAAGTTGTCGAAAATGGGAACAGTGTTCGCCGTGTATTCGATATGATAGACGGGTTCGCCGCGCATTGTGGTTTCTTTGACGACGGCGATTTCTGTGTTCGCTGCTTTGACGAGACCGTATTTCAAACTGTATTTCAGGCGCTCGCCAGCCTTGAAGGCATTGTTAGGAAGCACGCGATAGACAAATTTTCCCGCGTCTTGCGCTGCCACGTCGAGCGCAAATATCAGCGTTAGGAAAATCGCAGTAAAAATTTTCGGGTGTCTCACTCGGCTCATTTTCAAATTGCTTTTCTGTTTTGTTTTCGTCGTTATAGTTCTTCTTCAAACGATAGCACTTGAAACGCAGATTCGACATAAAAGTTCTATGCGCGCCGTCACGACCAAAATAGCTCACGCGATAAACCTTTTAACGATAGCAGCCGTCACAAAGAGTCCCGCCATCAAGAGGCACAGCTTCGGCAGCCAATCTGTATGCTCGACGTAGAACGTCTGTCCTGATGCCAATTCGACGTTTTGAGTCGAGACCTGTTCTTCCCACCAAGGAATTTCTCCATAGGCGCGTCCGTAGCGGTCGATAAACATTGAGACGCCCGTGTTAGCGCATCGTGCCATTGCTCGTCGGGTTTCAATGCAGCGCAGCCGTGCAAACGCCGCGTGCTGATTGGGTCCGTAGGACTTTGCAAACCAGCCGTCGTTAGTAATGACCGATAAAAACTCCGCACCGCGCCGCGTAAATTCTGCCGTTAGGCGCGGATAAATGGATTCAATACATATCACACTGCCGACGAGGACGCTGTCGCCGCTCCTCGTTTTGAATGAAAAATTTTTCACATCGCTGCCGCGTCCCCAACTCGATACGCCGCCGACGTCCATTGCCATCTCGGAGAGAAACGGCAGATATTCCATATACGGCACACGCTCGGCAAACGGCACAAGTTCGATTTTATGATAGACTTGCGGCGTTGATTTTTTTGGCTCAATCAGCATCGCAGAGTTGAACGAATCGTAGTAGCGCTTAGCGAACTTATCGAACTTCGAACCCGCTTGTCGATCACTTTCGTTATCGTAATACATCACATCGGGAAATCCTGTAAGAAGTGGTGTGTTCCATTCGGCAACATGGTTCCAAAGCACATTGCGTTTCTCGATATGCTGCGGCTGCAAAATGTAAAACGGAATGGTGGTTTCCGGATAGACGATTAAATCCGGATTGTCCGACAAGACGCGCTTCGTTACGTCGTAATGTTTTTGCATAATGACATTTTCCTGTCCCGCGCCCCATTTCAAAAACGGGTTGATGTTCGGCTGCACAATCGCGACCTTGGCAACTTTTCCCGAACTTTCAAGCGGCGTGAGCAGTCGATACGCCGAATACAGAAGTATCATGGAAATCATCACCAGCGCCGTAACAGCAGCGTTTCTGACGACGACTTGTTTTTGTGTGGCGTCCGTTGCGGCACGGAATTTTTCAACGACTGCAAGCGCTAAGACGTTGAAACTGACAATCCAAAACGAAATTCCCCAAACGCCAAAAATGTCGGCGTGCTGCGTCATCCAAAATAAATTCGCCTGCGAATTGCCAAGCACAATCCACGCGAAGGAAATATCCATTTCGAGGTAAATCCACTCCCACGCTGTCCAGATAAAAGGCAACGCGGTGAGGGCAACATTCCAGCCGAGACGCTGCCAAACGATGTAGAAGAGCATTAGCGGAACTGTTAGGAAAAACGACTCGGCGAAATACATCAAGACGCCGCCAACAGGCGTCGAGAGCGCAACCCACCACACCGAGACGAGCGTAAAGATAAGCATCGAGAAGTAACTCAGTTTGTAATACTCGCCAAACGATTTGGTCTCTTTGAGCGAGAGAAGCAGTGGGACAAGTCCAATCCATGCAAGCGGTTCAAGGTGAATTGGCTCGTAGGTTGGAAAGGCAACGCCCAAGAGAACGCCCGACAAGAGCGGCGCGAGCCATGTTCTTTCCGTGAGCGGCGGTTTAGCAATAGTTTTTTCCTCGTTGCGTTTTTTTTTCGCTGTCGTTTTTGATGCTGCTGATGCGCTCACGCTTAAAATAATTTTGTGATTTAGGTATGCCGTTTTGTTTGCGCCTTCAAATTTGGCGGCTAAATTTAGCATAATTTCATCAAGAAAATTTGAACTGCTCTCTTGCCTGCTTCATCAGTCCTTTCGCTTCACGGCACAGTTTCCGACTTGCCGCCCGATAAGTCTATCTCACACCGCGCCGCGCTCATTGCCGCCCTCGCTGACGGGGAAACAATTATTGATAATTTTTCCGGCGGGCTTGACAATCAAACCACGCTTGCAGCATTGCGTCAATTAGGCATTGATGTTCGGCAAGATGTCGTTTCACTCGACGGACGCCCAACGCGCCGTGTGGTGATTGCCTCCAAGGGTCTTTGGAGTTTGCGCCCGCCAAACGCATTTATTTCGTGCGACAATTCTGGCTCGACGATGCGAATGCTTGCGGGTATTCTCGCCGCACAGCCGTTCAAGACGACGCTTGTCGGAGACGACTCGTTGATGAAACGCCCGATGCGCCGAGTTGCAGAGCCGCTTTTGCAAATGGGCGCGACCGTCTTGCTTTCCGAATCGGGAACTGCACCCGTCGTGATTGAAGGCATGAAACCACTTCGCGCCATTTCATACACGCCGCCCGTTGCCTCGGCACAAGTCAAGTCGCTTGTGATTTTTGCCGCGCTGCACGCCGACGGCGTTTCCGAACTCATTGAGCCGATTCAAACGCGCAACCATACTGAACTAATGCTCGGACTTGACGTCGAGAAAACGCCGTTTGGGAATCGAGTCCAAATTCACGGTGGTCGCCCTATTGATGCCAAGCCGTTCAGTGTGCCGTCAGACCCGTCGGCGGCGTGTTTCATCATTGCGCTTGCGCTGCTTGCACGCGAGTCGGAAGTCGTTTTGAAAAATGTGTGTTTAAATCCGACGCGCACGGCGTATTTGGAGTTGCTTGACTCATCGGGCGCGCATTTGGCGTTTGAGAATGTGCGTGTGGTCGGTGGCGAACCTATTGGCGATGTTGTCGTCGCTCGCGCCGCGCTCTCAACGCCGCTTCGCATTTCAGGCGACACGTTGGTGGCAAATGTGATTGATGAAATTCCGATGCTTGCGGTGCTTTCCGCATTTGCGACGGGCGCGTTTGAACTCCGGGACGCCAAAGAACTTCGCGCCAAAGAATCCGACCGCATTCGCGCGCTCGTCTCTAACTTTCAAAAGTTAGGGTTTCGCTGCGAGGAGTTCGCCGACGGGTTTGCAATTACAAAACAGCACGATGAGCCGAAAAGCCTTGTAAACATTGAGACTTTCGGCGACCATCGAATTGCGATGAGCTTTTACATTGCCTCGCTCGTTTCCGCTCACGACATTGTGCTTTCAGAGACGGCGTCGATTCCCGTCTCGTTTCCGAATTTCTTTGATGTCATTGGCTCACTTCAAAAAACTTGAACGAAGAGTTCGTTATCTTTGGGTCGTCGTTTGTTTCAAGCGGCGTTTCGTGAAACCGTTTTAACGATATGAAAAAATATCTTCTTTTAGTTGTCGTGTTCGTGCTGCTTTTGGCGTCATGCCGCGAGAATCCAACGTCGTCCTTTACTCCGCCGCCGCGGCGCACGATTGGCACATACCCGTTGTTCATTCCTGTCAATGACAGCAGCATCACGCTTGATTCATCGCAGTCATTGCTCTTTCGTTGGCTGACAGCAGCGACCGAACTGACGGGCAGAGTTCGACACACCCTTGTCATTGACCGCGACACCGACTTCACCAACGGCAGCGTCTTGCGAATTGAGACGTTTAACGACAGCTTGAGAGTTCCCTACCAAGAGTTTCGCTCACTTAACTTGGCGAGAAACGACACGACATTCATTTACGGTGTGATTGCCACGAACAACATCGAGACACTGCGCTCCGCCAATCTGTATCGCTTCTATTTAAATTTGCGCTGATGCTATGATTTCCGCCGCCGCTTTGCAGGAACTTCGCGCCATCGTCGGTCGAGACAATTTCCTCGACTCCGACGCTGATAAACTGCTTTACTCCTACGACGCAACACCGATGCTTCGCCAACAGCCCGATGCTGTTCTCATTCCGCGCTCGGCGGAGACAGTCTCGAGAATTATGCGGCTTGCCAACGAGGCGAGATTCGCTGTTGTGCCGCGCGGGTCTGGGTCGGGACTTTCAGGTGGCAGCGTTCCCGTCAAAGACTCGGTTGTGCTGCTTTTCCCACCAATGAAAACAATTCTTGAGATTGATGAAGAAAATTTCACGACGACGGTCGAGCCGGGCGTTATTACTGCAACGCTGCAAAAAGAAGTCGAAGCCAGAGGCTTATTTTATCCGCCCGACCCGGGCAGCGCGACGATTTCAACCATCGGCGGCAACGTGGCGGAAAACGCAGGCGGACTGCGCGGCTTGAAATACGGTGTTACGAAAAACTACGTGCTTGCGCTCGATGTCGTTTTGCCGTCGGGCGACCTTGTCAGCGTCGGCACGCGCTCTATCAAAGATGTGCAGGGTTTGAACTTGAAAGACGTTTTTATCGGTTCGGAAGGCGCGCTCGGCATTTTTACGAAAATCACGTTGCGGCTCTTGCCCAAGCCCGATGCGTCGCGGGTGATTTTGATTTACGTGGAGTCACTCTCAACGGTCGGCGCGTTTGTATCCGAAATTGCTCGCGCCCGCATTGTTCCGGCAATGTTTGAATTTTTAGACCAAACCACGATTCAAGCCGTCGAGGGCTATGCGCACATTGGACTGCCGACGACCATTGATGCGCTTCTGCTCATTGAACTTGACGGACACCCTGCGGTCGTTGAGGACGACGCCGCGAAGGTGTTTGAGATTGCAAAAAAACTCGGCGCAAGTTTTATCAAAGCGGCGGAAACGGACGCCGAAGCCGCTCGGCTCAAACAGGCTCGAAAGTCCGCCTTCTCTGCGCTTGCACGCTTGAAGCCGACGACGATTTTGGAAGACGCCAGCGTGCCGCGCTCTGCCCTGCCTGAAATGTTGGAGATGATTCAACGCGAAGCCAAACGACAAAATTTACTTGTTGGAAATTTCGGACATTTAGGCGACGGGAATTTGCATCCGACATGCCTCATTTCTGAACGCGATAAAACCGATGTTCACCGCAGCGAACTTTTTTTCGAGAAGGTTTTTGAAATGGCAATTGCGCTTGGTGGCACAATTACGGGCGAACACGGCACGGGTTTGGCGAAAAAACGATTTTTGGATATGGCGGCAGGCAACGCACAAGTCGAGCTGATGCGGCAGTTCAAGGCAACGCTCGACCCAAATAATGTTCTTAACCCGACAAAGATGTTCGACGCAGCGACGTTTTTCAAATCAAAGTGTGAGCGACGCGCGCCGCAGAGTTTTCCGCCAACAACCTGAAAACCCTTGTCAACACAGGCATCGGCGGCTCAGAGCAATCGCGCTGCTTCTTTGGCAAAGTAAGTAAAAATTAAACTCGCGCCCGCGCGTTTCATCGAGAGCAGCATTTCCATCATCACGCGCTCACCGTCAATCCAACCATTTGCCGCCGCCGCTTTTAGCATCGAGTATTCGCCAGAGACATTATAGACTGCAATCGGCGTATGAAAATGCTCGCGGGCGCGGCGCACCACATCGAGATACGCGAGTGCAGGCTTGACCATCACAATGTCCGCGCCTTCGTCGATATCGAGCGCGATTTCGCGCAAGGCCTCGTCGCTGTTGGTAGGGTTCATTTGATAGGTTTTTTTATCGCCGAACTTCGGCGCCGAGCCAAGCGCGTCGCGGAACGGCCCGTAAAAGCCCGACGCATACTTCGCCGAATACGCCATGATGCCGACCTCGATAAATTCCTCGTCGTCCAACGCTTCGCGGATTGCGCCGACCCGCCCGTCCATCATATCGCTCGGTGCGACGAAATCCGCGCCTGCTTCGGCGTGCGAGACCGCCATTTTGCACAACACCTCGACCGTTTCATCGTTGATGATTTTTCCATCTCGAACCAAGCCATCGTGTCCGTGCGTTGTGAATGGGTCGAGCGCAACGTCGGTCATGACGCATAGGTCGGGAAATTCTTTTTTGATGGCGCGAATGGCGCGTTGCACAATGCCGTTATCGTTATATGCCTCGCGGGCGTCGTCTGTTTTTTCTTTGGGAATGCCGAAAAGGTCGATGGCGATAATGCCCAGCGTTTGAAGTTCCTCGCATTCGCGCAGCGCGTTGTCAATCGAGACGCGATAGATATTTGGCATCGACGGCACTTCTTCGCGCACGCTCTCACCCTCACAGACGAAGAGCGGAAAGACAAAATCAGACTTTCGAAGCGCGGTTTCCTCGACGAGCTTTCGAATCGCTTCGGTGGCACGCAGCCGACGCGGGCGCTGCGTCAAGTTGAGCTTGTTGAGAAGATTAAGGTATGACATCAGCAGAGTTCAATGATTGACAGAGTTTGCCCGAATATAACTTTTCTTGATTTTATTGTAACTTCCGAAAATTCGGTTTGAACCCATCTGCTTACGGAGTTCTTCCCGCTTTTGAAAATGAAATTTTGAATCAAACAGGAGTTCGAACATGCCAAAATCCGCTTCTACCGCCGAAGCCACGCTTCCCGAAAAAGCATCTGCTGCCTTGCCGCCCGAGATTGACATCACCACGCTCAAAAATTGGTATCGATTGCTTTACGCCGGTCGACAGCTTGACATCAAAGCTGCTAGCTATTTGAAAAAGGGCATGGGCTGGTCGTATCACGCGCCGTATCAAGGGCACGACGGCATTCAATTGGCGCTGGGATTAACATTTCGCGCGGGCAAAGATTTTCTTTTCCCGTATTACCGCGATATGCTCACTACGCTGGCGGCAGGTCTCTCGCCCGAAGAAATTATTTTGAACGGGCTATCGCGCGACAGCGATGTCGCTGGCGGCGGACGGCACATGTCCAACCACTTTGCCAAACCATCGATTCGAATTCAAAACGTCTCGTCGCTCACGGGCAATCATTCGCAACACGCGGCGGGCGTAGCCAGAGCGATTAAAAAATACGGCGGCGATGAAATTGCGTTCTACTCTGGCGGCGAATCAGCGTGCGCCGAAGGCTATTTTTATGAAGCCGTCAACGGCGCATCGCGTGAACTTTTGCCCGTTGTATTTGTTATTCAAAACAATCGCTTCGGCATCTCGGTGCCGGTGCATGAACAGTTCGGCACGCCTATTGTCGCCAATGTGTTTAGCGGCTTTCCGAACTTGAAAATTATCCTCTGCGATGGCACAGATGTCTTTGACTCTTGGCGCGCCATGCAGGAAGCTGTTGCCTTCGTTAAATCGGGCAAAGGCGCAGCAATGGTTCACGCCGATTGCGAGCGCATCGGTTCACATTCTAATTCCGACAATCACTTGCTTTACCGCACACACGAAGAGTTGGAAGAAATCAAAAAGCGCGACCCGCTTCCGAAATTTCGAAGTTACTTGCTCGAGAAACAACTCTTCACCGACGCCGAGTTACGCTCGATTGAGCAAGAATGCGACCACATCATCGCCGACGCCTGCGAGAAAGGCGAACGCGCCGCCACGCCGACACCCGAATCGGCACGCCTTTTCGTCTTTCCCGATTTTCAGCCGACAGGCGGCACCGTCTATGACCTTGTAACACCGGACACCGACGCTGCACTGCACACCGACGAGGTAATTAGTTTTTTACAAGCCATCAATCAAACTCAAATCGAGGAGTTTCGTCGAAATCCAAACACGTTTTTATGGGGACAAGATGTCGCCTCAAAAGAAAAAGGCGGTATCTTCAACGCCGACAAAGGCATGCTCAAAGAGTTCGGCAACGAGCGCGTTTTTAATGCACCGATTGCGGAAGACTTCATCGTCGGCACGGCAAACGGGTTTTCACGCTACCGCGAGGACATCTGGGTCTTAATCGAGGGCGCGGAATTCGCCGACTACATCTGGCCTGCCATGGAGCAAGTCGTCGAGTGTTCCCATGAATACTGGCGCACGAAAGGGCAATTTGTGCCGAACATCGTCATGCGCGTTGCGTCGGGCGGATACATTGGTGGCGGTTTGTATCACTCTCAGAATGTCGAGGGCGCCTTTGCCACCTTGCCCGGCATTCGCATTGTCATTCCTGCATTTGCCGACGATATGCAAGGATTGCTGCGTTCAGCGTTTCGCTCACGCGGCATGACAGTCGTGCTCGAGCCAAAATTTCTCTACAACAATCCTTGGGCGAAGACCAAACGCCTGAAAGACGACATCTTGATTCCTTTTGGAAAAGCTCGCACGCGCCGCAGTGGCTCTGATTTATCTATCATCACTTACGGCACAACGGTTCATCACGCGCTATTGGCAGCGGAGAAGTTAGAGAAAGAACACCGCATTTCGGCGGAAGTGCTTGACCTTCGCAGCATCGCGCCGCTTGATAAAGAAGCCATCTTCGCCACTGTGAAAAAAACCAGCAAAGCCTTAGTCGTGCATGAAGACAAAGTTACAGGCGGGTTCGGCGGAGAAGTCGCTGCCCTGATTGGCGAGCATTGTTTCAACTATCTTGATGCACCCGTGATGCGCGTCGGCTCTCTGGATACGCCAGTCGGCTTCTCGAAAGTGCTGGAGGCAGAAATTTTACCGAATGAGCATAAAGTCTTCGACGCTGCGCTCAAATTGGCGCACTACTAACTGCGTTCAGACGCCGCGAAGAGGGAGCCTTGCCTCCCTCTTTTTGTAACAGGCTTCACACGGACTTCGTAGAAACGCCGTGTCGTTCCGCAGTTTCGCATCAACCTTTCTTGGCTATGTCGTCGTTTTTTCGGTCGCATCGCTGGCTTTTCGTCGCGGCGTTTCTTGGCGCAATCGTTACCGCCTTGCTTTGGCAACGCACATTGCTGATTGATGTTCCAGACCCAACCATTGGCAAAGCTGAGGTTGAACGCATCGCCGACACCTACGCCCGCGCGCAAGGCTTTCCAACTGAGCACTTCATTCAACAAGCCTATGTGAATCCACTCTCTAGCGTGTTTTCAATCGCCGCTTTGAAAGACGACCTAACAACCGCCGAACTCCGTCGCGCACTTATTGAAGATAAAGTCCCGCTCCGCCAGTGGTGGGTGCGTTGGGTTCAAGATGTCCCGCTCAACGCGCCGCAGGAAGGGCTCACGCTGCGGCTGGATTTTTCGGGCAAGGTCAACGGATTTGAGCGTGTGTTCTACGATACAACAAAATTTGCTAAGATTTCACAAGACAGCGCCAAAACGCTTGCGGCCAATTTCCTTCGCCTTCATCATGGCATTTCGATAAGCGATGGCTATGCGCTCAAAGACTCGAAGACAGATGAAAAATCGAATTACGCTGTTCATACATTCGTTTGGACGAAGCGCGAGGCGCTCAACGACAAAGACTCCGTTACCTACGAATGGATGGTGTCGTTCAGAGGCGCGACGCTGCAACACTTTGACCGGTTGATTGAAGTTCCACCGCAAGTTGATGAGTTGGTTCAAGCCGAACTTTCCCTTGAGGCGTCGTTTACGGGATTTCTGCCGACACTGCTCTCGTTCTTGGCGATGATTTACCTTGCCGTGCTGTTTCTCCGAAAATATCATCAAGGCGAGGTTGGCGTGAGAAGCGGACTTTATTTGTTCATTTTCTCGCTGGTAGTTGGCGTGGTTGGATTTCTCAACGTGCTGCCGTCTCTCTCGCAGGGTGTAAGTTTCGGCGTGCTGCCACGTGTCGCTAACACGTTGCTTTTCATTGCCTTTGGCATTGTATTCGGTTATTTAATTAACGCAGGATTGATATTTTTTGCATGGACGGTCGGCGAATCTGACGCGCGGGTCTTCAAAACCGAGTCGAGGATTGCGGCAATGGACGCGCTCTTGCAACGTCAGTTCTTCACGCAGCCTGTCGGCGAGGGCGTGTTGTCAGGCAGTTTATTCGGCATCGCACTTATCGGCATCGCACTTGTCTTTCTCTTTACTGTTCAAACCTTTTTTGGCGGATGGGCGCCGCGCGCGGGAATCGGCATTGCGCTCTCGGCGGTAGTTGTGCCGTTTGCAGGCTTGCCCGAACTTGTAACACCGCTGTTAGCGACTGTATTGCTGCGGCTGTTTCTGCAACAACGCTTGGCGCAAACTTTCAAAAACGAGTGGATTGCCGCTGCTGTTACCGGAACGCTCTCGGCGATTGTGCTACATACGCAGTTGCCAATTTATCCGTATTTCTATAACATTCTTGGCGCAGTGTTGATTGGAATTTTATTGAGCGTCTTCTCTGTGCGCTATGGAATTTTAGCGGCAATGGTCGCGGATTTTGTGAGCGGCTGGATAGTCGGTCGCATTATCCCACTTTGTGCCGCCAGCGCGCCGGAGTTTTTCATCGCTGGCGCACTCGAAGCCGCCGTGCTGTTGGGCATCGTCATATTCGCCATTGCCGCCATTCGCAAAGGACGCACATTTGAATTTAAAGGCTCTGCGTTGCCCTCGCACATTGAGCGCATTACGCAGCGCGCGCGTATGGCGCAGGAACTCGAAATCGCCAAAGAGACGCAACTGCGACTCCTGCCGCAATACGACCCGCTCGTGTCAGGGCTTGATATTTCGGGCATTTGTTTGCCTGCGCTGGAAGTTGGCGGCGACTACTATGACTACATCACGCTCGGCGATAAAAAGTTCGCCATTGCGGTCGGCGATGTCTCGGGCAAAGGCGTGCCAGCAGCAATGTATATGACGCTCGTCAAAGGCATGGTGCAGCTCGCAGCCACGTTCATTTCTGAACCGAAACGAATGCTTTCTGAAATCAACGCGCAGGTCTGTAAAAACTTCAAGCGCGGCACATTTATTAGCATGACTTACGCCGTGATTGATTTGGAAAAACGCAGGCTCACCTATGCGCGCGCCGGACACAACCCGCTCTTGCTCGTCGGACGTGCCGGCGATGCGACGCCTGCCCCAATGCCCAAAGGCATGGCGCTGGGACTCGTCAATGGCAGCACATTTTCAAAATTTCTGGAAGAAACATCGGTAAGTTTTCAATCTGGCGATACGCTCGTGTTCTACACCGACGGGTTCAGCGAAGCCAAAGATTCCGACGGCAATGAATTCGGCGAAACGAGACTGCTTGAATCGCTGCGACGCCACTCGTCGAGAACCACCGCGAAAGACATCATCAAAAACGTCTGCCGCGATGTCCAAGTGTTCACCGGTTCTGCACCGCAGCACGACGATATGACCATGGTGGCGATTAAAGTGAAATAAATAACGCAGACAGGGAGAGAGGATTGGCACTTTTTAGAACCTCTGTATGCTCACACACCCAAATTGCCCTAAGCGAACATTGAAACTACCATTGCCTTACAGCTCTCATCACCCTTTTGTTCCTCAGAAGAGTTTTATCATCAAGTCGCCTTTCTTTGCGGCAATAGAGGAGTCTCTCATTGACTCGTGTTCTTCTTCCTCGATGCGAGCCGGCGACTCTTCTTTTTCTTCGGGCGGCTTTCGATAGCGGCGCTCGGCTTCTTCAGCGGAAATCGGCTCGAGCGCGTGGTCAATCAGGTCGTCCATTTCAGCGAAGAACTTGAACGATATTCCAATGAGCGCGCCGCTATTGGTTTCCATCACTTCGGCGACGTCGTTTCGATTTTTTTCAGGCAGAAGAATCTCTGTGATGCCAGCACGTTTGGCCGCCAAAATTTTTTCCTTGATGCCGCCGACAGGCAAGATGTGTCCGCGCAAGGTAATTTCGCCCGTCATGGCAAGTTTTTGCTTGACATTGCGCTGCGTATAGATTGACGCCAACGATGTCAAAATTGTAACGCCTGCCGACGGCCCGTCCTTTGGAATCGCGCCTTGTGGAATGTGCAGATGCACGTCCCAATACTTGAACGCTTCGTCGGGAATCTTGAAATACTCCGAACACGACTTCAAGTAGCTTAATGCAGCTTGCGCAGATTCTTTCATCACGTCGCCGAGTTGTCCGGTCATCATCAAGCGCCCGTTGCCTTTGGTAACGGTGGATTCAATGAACAGAATGTCGCCGCCAAACGGCGTCCATGCCAAGCCGACCGCCACGCCGGGCAGTAGCACAGGCTCATCGACATCGGGGAAGAATTTTTCCACGCCAAGATATTTTTTCAAGTTGTCGGGGCGCACGTGAATCGGCTCTTTAAGCGGTTCGCGTTCCTGCTCTGAATCGCTGTCGACTTGCAAGGCGATGTCGCGCGCAACGACACGGCAGACATTGGCGATTTCACGCTCTAAGTTTCGAACGCCTGCTTCGCGCGTGTAAGAGTTGATAATTTTGCTGACGGCGTCATCGTCAATGACGAGTTCTTCTGGTCTGATGCCATGTTCTTCCATTTGCCGCGCGATGAGATACTGCTTGGCAATGTGCATTTTCTCATATTCCGTGTAGCCCGTCAGCGTAATGACTTCCATGCGGTCGCGCAGGGCAAGCGGAATTGGGTCAAGCGAATTTGCCGTTGCGATAAAGAGCGCGCGAGAGAGGTCGTAAGGCACTTCCAAGTAATGGTCGCTGAACGTGTTGTTCTGTGCTGGGTCAAGCACTTCCAGCAGCGCTGATGCTGGGTCGCCGCGAAAATCCGTGCCGAGTTTATCGATTTCATCGAGCATAAACACTGGATTGCTCGTCCCGGCTTTCTTAATGCCCTGAATGATGCGACCGGGCATCGCGCCGATGTAGGTTCGGCGATGTCCGCGAATCTCGGCTTCGTCGCGCACGCCGCCCAGCGAGACACGAATAAACTTTCTGCCTAACGCACGCGCAATAGACTTGCCGAGCGACGTTTTGCCAACGCCGGGCGGGCCGACGAAACAGAGTATCGGCGCTTTCATGTTGGATTTTAGTTTCAAGACGGCGAGGTATTCCAAGATGCGCGATTTAATTTTTTCCAGCCCGTAATGGTCTTCGTTCAAGACGCGCTCAGCGTCGCGCAAGTTGATTTTCGTTTCTGAATACTCGTTCCACGGCATCGCCAAGAGCGTATCGACATACGTGCGCGTAACCGAATAGTCTGGCGAGGCTTGCGGAATGCGCGAGAGCTTCTCGATTTCTTTTTCGACGACACTGTAAATTTCAGCAGGCAGTTTTTTCTTCGCAAGCAGGTCTTTGAGCTTGACCGAGTCTTGCATTTGCAAATCGAACTCGCCTAATTCGGTTTGAATTGTTTTAAGCTGCTGACGAAGGTAAAATTCGCGCTGGACTTTATCCATGTCCATCTTCACCTTCGTTTGAATTTGCTTGGTGAGTTCGAGAATTTGAATTTCGCGCGAGAGATACTCGACCAATTTTTCGGCGCGGTCTTGCAGCGATTTAAGTTCCAGAATTGACTGCTTTTCAGCGGCAGTTACATTCAAATTCGAGGCGATAAAATGAATCAGAAACCCGAAGTTCTCAATGTTCTGAACGGCGTAACTGGCTTCGTTTGGAATGTTCGGCGAGAGTTCAATCACTTTTGCCGCCAGTTGCTTGATAGAACGCGCGTAGGCGGACGTCTCGCCAGAGATAGGCTTCTGGTCTGGATACAGATTCACTTTCGCGACAAAAAACGGTTCGCTCTGCACAAAGTCTCCAATCACGGCGCGTTTTAAGCCTTGAACGATAATGCTTGCACTGCCATCGGGCATCTTTAGGACTTTCAGCACCAACCCAACCGTGCCAATTTTTGCCAAGTCGTTCTCTGTCGGGTCGTCAACCTCCGAATCGGTTTGCGACACAAATGCCACATGTTTGTTCTGACCTAAATTCTCGAGCAGCGTGATGGACTTGCGCCGACCAACGCTGACAGGAATGATGACATCAGGAAAAAGAACCGTATTTCGCAACGGCAATACAGGCAATGTATCGTTGATAGGCACATCGTGCTGCGACAAGTCTGATGTTTGAGGAATTGTCTTCGCCAAGTTATCGAGCAACCCTGCAGGCGAAAGTTCCTCTAAATTGTCGTGTGTTTCGTCTCTCATGGCTAAACCTTGAACGGATGTTATCTCAGTGCAAATTGATTTGCATTGAAAATGTCGAACTTCTTAAACTGCTTCGGTAATACGGGAACTGCAACGACGGATTGTATCTTGGCGTTTGCAACAGGCTCGGCAGTTACTCCAAGCCGCCAAAACTACGGGCGGACTTCAACAAGAGCGTTGTAACGGGATTGTCGTCAGGTTTATCAACATCAAAATTGACCTAATCGGTTTTCCTTTGATGCCATTTTACTAACATTTTTTTCAGCCAAACGTTCTCGTAACACACATTTTTCCGATAACTTAGATGCGATTTCTTCAGTGGCTCTTGCCGATTGCGATGCGCCTGTTGTATCGCTCGCTCCGAAAGCAGTTCACGGGCGTAGAAAATGCGTCAAAAACGTCAAAAACGGCGGTCGTTGCCGCCTTTTGGCATGGGAAAATGCTCACTGGCTGGCTTGCCGCACAGTCGCTCTTGCGGGACATCGGCTCGGGCGCCCCTGTTTCAGCGGTCGTCAGCCTTTCAAAAGACGGCGAAATTCTGGCAAACGCGCTCGCGCAGCTGGGGTTTCAACTCATTCGTGGGTCAAGTTCGCGCGGCAAAGCAGAAGTAAAAGCGGAAATATCATCGGCGCTGGCGCGCTGCGCCCACATTGTCATCACGCCCGACGGTCCCAGAGGTCCGAAAGAATCGCTCAAATACGGCTCGATTCGACTTGCGTCGGAACACGGTGCGGCATTCTGGTTTCTCCAAATTCACCATCACCACGCTTGGCGGCTCAAAAGCTGGGACACCTTTGAAATTCCAAAACCGTTTTCAACCGTCGAGATTAACGTCAGGCAAATTAGCCTCCCGACATTTGAGAGCGAAGATGCCCTGCGCGCCTTCACAGCAAAGTTATCCAGCGACCTTTCATCGACAGGTTACGCCCACAAATCAGAATGATGATGTTTTGCCAGTAAGAGCCATAGCAACGCCACCTGATTCATCTTTCGTATTAGCGCAGCAGTGTTGCAAGGTCGAGCTGAATGGCGTCGCAGAACGACGGCTCATCGCAAACATCGCCGACACCCTTTTTGTATTTATGCCACTCGTTTTTCTTGTAATCATACACAAAGCCCTCCTCGATGCCGTAATCGTCGCCGTCAATCAACTGCCGAACTTTTTTCAAATCTTTTTTGACAGAGCGCGTCTTGGTGATTTCGATAATGACAGGCGTCGTTTCGCGTTCATTGTCGACAAGCATCACAAATAAAGTATGCCGAGTTCCATCATCAATTTCGCAATGATGCGTTGATGCTCAACCGGCGCGTTGATTCTCATCATCGCAACTTCTTCGGAGCGTCAGCATATCGTTTGTATTTTTTTAACGCAATATCGCTCAAACCCCTTGATTTTTCAAGCTAAGAGAGCCGACCGTTGTAGGCATTGTAGTCCTTAATCACGATATCGAGAAACGCTTTCGGCGGCTGGTCGATGTTGCTGACGCCCATTTTTTGCATAATGGCAGTTTTGAGTTTTTCCTGCAACCGCGTGGCCGTCGTGTAGTCGGCGTCTTTGACGGTCTTTATCACTTCTTTGATGGTTTCAATGTCGCTTTCGTTGAGCCTCGAGACTTCGTTGTAGGTAATGACGTGTTCTTGTTCAACGGCTTCGAAAATCGTGTCGCTGAGTTTGACGCGGTCGGTGAGTTTGACGACGGTCGTGCCTGCGGCAATGTCGCCGATGCGCTGTCCCTTGCCATTGATAAGCACGACCAACACGGCAACAACGGGCGTAAAGAGCGTGGTGTCGATGATGCGCAATACCCATCGCAAAAAATACGCGCCAAAGCTCGGCTCCGTGCCGTCGAGTTTGACGACTTTGATTTTCATCGCCTTCTTGCCGAAACTTTGTCCGTTCATAGACAGCTCGCAAATCAAATCGTAGAAAAGAACGCCGATGAATGCGATGAATAATATAACCAAGAAGAAAGCACTTTCGACGATTTCACTGAATTCAGGGTCGAATCTCAAAAAACGAAGAAGAACCGCGACACCGACAATGTAGGCAATGAGTATCAAGTAATCAATCAGCGCGGCAAGCACGCGGTCGCTAACGCTGGCGATTTCGTAACTAATCTCGACGTTCTGCGTGGTTTGAATGCCAATGGTTTCCATCGTTTTCTGATTCAAAGGTTTCTCCGTATTTTTCTATGTTCCAAAATTTACAATCCAGCAAAGATTTTCTCGAACCGTTTTTTGCTCAATGACGGAAGTATCGTTTGTAAAATCTCGGCGCGATGCTTGGCAAGCCTTTGAAGAAATGCTGAACGATTCCGCCCGCGTCTCGCCCGATGCGCTCGCCGAGTCGTTCATTCAGCTCACGGACGACCTTGCCTACGCGCGCACGTTTTTTCCGAAAAGCAAAACTACGCTGTATCTCAACACGCTGACGGGCAAAGCGCATCAATCGATTTACAAAAATCGCAAAGAGCGCAGTAACCGCCTCATCGAGTTTTGGCGCAGCGAACTGCCGCTCGTCGTCAGAGCCGCGCATCGCCCGATTTTTTATTCGCTCGTTGTATTTCTCATTGCGGCGTTCATCGGCGCCTTCTCGACTGCTGGCGACGACAGTTTCGTGCGGCTCATCTTAGGCGACAGCTATGTTAATATGACGCTCGCCAACATCAAAAAAGGCGACCCGATGGCGGTCTATAAACAATCGCGCGAACTGCCAATGTTTCTCGGCATTACGCTCAACAACATTCTCGTCTCGTTTTATGCGTTTGCCATGGGTGTGGTGTTCTCGTTTGGAACGGTGTATGTCTTGCTCTACAATGGCATCATGCTCGGCGCGTTTCAATACTTTTTTTACAAACAGCAGTTACTCATTGAGTCCGCTTTGGTGATTTGGATACACGGCACATTAGAAATTTCAGCGATTGTTTTGGCGGGCGGCGCAGGCTTGGCGATTGGCAACGCCATTCTTTTTCCCGGCACGTTCTCGCGGCGCGATGCCTTTGTGCGCGGCGCAAAACACGGAATGAAAATCATCATCGGGTTGATTCCCATTTTCATCGCCGCCGGTTTTTTAGAGAGTTTCGTTACGCGCCACACTGATATGCCGCTCGTGCTGAGTTTATTCATCATTTTTGGCTCGCTAAGTTTTATCGTTTGGTATTTCGTCGTATATCCGATTCTTCTTGAAAAACAACTTTCTAAACCAACCCCGCAGTTATGACCGACAAAATTGACTTTCGCCAACGCCGCGAGTTCGGCGATGTGATTTCCGTTACTTTCACTTACGTGCGTCAAAATTTTTCATCACTCGGCATAGCATTGCTCTACGTCGGCGTGCCGCTTTCGGTGTTGCAAGGCATCGTCGCCGCGCTGTATCAACGCGCAGTAACGAGCGCTCAGGACAGCACCGACCCGTTCAAGATTCTTACCAGCGTGTTTGGAGCGGAATTTTTGCTTACGCTTGCGCTCTCGCTTTTGCTGTATGCGGGCATTATGGGCGTTGTTTTCGCGCATGTTCTTCGATACATCTCCGAATCCGATAGAACGTCCATTCAGCCCTCCGACCTTGTGAGCGATATGTTTTCAAATGCGCTGCCGATTCTCATCACGACGTTTGGGCTTGGCGTTATCATTTTTGCAATCGCCATTCCAAGCATTTTCTTGCTGTTTATTCCGGTGATTTACATCAGCATCTCGACCGCGCCAATGCTTTTTATGCGGTTGTATGAAAAGTTAGATTTCTTCGCGGCGTTTTCGCGCTCGTTTAAGTTGGTTCAGGGACGCTGGTGGCAGGTATTCGGAGCAGTCGTAACGCTTTACTTTATTGGCGTCATTATTTCGCTTGCGTTCTCGCTTCCCAGCTCGATTATCAAATTCATCATTACGTTTAACACGGGCAGTGGCAAAGCGTTTGATTACACGATTCTCTCGGCGTTTATGGGAGCGATTTCCTCTTTCGGCAACGTCATTTACTATGCGCTTATCAGTATCGGCATTGCGTTTCTGTATTTCGATTTGGTCGAGCGCAAAGAGTGGTCGGGCTTGATGGAGCGCATCGATAAAATCGCCGCTTCTCCGTCCAACCCGTCCTGACCTATGTATGCGCCTAACGGTCATTTTTACGCTCGTTTTTTTAACAGCCACCTGCGCTTTGGCTAAGCAGACGCACTCGCACGGTAGCGTGTCAGTGCCGGCAGTCGGCACGGATACCTCCGACGCGCCCCATATTGAAGAAGATGATGATGCCGAACACGTGGTCGTCGAGACGCCCGACTCCGTTTTGGCAAAACAATACGATGCAACGGCGGTTCGGCTTCGCGCGCTCGATTCGCTCGCGCTTGCCGAGATGCGGATGAAGAAAGAATTTCTTTACGACCGCCCACCACCCGCGCCATCGGTCTGGGACTTGATTCGTGATTGGTTTTGGCGGCAGGTTGGACGAGTCGTCGATACGCAAGGGTTCAGTGACGCTTGGGAAGTGTTTAAGTATGTCTTCGTGTTTTGCGCGCTGGTGTTCGTCGCGCTGAAATTGACGCAGACCGACTTGCGCGGCTTGTTCTACAACGTCAAAAAATTGGACGCCCTGAACTTCCGCGACGAAGAGCAACTCGATGTAGATGCGCTCTCATCACTGATTGACGATGCGATTTCTAAAAAAGACTATCGCCGTGCCGTGCGGTATCTCTTTTTGCGCGCCCTCAAAGACCTTGCCGCAAACGGCTTGATTGCGTGGCGGATCGATAAAACCAACCGCGACTATGTGCGTGAGTTGAAGCGCACTGATTTGAAAGAGCCACTTGCAGAACTTGTTCGGCTCTTCGAGTTCGTTTGGTATGGCGAATTTGCCTTGAACGACGCAAGTTTTGAGACCGCAAAGCGCTCGTTTGATTCTTTCACCGTTCAACTGCGCGAACAATGATGTCGTATTGGAAGCCTATGTTGGTCTTTGTAGTGATGGTTACGCTGCTTGTGGCCGCGCAACTCTCAGCGCCGAAACCGGTCAATTGGACACAAACGTTTTCAGGCGACGATAAAAATCCTTACGGCGCATTTGTGCTGTATTCACGCCTCGCCGACCTCTTTCCCGACCAAACGATTACGCCGACGCGCAAGTCCATTTACGAACTCTTCAGGCAAACGCCTAATTACAACGACGCGATTTACAATTTCGGCAACGATTCGTTGCGCGCGTTTCTCAATCTCGTCGTCGTTGAACCATCCGTCGAGTTCGATAGCCTCGATGCGCGAACGCTGCTGCAATTCGCGGCGGCGGGCAATAGCGTCTTTATCGCCGCATCGAGATTTGAAAATATGTTTGCCGACACGCTTCGCTTGGAGACCGAAAACAGCATTTGGTCGCCTTGGTTTAATATGGCATCGGATTCGCTCAAACTGCGCGACACGCTGCATACGAATTTTTCTGCCGCCACGCTTCGCCGCAAGACACCGTATCAATTTTCGCGCACCTTTCATGCGGCTGTCTTCACTGCGTTTGACACAGCGCGCACAACCGTTCTCGGCACTGATGAAAAAGGCAGACCAAATTTTATTCGTGTGCAGTTCGGCAGAGGCGCATTTTACCTTTGCTCGAACTATTTTCTTTTTACCAACTACCATGTTCTCTCGCCTGATGGCGCAGACTACGCCGCGAAAGTTCTCTCGCACCTGCCTGTTCAGGAAACGCTCTGGGACGAATACTACAAGCCATATTCATACAAATCCTACTCGCCGTTGCGCTTTGTATTGGACAACGACTCTTTGCGCTATGCCTACTATTTATCGCTTGTCGGCATTTTGTTGTTTATCTTTGTTGAGGGCAAACGGCGGCAGAGAATCATTCCCATCGTAACGCCGCCGACGAACAGCGCGATGGAATTCACCGAAACGGTCGGCAGGGTTTATTTTCAGCACGGCGACCATAAAAACTTGGCGGAGAAAAAAATCGAGTATTTCCTCGACCATCTTCGCGCTTACTACTACCTCAATACGGCGCAGTTTACAGAGGAGTTTTATCAAAGTGTGTCGGAGAAATCAGAAGTATCGCTCGACGATGTAAAACAACTTTTTTTGCAAATAAAGCGCATTCAAGCAGCCGAATCTATCTCTGCCGATGACCTCTTGCAGTTTGAACACGCTATTGAGCAGTTTTACAACGCATCAACCATCAAGCCACATGTCGGAAGCCCTGTTTCGAAATCGTCTTGACGTGAGCAGCATGCAAGCGGCTGTCGCCGCCGTTAAACGCGAGTTGCGCAAAGTCATCGTCGGACAAGAGGAGATGCTCGACCTCTTGCTTGCTGCGCTCTTTGCCAACGGACATGTTTTAATCGAGGGCGTGCCGGGCATTGCCAAAACGCTCACAGCGAAACTGCTTGCGCGCACGCTCTCCGTCGGCTTCTCGCGGATTCAATTCACGCCCGACTTAATGCCGTCTGATGTGATTGGCACATCGGTCTTTAACCCGAAAACAGTCGAGTTCAAGTTCAATCAAGGTCCGATTTTTTCAAATTTTATTTTGATTGACGAAATCAACCGCGCGCCCGCCAAAACGCAGTCCGCGCTTTTTGAAGTGATGGAAGAACGACAGGTAACGGTCGACGGCGAGACTTACGCGATGCAGCAGCCGTTTTTGGTCATCGGCACGCAAAACCCCATCGAGCAAGAAGGCACATACCGCTTACCCGAAGCACAGTTAGACCGATTTCTCTTTAAGATTGTCATCTCATATCCGTCGCTCGATGAAGAAACGAAAATTTTAACAGAGCATCATGCGCGAAAGGCCGACGCTGCGGCCACGCCCATTGAGCGCGTGCTGACGGCGGAGCAAATTGCGTTGTGCCAAGCCACCGTGCGAAGTGTCGGCGTTGAAGAAAATTTAATCCGATACATTGCGGCGCTTGTGGGCAAAACGCGCGCGCACGGTGACCTTTATCTCGGCGCCTCGCCGCGCGCCTCGCTGGCGATATTGAACAGCGCGAAAGCTGTCGCCGCTATGCAAGGGCGTGATTTTTTGACACCCGACGATGTGAAGTCCGTCGCTGTTCCCGCGATGCGTCATCGCGTGATACTCACGCCAGAGCGCGAGATGCAAGGCGCATCGCCCGACGATGTTCTCAAAGAAATTCTTGCCAAACTTGAAGTGCCGCGATAGTGAAATTCCTACGCAACTTTTTTTTGACGCCGCGATTTTTTGTGGCATTAGGCGCAATTGTGGTGCTGTTCGTTTTGGGATATTTTTTTTCCGGCATTGAGCTGATTGCAATTGGCGCGGTGCTCGCACTCTTTGCGCTTACGCTGCTCGATGTGCTGCTGCTTTATAGCCGACGCTCCGAGACGCTCACCGCCTTGCGCCTCACACCAAAACGTTTTTCAAACGGCGACGAGAACCCGATTTACATCTCCGTTCAAAATCCATATTCTTTTGCGGCGACGGTTTCCGTCATTGACGAACTACCCGTGCAATTTCAACGGCGCGATTTTCTTTATACACTCGTGCTTGCGGCACAAAGCGAAAAAACATTCAGCTATTCAGTAAGACCAACGGAGCGCGGCGAATATCACTTCGGCGCGTTGAATGTATTTCTGTCCAGTCCGCTTGGGCTTGTCAGCCGACGTTTCGTAACGGAGAAAGACGCGATGGTTCCAACATACCCATCGTATCTGCAAATGCGGCAGTATGAGCTTATGGCTGCGTCGTCGCGCCTCGCTGAGTTCGGCGTCAAGAGAATCCGTCGCATCGGGCATACGATGGAGTTCGAGCGCATCAAAAATTACGCCATCGGCGACGACATTCGCACCATCAATTGGAAAGCGACGGCAAGGCGTTCCGACCTGATGGTCAATCAATTTCAAGATGAACGCTCACAGCCGATTTACTCGCTCATTGATATGGGTCGCGTGATGAAAATGCCGTTTGAGCAAATGACACTGCTCGATTACGCCATCAACGCCACCTTGGCGATTTCAAACATCGCGCTCAAAAAACAAGACCGTGCCGGGCTCATCATGTTCTCGAATGAGATTCATGCCGTTGTTCCAGCGGAACGCAAATCGGGACAACTCGCCAAACTGCTCGAGACGCTCTATAACCAAACCACATCGTTCAAGGAATCGGATTACGAAACGCTTTATGTTACTGTCCAACGCCGTGCGCATCAACGCGGACTGCTTTTGCTTTACACGAACTTTGAAACGCTCTCGTCAATGCGCCGCCAACTCAAATACTTGCAACGCATGGCGCAAAAACATTTGCTCGTCGTTGTATTCTTCGAGAATACCGAGTTGCGCTCGCTGCTCTCGCAAAATGTCAATACGCTCGAACAAGTCTATATCAAAACCATTGCGCAAAAATTCGCCTTCGAGAAGCGTGAGATTGTCTTGGAACTTGGTCGCTATGGCATTCAATCGATTTTAACCGCGCCGAAAGACCTCTCGCTCAAAACCGTAAACAAATACCTTGAACTCAAAGCGCGCGGCTTGATTTAAGGACGCCGATGCTGCCTTGTTTGAGTTCAGGCAAAGTTGTATCATAAAACAACGCTGCGTCCATTCAAAAGAAGACTACTGTGGAAATGCGTAGCCGGACGCCTGAACCCAAGTCCGCACCCGCGCCGACCGAGTATCTTGCTCGTCGCAAAAGAGGTTCTCGATTTAGACTCACAGATGGGTGCTCCTGTCGCAGCAATTGGAAACAGCATCGGCTCTGGCAGCATTGAAATGACTCAAACGGTAACTCGACAACACCTAAACAGCAACGGTTGAAACTTCTACTCTTTATTGCTTCTCTACTTTACGGCGTCGTTGTTTGGCTAAGAAACCGCCTCTTCGACAACGGCGTTTTCAAATTGCATCGCGCCTCCATTCCTGTCGTTTCCGTTGGCAATTTAAGCGCTGGCGGCGCAGGCAAAACGCCTTTCGTTGACTGGATTGTGAAATTTTATCATCGCTCTGGAAAGCGCGCGGCGATTATCTCGCGCGGCTACGGTCGAACATCACGCGGCGTCTTGCTCGTCGGCGATGGAAATTTCGTGCGCGTTGGCGGCAGCGAAGCGGGCGATGAACCGCTGATGCTGGCAAGGCGCAACCCGAATACGATTGTCATCGTTGCAGAAAAACGCGCCGACGCAGTGCAGTTTCTGACAGAAAAATTTAAAGACAAGTTACCCGATGTCATAGTCCTTGACGACGGCTTCCAGCACAGGCAACTTGCGCGCGATTTGAACTTGGTCGTCATCCACGCCGAGCAGTCGCCGTTTCTCGACGCGCTGCTGCCGCTTGGTCGATTGCGCGAGCCTGCCGATGAACTGCGCCGCGCCGATATGATTTTGCTCTCCAAAGTAACAAAGTATCTCGACCTTGCGCCGCTTTACCGCGCAGTGCAGCCGTTTCAAAAACCGATGGTGAAATCACAGGTAAAAATTGTTGGGCTGCGAAGTTTCTTTTCAGACGAAATTATCCCGTTAGGTTCACAGCCGTTTCTTTACACGTGGGCATTTGCATTTTCAGGCATCGGCGACCCAAAAAATTTTATGGAGACCTTGCAATACGCTGGGCTTATCGTCAATCACGAAAAACATTTTCCCGACCACCACGCCTATACCGCTGCCGATATGGACTACATTTTAAGCGAGATGATTCGGCATAATATCAATATCGCTGTTACGACCGAAAAAGATTTTTATCGCCTAAAAGCTGACGACGCTTTATTTAATCAGCTTCGACAGGCAGCGTTTTTTTACGTCGAGATTGAATTTGATGTCTTTGAAGGAAAATCGGACTTCGAGGCGGCGTTACTTGGTGTTCTGAACCGTAGGTGATGGCTGTGTGTCAGCATCAAGCGCAGCGTGTCCGTTAGCGCGGTGTCCGTTGGGGTCAAGCGCGGGGGGTGTCGGCGCAACACCAGTTTCTTCAAACATCATGTCGGTCGGCGGCAAGTCAGTTACTTTGTCTTCCTTGTCACTGCTTTGGCGGGTAAAGACGGCAGCAACGCCGATTTTTTCGGCACTAACTTTGGCGTATTTCTTTAGCTCGGCGAGAATCAAACTAATTTCTTCCATTGAGACGCGCGTTTCGCTATTGGGAATTTCAAGCATCGCTGCGCTGACGCTGAGTAACGGAAAGCGTTTGGTATTGCCGTCGCGGTCCTTGGAGACGACATAGCCGTTCTCACGGTCTTGGTCGTCGTAGTAGGCTTTGACGTCCTCTTTGAAATTGACCAGCGTTTGAGAAACTTCATGGTAGGCTCGCTCGAACTCGACATTCTTGAACCCTAAAAAGAAATCGTCGCCGCCGATATGCCCGATGAAACAGTCGTCTCGGCTGAACATCGATTTCATAATTGAGGCGAAGAGCAAGATGACTTTGTCGCCCCTGCGGAAGCCGTATTTATCGTTGTAGGGCTTGAAATTATCGAGGTCGAAATAGACAATCACGTAGGATTCGCTGTCGTCGAGCGCAGTAGCCACATAGCTGTTGATGACATTGTTGCCGGGCAACTTGGTCAGCGGATTTTGGTCGCGGGCTGCGGCGAGGTTTTTTTCATGCAAGACGCGCAAGAGCGAGCGCATACTCAAAAAGCCCGCATATTTCATATCGTCAATCAGAATAATGCCTTCGGCGTCGTCTTCCTTGGCCATCATTTCAAGCATCTTTTCGGGCTTCGTGTTGATGTCGGTGATTGGTGTGCGCTTAACAAAATCTTTCAGTGTTTTGGTCGTCGCGGGATTTTTGAGCGATTCGCGCCCATAGAGCGAATACGAAAAGCGTTTTAAGTCGCGCTCGAAGACGATGCCGAGCGGCGTATTGTCGGCAGTTGTAACAGGGCAAAATGTGATATTGCCGTTCTCCAAAAAATAGTTGAAGACGGTTTCCATTTCTGTCTCAATGGAGATTTGCGGAATGAACTCAATTTGGTCGAGAATGATTTTTTGGTCGTTGCTGGTCTTGCGTCGGTCGCGTTGAACTAAGTCGCTAATTACCTCGTATTTTAATTTCAACTCGTCCAATTTTTGCGTCGGCATTTGAACCAGATGCCCTTGCACCATATCGCAGCCCAAGTCGCGGCAGATGAAAAATTCTTGTTCGGTCTCGACGCCTTCGGCAATCACAATGACGCCCAAGAGATGCGCCATATTGATAATGTTAGCAACGAAGAACCGTTTTTTGGAATCGCTGGCGATGCCTGAAATAAAGAAGCGGTCGATTTTGATGAAGTCGGGTTCGGCGTGGTAAAGCATTTGCAGGCCAGAGTAGCCCGTCCCGAAATCGTCTATGGCAAGTTTGTAGGTTTGGGAGCGAATAATTTGTAACACCTGTCTCGGTCCGTCTTCTGGTTTGATTTCGTGTTGCTCCGAGATTTCAAGGCAGACGGAACTGGGCGACAGTCCGTGCTGCTGCAGCACGCGCGTCAGTCCGCCCGTTTGGAATTCTTTTTGATAAATGATTCGGTTATCGACATTGAGAAAGAGTTTGACTTTGTCGCTCAGACTGGATTGAGCAAATTTTTGAACCGCACGTTCGCGCAGGAACGAATCGACTTGGAACAATACACCTTCTTCGAGGGCAACAGTGAAAAATTCGGTGATTGAACCAAACCCGACTTGTTCGTAATTTCGCATCAGTGCCTCGAATCCAAATGCCGCACCTGTATGGATGTTCACAATCGGCTCGAACGCATAATCAATTGTATCGAAGATAATTTCGCGCCACCTTATCTCGTTTGCAGTCATAACTGTGTCGGTTTGATGCAGTAACAAATTTACAATTTTTTTGATGCGCAAAGACGCTGCACTGTGTTATTAAATTTTAAACTTCGCCTTGCGTTGTTTTGCTGCGTGCAATTGGTTGTCGGAAAAAAGCGTATAATGCTTTCAGGCGCGGCGACGACGCAGCGCGAAGGATTCAGTTCAACGAATGTTCGGATTTTCTTTTTCAGTTTCAAATGGCTGGGCGCTTGCGCTATTTGCGGCTCTGTCAGCGTTGCTTGCTATTTATACCTACCGCGCTTCTTTGCTGTCGCTCCCACTTAAAGTTTTTTTGGTGTCGCTCCGAGGCGTTGCCGTGTTTTTAACATGCGCCCTTCTGCTCGACCCCGCGCTCAGCTCTGTCGAAAAACGCATTGACCTGCCCACACTTGCATTAGCCATCGACGACTCCGAAAGCTTAACAATCAGAGACAACGGGATTGCCCGAGACAGCGTGCTTCGAGAGTTGCTCTCCGACAATCGAGACAACTTTACATCGTTAGGGAAATCATTGATGTTTTCGTTTGGCAAACGCCTTCGAGAAACATCGCTCGATTCACTCACCTTCAAAGATAAAGAGTCGAACCTTTCGGACGCACTTCAGAGTTTATCGCGGCTAAAAGAAACAAAAAAGCTCAATGCGGTTTTGCTTTTTTCCGACGGACAATTTACCGCGGGCGAAAATCCGATTTACGCCGCCGACGGCTCGCTCTTGCCAATTTACACCGTGATGCTCGGCGATACGGTCTCTAAGCGCGATATTGTGGCGCGGCGCGTGGTTGCGCCCGAAGTCGCCGTTGTTGGCACAAAAGTTCCTGTTTCCGTCGTCGTTTCACAGACTGGGTTTCGTGGCAGCCGCGTTGAGGTTACACTCCGCGACGGCGCAGACATACTTGAGCGCAAACTGCTTGACCTTACCGACATCGAGCAGCGCGTCGCGTTTGACCTTACCCCAAAAGCCGTCGGCGAGGCAAAGTATCTCATTTCTGTCTCAACGCTCGACGGTGAGTTCTCAACGCGCAACAATGCGCTCGCCTTTTTCATCAATGTGCAGAAGCAAAAGAAAAAAGTGTTGGTCATTACTGGCTTGCCCGACCCAGAGATTTCTGCTGTAAAGAATGCGCTGCTCTCGAACCCGTCGCTCAATGCTGTTTTTTTTACGCAGCGGTCGCCTACCGAATTTTTTGAGGGCGCCTTTTCTGCCGATGCACACAAAGACGCCGATGCTTGCATTCTTGTCGGTTTTCCAAACACGCCTGCAAGCGAGTCGCTCTCGCAGCAAGTGTTGTCTTTTCTTTCAAGCACAAACATCCCTGTCTTGTCGCTCTTGACGTTTCAGAGTTCAGCGGCACGCTTGAAACAATACGACGCACTGCTTGCAGTCAAAATCGGACGCACTCAGGGCGAGGTGTTGGACAATTTAGCCTTCATTGCGCTTGGCACAGCAGGCGCTCAATTTGCCGCCTTTCGCCCGATGTCTGCCACGCTCGATAACACGCTCAAACTTGCACCACCGGTCAGCTATCTTGATTTTGATTTTCAACCCAAGCCGGCTGCATCGGTGTTGTGGCGACTTCGAGTCGGAAACCGCGTTACTGAGAAACTTCTCTTCGCCGCCGCGAAGTTGCCCGCGCGCAAAGTTGCAACGATTACTGCGATTCAGTTGTGGCATCTGTCGCTCTCACCCGATAATGATGTGCGCGACTTTTATCGACAAACGCTGCTTGGCACGCTCGATTGGCTTGTCGCCGATGAAGATACACGGCGGTTTAAAGTCGAGCCGACGTCCAAACTCTTCGATGAATCCAGCCGCATATCGTTTAATGCCACGCTTCAAGATGAACTTTTACGACCAATTTCTTCGGCGCGCATTTCCCTAAAAGTTCGTGAGAAAAAATCTGGTCAGGAATTTTCCACCGAATTCGAGGCTGGCTCAGAAGCTGGACTTTACGCAGCCTCATTTGAACGATTGCCGTCGGGCGATTATGCCTTTTCGGCGGAAGCCCGCGAAGGCGAGCGCACACTTGGAACAGCGAGCGGCACTTTTTCCGTCAGCGAAACCAGCACAGAGTTTCGACTCACCGAAGCCAATCCCGATGTAATGCGCGAGATTGCTCGTCGAAGCGGCGGCAAATTTTATACCGTCAAAGATTTCTCGAACTTCCTTGATGACATCAAGCGCGATGCGGCGTTTCAACCAACGGAGACCTCCGCTACAACCCGCATTGAGCTTGCCAATATCAGCGTGCTGCTCATTATCATCATTACCCTACTTGCCATAGAATGGCTGACTCGAAAACTCAACGCGCTGCCGTAACTTTGCCACCGCAGCCAGAATTATCCAATTGCATCAGAAATGAAACGCATTGTTGTGTTTAGCGGCGCAGGACTTTCCGCCGAATCGGGCATTCCAACCTTCCGCGACTCCGACGGGCTTTGGGAACAGCATCGCATTGAGGACGTCGCCTCGCCCGACGGCTGGCAGCGCGACCCGGAACTTGTCTTGGACTTCTACGGCAAGCGGTTTCAAAAAATGAACCTCGTTCAACCCAACGCTGCGCACTACGCTTTGGCTGAGTTGCAAAAAAAATTTGATGTCATCAACATCACGCAGAACATCGATACGCTCTTAGAGCAAGCAGGGGCGAAAACCGTTTGGCACTTGCACGGTCGGCTCGATACAGCGAAATGCGAATTTCACCGCGAGATTTTCGGCTACCAGCCCACGCATCGCTGCGATTACAAAACGCTGATTTCAAAACCAATTGCCCTCGGCGACACCTGTCCGAAGTGCGGCGGACGCTTGCGCCCCGATGTGGTTTGGTTCGGCGAATCCGTCGATATGCGTCAGCCTTATTTGGAGGAATTGATAGACACAGCATCGGTGTTCATTGGCGTCGGCACTTCAGCGCAGGTTTATCCTGCCGCAGGATTGCTCACGCTCTTTGCTGATACCAAACAAAAGTATTTTATCGACCCAAATCCTGCTTACGGCGCGTTGTATGGGTTCAGCGTATTGGAAGGCAAAGCATCGGTTAAGTTGCCCGAACTTGTCCAGCAATTGTTGGGGTCGGCGCACTGAACGAGCACGCATACCGCACGATTATATTCATCGCTTGATAAAAAACTCCAAACGGTTAAATTTATGCTCAAATGAATCGGAGAGATTTTTTGACATCGTCGGCTGTGTTTGCGCTTGGCGCAGTTGCCTCGTCGTGCCGCCAACAGCCGACGAACCCAGACACGGTTGCGCCTGCCGCGCCCACATCGATTCGAGCATCGGGGTCGGTAACGGCGATTACAATTTCGTGGCAAGCAGTTACGACGAACAGCGACGGCGGCGCGCTGAATGACTTAGGCGGCTACCGAATTTACCGCAGTTTAATTCCGTCGGGCAGATTTCAACTCGCCAGCCGCGTTGCTGCAACAGACATCGAGTGGCGTGATACATCGGTTCAGGCAGGGGAAATTTGGTATTACAAAGCGACGGCTATCGATACTGCTGGCAATGAATCTGCATTTTCGCCGGAGAGCAACCGCGCTATTCTATCCATTCGCGTGCCGAGTCAGTTATTGCCGCGCGCGGGCGAAGCGCTTTATCTTAATTATGACGGTCAAGTTCCACCAATAACCGACTCGCGTTCCGACCTTACAATCACGCGGTTTATGGACACGTTCATCGTTCTTTCGCGTTTCTGCACGCACGCAGGATGTAGCAATATGATTTTTGAAAATGCGCTTTGGACATGTCGTTGCCACGGTTCGCAGTTCACGCAACAAGGCAAGGTCGTCGCGTCGCCTGCGCAGGGCGACCTTACCCCGTTTCGCTTTAGCGTAGAACAGAATGGCGATTTGATTGTCTCCTTTGACCCGGTTTAGGCTACGTGGTGATTGTGCCGAGCGACTTGTGGTCAATACACGCCGCCAATTTTTCGCACATTTAATTTTTCGTTTGAAAATTTCGGCAGCGCAGTTGGACGCGCGGTCATTCCTGTCGTATCGGTCAGCGTTTTCATAAAGGCGACCACATCTTGAATTTCCTGCCGCGACAGTCCGAGCGTGTCGCTTGGCAACGTTTGGTTTTCCAAGTCAATGCCGATGCCTTTGCCGCCGCCCATGTTGTAAAATTTCATCACTTGTTCAAGCGTTTGATAGACGCCATTGTGCATATAGGGCGCAGTCAGCTCGATATTGCGCAGCGTCGGCGTCTTGAACATATACTTGTTCAACTCAATGCCGTTGATTGTCATTTTGCCAATGTCAGGGTCAATCTCGGCATTCTTCCATTTTGGTTCTTTCGGGACGCCAATGACTTCAGCTTCAGTCTCGTTGAAGTTCGGTGGCACAGTGCCGTTGAAGAGCGGAATGAAATGACAGGTCGCGCACTTGGCTTTTCCGGCGAACAAGTTAAACCCGTGCTGTTCCTGTTCGGTTAATTTGGTTTTATCGCCGCGCACGTATTGGTCGAAACGCGAATTAAATGATACCAACGAGCGCATGTAATTTGCGATAGCGAGCTCGATGTTTCTGGCATTGATTGAATTCTCGGCATTAAACGCGGCTGTGAAACGCGCGCGATAGTCTGGACTTTGCATGAGCTTTTGCGCGGCCACATCGAGCGAACTGTGCATTTCGTCGGGACTGTGGACGACGAACCGCACGCGGTCTTCGAGGTGAATGGTTTTTTGGTCGTAAGAGGAGCTTGCTTGGAATGCCGAGTTAATGACCGTCGGAGTGTTACGCAATTTCGTTTTGTCGCGCGTCACGGCGAGCGCCCGCGAAAGCCCGTCGGTAAAGGCTTTTTCGGGTTGATGGCACGAGGCGCATGAGCGCTCGTTGTTCTCGGAAAGAAGTGGCTCATAGAACAGCAATCGCCCAAGCTCAACCTGCTTCGGGTCGAGCGATTCGGCGAAAATCATTGCGTATGGCATTGGATTTAGCGCATTTTTATCGAAGAGCGTTCTTGCTGTCGTGCGAAAGACGCGCTCACCTTTCAGCGTCGGAATCTCCAGCGCGGCTTGTGCGTCACAGAGTTTTTCGCTTATCGGATTAGCAATATCGACGATGAACTCCAATCGATTGAAGTCGTCGAAGCTGCGGTTGTTTTTTTCAAGTAAGCGACTGCGTTTTCAAGCACAAGCCTAACGCCTTTGGCGGTCGCGGCGTCTTTGCCCTCAAGCCGTTTCAAGTAAGGCTCAACTGATTCGGCGATGCCTTGCGCGGCAGCGTTGGCTTCATCAATCGAGGCTTGCGCGACGGGTGAATCAAATCCTGTTACACCAAGCGTAATCATGCGTGCAATCTCAAGCCGCATTGCGTCGAAAACGCGGTCGTCTGTGAATGGCTTCTTGGCAACAAGTCCGTCGAGGCGTTTGCACAGCGAGCGCATGATGCGCGTCTGGTTTAGCATTGCATCTCGCTCATTCAGATTGACGGCAGGAAAAATGAACTCTTCCAACACTTGAAAACCCGATGGCGCCTCGATTTTATATTCTTCGCCGACGCTCGAGAGCGCAGCACCATTCATTTCTTCGGACGTCGACGGTGCATAATACTCCGCTAAAAATTCCAGTCGCTTATACGCCAAGCGCGCAGCGCGAAACGCCGTTTGAACCGCGTCTCTCGATGCTGCATTGTCCTGCGCTGTCTTAATGAGCGAATCGAGCGCGTCAATGGATTTTTCCAGCGACGCTAAATTGCCGATAAAAATTTTTTTCACATCGGATTCGGCAATCTCGACGGCGTGTGCGTTTTGCGGTTGCGGCTTTGAGCAACCGACAATTGCAAGGGAAATCACCATCGATACAAACAAACTATAACGCATAGTGGTCAGCATACTTTTGTGTTGTTGATGAACAAGTTACTTGAACAAAAAGAGCCGCGTCTCTCGATGCGGCTCTTGTATCTCGATTTGCAAAAGACTTATCGCGGCACGTTCGTCAGAACGAGAACATAGCTGCCTTCACCAAGGTTGGTTGGACCAGCAGCAGCAGGAAGCGTTCCACGGTCGGGATTGCGGAAGTCTCTGCCCGGGTTCGCGCCGCCTTGTCTCCATGTATGCGATTGAACGCAAACAAGGAAGGTACCTGGACGGCCGGTTTCGTTGGAAACGTCGAGCATCGCGCCGTATTCCCACTCGCCGATGCCCAAACGACCATCGGAGCCGACAAACCAGTTATTTGTCGCACCGTTGGGATTTGTTGGCGCAAGATATTTGCGTTGCGCGGCAGCACCGTCGCGCGGCGGACCAACTTCCAAGAAAGTGCTGATGGAACTGGTCGGCGAGCCGATTCTCCACTGGTAAATTCTGGGGTCGTGGTTTTGACGTTGTCCATCAAAGACATTTGTTCCGCGATAACGGTTCGGGTCTTCTTGCATGTAGACGAAGTCGTTGGTAACACAGATGTTGTCGACGTTCATAAATTGGCGCGCTGGACCGTTGATATCGTCACCGTCGAAGACAACTTCAAGCGTGCCGCGAAGCGGGTTGGCGGAATCCAAACGCAGGCGATAGACACGGCCATACATCGTGCGCGAGCTGTCAGCGTTTGCGCCTGAACCAAAGATTTGACCCGTAACACAGAAGTAAATTTCGGTGGCAGCGGCGTCAGAGCCTTTGCGGTAATCGAGGTCTTCAACGCGACCAAAGGAAATCGCGTTCAGGCGCGCCGATTCTTGGTTGAACTCAGCGGCAGCACGCGTTTTCGGATTGGTAATTTCACGGAACTCAATGTTGTAGGTTTGACCGGTGACCATCGCGCGCTAGCGGCGGTTGTTATCGGTGCGCGCCATCACGAACAGTTTGCCGTCATCGAAGTTGCCCGTGCCTTGACCAACATAGAGCGCGACCTCGCCAGCACCTTGAAAGTCGTCATCGCCAATAATGGTAACCGTTTGGTTCGCGTAGGTGTTGCGCGGCAAGGTAACGGCGTTTTCGGCACTCCAGTAGCCGAAGTTATTCAAGATGCGGTCGGTTTGGCTCGGTGCGCCATTCGGATCGACGATGTGCGATTGAGACTCTGCGCCCGATTCGCCGCAGGTGATAAAGCGCGGGCTGGCCACGCCGTGAACTTCGGGCGTAACCAATGTGGCAGAGCACAGGCGGTAGAGACCGTCGTTGGAGTTCATCAGGTAGTCGCCGCTAATCGGACGGAACGTTTGGTCAAGACGCACGCGCGAGACGGCAAAGTTGTCTTCGTGATTGCAGACGAACGTGAACGTGCCATCGGCGTTTTTCAGGAGACCCGCACCGTCCGCCATACCGCCGAAGACGAAGTTCGGGGATTCGCGAAGCGTATCGTCGGAGCTAATGAGCGTAACAGCTTGCACGCCGGGCGCAATTGTACTGACGAAGGTTGGCGTTACAGATGTCTGGCGGATTTCAACCGTTGTGGCAGAACCTGTGTCCGTCGAGTTACTGCGGCAACCCGACAGTATTGCGCCGCCGATGAGCAGACCGGAGAGCGCATTTTTGAAAAGTTTTCTAAGCATGGTTAGAGTTGTGTTTGGTTCAAATTGTTGTTGAAAAAGATTCAGTATAACCATTGCAAACTAAGCCCTCGCGCCGTTTCCCTCATTACGGCGGGCGAAGGGGCTGTGTCGTTTCTTTCAATCATGTCGGAGCATCATTGCTACAAGCGGAAACTCGAAGGAACAGTCGGTTTTTTAGAGAAACGTGCTTGGGCGTTGTATGCAAAGTCGGGCGCAAAGATAGGGCAGCCAGTTTACGGCGATGTTAACTGAGGATTAAATAATCATTAAACAAACGCATCTTGGCACGATGTTCGCTGAAAACAATAATTCGTTCCCGCATAAATTCTTTTGTAAAAAAAATTAGCGCGCATTTCATGCCTATTTCATTGTATTTTTCGAGGTAAACCAAAGTAAGCAGAGGCTGTAGAATGGAAGGCTCAAACATCAATCGCCGCCTCACCGACCTTGAGGCAATTCTGGGCGAATATATGGCGCAAAACGCCCTTGCCGCCCGCCGCGCTCAATTAGAACAAGCACAGCGCGACAAAGAAGCAAAAGAGTTCAAGGACGAAATGAAAGAGTTCAAGGACGAAATGAAAGAGTTCAAGGACGAAATGAAAGAGTTCAAGGACGAAATGAAAGAGTTCAAAGCGCAGACGCTGATTTATCAAGCGCGGCTGGAAGAAACCACTGCGGAACTGAGGCAGTCAGCCAAAGACTTGCACAAAAAGTGGGGAGAGTTATCCAATAAACTTGGCACGATTGTCGAGGACATCGTCGCGCCGAACTTACCGTCGGTTGCAGAGAAGTATTTTGGTTTAAAGAATATCGATCGCATGATGCTGAACATCTATGTAAGCAGCAAAAAGCCCGATGTAATTGGCAGAGAGTTCGATGCGATTTTGGTGTCGGGCGAAACCGTTGTGCTTAATGAAACCAAATCGACCGTCAGGCAAAATTATATGGAAGCGTTTATCGAGATGCTGCCTGACTTTTTCGATTACTTTCCCGAACTTCGGGGCAAGAAAATCATTCCGATTTTTTCAAGCCTCTCGCTGAACCCTGCGCAAGTCGCGTTCCTGACCAAACGCGGCGTCTACGCCATGGCGATGAGCGGCAACACAATGGATATTCTGAATTATGACGATGTCGCCCGCGCTTGACTTTTCCATCGCACATTTTTTACGTCAATCTTCTTGATTCGCATTTAACTCGACGATGAAATACAGCTACACCGATATTGAACAAAAATGGCAAGCCTACTGGCAACAGCACGACACCTTCAAAACCATCGAGGACAGCGCAAAGCCGAAGTATTATGTTCTGGATATGTTTCCGTATCCGAGCGGCAGCGGCTTGCACGTTGGGCATCTGGAAGGCTACACGGCCACCGACGTTGTTGCCCGTTACAAACGCCATAAAGGTTTTTGCGTTTTGCATCCGATGGGCTGGGACGCCTTCGGACTGCCCGCCGAACAATATGCCATCAAGACTGGCACGCATCCACGCATCACGACCGAACAGAACGTTCAGAGCTTTAAACAGTCGTTGCAACGCTTAGGACTCACCTACGATTGGTCGCGCGAAATTAACACGACCGACCCTGACTATGTGAAATGGACACAATGGATTTTTCTCAAACTCTATGAGCAAGGGTTGGCTTATGTCGCCGAAGTGCCAGTCAATTGGTGCGTTGAACAGAAAACCGTCTTGGCAAATGAAGAAGTCGATGAGTATTTGGAAAAAGGCTTCACCGTGGTTCGCAAGCCGCTTCGTCAGTGGGTGTTGAAAATCACAGCGTATGCTGAGCGGCTTTTGCACGACTTAGAGACGCTCGACTGGGGCGAGAACATCAAGGAAATGCAGCGCAACTGGATTGGCAGAAGCGAAGGGTGCAACATCACGTTCGAAGTTCAGAGCAATCCCTTGACGACTCAGGCAAACATCACTGTTTTTACCACGCGACCAGATACGCTTTTTGGCGCAACCTATATGGTGCTGTCGCCTGAACATCCGCTGGTTGCCTCCATCACGACTGACACGCAGCGCGCCGCCGTTGACGCCTATCGAGCGGAGTCTGCCAAGAAGAGCGATTTGGAACGCGCCGAATTGCAGAAAGAAAAAACGGGCGTCTTCACGGGCGGCTATGCCATCAACCCTGCGACCAGACAGCCGATTCCGATTTGGATTGCCGACTATGTCTTGATGAGCTATGGCACGGGCGCGATTATGGCAGTCCCTGCGCACGACGAGCGCGACTGGGAGTTCGCCAAGAAATTCAATTTGCCGATTGTTGAAGTCCTACAATCGCCGCACGACGTTCAGGAACAGGTCTTTGTGAGCAAAGACGCGCCGTGCGTGAACTCCGCTAACGCCGACGTTTCGCTCAATGGATTGACATTCAAAGACGCCTTCGAGAAAATCGTCGCATGGTTGGAAGCAAAAGGCGTTGGACAGCGGAAGGTCAATTACAAATTACGCGACTGGGTCTTCAGTCGGCAGCGCTACTGGGGCGAGCCGATTCCGATGAAGTATTACCAAGATGCACAAGGTGATTATACCATACTCAAACCTGAGACGACCTTGCCGCTGCTTCTGCCCAACGTGGAAAAATACGAGCCGTCAGGCACAGGCGAGTCGCCACTTGCGAACATTGACCACTGGCTCTACGGCGAAGATGCGCAGGGAAAGTTTCGGCGTGAAACCAACACCATGCCGCAATGGGCGGGAAGCTGTTGGTATTACCTGCGGTTCAAAGACGCGAAAAATCCAAACGTGTTTGTTTCGCCTGAGCGAGAGCGGTATTGGGGACAAGTTGATTTATACATCGGCGGCGCCGAACACGCCGTTCTGCACCTGCTCTACGCGCGGTTCTGGCATAAAGTGTTGTATGACATCGGACTTGTCTCGCACCACGAGCCATTTCAAAAGCTCTTTAATCAAGGCATGATTTTGGGCGAAGATGGCGAAAAAATGTCCAAGTCGCGCGGCAACGTCGTCAGCGTCGATTCGTTGCTTGAAACCTACGGCGCCGATGTTGCGCGGCTCTATGTGCTGTTTTTAGGACCGTTGGAACAGGTAAAGCCTTGGAACACGAAAGGCATTGAGGGCGTCTCGCGCTTTCTCGGTCGAGTATGGCGGCTTGTCTATACCAATTTGCATGATGGCAAGCCCGATACCGACAGCACGATTGGCGTTACTGACGAGCCAATGAGCGCAGCGATTGAAAAAGCCATGCACAAGACGATTCAAAAGGTCGATGAGGACTGCCAGAACCTGCGCTTCAACACGGCGATTGCGGCAATGATGGAGTTTGTCAATGTTCTGACCAAAGAAAATTGTCATAATCGAACTGCGATTGAACATTTGCTCGTGATGCTCTCGCCGTTTGCGCCGCACATCGCTGAAGAGTTGTGGCAGGCGATTGGTCACGGCGACTCCATCGCCAACGCGCCGTTCCCGACGTTCGATGCAGCGCTGACCAAAGACGAAACGGTTACGATTGCAGTGCAGGTGTCGGGCAAATTGCGCGGCACATTCGAGGCAACGGTCGGTATGCAGAACGACGACTTAATTGCTCGCGCCAAAGAGGTCGATTCAGTCGTGAAATTTCTGGACGGCAAAGAAATCGTCAAGCACATCGTCGTGCCAAATAAACTTGTTAATTTGGTTGTCAAGGGGTAGCGGCATCGTTTTGTGCAGCGAGTTGAGCGACGGAGGCGTTTTGCACTGGCGACTCGCTGCTTTACATCGGCGTCATTTCACTTAAATGTTGGCGTAAAAGGAGAAAACATGAACGGAGTTCTAAAAGCCGCGCTGCTTTTTGCGCTGCTACTGTTGCTTGTCGGTGTATTGATTGTTCTTCCTGCCTATCTTTTCGGTGTGTCATCAACGCTCCAAGCGCAGGTCGCCGCAGCCGGGTATATCGTCTTTTTTTCAAACGCGGTTTGGCGCGGCACGCAGCATGGCGGGTTCGTCGCCTCCAAAGACGATAAACAAGTGCAGCACACAGGCGGAAGACTTGCGGCGGCATTTCGCATCGCTGGACTGCTCGGCGTGCATTGGCTTGCACCTTACACATTTGCAGAGGTGGTTTCGACAACGACGATTGACTTCGGCGCACCAGCGATGCTCGGCGTTGCGCTTATGCTGATTGCCTTCGGCGTTAATTTTTCGGCGATGCGCACGTTGGGCAGATTTTGGGATAAACTGGTCATCAAAGAGAATCACCGCGTCGTGCGCGATGGTATTTACAGTGTCATTCGCCACCCGATTTACACCAGTTACATCATGCTGTTCGTCGGCTATTGTTTTTTGTATGAGAGCTGGTTGAGCTTGGTCTTGCTTGCGGCAGTCTCTGTCGTCTGGTTTGGAAGCCGCATCAAGATTGAAGAAAATATGCTTGTTGAAAAATTCGGCGATGAATATCGCGACTACATGAAACGCACCAAGCGGCTTTTCCCGTTTGTTTATTGAGTCAGCATCTACTACGGAAATGGTTTAAGCGTGAGCGATTTCAAAACAGTCATTGCGGAGAGCAGAAGAATCCAAGTGTAAAGATGGATTCCTCGCTTCGCTCGGAACGACACTTCTGAAAACCAGGATCTCTTGAAGTCATATTGGTATAAAACCAAAAAGTCCCGCCGAAGCAGGACTTTTTTTTAATGTTGTTGCAGCTCATTTCTTACTGCGGAATCGGGAACGGCGAAACACGGTTCTGTGCTAAAATGAAATTCATATCGTGCCGTATGGTTACGCGGTTGAGCGTGGTTTCAATCGTGTAGGCATCCATTTGGTCTGCGGGCGGAATGTATGCAGGCACAACGACTTCCGTTCCCGGGCTGCCAGCGGGCATGCTTGTGCTGCCCTCGATTTGGCGCTGCATCACGGGCAGGCGAATCCCCAAGTCGCTCATACGGCGTCCTTCTAAAAAGAAAATTTCCTGACGCAGCAAGTAGAGCATTCGCAAATGCGCCCTTGTATCATTGGCAGGAAGCGCGGCGATGTCGGCGCTTCTGATGCTGGTGCGCGAGATGTTATACATTGGCACAAGGCTGCCACTGCGACGCAAGATAAGTCCGGCGCGCGCGGTTGTGTCGCCTTGCGCAGGGTCGCCGGTTGCTCTGACGCGAAACGCTGGATTACTCGGTCTACCTCGGCGTCGACGGTCGGGGTCGGCAATGAGCGTGTCGCCGGTGGTAACATTGACGGCGGGCGGGCGGCTAAGCGCAATAGAAATCGCTGCGTTCATTTGCGTCCGCGCCTCGGCGAGGTTGCCCTCCGAAATCGCAATCTCTGCTAAAATGAGCGGCGCTTCTTCGGGCTTCAAGGCGGGAATGGATGACCCGCGAAACGGATATTTTGGGTCAAGAAAATCCAAACGCGGAAGCGGCTGTAAATCTTCGCTGGCGCGCAGCAACGCAAACGCTTGCACGTCATTATCAACGATGCCCTCGGTGTATGTTGCAAAGAGAATAGAGCTGGCTGCTGTGGTCAATGTTACGGCTTGGGCATTGGCACGGGCTTGGGCGCGGTCGCCTTTCAAGCGGAAGGCGCGAGCCAGCGCAATGCGCGTCTGTTGGTCTCTGGCTGGCGCAAGCGTCCGCACCGTGTTAAACTGCGCGATGGCTGAATCCAACGCTACCGATGCACTAATCGCTGGCCCGTTTTCGACAATTGGGAAGCGCGTGAAATTTTCAGCGAGCATCAAGAGCGCCATACCTTTATAGAGCCGAATTTCCGCAAGCTGCGCGGCGTTGGCATTGGGGTCGTTGGGCGCCAGTTGGTTCAAGCCAAAGTCGGCGAGCGCATTGACGCGTTGCAAGTTGAAATAACAGCCCGTCGAACCAGTCGCGTTTATCGTCAAATCAAGCGGCGCAATCGAGCGCGGGTCATCAATGAGCGGCGAGAGCGTTACAAACACATGGTCGATATTGTCCGACACAATATCGGTGGTCAAAATTGTGCCGCCGAGCGCAAACGAAAATTGACGACGCAGCCCGTTGAGCAACGAGCTAATCGACCCTGCGGGCGTTCCGATAAGCGATTCTTCGGTTACCGATGGATTCTCGACACCTGTTGGGTCAATATATCGGCAACTGCTGATGAGCGACATCAGCACCACGCACAGCAGCGGAACTTTTGAACGAATGAGATGAATCATTTTTGTAACTCTTAAAATTTTTGAAGTGGTTGATTTGCCTACACAACTCCTTACGGCGTAATCTCAATGCCGAAGCGATACTGAATCGCAGGTGAGACCGCAAGGTTTGCCACGCCGCCCAAATCGACTTGGCGACCAGAACGAACCGTTGCTAATTCAGGGTCGGCGCCCGTTGTGCGTGTGCCAAAGACAAACGGGTTCCGAACATTGAAGCTCAACACGACGCCGTTCAGGAAATTGCCGATGATGCTTTTCGGCATACGGTAGCGTGCGCCGATTTCACGAATCTTTATCCAATTGGCAGGTTGCACAAGCAAGATGCTCGCGTTATCGGTTACGTAATTGTCGTTCGGCAGTTTGCCGTTCTCGAAGTTGCGGCGTGAAATCTCGCCCTGCTGTTGCGGCGTCGCATTGTCGGGAATCGGGTCGCCGATAAGGTCGTTGTAGCCTTGATAGAACCGTGTGTCCAATGCTTGATTGAGCGTATAGTGTCCGCCCGCAAATTCGCCGAAGACGGTTACGGTCAGGTCTTTGAAGATGGTCATATCAACGCCGAAAGAGCCAATGACGGTCGGTGTTGGCGAGCCGAACAGTTCGGTTTTAAAATCGCCAGTGTATTGTCCATCGTCATCAGCAATTGGCACCGTTACTTGATAAACGCCAAGGGGTCTGCCTTCTTCGGCACGCATCGGCAAAAATGCAAATCCGCCAATGGTAAACGGCGCTGAGCCGCCTAAACTCACCAAAAGATTGTCGACCGTCGAGACGGCACCGCGCACGGCAATGTCAAAGTTTTGCGATTGATACACCGAGGCTCTCACCGAGAGTTCAATGCCGCGATTGCGAATCGAGCCAAGATTGCGCAACTGCGTGATGCGTCCGCCCGCTGGGTCTTGCGGAAAATCAAAGAGCGCGGCGTCGGTCGTTTGCGTGTAGTAATTGAACTCGACGGCAACACGGTCGTTGAGAAACGCTGCATCGAAGCCGAGGTCATAACTGGTCGTGATTTCTGGACCGAGGCTTCGATTGCCGGGGTTACCAAAGTTGATGCCAGCAGTCGTCGCCGTGTTTCTGGCCACGTTAAACGTGCGGTCTCTGGCAAAGGGCGTCGGGAAGAAGCCCGTTCTGCCATAAGAGGCGCGCAATTTGAACCCTGAAATAATTTCTCTTAGGCTCGATGGGAAGAACGCCTCGTCGGCGATGTTGTAAGCAATGCCGGCGGTTGGATAAAATTGAGTGCCGACTTCCGAGCCAAACGCCGTGTTTACATCGACGCGCGCGGCTAAGTTGATGAACAAATTGTCGAAAATACCGATTTGGTCTTGCAAATAGATACCGCCATTGAAAAGCGCTTGATTGCTTTCAAATGAATTGATGACGCCAGAGTTGTCGAAATCCTCTGTTCCCGCCGCAATGTTTTGACCTTCCGATGTAAACTCGCGGTCTTCCACTCTAAAGCCACGCGCACCAAACGAGAGCGTTTGGCTGATGCCGCCGAAGTCAGGCAGTTTAAACGACCCGGCGTATTCCAGCGAGAGCGTCAGGTAGTCGCGGTCGGCGCGCGTCAGCGACGAGGGCGGCGAGATGATGCCCGACGCAATCGCTGCCGGTGGAAATAAATTGCGTGCCTCGTTGCGACGATAATCAATGCCGAAGCGAAATGTGTTCGTCCATTCTTTGAGGGGCGCGATGCTGAATGCCACCCCGCTTGTGAAGCGATTGACCGTTTCGCGCAAGTTCGGTATGAGTAAAAACTGCAAGATGCTGTCGCGGTTCTGCGTGAACCCGGCGGGCGTGATGTAATTGCCCGGCGCGAAGAACGAGCCTGCTTCCATAGCGGAGAGCGGCGAGGCATCATAAGCATTGTTGAGCAACGCTCTGCCGAATTGATTGCGCGTGTAAGACGCCGTGAACTCCAAGTCGCTTTTTGGCGAGAGAATCGCACGCAGCCCTGTCGTAAAATTGTACAGGGTGTTATTGAGTTCATCGCCAGCGAAAACGCCCGGCGTGTTCTGCAAACTTCCAGAGGCATTGTAGGTCAAGGCTTCGCTGCCGCCCGTGACATTTACGACCTGTCGATTGAAGAACGCTGGTCGATACAGTGTCGTGCGCGTGCCTTCTTCAAAGGTGAATCGGGTTTCGGGAACATCGACGCCGTTGATGGTGCTGAAGCGGAACTTTGCCTCGCCCGGCGAGCCTTTCTTGGTGAAAATCTGAATCACGCCGTTTGCCGCCTCTGAACCGTAGAGCGTTGACGCCGCGCCGCCTTTAATGACTTCCACGCGCTCAATATCGCCGACGACCAAGTCCGCCAATGCCGATGACACCGCGCCGCCCGTGCCGTCAGCAAGCCGGAAGTTGTCGCCGTTATCTACCCGAATGCCGTCAATGTAAATGACAGGGGTTGTGTTGGAAAGCGCACTCTTAACGCCGCGCGTTTGAATGCGTGCGCCTGTTCCACCGATGCCTTGCGCGTTAAACGACGATAAGCCCGGCACTTGCCCTTGCAAGAGTTGGTCAATCGATTGGGCAGATGTTTGTTCAATTTGCTTTTGCGAGATGGTCTCCACCGACGATGTGAGCTGGCGTTTCTGCGTGGCAACGCCTTGCCCGGTAACGACAATTTCATTGGCTTGTGCCGCACTTTGAACTAAACTGAATGAGACGGACGCGGCTGTTCCAGCCGACACCTCGACCGATTTCGTTTGCGGTTTGTAGCCCACATAGCGAGCCACCACATTGTGCGTTCCAATAGGAACTTTGCGAATGACAAACTCACCGCTTAGGTTCGTCGTTGCGCCGATTTTTAAATCAGGTATAGACACATTTGCGCCGATGATGGGCGAACTGTCAGCCGCATCTGTAACAATGCCGCGAATTTCGCCGGTCTCTTGCGCGCTTGCCCGCCCTGCAACCAGCGTCAATATAATTGCAAGCAGAGAGGCAATGCTCCTCTTTGGAAAAAACTTCATTATTCCTCCTCTTGAAGTCTATGCTGTTGTTGATAAAATCTGCGCGACTTTTGCCGACGCAGTATGCAAAGCAAGATACTTTTTTCTCCGAAAAAAAAGTCAACGGAATTAAATTTTTTAGGATATCATGACTATTCGCCTAACTTTTTTCGATGTCGTCTCAATTGGCGACAGGAAGAGGCGGTCAATCACACGACTGATGTTTTTTATTTCGGTTGAAAATCTTTATGATTGCGTCGTTTCAGAAATCATCTTCGGGGCGCTGACGAACACTCGTCGGCTGAGAAGCACTCGAGGAACTTGACGCGGATAATGCCGACGAAAGGAAAGGTGATGCTGAACGCTCCAAAGCGATGTTTCTCCCGCCTGCTTTACGAGCCGACGCGCCGCTATCTGCTCTCGCTTGCCGCATCTTTGACAACAGAATCATTTGATATGACAATTCTTTCGGGAAAAGTTGCTCTGGTAACAGGCGCAAGTCGCGGCGTGGGCGCGGCAATCGCAAAAACCTTGTCAAGAGCCGGCGCGGCGGTCGCCGTAAATTATTTTCAGAGCGCGGAAAAGGCGGTGAGCGTCGTCAAAGACATCACCGAGTCTGGCGGCAACGCGGTCGCGCTGAAAGCCGACGTAACCCATGCGGCAGAGACACAAAAAATGATTGACGATATCGTCTCCACATTTGGGCGGCTCGACATCATCGTCAATAACGCGCTGCCAAAATATGCCTTCAATCCCACCGAAAGTTACGTCAGCATTGAGTCGGTCGAGTGGTCTGACTTTGAGCGGCAATTCAGGGGCGCGGTCGGCGCCGTCGTCAACACCACCAAAGCGGCACTGCCGACGATGAAAGCGCAAGGCTTCGGAAAAATCATCAACATCTCGACGAACCTCGTCTATAATCCTGTGGTAACTTACTACGACTACACAACCGCGAAAGCAGGACTTCTGGGACTGACGCGCACTCTTGCCGCAGAACTCGGCAAATACGGCATTCGTGTAAATTTAATCGCGGGCGGGCTGCTCTCTCTCACCGACGCCAGCGCAGCAACCACGAAGGAAGTATTTGATTTTATTGCAAGTTCAACGCCGCTTCGCAAGGTAACCACCGTCGAGGATTTCGCACAGTCTGTTCTGATGTTCGCCGCCGATTTCAGCAACGCCCTAACGGGACAATCTATTTCGGTTGATGGTGGGCTGACGATGCCGTAATTTTTCAGCCTATTCTTGCAGGCAGTTCTACTTCGCTTCGCAGGGCAAACGAGCGTCCGTCAATTGCGCGCGACACGGCGAGCATGCCGTCGAGATGGTCGTATTCATGTTGCAAGAGTTCCGACAGGTCGTCGCTAAACGACGCCGTTTGTTTTTTCCAATCAAGGTCGTAATACGACAGTGTGATGTATCGATGGCGTCGGACTTTGACGAGCATTTCTGGAAAGCACATACAGTCGTCCCAAAGCTCGAACATCTCGTCGCTCTTGAACTCATAGACGGGATTGAGCAGCACGACGGGCGCGTCGATGTGCATATAAATCACGCGCTTCATCACGCCAAGCTGCGGCGCGGCAATGGCTCTGCCTGCGCGATATTTTTCACGAAACGCCAGCATCGTATCGTGTAAATCTTGAACAACGGTTTTGATGAAGGGCAGTTCGTCTGGCTCGACGGGCACAGAGATGTCGTAGAGTTTTGGATTGCCGAGCGAGAGAATTTCTTTAACAGCCATACACTTTACTTTTTTCAGATGAAATTTACGGACAAACTTTGGATAAGCATCTTGCCGATTTACCACGCAATTCTTAAACACCCGTTCAATCAAGAATTGATGCGCGGCACGCTGCCGAAAGAAAAATTTCAATTCTACATCAAGCAAGATGCGCTGTATTTGACCGATTTTTCGAGGGCGTTGGCGCAGCTTGCGGCGAAATCATCGAGTCAAGCCGACATCGTGATGTTCCTTAAATTTTCGGAGGGTGCTATCGTCGCCGAGCGCGGTCTGCACGAATTTTACTTTCAGGAATTTCAAACCACGCTCGATGTAGATTACGCGCCATCGTGTTTTGCTTACACGAACTATTTGCTTGCGACCGCTTCGCTCCGCAGTTACGAAGAAGCATCGGGTGCACTCTTGCCGTGCTTTTGGATTTACCGCGAAGTTGGAACGTATATTTACAACAACGCCGCGCCGAACAACCCATATCAAAAATGGATTGATATGTACTCGAGCGACGAGTATGGAAAAGTCGTCGACCAAGCAATTGATTTTGTTGAGGCGCTCTTTGATAAGTCAGGCATTGAAACGCGAATGAAAATGGCGATTGCTTTTCAGACGTCGTCGCGCTTGGAGTGGCTCTTTTGGGACAGCGCATATCGCATGGAACAATGGAAGCCCGAAATCGCCTGATTTGACGCGCATTTTCAGACATAGTGTAAATTTTTATCATCAATATCTACAACTTAAAATTGTCATGATTCCTCGTTATTCGCCGAAAGATATGTCCGACATTTGGACAGAAGAATCTAAGATGCAGCGTTGGCTTGAAATTGAGCTTGCTGCCGTCGAAGCCCGCGTTGCGCTCGGCGAAGTGCCTGAAAGAGATTTTCGCATCATTCAAAAACGCGCCAAGTTCGATGTCGAGCGCGCACTGGAAATTGAAAAAACCACGAAGCACGATGTCATTGCGTTTCTCTCTAATGTCGCTGAACACGTCGGAAAAGAATCGCGCCATATTCACCAAGGCATGACATCGAGCGATGTCTTGGACACTGCGCTCTCTATGCAGTTGCGCGACGCGGGAAAGTTGCTGCTTGCTGATACCGACGCCTTAATCAACCTATTGGGCAAACGTGCAAAAGAATTTAAATACACGCTTCAAATCGGGCGCACGCACGGCGTTCATGCTGAACCGATTACCTTTGGCTTGAAACTTGCGCTCTGGCGCGAAGAAATGAAGCGCAACCGCGACCGGCTGCAACGCGCTGTCGAGATAATTTCTGTCGGCAAAATTTCTGGCGCTGTCGGCACCTACGAGCATCTCTCGCCCGACGTAGAAAAATTCGTTTGTAAGAAAATCGGCTTGAAGCCCGCACCGATTTCAACGCAAGTCTTACAGCGCGACCGACATGCTGAATACCTTTGCACGCTGGCAATTGTCGCTTCCTCCATCGAGAAATTTTCTATCGAACTTCGGCACTTACAGCGCACCGAAGTTTTGGAAGCCGAAGAATTTTTCAGCGAGGGGCAAAAAGGCAGCTCCGCAATGCCGCACAAGCGCAACCCAATTACCTTTGAACGCTTGTCGGGACTGGCGCGCGTGGTTCGCGCCAACGCGCTTGCCGGACTTGAAAACGTTGCACTCTGGCATGAACGCGACATTTCGCACTCGTCAGTCGAGCGCATCGTGATGCCCGATTCAACCATCGGGCTTTGCTATATGCTGCGAACCTTTACAGAGTCGCTCGACAAACTCATCGTTTATCCGCTGCAGATGCAGAAAAATTTAGACGCCAGCTACGGTTTGATGAGTTCGCAAAGCATTATGCTTGCGCTGACGAACAAAGGTCTGACGCGCGAAGACGCCTATCACCTCGTGCAGCGCAATGCCATGAAGTGCTGGAAGGAAAAAGTGCATCTTCGTTTCCTGATTTCGCAGGACAACGACATCGCCAAATGGCTCTCCGATGCGGAAATTGAAAAACTCTTTTCTCCCGATACCGTCTTAAAAAAAATCAAAAAAAGCGTCGACGTGATTTTTAAGCGCGTGAAACTCTGATTTTTTTCGCGCATTGCTTTTTTCGTTTCGCCGAAATTGTATATTAGATGCGGTGCGACCTAAGCAAGCAGCGATGCGAAAAGTTTACTTCTTCATTGACGATTTGATAGTCAGAAGCCAAGTTCAAGTTGCGCTTCAAGAGTCTTCCGCCTCGTTTGAATTCATCACTTCGCTGGAACAGATTTCATCGCCCGACGATTCTTCAATGCTCGCGGTGTTCGATTTAAGCACGGGCGACGTCTCTATGCTCAAACAGTTCCGAGAAAAATTTCCGTCAGCTCAGACGCTCGCCTTTCTGCCACATGTGCGCGAGGACATTCGCGCAGCAGCCGTATCGTTAGGCTGCCAGAGAGTCGTATCAAGGTTTGAGTTTTCAAAAAACATCGCCGCGTTAATTGACACAAGCAGTTAAACTTTTTAGGTATAGGACTGTTTTTAATGAACATTTTGCAAATTCACCATCTTTCAACTTAAATAAGAAAGGAGCCGACATGTTTGAACTGATAGACACGCCAATTACCTCCAAGACAGACCAGTATAAATCTCTCACCACGCAGCTCTACGCCTTGTTGGAAACGGAACGCGATTTCATTGCCAACGCTGCAAATTTTTCATCGCTGTTGTTCAACGCGCTGCCCGATTTGAACTGGGCAGGGTTCTATGTTTTCAAGGGCGGCGAATTGGTCTTGGGCCCGTTTCAAGGCAAGCCTGCATGTGTGCGCATCGCCGTCGGCAAAGGTGTCTGCGGCACGGCAGCACAGCATATGAAAACCATCGTCGTTGAAAACGTGCATGAGTTTCCCGGACACATCGCCTGCGACAGCGCGTCGAACTCAGAGATTGTCGTTCCAATGATTAAAAACGGTGTGCTTGTGGGCGTATTAGATTTGGACAGCCCCGCTTACGCGCGGTTCGATGAAGACGACAAAGCCGGTTTGGAGAATCTCGTCGAGGTCTTTCTCGACCGCACCGACATCTATTTCGTTGATTGATTGAGCACGCCTACACAATGAAGCGACAGTTATCCAGCAACCGCACGTTGCCAAAGCGCACGGCGAGCAGCAAAAAATACTCGGTGCCTTCTTGCAGCGTTACGGCTTCTTCAAAATCATCGGTGCGGACGATGGCGGCATAGTCGGGCTTTGCTAAGAGCGTCGCCGATGTAATTTGGTTCAACGTGTAGGCACAAACAGCTTCTGCATTTCGCTCCCCGCTACGAATTTTTTTCTCTGCAAGCATCAATGCCTGAAAGAGCGCTGTTGCTGCGCGGCGCTCTTCTGGCGAGAGATACGCGTTGCGCGAACTCATCGCCAAGCCATCTGCTTCCCGCTCAATCGGCGCAGGAATAATTTCAATATCGAAATTCAAATCTCGAACCATTTTGCGCACAAGCGTAAGCTGCTGCGCATCTTTCTCGCCGAACACTGCGATATGCGGTTTCGTGACGTTGAAGAGTTTGGAGACAACAGTTGCCACACCGCGAAAGTGGGTCGGTCGAATTTTGCCCTCGAGTTTTTGTGAGATGTGGTCCAGTGCGACAAAGGTTTCAAATTGCTCGGCGTAAAACTCGTTCAGCTGTGGGTGAAACAGCACGTCGACACCTTCACTCGCCGCAAGCGCCTTGTCGCGTTCAAACGGACGTGGATAGCGCGAGAAATCCTCCGTCGGCGCAAATTGAAGCGGGTTGACAAAAATGGTCATCACCACTACATCAGCATGCCGCTTTGCTAATCTGACCAAGGCGAGATGCCCGTTGTGTAGCGCGCCCATCGTTGGCACAACTGCAAGCCGCTTGCCTGAAAGCCGTAACGATTCGGAATACTGTTGCATTTCCCTAACGTTTTCAATTAGTTTCATCGCGCTCCTCTTCATTTTCGGATTCAACGGTGTCGTCCTTGTCGCTTGCTACCAACGGACTGACGACGACGACAAATTCGCCCAAGATTTTTTTTGATGATAGTTTCTCTTTTAGCTCTGAGGGCGAACCGATTAAAATTTCTTCGTAGAGTTTCGTTAGTTCGCGCGCAATCATCACTTGACAAGCGCCGAAATAGGTATGCACCTCATCAATGAGCTTTAAAATTCGGTGTGGCGATTCGTATAGCACGATGGCACAGTCGAGCGCCGCGAGAAATTTCAAGCGGGTTTGTCGTCCTTTTTTGTGTGGTAAGAATCCTTCAAAGTAAAACCGATTGATTGGCAACGGACATACCGAGACCGCCGCCGTGAGTGCAGAGACGCCCGCAATCGGCACAACGCGAATTCCCTCTCGATACGCCGCACGCACCAAATAAAATCCGGGGTCGGAGACGCTCGGCGTTCCCGCATCGCTGACAAGCGCGACACTCTCACCTCCGGCTAACCGTGCCAGTAGTCTTTCGGCGCACCGCCGCTCGTTGAAATTGTGATAGCTGACGAGTTCTTTTTCAGGTAGGTTGAGATAGCGCAACAGCTGACCAGTACGGCGTGTGTCTTCGCAAGCAATGATGGGGGTCTCGCGCAATGTTTGAACAGCGCGAAGCGTGATGTCGTCTAAATTTCCAATCGGTGTGGCGACGATGTAAAGCGTTGCGGACAATAATAAGCACGTTTTGTTGATGTGGTAATAATACGACGCGAAAGCCGTTTCATAAACGGTCAGCCGACGAATTCACAGTCAACTCTTGAACAGACTATTGGGATTTGAAGAGAGCATCGTGGCGTGCTATATTCTACCTGTATTTTCCATCTTGAGCTTCCAAATGTTATGGCAACGGTGGTTCTCAACGACGTTGAAAAAATCTATGAAGGCAACGTCAAAGCGGTTCATCACTTCAATATCGACATCAAAGATAAAGAGTTCATTGTGCTGGTCGGGCCATCGGGCTGCGGCAAATCGACCACACTGCGCATGATTGCCGGACTCGAGGAAATCTCGTCGGGCGACTTGCTCATTGATGGCGTGAGAATGAACGACGTGCCACCCAAAGATCGCGATATTGCCATGGTGTTTCAAAACTATGCGCTCTACCCACATATGTCGGTGTTCGAAAATATGGCGTTTGGATTGGAATTGCGAAAATACCCGAAAGACGAAATTAAGCGCCGTGTCGAGGAGGCAGCGAAAACGATTGGACTTCTTGACTACCTCGACCGAAAACCGAAAGCCCTATCGGGCGGACAGCGTCAGCGCGTTGCCTTGGGCAGAGCAATTGTGCGCAAACCAAAAGTGTTTTTATTCGATGAACCGCTCTCGAACCTCGATGCCAAACTTCGGGTTCAAACACGCACCGAAATTTCCAAGCTGCATAAATCGTTGGGGGCCACGATGATTTATGTTACGCACGACCAAATGGAAGCCATGACAATGGCGGACAGAATTGTCGTGATGAAAGACGGCTTCATCCAACAAATTGATACGCCACTGAATCTTTACAATAAGCCCGCTAATAAATTCGTCGCAGGCTTTATCGGCAGCCCTGCGATGAACTTCATTCACGGCTTGCTGTATCAGAATGGGAACACACGCTTCAAAGATAAATCGGGACAATTGGATATTGCCTTGCCCGAGAGCATTGCATCACAGGTCGCTTCGCATCTTGGCAAAGAAGTTACGTTAGGCATTCGTCCCGAAGACATCTATGATGCATCATTCGCACAGCGCGCAGGTGCTACATCGACGGTATCGTTGCCGCTCGATGTCGTCGAGCCAATGGGCAATGAAATTTTCCTCTATTTTCCGATGCCGGGCGCAAGCGATGGCAGTCAGTTCGTCGCCCGCGTTGACGCCCGCGACGTGCCAAGCGTTGGCTCGACCTTTCAAATTGCAATTGACACCACAAAGGCACATTTCTTCGACCGCGAGACCGAAAAGGCAATTGTCTAAATAAAAATTTATATGTCCATTCAAGACGCTCCCAAAAAGCCAACGCTGTTCCTGTTAGACGGCATGGCACTTGTCTATCGCAGTTACTACGCGCTGATGCCCGCACGAATGCAAACCAAAACAGGCTTTCCGACGGGCGCGACATTCGGCTTCACCAATACGCTGTTTAAACTCATCGATAACTACAAGCCCGACTACATCGCCGTTGCATTTGACAGCAAAGAAAAAACATTCCGTCACGAAAAATATCCGCTCTATAAAGCACAGCGCCCGATTCCGCCCGACGACCTAATTCAACAGCTCGAGAAAATTTACGCGATTGTCACCGGCTGCGGCGTCAAGATGCTCAAAATGCCGGGCTTCGAGGCGGACGATATTATGGGAACGCTCGCAAAAAAATATGAACAGCAGTGCAACGTTTTTCTCGTTACGCCTGATAAGGACTTTTCACAACTCGTGAGCGAGAGCGTGAAAATTCTCAAACCCGCCAAAGAAGACGATAAGTTCGACCTCTATGGGCGACAACAAATCAAGGAGAAATACGGTGTCTATCCCGAACAGTTCGTCGAGATGCTTACGCTGATGGGCGACAGTTCCGACAACATTCCGGGCGCGGAGGGCGTTGGACCGAAAACCGCTGCATCGCTCATTTCCGAATATCAAACGATAGAGAACATCTACAAAAATCTGCCGCTCATCAAAAAGCCAAAACTGCGCCAAAGTCTGCAAGACGCCAGAGAACACTTGCAACTCGGAAAATTTTTGGTAACGATTAAGATCGATATGTCAATTGAGACCTCGCTCGACGAGCTACGCCCGCAATCGCCCGACGCCGAAACGCTTGCGCCGATTTTCGAAGAATTGGAGTTCCGCCAATTCCTTTCCCGCCTGAAACGCCCTGTAAAATCAAGCATTGACGGCGATGCTGCTGATGCGCCCGAACCCGCCGACCTTTCATTTGATTTCGGCGCCAATGTAGATGAGTCTTATGAATTCTCAATGCCGCAACCGCACACGCTCGGCGCCTATACGCTCATTGATGAGCCGATTGCGTTCAGCGATTTTTTAGAGAAACTTCGTGTCGCCAAAGAATTTTCGTTTGATACCGAAACCACCAGCCTTGATGCGCTCGATGCTGACCTTGTCTGCATCTCGTTCTCAACCGCGCCGCGCGAAGCATACTCGATTTACTGCGCAGGAGAACAGTTGACGCTAAGTGAAATCGTTAGGGCACTAAAGCCATTTTTGGAAAATCCGTCCGTCAGAAAAGTTGGTCAGAACCTCAAATATGATATGCTCGTGCTGAAAAAATATGGTATCGAGGTATCCGCGCCGATTTTCGATACGATGCTTGCCAGCTACGTGCTCAATCCCGACAAGCCACATAACCTCGACGACATGGCAGAAGACCTCTTGAAATTTCGGACGGTGCGCTACGATGAACTTGTCGGCACGGGAAAATCGCAAAAGTCCATTTACGACGTTCCGCTTGACCAACTGCGCGACTATGCCTGTCAGGACGCCGACATTGCGCTGCAACTTAAAATCGCGCTTTCAGCAAAGCTCGCCGATGAACCCGCGCTCGAGAGCATCTGCACCCAGCTTGAATTTCCGCTCGTCAGCGTGCTTGCCGATATGGAATCTTACGGCATTCGAATCGACACTGCTGTATTGAGCGAAATTTCTAAATCGCTCAGCGAGGCAATCGATGCCGCATCAAAAGACATTTTCAGACTCGCCGACGCGGAGTTCAACATTGATTCGCCTAAACAACTTGGCGAAATTTTGTTCGACAAAATGAACATCCCGCCGAAGAAGCGCACCAAAACAGGCTTTTCCACCGATGTTCGCGTGTTGGAAGAACTTGCTGAGGAATACCCGATAGCAACGAAAATTTTAGAATACCGAAGTTTGCAAAAATTAAAATCGACCTATGTCGATGCCTTGCCTGAACTCATTAGGGTAAGGACGGGCAAAGTTCATACGTCGTTCAACCAAAGCGTGGCAGCAACGGGACGCCTGTCGTCATCAAATCCGAACTTGCAAAACATTCCAATTCGCACCGAGATTGGTCGGGAGATTCGCAAAGCGTTTGTGCCGAGCGATAAAGCGCACGTGATTTTATCGGCGGATTATTCGCAAATCGAGCTGCGCATCGCCGCCGAACTCTCCGGCGACCCAACGATGACACAAGCGTTTCAAGACGGCGACGACATTCATGCCGCTACTGCGAAATTGATTTTCGAGACCAACGCTGTAACAAAAGACATGCGCCGCAAAGCGAAGGAAGTCAACTTCGGCGTCCTCTATGGGATTCAACCGTTTGGATTGGCACAGCGCTTGGACATCTCACAGTCGGAAGCCAAAATGCTCATTGAAAATTACAAAGCAAAGTATCCGAAAATTTTTGAACTCACGACGCGCATTTTGGAGCAAGCCCGCCTGAAAGGGTATGTGGAAACAGTGATTGGGCGGCGGCGGTATTTCACTGACATCAACAGCAAAAATTTTTCCATTCGCAATGCGGCGGAACGCGCTGCCGTTAATACGCCGATTCAAGGAACGGCAGCAGATATGATTAAACTGGCGATGATTGACATTGCCGCCGCGCTTCGCCAGCGAGACCTGCGCTCAAGAATGATGCTGCAAGTTCACGACGAACTCGTCTTCGATATGCACATCTCGGAACAAGACATCTTACCCGACCTTGTGAAAAACATCATGATTGGCGCCGCAGCGAAAGCGGGCATTAAAAAAATTCCCATCGAGGTCGAGACAGGCGTCGGACAAAATTGGCTCGATGCACATTGACCCTGTTTTTACTTGCACAGCCGCGCCCTCCGAAAAAATTTTTCTGCAATGCTTAGAGAAAGTTTATCACGCTCGACTTTCGTCGGCATGACAAGAAAAATCTTACTTTCTTCAAATCATATAGTATCAATTCTCACGATAGCAAGGAGAATAATACGGATATAATTTGAAGAGATGGATTCCTCGCTTCGCTCGGAATGACACCCTTGTAAAACCTACTCCTCTTCTAATTATTTTGGTATAATTACGCCAGACCTTTGGTATTTAAGTCGATTTTCGCGTCGGTGAAAATCGTGTCTTTGAACATTGCGCCGATGAAGCTCGCGCCGCGCAAGTCTGCACCCGTGAAGTTCGCGCCGCGCAAGTAAGTGCTTCCTAAATCCGCACCTTGCAAATTTGCGCTCGATAAATTCGCGTCGTGCAAGTAGGCTTGATACAAATTCGCCTGAAATAAATTTGCGCTCGATAAATTCGCGTCGGTGAGATTGGCGTTTTTAAGAAACGCGTTTGCAAGCGAAGCGCCACTAAGGTCTGCACCTTGCAAATTAAGCGGACGATACTGTTCGCCTACGGAACTAAGCGCAATCAGCATCCATAGGTCGCGGTCGGAAAGATGTCGCATGGCTTGAAGCGGTATTGATGAACAGAGTTTCTTAATCGAAGGGATATTCAAATGTTCTTTCAACGCCGTTCTTGCTTACGAAGGTAACGCGGCTTTCTCCTTGTCGCTTAAACGCCGTCGCCGACGATGCAATAAATTCATCGCGCTCGGTATTTTTACCTAATTCGTAGCTTAAAGAATGGCCATTTTTTCCATGAATATACACGTTGCGTTGTCGCCGCCCCGATGTTTCTGTGTAATCATATATTTGCACATTGCCGGAAAATTCTCTTTGTAAAAACCATGCGGCCGCTTCTTTTTTCTTTTTAATGTCGTCCAATTTAAAGACAATGCCAAAGAAAAGCCATATTCCCGCGAACAGTAACGCCGCCACAATCACAACTCCAACCGCTATTTTTAATAACAATGACATAGCTTATCCTTACATATTATACTTTTGGAGCAAGAGTTCAATGGCTTCAGTCGTCAAGGCGGAAAGGTCGCGTCCTGTTTCCACGCTGAGCAATTTTAATTTTTTTTCTAATACAAGGTTTTTTAGATAGTAGGTAATCTTTTTCGGTTTTTCGCCGACGTGTGGCTTTCGTCCGCGTTTTTTTTTCGGTGTTGTGATGATTCTGTCAGCCGTAGCACTTGCTGGCATCTCTTTTAGGTCGCCTGAAACTTTTTGTTCACCTTCTCTCAGCGAGAGTTTGGTCTGTTCATGTTTTGCCAGCATCAAGTAATCGGATTCATCGAAGAGTGCCTCGTCCGACTTTTTCTCCTGTCCGACACGCGCCGCAGTTTCATCGACCATTTTCCGAACTCGAATCACCCCGCTTTCTTCCGCTTTATCATGCGCGTTTGGAAACTCTGATTTTTCAGGCGGAAGCGGACGAGACGCAGACGACGGTTTTGATTTGAGGGCATCAGCAAGCGAGAGCGCACGCTGAAAATGCTCGCTGGCTTTGGCATTGTTTTGTTGCTTGGTAAAAATCTTTCCGAGCCGCATCAGCGTTTCCGCTTCACCTTGTTTGTCACCGATGTGCTTTTGCAACTCCAACCCGCGCTGATGAAACATCAATGCCCGCTCATGGTTGCCAAGCTGCGAGAAGATGTTTCCGATGCTGTTGAGCAAATACGCTTCGCCTTGTTTATCGCCCGTCTCTTGCTTGTATTTCAAAACGCGCTGATAACAGTCAAGGGCTTTTTCATAGTGGCCGAAATTGTAATGAATGTTTCCCAAGCTCTGCAACGCCGCTGCTTCACCTTTTTTATCGCCGATAGAGATGCGGATTTTCAAACTCTTTTCGTAGTACTCCAAGCCGCGCTTCGGGTCGCCGAGATACGAATACACGCTCGCCAGATGATTGAGTGAATTAGCTTCACCAACACGATCTTGAATGGCGATGCGGATTTTCAGACTCTTTTCATGAAACTCCAACGCGCTTCGATAGTCTTTGATGCTTGCATAAATGCCGCCGATGTTGTTGAGTGAATTGGCTTCGCCGCGTCGGTCGCCCACGACCTGATTCAGTACAAGCGTTTTTTGGTAGCTCTCCAACGCCGATTTGTGGTTGCCTGATTTGTAGTGAATGTTTCCAAGCGTATTCAGCACGCTGATTTGCCCGCCAATATCCTCGATTTCTTCAAAGATTTGCAGCGCGCGCTGCGATTCGTTCAAGGCTTTTTCAAACTCGTTTTTTCTCCAAAGACAAAATCCGCGACTGCGCAACGACTCGGCTATCCCTTTGGCATAACCAACTCGCTTCGCTTCCTTCAACGCCTCGTCAGCCCACTGCATTGCCGTGTGAGCATCGCCGAAACGCAACTCCCATGCCGCATGGTTCAAGGCATCAACGCGCTCTTCGCTCGTCGCCGCAATTTTTAGCGATGCCTCTAATTCTTTGATGATGGCGTTTATCATATTCGTTGGCTGTTGCACATCACATTTTGCTGGTAATTAACAACACAACAGTATGCCAGCATAACCCAAATTAAAAACTCCATGAACAGACTCACAACGTCAGCGGAGTTTTTAACAAATTTTTAACGCGATATGCCTGATGCCGTTACAGCGCGTTGTTCCGTCGTATACTTTCTCGATTTGAGCATTAGTCTGCGACCGTCTTGCCGCTCGGCTTTCACCAAGATATTCGGCGCATTTTTCTCGAACCAATACACGCCGCTCGTCATGCCGTTTTGCTCCGCTACAATTTTCCAGCACTCAATGTTTCCCACAGCGGTTTGCACTACAGCCAATGAGTCGACCTTAAAGTCTGTCGGTATGATTTCAGGCGGTAGGGTGTTCGGAGAAACTTGGGAATGCAATGTCTCGCGCAGAAATTCTTGTCCCTGCTTGAAGTTCAGGCTTCGCAGCGAGAGCGGGAGTTGGTCATCGAGAAAGACATCTCGCGGCAGGTCATGTTCGCCATCGCCTATCGTGCCTTCCGACGCATGAAAATACAGTTTCGACCGCCCGACTAATCGTCGAAAAATTTTACTTGTTATTCCCAACTCATCGTGCCACATCGCGACATACTTTACCAGTTTCACCGGTTCACTCTGCAAGACCGATACGGTCGATGAGACTTGCGTTGGGAATCCGCCCGTCTGAATCCGCGCCGCTGTGTGCTGCACAATGACCGCAAACGCACCTGACTGCGTCGTGTCTGCCGCAATTGTATGCGATTCTCGATTGTAAAATTTTCGTGAAGTATGTCGCGTTTCCGTGTAGGCACTTGCATCGTCGCCCGTCGCAGGCAGCACATCGTATTGAGCAATTTCGGCAACACCGCTTTTCCAAAAGTTTGCCCACTCCGGGTTCAGCAATTCGTTGCCTGTTCGCACCGAAGGCTCTGACGACGCTTTTGTTGATGTTTTCGGCGACGCTTGGTCGAGTCGGTCTGAGACAGCTTTCGGCGGTTTCCCATCGCACCCCGCCAACACAAGTGTGTAGAGGAGGCAAGCTAATTTGAACAAGCTACTCAATGACGAGTTGACCATCTCGTTCTGTTGTTTTAAGGCGTGGTTCAGTTGAGGCATACCGATAAAATTTCTTTTTCTCAAAAGCATTCATCCAGCTACTTAGTTCCGCCACACAGCAACTTGGGTTTGCATAGTCCAGCCATTGGCTCAACAGTGCCTTCTCTTTCTCGCCGAATTTTCTCAGCTGAATCAACGCAACATCACACTTAAAGAACGGCGACAGCTTTAAATCCGACACCCGTTGCGCGCATAATAGACGCTTTGATTTCGTCATGATTTTCAAGAGATATGGTGTTGGACGATAACAAATCATCGTGCGCAATTTTAATACGCTGTCCTTCCGCAAAAAAGTTTGAGCAGCATTTATGGCATTCACGAGTCCTGCTTTGCTTGAAAATTGCACCGCCGCCGCCAGCGAGTCGGCTTTAAATAAAGCACGTTGTTTGTTAATTCTTGACAATTGTTTTTCCGATGTTCCCGCATCAATGAGAATTGACTCAGTTGTTGTTTTGCAAATGACCGCATTGCCGCGCCCGATGGCGCTAAACATAATGCTTAGCTGCGGCGCCTTGTCCCACAAGCCTTTCCAGATGACGATATTGACCGCAACCAGCGCGGCAATCAGCCAACGCACATCTCTTTTCGGCTCGGTCAATTTTAGGACTGCAATTGTTGTTAAGAAAAATGCAACGATGCCGAAAGCTGATAATTGAAATTCAACGCTTGCAAATGGAACTTTGCTAAACCATTCTGTAATTCCGATTGACCAGTGAATTAAATAAAACGCGCACAGTGCATAATAGGTTGAAATTCCGACGCCGAGCGACTCAAAGAGAATTGCGGGAATCATTGAAAGCACGGCGAGCGATGTCATATCAACAATGACGAGATTAGCGAAAAGTCCCAACATCGGCACGCTTCCAAACATGAACGCAATGAAGGGCGTCGTGCCAATTGTCGCCGCGATTGTAAGCGAGAGTGCATTCCAAAAAAATTTGCCAACGCTAGTGATGACGTCTAATACTGGGTTCTTCTTTTCAGGCTCATAGAGCGCCGAGAGTCGCGGATAAATCAGTATAATCGCGGCGACAGCGCCGTTGGTCAAGTGAAAACTTAAGCTAAACAGCTCTCTCGGATTCCATATCAACATCATTGCTGCGGCGGCGCCGAGCGTATTCAGCGAAAGTGATTTTCGTTCTGTGAGCGCTGCAAACTCGAATAGAATCGCCATTATCACTGCACGCTTAACAGGCGGCGTATTTCCCGTCATTTGACTGTATAATACCAGCGCAAATACAGTAAGGAGAAACCGCAGCCACTTTGCCCAAACGGTTGTATTTAGTCGCTTCAAAAGAATGTTTAAGATGAGTGCAATCAGGCTAATGTGCAACCCTGAAATGGCAAGCACATGCATTGTTCCCGTTTTTTGAAACGCCATGCGCACGTCGTCGGAGATGCCACTTCGGTCGCCGAGCAACAGCCCTTTGATGAAACTTTGCTCGTCGCCGTCTTTAATCAGTCGCTCAATGCTTTCTTTGACGGCAGCATAGGTAGGCAAGACAAAAGCATCGTAATAAAAATTCTCTTCACGCTCGTTTGTGCGTTTTATGTTTGCTTCGCCCGTTGCGCTAAGAAGCGCGTAAATCTCTTGTTGTTCTAAAAACTCACGATAGTTAAACTCGCCTTTGTTTCTGGCTGTCGGCGGCAATGTCAGCCTCCCGTTCACCCAGCATTTATCCCCGACATTCAGATTTATTTTTTCTTTGTCTTTTAAGTTTATGCGTATGCGCACGTTGCCCGAAATCGTTAGTGTATCGATTTTATCTTTGGTCGATAAAATGATTTTTTCAACGCTTGCCGTCCACTGCACTCGATTGTCTTTTTGAGACGGTTCGGTTTTAACGACGACTTTGATGGGCGCTTTCTCATTTACGAACATCAGCACAGAATTTGGCGGAACAAAGTGAACCGTCGACGCTGTGTATGCGGCGAATGCAAGTATGACTGCCAACGGATAACCTGCGGTCCAAAGCGTCGATGCAAGTAACATTTTTCGTTTGGAAATCTCTTCGATGAGCGCAGCAGAGCCTGTTAGGGCGACAATGAGGACGGCGGCAACAAAGGTGAATGGGAAAAGTTTTGGAAGGTAGAATCCGAGCAAGATGCCCGAAATTATCAGTAAACACAAGCGAATCGCGGGGTATGCCATATTTTACTCGTCAGAATTTGCTCATATAGCCTAAAACGCTGTTTGTAATTTGGTCAATAGAAGATACGGAAAGAAAGTCATCTGCGTGGCGCCCAATGGCGAGCAACGGCACGGGATTTCGTGTGTGTCGGTCATTTGAATCGTCTTCAAAATTTCCGTGGTCGCTGGTGAGCAGAAGCACCGTTTCTTCGTTGAGGGTTTCAATCGCCGCCGATAGAAACATGTCCAACAGCTCAATAATATCTTTTTTTTCAACATCGATTCGCTGATGACCAGCAAGGTCAGTTAAAAAAAATTCATAGAAGACTGCGTCATAGTCGCTCGTTAAATTTACTAAATGTTGCGCGGCGCGCTGGGGTGAAATGATTTTAATGTCTTTGGCTTCCTGTGTATTCCCAATGGTTTTCACCCACCAATTATTGGTGATGTCTCCCGAAACCGCTTTTTCCCGTTGAAGGTCTTTCGCGCCGCGTATTAAAATATCTTCTTCGATTGCCGCTTCAAATAAAACAGAATGTCGAATTTTTCCCGCTTGTCGAAGGTCGATTGTGGTTTTTACATAGCGTGCGGAATAGGCGTTGGCGTAGCAGCTTGTTTTTCCAAGCGTTTTCAGCCGTCGGAAAATGTTGTTTTCTCGGAGCGATGCTCGCAGCGTTGACGGCAGATACGGTCCGTAGTGCCTCCCGAAGATTGCCGCGCCGTTTTGAGATGTGTAGATTGAAAATTGTCCTGTGCCACTTTGTCCGTCGCCGCTTACGCCGAGCGAGGCATCAATAGGAATAAATATGCGATTATTTTCGCGCAGGGTTGCCTCTTCAATAAAAAATTCTCGTCCGATTTTTTTTCTCAGTTCCATCATTGGGGTTTGAGCGAAGGGATTGCTTGCGGAGCGCGGCGCGAGTCCAACGCCATCAAGAAAGATGAATACCAATTTCATTCATCGCTCATTTTGTAACATTTGTTCAAGTGTTTCGCGTTTGCGCGCGAGCCGAACCGTTTTTCCGCTCACCATCACTTCCGCCGCCCTTGGGCGCGCGTTGTAATTGCTCGACATCACATATCCGTATGCGCCTGCCGACATCACTGCAACATAGTCGCCTTCCTGCACGGACCCGATTTCACGGGCGCGCGCGAAAAAATCTCCTGATTCACACACAGGGCCGACAATATCCGCCGTTATTTTTCCTGCTTTTTTCTTAATCGGCAAAATTTCATGATACGAGCCGTAGAGCGCTGGACGAATTAAATCGTTCATTGCCGCATCTACAATCACAAATTTTTTGCCGTTCTCATTTTGTTTGATATACAGCGTTTTGCTAACAATGACCGATGCGTTTGCAACCATAAATCGCCCCGGTTCAAACAAAATTTTCGCGTCGATGTTTTTCAAAAGCGGCACAAGCATTTTGGCAAATTCTTCAATCGGCGTCTCCTGCTCGCCAATGTGATACGGAACGGGAAACCCGCCACCGATGTCGAAATGCGTTATTTCAATCCCCAGTTTTTCCGCCAGTGCTTTTACTTCTAATAGTTTCAGTGTTGCATCGTAGTAGTATTTTGGGTTGGATATTTTCGAGCCGATGTGCATTTCCAATCCCGACACGGTGATGAACTTCATTTTTTTCACTGCAAGGAACGTTTTTTCCATCAGCCGTTCATCAATGCCGAATTTCTCGTCGGCGTTTCCGGTGCTGATATATGGGTGGGTTTCAGCGGTGATGTTCGGCGTTACACGAATGCCCACAGAAGCCTGTATTTTCAGGCGTCGAGCGACTTTTTCAATTAACTTCAACTCCGAAAGCGACTCTGCTTTAATCATCAAAATTTTTTGACGAAGCGCATACTCAATCTCCGCTTCCGTTTTTCCGACGCCCGCCATGATAATTTTTTGCGGCGAGGCGCCTGCGTTCAACGCGCGATACAATTCGCCCTCCGAATTGACATCGAGACCGCTTCCCGCATCGACGAGCGTGCGAATGACAGACAAGTTGTAGTTCGCTTTGACAGAGTAACAGGTTAGATGATTGAGAGCAGCAAACGCCTTCTCGAAGCGCTGATATTGTTCGAGAAGGCTTTGTTTGCTGGTAACAAACAGCGGTGTTCCAAACTTTTTGGCGAGTTCTAAGAGCGAGACGCTTTCACAAAAGAGAAGAGAGTTTTTGTAATAAAAAAAATTATCCACAGCGTCGCGCCCTGATTTTCCTTAAAGACTTTTCAGCAAATTCGCCAACTCATCTTGACCTGCGGCGGTCAACTCGATTTGACTTTTCGAGACTCTTTTGATGGTTTCTTCTTGGCGCGACAAATTTCCCGAAAAATTATTGTCGTAGATACCGAACCGTTTACATTCTTCTCGTACCGCTTTGAGGTCGGCTCTGAATTGCCCTGTTGCAATCGCGCCTGCAAAACAGCTAAGCAACATTACACGCACTTGCGCTTGCGACTTTTTATCGGTGCCGAGCGATTCATAAACAGGCATCACGCTTTCCTCGCCTATCGCGAAGAGTTTGAGGACAGTGTTTTCAGCGATACCATTTCTTGTCAGGAAGTCGCTCACGTTGTTCAGCGACGGCGTTGCTTTTACGGTTGGGACAGATTCGGCTTTCGGCGGTCTGCCGCGTCGTCCTGTTTTGGGTCGTCCAAATGCCACTGCTTTAGCTTTTGGCGGCCTGCCGCGTCGTCCTGCTGTTTTTAACACGACGTCTGTGTTTTTTTTTCTGCCCGGCGGTCTGCCTCTGCGTTTTTGCGTGGGCATTTCAAGTTCGCCATTAGCAACTGCCGACCCTGCGGTTGATCTCAGCGTTGCGCCGCCCGTCATCGCATCTTCAAAGAGCATTTTCAAAACTACTTCTCGGTCTTGACCGTCGAATTTGTCGGCGATTTTTTTGATGCCATCCAAGTGAGGTAGAATTTTTGAATAATCTCTCATTTTTTCTTTTTTTATTAAATTAAACTTGCAACAACAAAACAAACTAATACTTTTTTTATTAAATCAAAAATTTTTTATTAAATGAAAAAATCCCTATCACTTGCCACCTTAAAGAAGCGCGCCTTGAATATCAAACTCGTTTTAACCGATAACGACGGCGTTTTAACCGACACAGGTGTTTATTATTCGGAGCGCGGCGAGGAACTCAAGCGGTTTTCCATCCGCGACGGAATGGGCGTCGAGCGACTTCGAAAAGCAGGTGTTGAAACCGCAATCATCACAGGCGAAAATTCCGGCAGCGTCAAAAAGCGTTCCGAGAAACTCAATATGCCGTTTCTTTACCTGGGCATCTCAAATAAACTTGCGCAACTGGACGGCATTCTCGCAGAAACCCACTTGACCATTGAGCAACTGGCTTACATTGGCGATGATGTCAACGATGTGAAGATCATGCAGGCGATTGGAAAAGTTAGCTTGACCGCTTGCCCATCGGACGCCATGCCAGAGGCTCGAGCGGCAGCGCACTATCGCTGCAAGGCGCGCGGCGGGAACGGCGCGTTCCGCGATTTCGCCGAGTGGATTTTACGCCTGCGCGGCGCCCGCTAACAGATGCAACGTTTTGACACAAAAGCCGTAACTTCCAGACCAATCTCATTTATGCGAGAACTTGATTTTCAAATTACCTAACAACAAAACTCATGGCGACAGTTCACATCGGTCATAAACTCGTCGGAGACGGGGAATCCGTATTCATCATTGCGGAAATCGGCATCAATCACAACGGCTCTCTTGACATTGCAAAGAAACTCATTGATGGCGCGGTGCTTTCGGGCTGCGACGCCGTTAAGTTCCAAAAGCGCACCCCTGAACTCTGCGTTCCGAAAGACCAATGGCACTTGGAGCGCGACACGCCTTGGGGAAGAATGACATATATCGACTACCGACACAAAGTCGAGTTCAGCGAAAAAGAATACGCCGAAATCGACCGACATTGCAAGGAGCGCGGCATTTTGTGGTTTGCTTCCTGTTGGGACGAGCCATCGGTGGACTTCATGGAAAAGTTTGACCCGCCCTGCTACAAAGCAGCCTCTGCGTCGCTCACCGATTTGGATTTGCTGCGCAAGAAAAAAGCCACTGGCCGCCCGCTTATCATCTCCACTGGTATGTCGACGATGGAGGAAATCGAAGCAGCAGTAACTGCCGTCGGCACAGAGAACCTTTTAATTGCACATGCCACATCGACCTATCCATGTCCGTTACAGGAATTAAATTTGCGCGTCATTCATACACTTAAAGCAAAATATCCGATGTGTCCGATTGGCTATTCGGGTCATGAGACAGGGCTGGCGCCGACATGGGCGGCGGTGGCGTTGGGCGCGACATTTGTCGAGCGACACATTACGCTCGACCGCGCGATGTGGGGAACAGACCAAGCGGCGTCAGTTGAAATCGGCGGCATGATGCGCCTCGTCTCTAACATTCGAGATATTGAGAAATCTATGGGAGACGGTGTCAAGCGGCTATATGACAGCGAGCTTGCGCCGCGCAAAAAACTGCGGCGCGTTCAATCGAGTGTGCCGTTATCTTCAAATCACAACTAACCTGTAAGTCGATTGGCTGCTATGTCGTTGGAGCATATCTCGATTTTATCGCCGATTATTGTTGCCAGCGCCGCCGCGCTGTTCATTGTGCTGGAACGGCTTTTTCCCTACACAACCGGGCAACGATTTTTCCGCGAAGGGTTCTTCACTGATTTAATTTTTTACGCACTTCTTCAAAGTGCGATATTGAGCGTTATCATTGGCTGGATAGTTCAGTGGATTGATGCGGCAAGCGGCGTTTCGCGTCTTCGCTTGATTTCCGACTGGTCGATTCCCGCACAGGTATTGTTCTTTCTCGTTACGCACGATTTTTACATTTATGTTTTTCACCGATTTCAGCATCGAAACAAATTTTTCTGGCGATTGCACGAAGCGCATCATTCAGCGAAATCGGTCGATTGGATTGCGGGAATGCGCTCGCACTCGCTTGAAATTTTGATTAACCAAACGGTTGAATTTGCGCCGATTGTCTTGCTGGGCGCCGCGCCCGAAGTGATTGTCATTAAAGGTATGCTTGATGGCGTTTGGGGAATGTGGATTCACAGCAACATCGACGTCAAATCGGGCTGGTTGCAATACCTCATCAACGGCCCCGAAATGCACCGATGGCATCATGCAGAGGAAATTACCGAAGGCGGCTTGAACTTCTCGACGAAACTTGCCATCTGGGATTGGCTTTTCGGCACAGCGTATTTGCCCAAAGAAAAACCGACGGGCTATGGCATTAGCGACAACCTGTATCCACTTAGTTCTACCGATACGCCGCTTCCGCAACGTTTTTGGGACGACCTAAAAAGTTACGTTAGGCAGCATCTCTATGCGTTTCGTCCGATGGACTCTGGCTCAGGCTCGCACGTGCTTGCTAAAAACATCAGCGCTGGAACATAGATTGGTCTCGCCTATCCCTCTATCGGGAAAACCGTTGCACTTGCCCATTCTAAACGGCTTACTGGGAATTAAACATACCGTCGACCGATTTAAAATTGCACTTTAAGGAAGAAATTTCTTGAACGGCCGCATCGGCAAAGAACGCCGTTGCACCGTTGAATCATTTTAGAAACTTGAATCGAATTAGTTTATTTTGACCTATCATTGAAACACAGCTATGCAACCGACAAATACGCCTGATACGATGTCTGAGACACGCACGACCAACACTCGCAAGTGGCTTTGGGGACTAATTGGATTAGCATCAGCCGCCGTCGTCGGCGTCGTTATTTCTCGAAAACCGCCGTTGAAGCGCGAGACAAAACCGCCCGTCGCCGATTGGCAACTGATTGGTCGCATCGACCATGCCTTGAGTCAAGCCGATATTTCGGGAATCGATGTGTATGTCAATGGCGGTCGCGTGATGTTGATTACCGAAGCAGGAAGCGGCGTGGACATTTTGCACGCCAAATCCATCGTGGCGGCGTTGCCAGGCGTTGAAGCGGTTGATGTCGTCGCCAAGCACGTGGGCGAGACTGTTTCGTATTCACGACACTCTGAACTATGAAAGTCGCGCTGCTCTACAACCAAAAGCCAGACATTCAAAACGGCGCGGGAAAGTATGCGTCCGACGAATACGCCGAGTGGGACAATCCCGAAACGATTGACGCCGTTGCTGCCGCGCTCTCCGAAACCCATCATGTCATCAAAATTGATTGTCATCCAAATCGTCTTCGAGAAATTATCGAGACATTGGAACGCGAGAAGCCTGACATCTGCTTCAACATCGCCGAAGGCGCGGGTGCTGTCAGCCGCGAAGCACATGTGCCTGCGCTGCTGGAAATGCTTGGACTCAAATACACAGCGTCTGACCCCGTGACACTGTGTATTACGCTCGACAAAGCCCGCACGAAAGAAATTCTTGCCTATCACAACATTCCAACGCCTGCGTTTCACCTTGTTTCATCACTTCGCGACATTGAGCCAGTTCTGGCCGTCGAGAAAAAATTTCCGCTCATCGTTAAGCCGTTGCATGAAGGGTCGAGCAAAGGCATTTTTGAACGCTCTGTCGTCGCCACAAACGATGACTTGAAGGCGCAACTGATGGAAGTATTGACGCAGTATAGACAGCCTGCGCTCATCGAGGAGTTTTTAAGCGGGCGCGAATTTACAGTTGCGCTGCTTGGCAACGGCGAGGGCGTCGAGGTCCTTCCTATTGTCGAGCTGACATTCGACCACTTGCCGCACGGCTCGAGACGGATTTATTCTTACGAAGCAAAATGGCTTTGGGACAACCCGCAGAACCCTGTCGAGGTCTTTCACTGCCCTGCGCCGCTTGCGCCGCCGTTGGAAAAGAGCATTGCTGAAATTTGTAAGCGTGCGTTTGTCGCTTTGCGCTGTCGCGATTGGGCGCGCATTGATGTGCGGCTCGACGAGTATGATAACCCCTACATCATTGAGGTCAATCCGTTGCCGGGCATTTTGCCCAATCCCGACGAACACTCTTGTTTCCCGATGGCGGCGCGACAAGCTGGACTGTCATACAATCAACTTATCAACCGCGTCTTGAACGAAGCACTTCAGCGTTACAATGCCTTGCCGCAGGCTGGCCATGTGTTTCTGCGCACTTGAACTTTCCGAGAAAAACATATCTTCGATTCGCTTGTTTTTTCGTATTATTATGATCCCTAACAAGCACATTGAAGCACATGCACATTTTTTCAGTAAACGCGAACAAAAATACAGTAACCTATCTCAATTTGAGATGTTAACCACATTCGGGTAGTAGTAGGACCCAACACATTATGACTGCAAGAGAAATCGCTATTAAAGTTCTTAAAGATGTGGAGACTGGCAAATCGAAGTCTGACACCGCTACCAACCACTATTTCAATGAAAGTTCGCTGGAAGCACTCGATAAAGCCTTCGCCATGCAGGTTATTTACGGCACGTTGCGCGAGCGCATGAAGATCGACCATGTCATTGAGCAATTTTACAATCATGATTTTAAGAAAATGGATCCCGATGTGCGCAACATTCTGCGCATCGGCGTCTATCAACTCTTTTATCTGACGCGCGTGCCGAAGTGGGCGGCGGTGAACGAGTCCGTCGAACTTGCCAAGAAAACCAAAAACCAATTTTTAGGCAACTTGGTGAACGGTGTTCTTCGAAACATTGCGAACAACCTCGAGAGTGTGACATTCAAGGTCAAAGGCGGCACATTTGCCGACCAAGTCGCGCTGCAATACTCGCATCCCAAATGGCTTCTGGAACGCTGGTTACAGCGGTTTTCTTTTCAGGAAGCGCAAGACATCATGGCGGCAAATAACCAAGTGCCGCGTGTTGCGTTCAGAGTTAATCGTCTGAAAACCACGCCCGCAGCCGTCGAGGCACTGCTCACCGAAAAGCAACTCTCTTTTCAAAAATCGCTCGTCGATGGCTTCATTGTGCCAGAACGCTTTTTCGACATGGAGTCTTTCTTGAAAGATGGACTTGTCTCGGTGCAAAGCGAATCGCAAGGCATTGCTTGCTTGCTTGTCGACCCAAAACGTGGCGAGCGTATTTTGGACATGTGCGCCGCGCCAGGCGGAAAATCGACCTTCATGGCAGAGCGCATGCAGAACGAGGGAAAAATCGTCGCGCTCGATTTGTATCAAAGTAAAATCAGCGACATTCATCGTGGCGCAAATACGCTCGGCGTGAAAATTCTCGAGTCGGCGAAAATTGACGCGCGCCAATATCAAAGCGATGAAAAATTCGACCGTGTCCTGCTCGACGCGCCTTGCACGGGAACGGGTGTCCTCTCGCGCCGCGCTGAACTGCGCTGGCGGCTTTCGCCCAACGATGTTACTGCTATGGCGAAATTGCAACGCGAACTTTTAGAAAATGCGGTTACGCTCACCAAAGACCACGCGACGCTTGTGTATTCCACCTGCTCCATTGAGCCAGAGGAAAATTGGCAACTCATCGAGGCATTTCTCGCCGACCACCCCGATTGGAAAGTCGAGAACGCCAAAGACATCTTGCCTGAATCGCTGCATCAGTTCGTTAATGAACACGGCGCAGTTGAAATCCTTCCCCATAAACATCAATTAGACGGCGCGTTCTCGGTGCGCTTGGTGAAAAAGTAGTCCTGCCACGCTGGCCGCAAGCACAAGGGGACGCGGTCGCCCGAATCCCCTTGTAAAATCAATGTATTACAGACATCACGCTACTTCGCTAAAATCATCTTTTTGGTTTGAACAAACTCGCCTGCCTGCAAGCGATAGAAATATGTGCCCGACGAGAGCCTGCTTGAATTAAACACAGCTTGATAAACGCCCGCTGATTTCGTTTCATTGACCAATGTTTCGACTTCGCGTCCCAATACATCAAACACCGTGAGTTTTACGCGTGCTTCTTTCGGCAGTGCGTAGCTGATGGTCGTGCTTGGGTTGAACGGATTGGGATAGTTTTGGTCGAGGCTGAACACCGTCGGCAATGGTTTATCAATGTTGTCCGGTCGTGCGGAATACGGTCCGCCCGAACCTGTGAAATAAATGTTGGTGGCGCCTTGGGCTTGCCGACCTTGTGCGTCGGTAACGGTAACGCGCAATGTCCAGTAATTGTTCGGGTCGCCGCCGCCGAAGTTGATGGGATTGGTATTGCCGACGGAATACCAAGTCCCTGTGCCGTAGTTGCTTTCCCAGTTGTAGCTAAAGGGCGCAGTGCCGTTAGTGATGTTGGCAGTGTAGGAATTGAAGGAATAAGCAGGCGGTTCGGTGATGCCTGTGATGGTGACGGATGGCGGCGGCGTGCCGGGAACACCCCAAACCGTGTAGGCATATTGCACTTGCGACGGCTGACACGGATACCAACCAAGATATTGTCCGTTAATTGTCCAAATTTCATAGCAGTATGTTCGCAATGTTACGGTTGTCGGTGTCATGCCCACGGGTTCACAAAAGCCCATCCCGAAACTTGGACTATTGGCGTATCCGTTTGTAAATGCGCCGCGTCCCCACACTTGCGCGGTTGACATAGACGGAAGCGCAACCGTTTTTTGCACTTCATGACGCTTGACGCTGTAGTTCGCGGTAGCAAGTCCCGGAATGGCATAAATCGGCGCAATGTATGCGTTGGTATATCCGACATCTGTTCCGCCCGTTGCTGTCAATTGATAAAGTTGATACGGCGCTTGCAAATACTCCAATGCCCGACGCGCATTGATGCGACCTGCTCCAAATTGAGTATTAAAATTTTGCCCTTGCATGGCAGGCACTTTGTCTGCCGAGAGTTTGATGATGTTCTCAATATCGTCATTGGCGAGGCTTGGATTGTAGCCTTTGAGCAAGGAGGCAAGTCCCGATACATACGGTGCGGCCATCGATGTTCCGCTTGGAGAACTATAACTGTTATTCACAACTAAATCGGTGGTGCGCACCGCTTCGCCAGACGCGACAACATCAATATGATTTCCTGTATTTGATCCTACCCATAGTGCATCAAAGCGCGTTGAAGCTCCGACGGCAATAATTCCTTGACCAAACGCCGCAGGATATTGTATTTGACTACTGCCGTCATTTCCCATTCCAGTCACAAAAACGCGGTTGTTTTTATAGGCGTAGGCTGCAGCCAAATGCACGAGCGTAGAATAACCGCTTCCCAAATAGTAACTGTTGTTGAGAACATGAACGTTCGGACTGTAATTTACGGCATCGACGATGGCTTGATATGTAGCCTGATTATCTCCATACCGCTTTGAGAGGATTTTGGCGTTCCAATCCAAGCCTGCAATGCCGGTGCCGTTATTTGTATTTGCCGCCGCTACTCCCGCCATCAGCGTGCCATGTCTTCCGCTGTATCCAATATCGCCCAATACCTTTCCGCTTAAATCCGAATGAGATGGGTCAACACCAACATCAATGATGGCAATGATGTTGTTCGGATTGCCGGTGTAAATGTCCCAAGCTTCTGTGGCTTTAATATCGGCTCCCGGCAACCCGCCTCCCTAACCTGTATTTCGCAACGCCCATTGACTCCCAAAGGACGGGTCGTTTGGAACGGCTGTCGGCGCACAAACGCCGTTGGGTTCTGCAAAAAGAACATTGGGCATTTTCTTCAAGGCTTCAATCATGCGGTCGCGTTCCTGAATGCTTCGAGTTTTGATTTTAAAGACTCGAGACATATCCGGCATTTTAATCGCCCGACGATTTTCAGCCATAATTAAAGTATCCGACTTGCGAAAGTTTGGGAACGCCGACGTGATTGCCCGCGAGTCCAAACTGAAACGCGAAAGAACGGAATCAAGCGGGCTTGATAAAGAAACGGCTCGCCCTTGCGCATCGGCATCTATTCCGGTGTTGAAAAAGACGAGAACCTCTCGCTCAACCTCACTTTTTTGTTGCGCGTAAATCGGCAGGGCAATGAGCAGGGTGAGCATAAGCGAAGCGAAAAACTGATGTAGAAATTTCATAACGAAAACCTCCAAATTTTTGAATTGAAAATTCATTTTTCTGAATCATTTGCTATTTTGACTTACAAACAAAGCAGTAGCCTGCTCGGTCAAAAACCGAGTATGCGCCTATGGAAGCTGATTGTTTGTTTTCGCGCTGTTTGTGTGTTAGCCGCACGCAAACAGCGTTTTTGTTTTCAAATCAGTCGTGTTACTCACCCCCTTTGGTTTTAGAACGTAAGTTGTCGTTTGTTTGAGCCATCGCTATTCATTATCCAGAGCCGTCCGTTGGCGCGACGAGAATCACAATAGCAAATCCGCGTTCCGTCGGGCGACCAACATGCCGAATACCCTTGCGTGGTTGTGAGTTGTCGACGATTTGACCCGTCGGCGTTCATCACCCAGATTTGTGGAAAACTGCCGTCTGTTTGCGACGTGAATAGAATCTTGGTTCCGTCTGGCGAATACTTGGGGTAGTTATTGATGGCGTCTTTCACGGCATCCAAAACACGTTCTATTACTGCAATGGTGTCTATCCTAAGAATCGGAAACTGAAGCCAAATTGATGGAGAATATGATTTCGCGCTGATTATTTTTCGCTCAATTGGATGCCAGTTTGGGTAGCCGCCCATCTGTGGAAATATTTTTTTTTCTGCTCCATCCGTATTCATTATTCCCGCACCTTCATTTCCCCCAAAAGCAATGTATCGGTTATCGGGACTCCATGACGGTTCAAAATTCCCTTGTCCAGTTGTTAATCTTCTTAAACTATCGCCATTGGATTTCACTTTCCAAATCTGTTTGTTGTTTACAAATGCGAGCCATTGCCCGTCGGGACTCCAAGCTGGGCTATTGAAGAATCCGTTGAACACTTGTCGCGCATTTGTGCCGTCGGCGTTAATGAACCACAAGCCTGTTTTGCTCAAGAGCGTATCTTCAGTGCGACAAAACGCAATGGTTTGTCCATCAGGCGACCAAGCGGGTTCAAAGTCTATCCTCAAAATATTTGGCTCGTCACTAACGGGCGGCGACGTTACAGGATTGTTTCGACACGAGTTGAAGAGCAGGGTGGCAAGTAAAATCAATAATAGCAGAGCCAGTCTTGCGACAGAAAGTGAATCTCGTTTATTTTGATATTGCACTTGCATCGTTGTCTTCCGATTCATTTCAAAAAGTAAGTTGTCGTTTGTTTGAGCCGTCGCTATTCATTATCCAGAGCCGCCCGTTGGCGCGACGAGAATCACAATAGCAAATCCGCGTGCCGTCGGGAGACCAACAGGCGGTATAGCCTTGCGTGGTAGTTAATTGCCGTCGATTCGTTCCGTCGGCGTTCATCACCCAAATCTGCGGTCTGCCGTCATCGGAGCGTTGCGATGTGAAAAGTATCTTTGTTCCGTCAGGAGAATACTTGGGATAGCTATTGTCCCACTCGTCAGGATTAAGAAAAGTCAGTTGATTAAGTTGCAAACTGTCGGATGTCTTTACGCGAAAGACCGACGACCGTAATCCGATAAAAGCAATATGGTTTCCATCGGGAGACCATGTAGGCATTCTTCCGTATTGGACTAAGAGTCTTGCTTCATTACCGTTATTTTTCATCGTCAAAAGACCACAGGCATTTGGCGGCGGCGGTTCAAGCGCGCTACCGCAATTCGTATTATCAAAAGCAATCGAGTTGCCATCGGGGCTCCAACTCGGAAAAAAGTTTCTGCCTGCGCGGGTCAGTTGTGTGAGGCTATCGCCATTGCGTTTCACCTTCCATATCTGCGCATCGACCGAAAACGCCAACCATTGTCCGTCGGGACTCCAAGTTGGGCTGTTGAAATAGTTGCCTTTCAACAACGGTCTGGGACTTGAGCCGTCCGCGTTAATCAGCCAAAGCCCGATGTTGCTGAGAAATAGCAATGCCATCGAGGGAGTTATCCTCAAAATTCAGTCTTGCCGGACATGGGATTTTGTTCCGATGTTCAATCGGAATCGATGGCTTTTATTTAACGCTCATAATCCTTCACCTCCTTCAATTGATTATAATTCGGTTAAAGATTGGACGCGGTGATAGCCTCATCAACATTGAGTTTTCGCAGTGAGATAAAGCCGCTCACAAATGTTCCTCTGCCGGACATACCGCGTGGTGTTCTTTCAATTCTTGTTACGCGCAGTTGTTCAAAAACAATATGCTTTCCATCGGGATACCAAGAAGCCTGCCCTGCCACAAACCCTACTTGCTCGCCTTCAACCGTTGTTTCGTTGGGACGTGAAAGATAAGTTGGTAGGAGGCGTTTGAGGTTGCTTCCGTCGCTGTTCATTACCCAAATGCCTTGTGTGTTCCAAAACAAAATCCGTGTTCCGTCCGGCGAATATTGTGCAGATGCGTTAGACTCGTTTTCCGTGCCGCTTAAAATTTTCTCAGTGCGATTCGTCTTTAGACTAAAAACTGGAAATTGAGTGGTGATGTTTGTTGCAGAGAAGCCTCTAATCCCAAGCATTCCCTCTCCGCTTGGATGCCAGTTTGGCTCTGCGGCAACAAAGAGTAGACGATGTTGCAAGAAATTTTGTTGAGAGCCATCAGCCTTCAGGATATAAATTCCGCCCTTCCCTGTTCTGTAATCAATATTGTACTGATACGCAATCTCTGTTCCGTCCGGACTCCATGCAGGAAAAAACTCACTGCCATCATACAGAGATGCGTAATTGATTTCAGGGAAACGGGTTGGAAAAGTTAATTGAGTCAAGTTGCTACCATTTTTCCGTACTTTGAAAATACGTTGTCCTATGTTCAGCGCGAGCCATTCGCTGTCGGGCGACCAATCAGGCAACATTGCAAGCAGGTCGCTTACAAGTAATCGTTTTTGCCCTGTGGTCAAATCCAGAATGTAGACACCCGCCGAATCGCGCGGCACATCATTGAGGCGTCGATAGGCTATCAATTGCCCATTAGGCGAAACCTTTGGGGTTGCATCAATACCGCTAAACGGCAGTTTATCCGAAATAAAATATTCCGTGTTGGGAATCATCTCGCCTTGTAGGAAACGGAAATTATCCGTTGGGTCAACGGGATTGCGGCACGAGTTGAAGAGCAGCGCGGCAAGCAATGAAAACAATAGCAGAGCCAACGGCTTTGGCGCGGTCGTCATATTCAGTTTTGTTTTGGCGTTGTCCGCACTTGGGCGGATAAGGATAAAGGTAATGTCTGGTTTTTATCGCACGATGAGCGGCAGAGAAGCATCGCGCAAGTGCAAAGTAAAAAAACTCGGCAAAAAAAAAACAAATTTTATGCCAACATTTTTTTTTAAAAAATGAGTGCAACGAGGTGCTAATCAATGAGCCGTAAATCACGGGTTGAAATTCACGGGCGCAAGGTGCTAACTTCGCTTCCGAAACATTGCACAGAGGCTCAACCCGTCGACCGTTGCCGCAGAACCGCTTTTATCGCATTGCCCGCCCGACACAGCTTTTCTGCGCGTTCATTTTCGCCGCGCTCTTCACGCGGAACGCCGTTGCACAAACCGCCGACACGGCAACAGTCGATACTTCGAAAGCCGATACTTCGAGAGCCGATGCTGTAAAATTCGACACTTTAAAAATCGACCGCTCGCAAGCCCTGACTCGACAAGCCCGCACGGTCGGCGGCGAAAAAATTCTCACCTTCACCACGCGCTCGATTGACTCGCTCAAACTGCCCGATGAATTTATTTTCCGCGGCACGGAAAAAATTTACTTCGACAACCTGCGCATCGACTCCACGCGCTACCGTTTGGACGCGCGCAAAGGCGTGCTGTATCTGCGCTACCTCTTTCGGGATACGCTCGCGCATCGCATTGAGATTCGATATCGAGCTTTGCCGTTCCAATTGAAACAAGAATTTTTGCGCCGAGAACTCATTGTTCAAACAGCCGACACGCTTGCGCGAGACACCTTGCTCACGGCGAAACCAAAGACATCAACATTTCAACTCGACGATGTTTTTTCAGGCACGGAACTTCGTCGGTCGGGCAGTTTGGTGCGCGGCATTACGCTCGGCTCGAACCAAGATTTGAATGTTACATCGGGCTTGCGCTTGCAGTTAGAAGGCAGGGTGGCGCCGGGTGTGGAAATCGCCGCCGCGCTCACCGATGAGAACACGCCGATTCAACCCGAAGGCAACACGCAAACCTTGCAGGAATTCGACCGCGTCTTTATTGAAGTGCGCTCGCAAAACGCAAAAGCTACTGTCGGCGATTTTAATTTGTCGCTCGCTGGAACGGAGTTTGCCAATCTTGAACGCCGATTACAAGGCGGCAAACTTGACCTTTCATTTCAACTCGAGAGCGGGGCAGCCACATCAGGAACATTCGGATTCGCCAACGCTCGCGGACGATTTAACATCAACCAGTTCAACGGGCGCGACGGCGTTCAAGGTCCGTATCGGCTGACGGGAACCAACGGCGAGCCGTTCATCATCGTGCTGGCGGGAACGGAGCGGGTCTATGTCGACGGCGAACAGATGACTCGCGGACAAAACAACGACTATGTAATTGAATACGCAACGGGCGAAATTTTTTTCCAGCCACGTCGGCTCATCACGCAGCAAAGCCGCATCACCGTTGATTTTCAATTTACTGACCGACTTTATCCGCGAAATTTTTTGGCAGGAAAAACCGAAACATCGCTTTTCGGCGGGCGCGTTAAATTTCAGGCGTCGTATCTTTCTGAATCGGACGATGAAGCGTCGCCGATTGATTTTTTACTCTCTGCGTCGGCGATTGAGGCGCTACGCGGCGCGGGCGCAGACCGACTGCGCGCCGTTGATACGACGGCGTTTGTTGGCGTTGATACGCTTGGTCGACCGCGCGGAAGTTACGCACGTGTCGACACCGTTGTAAACGGAAGCGCGACGCAAATTTTTCGCTTCGTCGGACAGGGCGGAGACAGTGCGTTTTGGTCGCCGCCGTTCAGCATCGTTCCCGATGGGCAAGGCAGTTACAGAAGAGTCTCATTTGGCATTTTTGAATTTGTTGGCGAGGGCTTGGGCAACCATGTTCCCGTGCGGCTCTTGCCGATTCCGACGGCACAGAGCGTTTTTGACCTCTCGCTGCAAGCGTCTCCGTTTAAAGAGCTTACGGTTTCCGTCGAGGGTGCGTTATCGCAGAACGACCTAAACAAATTTTCCACACTCGATGATTCGCTCAGCGCGGGCAGCGCGTATAAATTTTCTGCGACACTTGCGCCAAAAAATGTATCGCTGTTCGGCGCAATGCTTGGCGACATGAGCGTTCAATTTTCGCAACGTTTTACAGGACGCACCTTTGCGTTTATTGATAGAACACTGCCCGTCGATTTAAACCGCAGTTTCAACCTGATTGATTTCGATGGTCGCGCGCTCCTCACTGCCCAAACGGCGGAACTCATTCGCACTGCATCGGTCGTCTATCAGCCCGTCAAACCGCTGCAACTCTCGTATCAATTCGGCAGGCTCGACCGTGAGGCGTTGTTTAGTTCAACCCGTCAAGAACTCGACGCGCAGCTTAGAATTGACTCGCTGACGACATCGAGCTACAACGCAGCTTTCACCAGCAGCAGAAACGGTCAAACCTTGGAACGCGCCGACTGGCTACGGCAGGTAGGACGAGTCAATCTGCAATTTCGTCTATCAACAGAAGGCGCGCTTAGCTTTCTGGTGCAGCCGCTTTTGAGCATAGAACTTTCAGATAAAAAAACGCGCAATCTTGCAACAGATACGCTGCGCACCGATAGCCACAACATTCTCGACGCGACCGCTGGAGTGCGCTTGTTGGGTCTCTTTGGACAAACGCTTGGATTTAGTTTCGGGTATCGCTCCGATGACCTCTTCGATGCGGTTGAACCGTTCAGCGCAGCGCTCGTTCCCGCCTCGATTGCGCGGACGCTCTCGGCGGAGTGGCTTGTGCCGACAACCGGCGATTTTCTCGCGCAGTTCAATTTCACCAATCGCATTCGCCAGTTCAGTCGGCGCTTTCGAGAACGCGGCAATGCAGACAACGAGACGTTCATTTTGCGCTTGCAAACCCGATACACACCGTTCAAATCTGCTCTCGAAGCCGAATGGCTCTACGATGTCTCGACGGAGCAAACGGCGCGGTTGGAGCGGCAATTTTTCGCCGTGCCACTTGGGCGAGGCAACTTTATCTGGCGCGACCGCAATCAAAATGGATTGCGCGAATTTGAAGAGTATGTTCCAGTCACGTTCATCGGCGAACTTGGCGACGACAATTTGCAGTATGTCTTGCGCACCTTTCCCAGCGACCGGCTTTTTCCGACCATTGATTTGCGCACCAGCGCACGCCTTCGCTTACGCCCATCGAGATTCTTCCCCACCCGCGACGCCTTGTTGGAAAAGGTAATTTCAGCTATCTCGACCGAAACATTGGTTCGACTCGAGGAACGCAGCACCGAACCCGACTTACGACAAATTTATTTTTTGAACTTCTCGCGCTTTCAAAACGACTCGACGACCCTTGCGGGAAATTTCACCATTCAACAAGATGTATGGCTGTTTGAAAATGAACTCACGAATTTCCGATTTCGATTCCAACGGCGGAACGGGCTCAATCAATTCAGCTTGGGCGTCGAGCGGCGGCTGTTTGAAGAACGCAGCGTGCGATTCGTTACACGCATCGGTTATGAACTCGGCATCGAGCTCAACGCGTTCTCGACATTCAACCGCTCACTTGCCGCATCAACGACGCCAATTGCAGGTGGAACAAGTCGGCAGTTCAACATCAACGCGGTCGGTGTTACGCCCGATATCTCTTATCGTCCATTTCAGGATTTTGAGCTGGGGATTCGCGTCAGCTATGAACAGCGCGACGATGTATTTCCGCTTGAGCGCGGCGGCACCGCAGCACGGTCGGTGATTAACTCGCAGCAACTTCGCGCCACATATTCATTTCGCGGCAAGGGCAGAGTAAGCGCGCAGGTCGAGCGCAATCAATCCGTTCTATCAGGCATTGATGCCTTCGATGCCGTTTTTGAACTCACCAACGGCAATCCCTTCGGCACTAACTTTATTTGGCGTGTGGACTTTGATTACCGCATTAGTCAATTCATCACTGCGTCGGCAGGCTACGACGGACGTGCACTCTCCACAGGCAGAGTCATCAACACTGGCAGAGCCGAAGTGCGTGCCGTATTTTAATCGTTCGCAGTTTTACCTAACAGATTTATTTACGCCTGAACAGCGCTTACCGAATTTTTACGGACAGAATTTTATCGCCGATTTCAATCTTGTCGACGACATCTATTCCTCTCACGACTTTGCCAAACACGGTGTAGCGTCCATCTAAATGCGGGTGATGCGCGTGCATAATAAAAAACTGCGAGCCTTCGGTATCTTTTCCTGCCGACGCCATGCCGAGTATTCCGCGCTCATAGCGACGCCTTGTAAACTCGGAGCGAATGGAATACGGCGGTCCGCCTGTGCCGTCGCCGCGTGGGTCGCCGCCCTGAATGACAAAACTCGATACCACTCGATGAAATGGCAATCCGTCGTAAAAATTTTTCTCTACAAGCTCAACAAAACTCTTGACGGTGTATGTCGCTTCGTTGATGAATAGGTCAAGTTCAATTTCGCCTTTGGTCGTGTTCAAAATCGCCGTTGGATTTTTCGGATATTTTTTCAGCCATGTCCAATCGGCAGGTTTTTTTGGCGCGTCTTTTACAGCAAGCGGTGTTTCCATTAACGTGGAATACACATCTGCCGCTTTTTTTCGAACTGCCGCGTTGTCGTCGGACGCATATATTTTCACACCCTCTGCAACACTTGCGTCTTTTAATTTTCCAAGCGCGTCTAAAAGTTCAATAACGGTCTCCACATCGCTCGATGACTGAATTTTTTTCAGCGCATTCAGAATCGGCACAGCGTATTTCGGCTGCGCGTGCAGCGAATCCACGAGAATCGACACGATGAGTTGAACTGCGCCCGTGTTCTGCGGCGACGCAGAAACGTGAAACGCTAATGCGCTCAGCAGTGCGCTTTCAAAGAGCGTGTCCGTTGTATTTTTTTGCTTATCGAGTTTCCAGCAGCGTCCCCATGCTTGTAACGCAGCGCGCGCTAACGATGGGTCTTTGGATTCCAAGTTCGTTTTCAGGAGCGGCAAAAAATTTTGGTATGACGCGCCTTTTTCGGCAAAAAGTCCGACGGCAGTTAAGTGCGCGGGGACGACTGCGTTGTTTTTTTGCGCGTCCGAAATCAGGGCAGCAGCTTTTTCAGGCGCAACTTGTGCAAGCGTGCGAATGGCTTCGGCGCGAAGGTCTGGCGATGCAGCATTGAGCGACGATTCAACCTGTGCAATGAGCGCAGCGCGTTTTTCCATAGCGTCGCTCAAACTTTTCCGTCGCGCCAGCGCCAGCAATGCTTCTTTGTGCAAATGATAGTTCGTCGATTGCAAGAGCGTTTGAATTGATGCGTAAATCTTTGCGGCATCGTCGGGATAGAAATTTGATAGCGAGCGTAGGGCGCTGACCGCCACACGCCAATCTTTATCGGTTGTTGCTTTTGCCAGCGCGTCGACCGACGCTCTTGAGTTCACTCTGCCAAGCGCGACGGCCGCATACAGTCTTGCATCTGCGCTGCTCGAGGCAATTGCATTGAGCAACGTTTTCTCTGCCGAACTAAGAAATGACGCCGTTGTTACGCGAGCCAACCCATATATCGCAAAATTGAACGACGCAGATTTTTTCGTGGCTTGATACAGTTCAATCAATTTGGCAACCGATTTCTCTGAGGCTACATTGCGAATGGCAAAGCGCGCGAGCGCCTCCGCTTGTGCCTGACGCAACCGCTCGGCCTTGAACGTCAGCGCTGCCACTTCTTCTAACGCTGCCTCCGACCCGAACAGCCCAATGGCGTTGAGCAGTTCCGCTTTAACAAATTCATCGCGTTCATCGGACAGTTTTTTCAACGCATCAGGTTCGTAAGTTTTTGCATTGGGCGATACGCGCAATGTTTGCCCTAAGGCGAATGCCGCCGCACTGCGGACATTTTTTTCGGGAGAGCGCATCGCTTCTAAAATTTTCGGTGCGGCGCTGTCTGCTTGAACTGAGGCAAGTGCAAGAAGCGCGGCGTTATCGAGCGCAGCGTCTTTGCCAATGAACGACACGACTTTTTTCCAGTCGCGTGCATCGGCAGCTTCCTTAATCAAGAGCATCTCAGGCGTGAGGGATTGCGCGGCGAGTGCGGTCGAGTACATCAGCGCCACGAGCGCAACGAACAGTTTCATTTATTATGAAAGTTAAAGTGAGACAAAAATGAAAATAAAAAAGCCCCGCGTCTTGGCGGGGCTTTTGGGTGCTGGCATCAGCGTTATTCTTCTTTGCCTGTTTTCTCTTTATCGAGTGCATCTTTGGATTCCGCGTTCATGTCCAAATTCGCATACACGGTGGCGAGCAGTCGCCAGTACATCTTTTTGTTTTCGCGCTCTGCGGCAGGCTTCAGCACTTCTAATGCTTTTTGGTAATACGGCTTGCCTTCGGTGTAGTCAGGAATACGCGCGTTTTTCTTCTTCTTGTCCTTCGCATAAACGGCTTTCACGCTGTCTTCAAACGTTTGTTTTTTGGCGCGCGCGAGTCGAACATAGCAGTAGGCGATGTCGTAAGCAATGTCCGAATTGGTCGGTGCAAGTTTCGCCGCTTCTTTGTATTCAGCGATGGCTTCTTCATAACGACTGCTGTCTTGCAAGGCTCGACCGATTAAACGGCGCACATTGCCCGCCAAATCTATCACGCGCTTTTTGTCTTTCTCCGGCGCGGTGGCGACGGCTTTATCAAGCAGTTTTTCCGCATCTTTCATTCGACCGCCTTGCGCGTATGCGACGATAAGGCGCGTCAAAATCTCGGAAGAACCGTAGCCGTTGCTCACGGCGCCTTCGAAGACTTCAATGGCTTTGTTGGCGTCGTGCATACGGTCGGCGTAGAGCGAGCCGAGTTGCAAATAGGCAAGCGTGTCGGTAGGCTTTTTGGATATGTATTTTTTCAACGCCGCCTCGGCTTCGGGATATTTTTTCTGAACAATGTAGGTTCGCGCGAGCGGGTCGTAGGGTTGCGCGCTATCTGGACAGAGGTCTGTGGCGAGCTTAAATTTCATTCCCGCCGAATCGAGCAAGGCGTTTTTTTTCGAGTCCTCTTTTTCTGAGATAGCGTTGTTGAAGAACGTGATGCCGTCGTTAAAGACCACCACCCACATGCCGCGAATGCCATTCTCGGCTTGAATCTTCATCAGTTTCGCGTTGTTATCGTTGGTGTTGATCTCCAAGACTTTTGCATAAGCTTCTTTCGCCTTGATGTAATCTTCGGCGCGATGCGCTGCTTGCGATTTTTTATAGTAGAGGTTACCAAGCAATTGATAGCCCTCAATGGCGTTGGAGTTGTTCGGGTCGTCTTTCAGAATGCGCGTGATTTCAGCGATGGCTTTATCATCTTCGTTGCGCTGAATCATAGATTTCGCTGCGCCCCATTGTGCGGCTGCCGCCGTTGCAAATACAGCGGACACACACACGGTCAAAACTAAACGTTTCATTTCTGCTGGTTTAAGTTGCTTGTTGCTTTTGAATTATTTTCAAACTTAGATTGAAGAATGAAAATATATCGCACCGTGCTTTTTTTCAAGTCTCTTTTTCACGCGTGCGTTTTTTTGGTTTAGCGGGCAGCGATTGCATATATTTGCAACTTTGTGAAAATGCTCAACCAGAAGCTTCTTGCGTAATGATAGAAAGCATGACGGGCTACGGCAACGGGAGTTGCTCTGATGCCGGCTTGCACGCCTCCGCCGAAATTCGTTCTGTCAACAGCCGTTTCATTGAAATTTCGGTCAAGTTGCCGCGTCAGTTCAGCGCGCGCGAATTGGAAGTTCGCGAATTTATTCGAAAAGAGTTGCAGCGTGGGAAAATCTCCGTTACTGTTCAATTGGAACGCGACGCAGGCAGAGACCTTCCCATTCGCATCAATGTCGAGAGTGTCCGTGCTTACGCAGCCTTGCTCTCTGAACTGCGAACAGCCGCAGGTATCGACGAGCCAATTCGCTTAGACCATCTCTTGAAATTTTCCGAAGTGTTTGTATCCAACGAAGATGCCGACAGCGGTCAGGACAAAGAGTGGTCAGCAGTGCAGAAAGCCTTGACGCTCTCAATTCACGCGCTCAAAGAGATGCGCCGCAAAGAAGGCGAAGA
>Ga0272446_1000206_pt1 | contig 91623 bp, 79 predicted proteins | sample YNPCB0061_FD_194587 | JGI IMG/M metagenome (GOLD analysis project Ga0272446, IMG submission 194587) | Hot spring microbial mat communities from Yellowstone National Park, WY, United States - YNP-CB-006-1 | ecosystem: Environmental > Aquatic > Thermal springs > Hot (42-90C) > Sediment | place...
CCCCGTAAGCCGCCTAAACTCTTCGTCTTTCAAGGATTTTATGTTTTCGTATCGCATCGCGCCCCCCTTTCGGGAAACAGCGAATCATCTTTTCCTTAAAATTGGGTTATGCAAGAGGTCTATTATATATAGACAGGCAAAGAAAACACGAAAGGACAAAATAAATCAGCCGATACTTTTGTCTTGAAATGGATTAATATACGCTCATTTAACGTATTATTTGACAAACTACGCGCAAAGACGGGTGGCCCATGCCGATAATAATTCCAAAATATCAAATATCCCAAAGAAGCATGTTTCGCGATCCTCGCCCTGCTTCTGTGCGTTTTTTTGAGTATGTGAGCCAAACAAACGTTCTTGCAACAACGGCCTTTGTAGGAGCGGCGGCAATTTTTTTCGTTCCCGGTTTGGACAAATTTTCCGATCTTTTTCTCGCGTTCATTCTTTTGTACAACCGCTGGCTTTACAAAAGACCATTCAAGCTTCTGTTTAAATTGCCGAAATACGCCAATATGCCAGATCCCAACAACCCTCCCCCGGGTAAAAGCGGGCCGGGCAAAGCCGAAGGCATCCTTTTTGTCGGCAACGTGAACGATCCTGACGAGCCACTGAACAAGGGCGAATTATGGCTCACGAACGTGGATGCAAGAGCTCATATCCTGTATCTCGGCACCACCGGTTCGGGAAAGACCGAGGGGCTTAAATCGCTTGTCACCAACGCTCTGGCATGGGGATCGGGATTCGTTTACGTCGATGGCAAGGCGGACACCGACCTTTGGGTCTCGCTGTATTCCCTGGCGCGGCGCTTCGGGCGGGACGATGATTTGCTGGTGCTGAACTACATGACCGCGAACTCGGACGAAGCCGCGACGTCGAACACCATGAATCCTTTCTCGAACGGCTCTGCCTCATATCTTTCCAACATGATCGTCAGCCTTATGCCCGATGCCGGCGGCGACAACGCCATGTGGAAAGAACGCGCGGTGGCGCTCATGTTCGCGCTGATGCCCGCGCTTACCTGGAAGCGCGACAAACAGGGGCTTTTGCTGGACGTGGGGGTTTTACGCGAATACATAGAACTGCCCGCAATCATACGGCTTTCGCGCGATCCGAATTTGCCCGAGCGCATTATACGCGGGCTTCAGGGATATCTTAACACCCTGCCGGGGTATATCGACGCCGCGTTCGACGACGATGGCAACGAACGGCCGCCCTCGCCCGATCAGCCAATGTACGATCTTCAAGTTGCGCGGCAGCAGCACGGCTATCTGTCGATGCAGTTCACCCGTTCCCTGCAATCACTCGCGGACGAGTACGGATATATATTCAAAACCCAGCTTGCCGACATAGACGTGCTGGATGTTGTGCTGAACCGCAGGATTCTGGTGGCGCTGATACCAGCGCTGGAAAAGTCGGGAGACGAAGCCGCCAACCTGGGAAAAATAATCGCGGCCAGCCTTAAGGGCATGATGGGCGCCACGCTCGGCAACACCGTAGAAGGTTCATGGGAAGAGGCGATAGGCAGCAAGCAAACACGCTCCAGCTCGTCGTTTATGACGGTTTTCGACGAGGTAGGCTATTACACCGCGCAGGGCATGGCGGTCATGGCCGCGCAAGCGCGGTCGCTGGGCTTTTCGCTGGTGTTCGCGGCGCAAGACATTCCGTCGATGGAAAAGCGCGTGAAGCAGGAGGCGCAATCCATCCTCGGCAACTGCAATCTGAAAATTTACGGCAAGCTTGAGGATCCAACCGCTTCGAAAAAATTCGTCGAAGATCACGGCGGTGACGTGTGGGTCAGCGAGGCTTCGAGCGTTTCATCCCCCACCAACACGGTCTCCAGCTTGTTTATGAGCATGCCGTTTTATGACGACAGGAAAGCCAGCACCCTGACACTGCGCAAACGCGTGGCTTACGACCATTTGCGCGGTCAACGGGAGGGCGAAGCTCATATTCTTTTCGGCGATTGGGCGTGCAAGGCCCGGGTGTTTCACGCCGTTCCAGAAAAAGTTAAGGCGATCCGCGTTCACAGGATGCTGCCAGTCCCCGCCAGCACGGCGGCCACCGCCGCGCGCGAAAGGGCGATAAAGGAAATAGCCTCGCGCCTGAAGGATCCGGAATGGACAGCGGCGGCCGCGGCTCCGCAGGCGATGGCTGCGCCTGAAATAGCGGCTTTGGCACGCGGCATGTCGGCGGCGAAAAAAGCGGGCCTTTCGCCGCTAGAAGCGGCGGCGGTGGCCGTCGCTGGAGTTGCTTCCGTTGCCGGCAAGCCTGCTGTGTCAGATACGGCCGGAACTCCTCTTCATTCAGGAAAAGAGGCCGCCGAGACCCGTTTTCAGGCCGAAGATGAAGTGAAAAAGATCGCTTTTGAATTACTGCCTCAGATATTGGCCGGACAAACGATGTTGCGCGAAGGGGATGAATTCGCTTTTATGGAACCCGTGTCTTCGGACAAGACGGAGGCGGGGGAACGGAAGGCTAGGGGCAAAGAAGCCTTTATCCCGAGCGATATCGGTCTTGACGTCGTCCCGTCAGCGGAAGCTGCGTTTGAGGGTATGGGAGACATTGATATAACCAACGCTCAATTGCCGGAGGAAATGGTCAGTTTCCTGAAACAAACGGCAAGCAGGCTTAATGAAGGCCTTGGTGGCAACACAGCAACGCAGGATGCGGAATAACGGATACTATAATAAACTAAACTGCCTTGTTGAATAAATCGCTTGTGTGAACGAAGTTCCCCGCGATTTTTGCGAGGTTCAATATTTGGGGGCGGCGAGCCGGCGGAAGGTATTAAGGGTTTTTGCTTTGAGAAAGGCTTCCATCAATGGTCGCCGCTCAAGCGCTATTACATCTAACTTCAATCTGCATTTGCTTATCCATCAGACGCTGTCGATGCCGCTTTCAACAGACTGCTTCAATGAAAAGTTAATTGGCTATAAGGCCTTGAGGATTGACTGCTCTTCTTGAAAATGGCGCGAGTGACGGGACTTGAACCCGCGGCCTCCGGCGTGACAGGCCGGCGCTCTAACCAACTGAGCTACACCCGCATAATTAAGCGTCGCGGCAGGGGGCCACCTTTATTGCACCGGGGGCTCCCCTGTCAACCTTTGCAGCGGCGGAAAATCGCGTTTTTTATGTATATCATAGAGTTAATACTTGCGCCATCGGCTTCTTCCACCGCCGTTGTCGCGGTTTATGGAACGTCCTTACCCCTAGAAAAGCGTGTAAATAAACGGCGAGATGATGGAGCTTTGGCTGAAGACCAGAAGAGACCCCAACAAAACGGCGATCAAAAACACCGGCCAAAGCCAGGCTTTTTTTCTCGCCACGAGGAAACGCAACATTTCACCGAAAAAAGACATGCGGGCGCCCTTTCTAGAACTGGTTTTTCATGGAAACATCTGTTTTCGGGCGTACTATCCAGTAGGTGGAAGCCCACCCGTCCCTTTTCAGTTTTAGAAGATCTTTTCCGGAAACTCGCAGGGCCAATCCCACCGGTATTATCGCCAATAAGTAAATCAGGGCCAAAAAAACCGGCGAAACTGTTTTGTGCAAGGCGATCCCCAAAAGATGCCATGCCTTGTTGGGCGCAGCCAGCCATTCGGGGCGAAGATATCCCACCACCAGAACAGCAATCCCCGGCGCGGCGAGAATGTAAAAAAGGGGATTTCCGCGCCCCAGATATGCAGCCAGCAGAACGAAAACGGCGCAAAACAGCCAGGCGAAGCTTTTCTCGGACGGTCTTTTTATTTCGCGATGGCTTTGCCGGTTTTCCATAGCGTTGCTTTTCAGACTCTTTGTTATTGTTACCGTACTTGCCTTACTTCCTTTACTTCCGGCAACGCTTTTTTCAGGGCGGCCTCGACCCCCATTTTCAGGGTGTATGTGGCGCCCGGACATCCGGCGCAAGCACCCCGCAGCATTACGTTGACCACTCCGTCCTCATAACTGTGAAAGACAACGTCGCCGCCATCGCGCGCCACGGCCGGACGTATCTTTTCGTCAAGTATTTCCTTGACTTTGCGAACAACTTCGCTTTCGGGCTCTTTGTTTTCTGTCTGTTCGTTCATATGTCTTCCTTTCTTCTTTTCAGGTTGCGCGGTTCCGGTATCTGAAAAGACTCCGGAACGATGACAAGAGGAATTTTAAGCGCACGCAAACCTTTGCCGGAGGTAAGATAACTTACCAGCGGGCCTGGATCGTCGCCACCTTTCTTCGCCGCCAGTACGAGAAGTGAAATACCGGGTTCTTCCTCGAGCAGTTTCAGCAGAGCTTCTCGCCTTCTGCTCCTGCGCACGAACCACACCGGCTTCATCTCGCTTATCGTTTCCACGAATTTGCTATGCGTGGCCAGCTTCTCCCGCGCTTGAGCCTCGGCGTCTCCGGTCAAGGCCTCTTCCACAGATTCCCACGGCTGAATTCCGTCCTCCAGTTCTATGACGTGTAACATGCCGACCCGTCCGCGCGTCTGCCGCGCGTGCCATGCCGCATAGCGCAAGGCTGCGTGCATTTCCTCGCTTTCGTCGATTACCACAAGGAAGACGGGCACAGTATCGGGAGTAGTCATGCCAGCCTCCGGAACACGTAAGACGAAACACCGCCCAGCCCCAGCGACAGGACGAGCGCCAGGAAAGCATACAGAAAAGGCCTTTTGTACGCGAGCCGGTAAATCGAGGCCTCCAATCCCACCGTCTCCACGGTGAAATTTACAGTGTCTGTGGATACGACTCGTCCGCCTTCAATGGCGTGTACCCTTACGGTGTAAGTTCCTTTCGGTGCCGAGGCGGGTATGTCAAATGAAGCGCGGAAAAGGTTTTTTTCGATTATTTCTACCTTTTTCTGCTTTTCCTGGTAGTGACCCTTCATCCATTGCGCCTGCTTGAGGGAAAGGAAATTCTCCGGCCTGGCCTTGCTCCCTTCAGGTTGCGGCGGCATATCCAAACCGGCAAGGCTCAGGCCATAGCGCCGGATCGCGGCCGGTTTGACAAACTCGGAAACGGCCCTTGTCGTTGCCACGGCGTAAAAGCCCGGCACAGACCCAAAGAAAGCCGAATCTCCGTTTACCCAGATGCCCAGTTCCTTTTTCTTGGTGTAAAGTTTCGCCTGCACGGGCGGACCTTCCACCACCACTGCTATATCCGCCGGTTTTTTAATGGCTCCGAAAACAAGCAATTTGGTCCCGTTATAGCCGACCGTAACATCCACCTTGCGCTCGGAAACGTCGGCCACGACGTTGCCCGCCATGGCTTCGCCGGAGCACAGAAACGGGATTAAGGCAAGGAACAGAAGCCGTTTCATAACAGCAGCCTCGTTTCCAGGGAGAATGGCTCGGAAGGGGTTGTCATGAGGCTTTCCAGCAGTTTCGCGGCCATCAGAATCAGCAAGAGCCCAAGTAAAAAACGGGCCCACACCGGATTGAGGCGGGATGACACTCGCGCGCCTATGGGCGCACCCACCACTCCGCCTATCATTAAAACGGCCGCCATAAGGATGTCTACGCTGTGATTGACCGTGGCCTGAAGTATGGTGGTGAAGGTTGAAGTGAAAACTATCTGGAACAAGGTGGTCCCGCTTACCAGGCGGGGCGGCATACGCACAATGTAGATCATGGCCGGTATAAGAAAAAACCCCCCGGTGCCGATAAGAGACAACAATACACCGCCAATGAAACCGATTCCGGCCGGTACGAACACACTCACGCGCAAACGCGAGACGGGAAAATCAAGCGCGGACCAGCTGTCCGCTCCCCACAGGCGCATCATTTCCTGAGGAGGCTGAGCGGCCGCAATATTTTCGCTTCCGGTCCCGGAAAGCGCGGCCTGTTTTCTTTTCCACAAACGGCGGCTGCTTTCGGCGAAAATGGCCCAGCCCATGCCTCCCAGCATGGTTACGTAACACATTTTTATCGCTACATCTATGTTACCCAGCGTTTGCAGCCATTTGAAAATCTCCGCGCCGACGGCGGAACCGGCGAAGCCGCCCACGAGCATGATCATACCCATGCGAAGGTCTATGTTGCGGCGTTTCCAGTGGGCCAGGACTCCGGAAAGGCTCGTGCCGACCAGCTGGTTCGCCTGTGTTCCGACCGCCACTGATGACGGAACGCCGATGAAAGCCAGAAGAGGCGTGACCAAAAATCCGCCGCCAAGGCCGAACAATCCGGAAAAAAAACCGCCCGCAGCGCCTATCGCAAGCAAAATCAGAAAATTCACCGACATTTCGGCTATGGGGAGGTATACGTTCATGAGCGCGCAAACTACAGAAACACCGGCTTTAATTCAATGATGACACAATATGGCCGTTTTTCACTTCAAAATGCCTGGCCGTGTCGAAAAAGGGGAGAAAAACCTCCTTGTCCGTTCCGGTCAGCCACGCCTGAATTCCCAAAGCGGATATTTCTTCGAAAAGCGCCATGCGGCGCAATTCGTCCAGGTGCGCCGTTATGTCGTCCAGAAGGAATATCGGCATGACACCCCTGGCTTTTCCCAGGATTTTCACGAAGGCCAGCATTATGGATATCAACAGCGCCTTTTGTTCCCCCGTGGAACAGAGATGCGCCGGACATCGCTGTTGCCGGTGTTCGACTACAAGATCGCTGCGGTGCGGTCCGGCGGCGCAAGAACCGCTTGCGGCGTCGCCGCCGCGTGACGCTGCAAATTCCTCGCGCATCAGATCTTCCACCATAAGAGCAGGCCGTTCGTTCAATGCCTCTTCAGCTTTGCCGCGAAGCCCGATTGCGGCCACCGGAAAAGCGCCGCCCGCCGCTTCGTCCATGGCTGTTTGCAGTTGGTGCAGAAGATGCTGCCGCGCCGCCGCTATGGCGACCCCGGTTTGCGCCATTACATCCTCAAGCGCGGACAGCCACGCCGGATCGGCCGGGCCTTCGCGCAAAAGGCGCAACCGTTCGCGCAGCGCCTTTTCATAGCGGTGGACGCGGCCGGCATGGGCGGGATCAAAACTGTAGACCAGACGGTCGAGCAGCCGGCGCCGCGCCGCCGGTCCGTCCACCAGCAGTCTATCCATATCTGGCGTTATCCACGCCACAGCTACGTGTTCCGCCAGCGCCTGTTGGTTTTTCGCCGCGCGGCCGTCAATATGCACTATGCGGCGTTCCTTTTCCGGCGCTTCAGGATCGCGGCCCGTTCCGATGCAAAGAGTTTCGCCGTTTTTTCCCAGTTCGACTGCAATCGCCCATGGCGCTGTGGCGTGGCGGTTTTGCATTTCCGCCATGGAAGCCCGGCGCAGGCCGCGGCCCGGAGCGAGAAGACTCAGAGCTTCCAGCAGGTTGGTTTTTCCGCTGCCGTTCGGGCCGGTGAGAACGGCAGGAGAGCATGACGGATTCAACTCCGCTTCGCCGTAATTCCGGAACGAGGTCAGAACAAGACGGCGGACCGCTTGCAGTTTGGGTCGTCCGGGTTCCGTTCCGTGACGGGGAAACAATGCCGTTTCCCCGGCGCCCGGTTTGCCGTCCACGAAATCCGGGTTTTTTACGCAAGAAGCTTCACACCGGCCGCCCACGCCTAAACTCTCATCGGCATAAGCACATAAAGGGCGCTTGCGTCGGCCACATCCTGAATTATGGCGGGAGAGGCGGTGTCGGAGAAGCTGAAACGCACTCCGTCGCTTTCTATCTGCTGGAGTATGTCGAGCAGATAGCGGGCGTTGAATCCTATTTCGAACGGCGGGCCATCGTATGAAACCTCTATCTCCTCGGTTGCGCTTCCGGCATTGGGCGCGTTGGCGGAAAGAGTCATCAACCCGTTGGAAAGGCTGAATTTAACCGCCCTGGATTTTTCCGTGGATATGGTGGCCACCCGGTCCACGGCGGCGAAAACCTCCCGGGCATTCACTTCGAAATACTTATCGTTACCGGCCGGTATGACGCGCTCATATTCCGGAAAATTGCCATCGATGAGCTTCGACGAAATGACGACCCCGTCAAACGAAAAGCGTATCTTGTTTTCTGACATGGATATGCCGATCGGAGCGGAGGTTTCGTCAACCAGTTTGCGCACCTCGTTCACGGTTTTGCGCGGCACGATGACGCCGGAGGCGTTCCTGGCGCCTTCGGGAGCGGCTATTTCGACGCGGGCCAGTCGATGTCCGTCCGTCGCCACGGCCCTCAGTACATCCACTTTGCCGCTTTTGGCCGAATGCAGATAAACGCCGTTCAGGTAATAACGGGTTTCTTCGACCGATATGGCGAAGCGGGTGCGGTCTATTAAAGAACGCAGATCTTCCGCGGCGATCTGGAATTCGTGCTCAAAATCTCCTTCCGGCATTTTCGGGAAATCCTCGACCGGAAGACAGCCGAGCCGGAAACGGGAACGGCCGGAAGCAAGGGCAAGCTGGGCTCCGCTGGCGGCGCTGAGCTCTACCTGCGCCCCATCCGGTAGTTTGCGCACGATTTCATAAAGCGTATGGGCTGGGGCGGTGACCGAGCCGGGCTTGGCTACCTGGGCGGGAGCGGATTCGTTTATCTCCACCTCCATATCGGTGGCGATGAAGGACACGTTCTGTTTGCCGGCGCTGATAAGGACGTTGGCAAGAATGGGTATGGTGTTGCGGCGCTCAACCACACCTTGCACGTGGCCGAGGCTTTTCAGTAGGGCGGCTCGCTCAAGCGTTATTTTCATGGCAAAACCCTGTCAACCGCAAGGAATCAAGCGGATTCCCGAAATAGCAGAGAATTGAAGCGATGGCTAGGGCCATGGGTCCGGCCCCGTCATCCTTTACGGAACATTTCCTTAATGCCGCGGATGGCCTGGCGGGTGCGCTCTTCGTTCTCGATCATGGCGAAACGCACGTATTCGTCGCCGAACTCGCCGAAGCCGATGCCCGGCGAAACCGAAACTTTGGCTTCCGCCATGAGTTTTTTGGTGAACTCGAGCGACCCCAGATCCCTGTAACGCTCCGGTATTCTGGCCCAAGTGAACATTGTGGCTTTCGGCTTTTCGACTTCCCACCCGGCCTCGTTGAGGCCCTTTACCAGAACATCGCGCCGCTTTTGGTACGTGTCGCGGATAGCCGCCACACAGTCTTGCGGTCCTTCCAGCGCGGCTATACACGCCACCTGTATCGGTGTGAACGTGCCGTAATCGTTATAGCCTTTTATGCGGCTGAGCGCGTGCACCAGGGTTTTGTTGCCCACCATGAAGCCGACGCGCCAGCCCGCCATGTTATAGCTTTTGCTCATCGAGAAGAACTCGACCGCTACATCCTTCGCTCCCTTCACCTGAAGAATGCTCGGGCATTGCCAGCCGTCGAAGCAAATGTCGGCGTAGGCAAGATCTTGTAAAACATATATGCCGTATTCGCGGGCGAGATCGACTATGCGCTGGAAGAAATCAAGTTCCACGCATTGCGTAGTCGGGTTGGCAGGAAAGTTTATTATAAGCATCTTCGGCTTCGGAATACGCGAACGGATGGCTTTTTCCAGTTCGGCGAAAAAGTCCACTCCGGGCATGAGCGGCACCCTCTGCACATCGGCTCCGGCTATGACAGGTCCGTAGATATGAATGGGATAGCTGGGATCCGGCACAAGCACGCTGTCCCCTTTGTCGAGCGTGGCCAGGGTAAGGTGGGCTATGCCTTCCTTGGAGCCGATGGTGACTATCGCTTCCGTTTCAGGATCGAGATCGACATCGAAACGCTTTTTGTACCATGCACAAATGGCGCGCCGAAGGCGCGGGATGCCGCGCGAGACCGAATATCCGTGCGTGTTTTTGCGCTGAACCGTTTCTATGAGCTTGGCTACGATATGCGGCGGAGTGGCTCCGTCAGGGTTGCCCATGCCGAAGTCTATTATGTCCTCGCCGCGGCGGCGGGCGGACATTTTCAGCTCGGTGGTGATGGCGAAAACGTAAGGGGGGAGACGCTCTACCCGGGAAAATTCCTGCGGCAATTTGACCGCCGTATGAACTTTGGACATGGTATCGTCCTTTTCACGTAAGCGCCTGGAACCGTCCAAGCGACGTGCCCGGCCTTCCTGCCGGGCTGCGGCAGGATATGATGAAAAGCGAAGCTGAGCAACAGTGTACTTGATACAATTATGCTCCCGGGCATGGATTCGGGCGGCGTCGAAAGGCGTTACAACAGACGGAGACAGAAGGGAAAAAACAGCTTTTTTTGGCATTTTTCACGATGAAAGGCTTAGGCCGTTGTGATAATCTCAGCGGCGAAATTACTTGCCCCATATCCAGTAACACGTAAGAGCCAGGAAATTCCCTTGAATCCAGAAAACGCCCGTAGAAACGCTGAAGCGCGAAAGGAAGACAATCGGCTTGTTTCCGTAGTAGTTCCGGTTTTCAATAGTGAGGAAATTCTACCACTTCTCATTGAGCGGCTGGAAAAAGTTTTGCCCGGATTATGTGCGGACTACGAGATCGTGCTTGTAAACGATGGAAGCAAAGATCGGTCGTGGGAAGTTATGAAAGAGCTTGCTTCTGCGCATCCTTCTATCGTTGCACTGGATTTGACGCGCAATTTCGGCCAGCATAACGCGCTTCTTTGCGGTATACGCCATGCTCGGCACCCCGTCATAGTCACTATGGACGATGACTTGCAAAATCCACCGGAGGAGATAGGAAAGCTTCTCTCTGCGCTTGGGCCGGACTTGGACGTCGTATACGGAGTGCCTGCAAGACAAGAACACGGTGCCGGGCGCGTTTTGGCATCAATACTCGTCAAATGGGCTCTGAAGGCATCGATGCGAGTTGATATCGCACCTTACGTTCAGCCGTTCAGGGCTTTCCGAACCGAACTGCGGCAAGCTTTCGCGGATCATTCCGCCCCGGATATTTCTATAGACGTTCTTTTGACATGGGGCACTGATCGCTTCGGCCGGGTTTTTGTCGAGCATAACCCGCGCCGTTACGGAAAATCGAACTATTCCTTAAGGAAGCTTTTCGATCATGCCTTCAACATGATCACCGGTTACAGCGTGATTCCCCTGCGTGCGGCTTCGCTTCTGGGGTTCAGCCTGACTTTGCTCGGAGCGGCGTTTTTGGTGGTAACGATTGTAAATCATTTCCTTTTCGGCGGGGCTCCACGTGGATTCACTTTTCTTGCCTCGGCTATTTCCATATTTTCCGGTGCCCAGCTTTTTTTCCTCGGAGTCATAGGCGAATATCTGGGAAGAATTCACAACCGCACCATGAATCGTCCGGCGTATGTTGTGCGCTGCCATGACGGTGAGGAGCAAACACAAGGAACTAACCATGACGATGACCGTTGAGGAAATGTTCGACTACTGGAAACAACAGGCAGTAAGGGAAGGAGAGAGCTACGCTTCTTCCTGGTCAGATCTGTACGCGATAAAAATGGAGATATACGAGATAGGCAAACGTTTGAAAGACGGCGATCATGTAATTGACATTGGTTGCGCCAACGGTTTTTCAACAATGCATTATGCGGCTATGAAACGCCTTGACATAAAAGGCGTCGATTTGATTCCTGAAATGATTGAAAATGCCAATGTACGCAAGGAAAAGCTGGCCGGGAACATAGGAAGCCACGTCGAGTTTGGGGTCGGCGACATCACTTGCCTTGAAGAGAACAACGCAAGCTATGACGTGGCAATAGTTACGCGCGTCATAATCAATCTCGGCACGCGCGATGCGCAAGCCAAGGCTTTGGAAGAATGCGCCAGGATTCTCAGACCCGGGGGTTTGTTGTTGCTTTCCGAAGCCATGATGGAGGGGTGGCGGCGTCTTAACGCCTTCCGCGCCGAATGGAATTTACCCCCATACCCCAACCTGAATTTAACCATTATCTTGATCACGAATTCCTACTTTCCGCCACTGGCGGAAAATTCGTGCTGGAAGAAGATGTTAATTTTTCCAGCACATACTATGTATTTACGCGCGTCCTCAAGCCGCTGTTATCCCAGGCGCTCGGCGGCGAAATTGACCCTGCCCAGCCGCTGATGGAATGGAACCGCTTTTTTTCCGCTATGCCGTCAGTCGGCGATTACGGTGTGCAGAAGCTTTATGTTTTCCGCCGCCTGGATTCATGAGGTGGTTGTGATTTGCGCGGCGGAATTACCGGAAACGCTTGTGGGCCGTCTGGATATACTCGTTTGTCCGGATTGCGGAGGCGGACTTGAATTGCGCGACGGCGGACTGTCATGTACGGCTTGTTCCGCATTCTATCCGGTGCGCGAGGGCAAAATATATTTCGATGAACCACCCGCGCACGAAACGAAAGGCGCGGGCATCAAAGAATGGCTGAAGCGGAGGCTTGGCGCGCTTTACGCGAAAATCACGAAAATCGCCGCGCCTGTGTACCAGTTTTCTCCGCGCCGTTTTGTTCTGGAGCGGGTTGACCCGGTACGGAAAGTAGTGGTGGATCTGGGCTGCGGGACGCAGCGTATCCATCCAGGCATCATCACCGTGGATATGTTCGACTACGACAACGTGGACATAGTTTGCAGGCTCGAAAGGCTGCCGTTCCGCGACGAAAGCGTGGATGCCTTCGTATCAATCGCCGTTCTTGAGCATGTCGAGGACGCGTTCGGCATAGCCGGGCGCATGATGGCCAAGACCAAACGCGGCGGGCTGGGGCTTCATCTTGTGCCGTTCCTTTATCATTTTCACGAATCGCCGCGCGATTATCTGCGCCTGACGCATGAGGGGGCGAAGATTATGTTCAAGGGCTGGCGGTGCGAGGAGGTTTTCAATCCGTCCGGTCCGGTCAGCTTGTTTCTCATGCACTTCGTGGAATTTCTGTCTATTCTGGTTTCTTTCGGCAACGGAAAGGCCAGGGAAGCGGCGTATCTGGCGCTTTCGGCGCTTTTGTTTCCCGTAAAATATCTGGATGTGTTTTTCGTGAAGAGAAAAGCCTTTTTGTCCATGGCGCCGACACTTTGCTTCGTCGTCAGGAAACCGGACGCCGCATAAATGAAAATTTGCCTTTCTTGTTCGCATGAATTCTCTTCTTCCGGCTGGATCTGCCCGGCATGCGGAAAGTCCCCCGCGGTTCTGGACGGCTTTCCCGCGTTCGCGCCGGAGCTGGCGCGGGGCGGCGGAGGATTTTTTCCTGACGCGCACGAAAAACTGGATAAAATGCAACACAAGAGCTTTTGGTTCCGGGCGCGCAACCGCCTGATAAAAACGCTGGCCGGGAAATATTGTGCGAAGGCCGAAGCCGTTCTGGAGATCGGATGCGGCACCGGATACGTGTTGAATGCTCTGGCCGCGGCCATGCCCGGAGCCAGACTTTGCGGCAGCGAGCTTGATCTCGCCGGCCTTGCTCTGGCCGCCAAAAGACTGCAAGACAGGGCGGAGTTGTTTCAGATGGACGCAAGGCGCGTGCCGTTCCGCGAGGAGTTCGATCTCGTCGTGGCCTGCGACCTCTTGGAGCATATAGAGGACGACTTGCAGGCGCTCAGGGAGATACGCAAGGCGCTCAAAAGCGGCGGCATGGCCCTTTTGACGGTGCCGCAGCATCCGTTCCTGTGGAGCTCCATGGACGAGCGCGCCTGCCACAAACGCCGTTACCGGATGCGTGAGCTTGCGGAAAAGGCGGGGGAAGCCGGTTTTGTCATCGTTGCCGACACATCTTTCGTCACGACGCTCTTTCCTTTCATGTTTTTCCAGCGTTTTATGTGCCGGGGAGGAAAACAAGCCGATGCCGCTAAAATTCTCGAGCTTCCGCATTCCATCGACAGGCTGTTCGAGCTTTGCCTGCTGCTTGAGGTTTGGCTTATAGGGAAAGGGATGTCTTTTCCTTTCGGCGGAAGCCGTGTGGTTTTGGCCCGGCGTGATTAGACGGGACGCACCGTTATACGCGTTTCTTTCAAAAACCCTTCAAGCGCGCGCATGGCTTCGGCCGCGGTTTCCACCTTGAAAATTACATGTCCTATCCTATCCGGCCCGGCGCGAAAGCGGCTTACAGGCGTTCCCGGCGGATAATCCACAAAAGCCTGGACCAGACCGGGAGCGGGATGTTCGGGAAAAGAGACTCCTTCCAGAATGCCGTCTTGCTCAGAGAACAGCAACATGGCCGCCGCCGCGTTTCCTGTTGGCGCGAAAGCGCAATCCATCAGTTCGCCGCAAGCGGTCCTTATCATGAATTCGTCGTAATTGATGGAATAATAAAGTGACACCAGTTCACAAAGACAAGTCGCTCCCACCCTGGCGCCGATTTCCAGAACGTACGCCTTGCCGTTCACAAGGGTGAAGTCCATGTTTATCGCGCAATCATTCAGGCCGAGGGCATTCACGCATCTTGTGATTTGTTCTTCTATATCGGCCACAAGCTCCGACGACGCGCCGTAAGGCACATAGTGTCCTACAGGAACCTGGCCGTGTTCCGTGCGGCGCACTATATCGCCGTGCGGCATGACGAACAGGATGCGCCCGTCCCTGACGAACGATTGGGCGCCGAATTCTTCTCCTTGCAAAAAGGCTTCTACTATAAGCCCGTTTTTCGCGCCGACGGCGAGGCAACGATTGTACGCTTCGCCGAAACCGGCGGGATCACCGACTATTTCAACGCCGCGGCTGCCGGAGCGGTTTGGAACTTTCACCACCAGAGGAAAGCCAATTTTGTGCGCAGCTTGCATCGCCTCTTCATAACAGCTTGCCGGAGAAAAAGCGGCTGTTCGCACGCCGTTTTCGGCGAAAGCCTTTTTCATAAGCAACTTGTCGCTGGCCATGAGCGCGGCTTTATATCCGGGGCCAGGAAGGCCCAGCGCATCGTTGATGGCGCCGAGCGCGGGCATGGCTACGTCCGTTCCGGGGCAAAGAACTCCATCGATATTTTCCTCGCGGGCTATGGCGATGCATCCCTCGATATCGGTGGTGTCGGTGGGGTAGAATCTTGCCGCTTCGCCTATGCCCTGGTATGGACCGGGACGGCTGCACACCACGGCTTCCATGTCCATCGCCCTGGCTTGTCTGATCACGGACAGTTGGTTAACGCCGGCCCCCAGAATCAATATTTTCTTCTTTTTTCCGGCTTTCATTCTTTCCCTTTCAGGCAAGGCCGTCCAATCCGATGAGCGCGCTGGAAGCCGCGAGATCGTCCTATCATGTCAAAACGTGCGCCGGAACTCCGCCCACGACCGAGAAATCGGGAACGTCGGCGGTGACCACGCTGTTGGCGGCGACAAGACACCCTTTTCCTATGCGGACGTTGCTGGTGACCGTCACGTGCGCTCCAAGCCATGTCCCGCGGCCTATGACGATAGAGCCGAATTCGTAGGGACCAAAGCGGTAAGAACCGTTCTTCAAGGTGTGATTGCCGGCGGCGATGCAGCAATAGGGGCCTATGATTACTTCGTCTTCGAGCACGATGTCTCCGCCGCCGAAATAGACCCCGTAACCTATGTAAACGCTGTTTCCACAGACAACGCGTCCGGGATTGTATATGTTGACGTGCGCAGAAAGCTTCAGATTTTCACCGCAACTCCGAAAGAACCGCCGCGCCCATCTTCCACGCAACGCCAACGCCGCCCCCTTGCCGGGAAGGATGTTCATGAGATTCAGGACCACGGGGAAAAGCCAATCGCCGGTCATTCCCTGTTTCCCCCGATTTCACGGCGCACTACGTAAAGCGGCTCCCCCTTGCTTTCACCTATTATGCGGATGAGGTATTCTCCCATTACGCCGACTGCGAGCAGCAACAGACCGGCATAGAAATTCACGGCTAAAAACAGGCTGGTCCAGCCGGGAACTGTTCTTCCCTTGAAAATATAACCGGTTATGAAAACCAGAAGAATCAGAAAGCTGAGAGCGGCGACGGCAACGCCGAGCAGGGAAATCATCTGCAGGGGCAGAGAGCTAAAATTCAACACGTTGTCCAAAACCATACGCGTCAGCCGAATGGCGGTGTAATTCGAATCTCCGGCGGCGCGCGGTTCATGCCTTACGCTGACGTTCACTATGCGCCGGGTGTTTTTCAGTATAAGGGGTCCGATTACCGGATAGCGCGTGCGGTTGAGGACAAGCGCATCCACAAGCTCACGGCGCAAACAACGGAAAGACGACATTTTAAGGTGTTTGGGCTTGCCGAAAATTATCGCGTCGATAAAACGGACGAAACGGCTTCCCAGATTGCGCGACAATGAATGTTTTTTCGTCTCGTACGCGCCGAAAACGGCGTCGATGGTCGGATCTTCGGTAATGCGGTCCAAAAGTTTGTGGATTTCCTCAGGGTGATGCTGAAGATCGTCGTCCATAGTTATTACGAAGCGACCTTTGGAGTGGGCCAGGCCGCACATTATCGCACGGTGCTGCCCGATGTTGTACATAAGCTCGATATAGCGGACAAAACGATTCCCTTCCGCTATACGCGGCGCTATTTCCGCCAGCCCGTCGGGCGAGCAATCGTTGACCAGTACTATTTCGTATCCAGTTTTCCTTTTTTCAAGCTCCCGCGTAAGCCTTTCGATCAACTCGGGCAAAACCGCCGCGGAGCCGTAGCACGGAATTACTACGGAAATTTCAGGCGTGACTTTGTCGCCGCTTTTCAGAATCCCGGTTTCGGACATAAAGCGGGAAGGCTAACACCTTTCTCTCTTTTTCACAACAGACAGCAAAACCCCAAGTTTATTTTTTGCGTATGACGGCCATATAGTGGCTTCGTAACGGCGGCAGCTTTTCCAGCAACCGGCAGGCTGTGAATGAGATTCTGGCCAGGCGGCGGGCGATGGGGGGAAGCAGGGTGAGCGAACGTAAATCGGCGGAGCAACCGGGGAAAAGCCGTTTGATCCCATCAGCGCCTATGGCGCGCACATTCTTATTTCCCGGCGATGGATAGCGGAAATCATACCACAAAATAACTCCGCCCGGAGCCAGAACGCGAAGCATTTCGGCGGCGATCGCCGCTCTCAGCGAATCGTCGAGTATCGAGGTGAACACCATTGACTGGGCCACCACGGTGAAGAATCCGTTCTCGAAGGGCAGCGAGTCGGCCGAGCCGGTGGACAGATGAGCCGAAGGCAGTTTCTCTTTGGCTTGTAGGATGAACTCTTCCATAAGATCGTTGCCGTAAAGCCGGGACGGAGACGCGCCCCAGCGCAGCCAATCAAGTAAGCGAGAGCCATTACCGCAGCCTATCTCGAGAACGCGGGCTTTTTCCGGTTCGACGCCGTAGCGTTTCAAAAGTTTCAGCGTTTCTTCCTCGCGCCGGTGCATTATGTACAGCTCACCCGGGTTGAGAAGGGAATAGCGGTTGACGATTCCCTCGCTGATCCTTGCTCTGTAAAACAATTTGATCCTTTTTATTTCGCCGGTTTCGTTTGTCATGTCTCCGCCTTGGCGCGAGTTCGTTTCAAGCGCGTCGCGATGGCGGCCACGGCCTCGGCCCGCCGCTCGGGCAACAATAATGCGAGACCGGCGCCGTAGCCAACAAGGAAAACCGCGATGGACGACAGGCGCGGCCAGAAACCGCCGCCGGCCATGATGTCGAAAAACATGGCTGGAATTCCTGCCGTCAACGTTATGAACGCGATTTTGGTGATTTCGCGCCGATCCGGGAGCGCGCCGGAGCCTATCGCTTGACGCAGCGCGGCGAGGACAAGAACGGCCGCCAGCGCGAACGCCAGTGAAAGCGAAAGAGCCATGCCGAAAAGACTTACGTCTTTTGCAAGACGCAACAGCACGGCAAGAAAGGCGAGCGTAGCCACGGCCACGGCAACTGGAATGCCGGGCTTGCGCAAGGCATAAAACACGCGGAAGAAAACCACGAATGCGCTTTCGAAAAGAACCGCAGGGGCGAATCCGCGCAACGCTTCAGCGGTTAGTTTCATAGCGTCTTCGTCGAAACTGCCCCGTTGCAGGATAATGGAAACCACAATCTCCGCTCCGGCGCAGGTGACTATCGAAACCGGCAACATGATTATAAGCCCCCAGGTTATGATTTGCCTACAATACTTTGAAAAACCTTCAAAATTTTTTGAAACCATGAACGCGGCCGCCGCCGGGAAAACAAGTATGGCGACAGGATTTACGATTATGGAAACAGGAGCTTCGTAAAGCCTGAAAGCGTAACCGGCGGCCGATATACCTCCGTTGCCATAAGCGGCGGCGAAGCCGCGCAATAGCATGTGCGAGGCCATCAGCAATCCCACGCTGCCGCCTATGCCCAGCGATAGAAGGGAAGGCCCGGCCAGATTGAGCGCCGAAGCGAAAAACTTCCTGCTGAAGTCAGGTTTTGTCCGCCTGATAAGCCCTAATCTCCAAAGGCGGAAAGCCAGCCACGGAGCGAAGATCAACGGTCCGGCCAAACCGGCGAGCGGTAAAGCCCCCGGTCCCGCGAACGGGCCGAGAGCGATGACGATGACGATGAAAACAATGTTCGCGCCTAAATAAATGGCTATGGCCGCGCGGAACCTGTCATGCGCGTTGAGTATAAGGGAAAACAAGGTAAGCAGCGCGTTGGCGGGCAAAAGCCATGCCAAAAAACGGCCCCAGGATACGGTTTTTCCCTTTAACTCTCCGCTCATTTCAGGAGCGAGAAAATCTACAGCGGCCGGAAAACCGGCCGCGAGTAACAGCGCGAGAACGACTCCGGCGGCGAGCACCAGAGTGGTGAAAGTGGTGACGAACCTCGCCCTGGCTTCGAGCGATCCGTTCCCCGGCACGACCACCATCGGGCGCAGCAAGGGAATCACCGAAGCGGTCAGGCTGCCGCTGAAAACCAGATCGTGCACAGTCTGGACCAGGCCGATGGCGAAAAAGTAAGCGTCCGTATCCTGGCCGGAACCGAAATATGCGGCTATGACGGCCTCGCGCATGAAGCCGGTCAAGGCCGTAAGGGCTATGAGGACATAAACGGCTATTACGGGGCTTCTCATGCGTATTAATTCCATGGGTTGCGGCGCTTAGCGGCCGGCGTGTTTTTCTGCCCCGGTATGGCGCAGCTGGATGTTTATTACAAGCTTTTGCGGCGTCCCCGCTTTGTTGCCGCTTCGCCGGCGCGGCGTAAACAGCGGGCCACGTAAAAAAGGCCGTAGGTAAAAAGCCGTATGGAAAGTCTGCAAAGAAAAGGAAATTGTGCGGCGCGGCGGCAACGGGTAGCTTCGGGGAAACAAAGACCGGCGGCAGACGCGGGAAAAGTGCATATGAACAGGAAAACCCAGAATCTGTTTCCTTCCCCCGCCGCCATGGCGGCCAAAAGGGTTTTTGACGTTGCGCTTGCAACCGCGGCGCTTGTCTTATTATTTCCGTTGTTCGCGATTGCCGCCGCGGCGGTGCACCTTGATTCTCCCGGGCCTGTGTTTTTCCGCCAGACGCGCGTGGGAATGGGCGGCAGGCCTTTCCGCATATTCAAATTCAGATCGATGAAGGTTCACGATTCCAAAGACGCGGCGCTGGTTACAGTGGACGGAGACGATCGCGTGACCCGCGTAGGGCGGTTTTTGCGTAAAACCAAGCTTGACGAGCTGCCGCAGCTTTTCAACGTGTTGCGCGGAGAGATGAGCATCATAGGGCCGCGGCCTGAAGTTCCCGAATATGTGGAAAAATATCCTCAGGAAAGCAGGGCGATGGTGTTGGCGGTAAGGCCGGGATTGAGCGATTTCGCCTCCATAAAATTCCGCGACGAGAGCAAGTTGCTGGCGGCCCGGGACGATCCGATGCATTACTATGAAAAAACCTTGTTGCCCGCTAAATTGAGGTACGCCCGTTTCTATGTCCGCCGCGCCGGGATTATGCTCGACTCTTTGCTGATAATATGGACCTTGCTTGCGGTTTTAGGCTGGACGCCGCGCCAATTCCGCCGCGGCAAAACGGGGACAGGGGGAAGCGGCCGATGAACAGAGCGAAGCTGGAAAAGCGCCGAATTTTGGTGACCGGAGGGTGCGGCTTCATCGGTTCCGCCGTGGTTCGCGCTTTCGTGCGTATGGGGGCGGAAGTATTCAACGTGGACGCTATGACCTACGCCGCGACGCACGAATCGACAGCCGAGGCCGCGGACGCTGGAAACTACACCTTTTTAAAGGCCGACATCGCCGATACCGGGGCGATGAAGGAAGCTTTCGCTTTCTTCCGTCCCGATGCGGTGTTGCATCTTGCCGCCGAATCCCATGTAGACAGATCCATAGACGATCCTTCGGCCTTTCTTCACACCAACGTCACCGGCACGGTTTCTCTTTTGAACGCCGCGCTTGGATATTGGCTCAGGCTCGGCGAGGAAGGGAAGAAGGATTTCAGGTTTGTTCATGTGTCCACCGACGAGGTATACGGCTCGGCGGACGGCGGCGCCGTTTTCGATCTGGAATCCCCATACCGTCCCAACTCTCCCTATTCTGCCAGCAAGGCGGCTTCGGACCATTTCGTCCGCGCATGGAACCGCACATACGGATTGCCGGCGTTGTAACCCATAGTTCCAACAATTACGGGCCTTACCAGTTTCCGGAAAAGCTGATTCCGACCGTCATCATCGCCGCGCTCGAAGGCAGGCCGATACCTGTTTACGGAAAAGGGCTCAATGTGCGCGATTGGCTGTATGTGTATGACCACGTCGAGGCCTTGGCCCTGGTGCTCGAAAAAGGAAAGCCGGGCGGCGTTTACAACATCGGCGCGGGTACGGACATCACTAACATCGAAATGGTCCGCGCCCTGTGCCGCCTGCTGGACGAAAAACTGCCGCGGTCACCCCACAGACCGCACGAAAAGCTGATAACCTTCGTAACCGACAGGCCGGGGCACGATCTGCGCTATGCGGTCGATTCCTCCGCCGTGCGAGCGCTGGGATGGAAGCCGCGCGTCTCCCTCGCCGACGGGCTGGCGGCGACGGTGGATTGGTATCTGGAAAACAAGTCGTGGTGGGAAAGACTGCGCCGCGAAGGCCTTTGCGGCGAAAGGGTAGGATTGGGTATACGCAATTGAGCCTTTACGGGTGGAATTTCCCTGGCCGGTTTAATCGCGACGGTGAACACTACGGTGACGAATTTTCGTCCGGCCGGGAAACAGCACGGCAATGAAAACAGAAAAATTCACTCCGCCACAGCCGCCTGGTTGCGGCCGGATTCCTTTGCGCGGTAGAGCGCCGCATCGGCGCGGTGCAGCAGATCGTCGATAGAACCGTCTTTTTCGTTCATTTCCGCGACGCCGATGCTTACGGTGCATCTGACCGCCGTCTTGTTTTCTATTATAACGGGCTTTTCTGCTATGTGGCGGCGCAGCCGATTGGCGGCGTCCACGGCGGCAGGCAAGGCGGTTTCAGGCAGCAAAACCGCGAACTCCTCGCCGCCGAGGCGGCCCATGATGTCGGAATGGCGCAACCTTTCCAGCGCCAGCTTTACAACGCCGACCAAAACCGCGTCGCCGGCGGCGTGGCCTAAGCGGTCGTTTATCGGCTTGAAGTGATCGAGATCTATCATCATCACCGACAGGTTGCGGCCGAAACGCTTGGCACGGCGCATTTCGCTTTCCGCCTGGGTCAGGAAATAGCGGCGGTTGCATATGCCGGTAAGGGAATCGAAGCTTGCCTGATGGAAAAGCTCGGCTTCCATCTGCTTGCGGTGTGATATGTCGTTGAGCGCGACCAGAACCGCGCGTTCGCCGCCGTAGTCCATGAGTATCGCGGCTATTTCGGCGGTGAATTCGCGCCCGCGCGCCGTACGCATGCGAACTTCTATCTCGCGCATGTCGCGCACCGATTCTAGCACCATGCGCAGGTTCTCCCGGTCCTGCGGGTTCACGAAGAAATCGACCGATTTGCTTTTCAGCAGCGCTCCGGCCCCCTGTTGCAGTAACAGGCAGGTCTTGCGGTTTACGAACAGCAGCCGGCCATCGCTCCATCTGGCTATGTATATGGGGACAGGCAGAATCTCGAGTATCGAACGCAGAAGCTGTTCGTTGTCGAGCATCATCTGCTCTATCGCTATCTGCCTGCTGATGTCGTAAACGCTGAGTTGCACCGCAGGCGATCCGTGCCAGTCAAGCAGGCGTTCGGTCACCGAAAGCCATATCTCGGAACCATTGCTGCGCCGTCCGCGGGTGCGGAAAATGCCGGAAAGACGGCGGCCGCGGATCAGGTCGTTATAACTTTCCTCCAATTGCGGCCAAAGATCGTTGGGGAAAAGCGGCCGTATAAGGGGCATCGCCATGACGGCTTCCGGCGAATCATAACCGAACAGCCTTGCGAACGACTTATTCACGTAAAGCGGCTTGAAGTTGCTGTGTATGAGAATCCCCTGAACCGAATTGTCCACAAGATCGCGATAGTCCGGTCCGGGCAGGGCGGAAACAGCGCCGCTTCCGCTGCTGCGGTTCTCATTGTGATGGTGAATCTCGCCGGGCTTCTTCATGCCCGGTCAGCATAGCAGAAAAAAAGGCCGCAAAAACCGGGAAGTTGTGCGCCCCGGTTTTATCAAATCCCCAACTATCCGGGCTGCCGGAAGGCGCCGGTCACGCGTTTTCGTTCAGCCACGTTTGCAAGGCCTGTTTGGGCAAGGCGCCCACCTTGGTGGAAACAGGCTGTCCGTCCTTGAACAACATAAGCGTTGGTATACTGCGAATGCCGAATTTTCCGGCGGTGGCCGGATTTTCGTCAACGTTGATCTTGCCTATGACGACCTTTCCCGCCATTTCGGCGGCCAGCTCTTCAAGCACCGGACCGATCATTTTGCACGGGCCGCACCACTCTGCCCAGAAATCGACAAGCACAAGGCCCGGCGCCTTCAGCACATCGGTTTCGAACGAAGCGTCGGTTATCTGTTTTGTGTTCTGGCCCATGGCTTTCTCCTTTTTGTTTGTTCAACCCCTCTTGTTACTATGTAGGCGCGCCGGGCCTCTACGGCAAGGCCGAAAAGCCCATTATCGCAACATGGTGTTCAGCAGCGCTTCTCAATGTGCAAAAGCCTTTGCGGAACAGGCATAAGCCGAGGACCGCAAGACCATAAAAGAAAACCGCGTACTTTTTTGCTGGGGTATATTTCCTTGAGAACTGAGCAATAAGCGGAGAGCTGGTCGAGATAAACCGGTGGGATTCCGCTTGCGTCCGGGGGTGGCAGGCGGTTGGTTTTGTAATCCACTATCCACACTTCATTGTCCAGGACACACAACCTGTCGATCTGTCCGGACACGATGCGATCGCCGGCAAGACCGGTTATGGGAACTTCGGCGCGGCTGCTTGGCCCGAACAGGGGAGCAAAATCCGGATTGCGCAGTATGGCCAGAACTTCCCGCGATATTTCCTCCCTTTGTTCCAGCCCCAGCCCGAACAGGGGATCCCCCAGGAAGCGGACGGCCGCTTCTTCCCGCTGTGCGTCCTCTATTTCGGGCAGGCTTTGCAGCAGGCGATGGATGGCGCGGCCGCGCAGAAAGCGCGGATCGGCCGGATTGATGAGGGAAGGCTCGTCTTTTTCCGGACGCGACGGGGCGAGAGGCCGCGGCGGCTTCGGCTCAGGCCTGGGCTCCTGGCGCGCCCAGGAAGGCAAGGGAGGCAGGCCGGATTCCGGCGCGGTTTCCACTTCGGCGGCCGGTGATGGGGAGAGCGCGTAAAATTCAGAATCGTCCAGCACTATGTCAGGGGAAAAATCTTCATACTTCCGTGCCGCGGAGGACTGGTGCAGCGGTTTCAGGGCGCTATATATCAAATTATACCATGAATTTTCAAAGTTCTCCTTTCTTTGCGGTTCCCAACCACAGACTATAAGCCAATCCATCGCCCGCGTCATGGCGACGTAAAGCAGGCGGCGGTGTTCCTCAAGCTGTTTCCGCAAAGATTCTTCGCGCAACCTTTCCAGCATGGAATTGTCCGGTTCGCGCGGAACGTAGAACGGGACTCCGCTCTCGCGGTGCCATAAAATTTTGGGCAAATCCTGTTTTCTCGGCACGCTTACCGAGTCGGGCAGGATCACGACCGGAGCTTCGAGACCTTTGGCGGCGTGCACTGTCGCTATACGCACTTGCCCGGCGCCCGGATCCATTTCGCGCTTTATCTCTTCCTGCGCGGCTTTCAGCCAGTGCAGGAAAGCCTGCAGCGAGGGCGTATGCTGCGCTCCGAATTTACAGGCTGCGTTCAAAAGCTCGTCGATGGGATCCAGGGCGTCCGGCCCAAGCCTTTTCCAAACGGCGCGGCGTCCGCTTATGCCATCGGCGGGGCACGGCTCGTTCAATATTCTCGCCAGCATCGAAAACGCCGTTATCTCGTCTGCGAGCGCAAGAAACCTTTCAAGGTAATCATGCGCCCGCGCCAAATCACAGTCATTTTGCGCCTTGTCTTTCAGACTTTGCCAAAGCGATTTTTCGCGCCCTATGGCGATGTGCATAAGCTGCTCTTCACTCAATCCAAGAAGGGGGCCGCGCAGCACGGTGGCGAGGTTAAGATCGTCATCGGGCAGGAGCGTGAATTGCAACAGCGCCAGCAAATCCATGACCGCAAGTTGTTCGATAAGCACCATGCGATCCGCGCCGGTGACAGGGATCCCCCGTTCTTTGAGCGCGCGCACAAGCTGTTCCGCGAACGGCTTGCGCTTGCGGACAAGCACCATTACGTCGCTGTATTCAAGCGGCCTGGAGCGGCTCAGCTTGCGGTCGAACACCATAGTGCAGTCATGTCTCCGCTTCTTTATCCATTCCGCTATCCGGGCGGCTAGCTCCGCCACCGGATCGCGGTCTTTTTCATAAGTGAGGGGAAGCTCCCATTCGCTCTTTTCTTTTTTCCGCGCGGGGATGAGCGGCCACACTTCGACGCGTCCTGCCGCTTCCCTGCGCCAGGCTTCGTGCCTGACCGGAGAACGCGACACGCCCCGGCAGGAAGCCTCGTTCGCGAATACGGCATCCACGGCGCGCAGGACAGCCGGGGCAGAACGGAACGACACGTTGATAGGCACCTCGCAGCATTCCCGTCCGGCGTCGCTCACGCGCTTTTGAAAGTACTCGCGCATGCGATGGAATTCCTCAGGATCGGCCTTGAGAAAGCTGTAGATGGACTGCTTCTCGTCGCCCACCACGAAGACCGTGCGTGTGCGTTCGCCGTGCGCGCCAAGGCCGGAAAAAAACTCTTCCGTGAGAGCCTTTATAATGCGCCATTGCGCGGGGCTGGTGTCCTGCGCCTCGTCGACGAGCACATGATCGATGCCGCCGTCCAGCTTGAACAGCACCCACGGGGCAATGCCGGGACGGTACAAAAGTGTCTCGGCGCGTGTTATCAGGTCGCTATAGTCGAGCAGCGATTGTGAATTCTTAAGCTCTGTATAGCGGCGGGAAAAAGCGGATGCCAGGGTGATAAAAGCCCCGGTTTGCTCCGCCGTGCGAGCGGATTCGCTGCGTTCCAGCACGCAACGAAGGCGAGCGATTTCTCGCGCCAGCGAAGGGGCTATTTCCGGATTTTTTTCCAGCAAATCTTTGTTCGCGAACTCTTCCAGGGGATCGCCATTATTTTTAAAAAACGCTTTCAGATATGAGTCCATCTTTTCAACGCGCTTGTGCAGCGGGAGATCGAGCCAGTCAAGCATTTCTTTCGCGCGTGCGGCGAATTTTTTCGTTCCTTGATCGTGGATCAGGCGGGCGATTCTTTTTATCTCGTCGTATGCGAACGATTCATTGTGAAAGGCACGTTCCTTGACGGAATCTTCGGTATCGCCGGGTTCGAGTTCAAGCAGGCCGCGCATAAATGCGATCAGCTTCCCCGCGTTTCCGGCTTTTGCCAGCGCGGCTTCCAGCCTGTCCGAATCTTCGGTCATTTCCCGCAGCACCCTGGAGAAATTCGTTTCCCCGATGTCGCGCGCCAGAGTCCGCAAAGCCTTGCCCTCGGGACTTTCCGGAAAACTGGCGGCCTTTTTCAACACGTAGCTTTGCGCCTCGCTTTGTAAAGCCTGCGCTTCGGCTTCTTCGATAAGCGAGAAATGCGGCGGCAACCCGGCTTCCAGCGGGAAGCGGCGCAATATTTCCTGGCAAAAAGCGTGGATGGTGTGGATTCGCATGCCCCCCGGACAACCAAGCACGCGGGCGAAAAGCCGTCGCGCGTCTTCGATCTGTTCCGGCGCTGGGGAGTGTCCCTGCATGGCGTCCAGATCGTGGCGCAGCAAATCGTCTTCGCACGCGGCCCATTTCAATAGCTGCTGCATAACGCGTATGGACATCTCGGCCGCCGCCGCCCGCGTGAACGTGAGGCACAGGATGCGCTCAGGCCGCACCCCGGAAAGCAAGAGACGTATGACGCGATCGACCAGCACTTTCGTTTTGCCGGAACCGGCCGAGGCGCCCACCCAGGCGGAATACGCAGGATCCGAGGCGCGCCGCTGGGCCGCTTCCGGCTGTAGCGGCAGGATGAAACCTTCGCTTTCCTGTTGAATGGATCCGGAAGTCATGTTTCTCCTCCGCTCGCAACTCCCCATTCCGCCCTTCGCGCCAGATGAGCGTAGTCATCATATTTCGGCGAGAAGCGCGGCCGCGGCACGGCGCAATAGGGCTTAAGCGGATCGGCGAAGGCGGAAACGAGTGATTCCAGCCTTTTCCTCGCCAGTTCTATGTGTGTGCCGGTATCGCCTTTGAATTCCTTTACCACTTCGTCTTGTTTGCGGCTGGAGCCTTTCAGCTGCCAATAGCTCAGCAGCCCGGATTTCAAATGACCCAGCTTGCCGAAACAACCGGATTCGGCCAGCAGCCCGAGCAAGGGAAGTTGCGGCTCATAGCCTGCTTTTATATCCCCTTCCTTCGGCAGAGCCCCGGTCTTGTAATCTATAATTTCCGCTTGGCCGCCGGGCAGAAGGTCTATGCGGTCCGCGCGGCCTTTAAGGACGAAACCTGAACCGGGCAGAACAAAGGAACCTTCCTGTTCCACGGCCAGAACGCTGATTCCCGCGGCGCGGCGGTCTGCCTCGCGTAATACGAACCATTCGGCGATGCGCTTGAAACGCGGCCACCAGAACGCTTTAACCTGCGGCCTGTCATCGAAAGGAGCGAAAGTATCGTGGCCTATGACCAGCAGCTCGGACAAAGGATCTTCCGGCCATATGTCCTTGTGCCGCGCAAGGAAAATCTCCAGCGCCTTGTGAATCATGATGCCCTTATCGGCGGCGGAAACTTCGGCGTCGATGTCATCGAGCGGCTTGAGCTTGAGGATATGGCTGGCGTAAATGGCGTAAGGGTTGCGCATCCATGTTCCAACCTCTGTGGCGGAAAGGCTGGCCGGTCTTACTTCCACGGGCGGCCTGGGCTCCGGCGGCTTGCAAGGCGATATGCGTTCCGGGGCATCGAGCTGTTTGCTCCATTCGCGCCACGGTTCGCGCGGGGCCAGCGCGTTTTTGTGGTTGCCGTGATATCCGAGGGCGCGCAGTACGGCTTCGATCTGTAAAAGAAAGCGCGACGGGACCATCGGCACGCCATCGACGCGCCGCGCCCGGGTAAGCAATACCTCGGGCGCTCCGGCCTGTTGCACGAAGTCGTGCGCGGAAAGACCCAGGCGAAGCTCGGGCAAGGGCAGGCCGAAATCGCGCTTCATGGGGCGCGACATCCAGGGGTCCACGGCAGCGGCTGGCGGCCATGAACCTTCATTCATGCCGCCGAGAATCACAATATCCGCATGGTGAAGCCGCGCCTCCAGCGGGCCCAGTATGCTGACGCGCGGATGCTGTCCGTAAGATGGGCGCACGACTATTTCGCGCATAAGGACGGCGAAAAGCCGCGCGTAATCTTCGCCGGAAACATGCGGCATGCCGCGTGCCGCCTGCCGCCATTCTTCGAAGAAAGCGGCGGCGGCTTCTCCTTCCTCGCCGCGCCACAGGCGTTCGCCGCCTGTTTCGTTTTGCGACGCGGCCAGCCGTTCAGCCAACGCCAGGTGTTTTTCCAGGCGTTTTTCCAGCGGCAGCGTCAAATCCCAATCCAGGGTGACGGGGTCGAACCATTCGGCCAGCTGTTCGGCGAAACCTACAAGATTTTTTTCTGCTTTTTTCTCGACCAGCGCGCGCACCGCGCCTTGCCATCCTCCCGCAAGGCTTACGCCCCGCCAGATTTCCTTTTCCATATGCCGTGCGTTGGCGCGGCACCGGGCAGGCTCCAGTCCGCAAGCGGCGAGCGGATGTTTCAGAAGCGCCAGATAGTCTATGGCCGAGGCATGAGGTGCGGCGGCCTGCAAGGCGTCACGCAGGAAACTTCCGAGAGGAGAGAAAAGGAGCGGAAAACCGCCGGAATCGTTAGCTTCAATATTCCAGCGGCGCAACGCCGCGGCCACGCGTTCGGCGAGCGCGCGATCTGGTGTCACCAGCGAGACGGTTTTGCCTGGCTGCTCAAGCGCGGCGCGGATGCGCAAGGCTATTACTTCCGCTTCTTCCTGTTCGTGTTCCAGTTCAAGCAAGGACAAACCGGCGACAGCGTCTTCTGGAATCGATGAAGAATCCAGATCGCGCCATGCCAGCGTAGTTTCCGGCGGGCGCATGGATTCGCGCAGCAGGCGCAAGCGTGGTTCGCGTTCGCTTACCGCTCCCGGCCAGATTTTTACGTCCTCGCGCTTTGCACCGGCTAGTTCAAGCCATTTCTTCATGTTGTATTGCGGGTGGCTTTCATCAATTTCCCGCCACGCTTCCTCGTCGAGATCCGGATCAAGGCCGGGGAGAACGACACGGCCTGTAGGCATTCCGGCGATCACGGCCAGCAATCCGGCCACCGCCGGAACGGAGGCGGTGGAGCCGGCGGCGATCACCGGATGCGGCGGCGGATGCCGAAGCCACACCTCGGCCTGCCTGGCGATAACTAGATTACGGCGCTCGGCCGGATCCATGCATTTTTCCTCCTTCAGGATCGCGGGCCATTTGCCGGTGACGATCTCAAGGAATTTGACAGTTTCCTGCCAGTGAGCGGAAAGCTCGGCGGGAACGAGCTTTTGCAGGTTCGCGAAATCGATTCCGGCCGTTTGCGCCTGGTCCAGCAGATCGGCCAACGCCGCCGCGAGTTGCGCGGCCTGGTCGAACGGCATGCCCTTTTCTTTTCCGAGAACGAGCCGAGCGAGCAGCATTCGCCGCCTCAGGGGAGAGATGGGCGGGGGGATGGCGGGATCGGCCGTTTCATTGGCAAGGGAGGAAAAGAGGAGTTCCGTTTCGTCTATATCGCCGAGGGAACTCATGCGCGGCAGAATCGCGGCCTTGCCGCCGGTCTCGCGAAGGAACGCTTCGCGCAGCGTGCGGCAGGCTCTTCGCGTCGGCAAGAAAACCACCATACCGGCGAGTTTCATTGGATCTCCGGCCGCTTCTTTCCAAAGCTGCCTTGCCAGGGACTCCACGAACGATATATCGGGAGGTATGGTGAATATTCCGCTCATGGCACGGCCCATCCTTCGCCGGAAGCCAAAAGCCGGTTGGCTTCGGCAAGATCTTCCGGGGTTCCGGCATGATGGCAGGTCCCATGGTGAAGTATTCCGAAAAGCTTTCCTTCTGTCTCGGCTTTGTCGAATACAAGATTGTTGGAAAACACTTTTTCTGAAACTTCACATATAACTTCAGGGCTCATTATTTGCGCCGAGATCCACACATGCGATTTTACTTCCGGTGCGCCCTTGCGCCACAGGCTGCCGTCCGGCTCCATCATGAAATCGCCTTTGCCGGAAAAGCCGCGTGCTTTGCCTGACGGCATTACGAGCAGCAGAACGTCCATGCGTGACTTGTCCCAAGCCTCCGCCATGCGGACAAGCGAAGGCTCGCCTTCGTCCAGCCAGGGCAGATCGGCGTTGAGGGCGAAAAATGGCTTGCTGCCGAAATGTCGCAGGGCTTTCTTTATGCCGCCCCCGGTGTCGAGCAATTCATTCTCGCGCGAGATTATTATCTCCAAATCCCGCCGTCCGGCGAGATGCTCCTCTATTTGTTCCGCGAGATGAAAAACATTGACAACAGCACGTTTCATCCCCGCTTCCTTCAATTTGTCCAGCGCGTGATCGAGCATTGTCCGTCCCCCCACTTCAAGCAGCGGCTTCGGTCTTTCGAGCGTCAGGGGACGCATACGCAGCCCCAGCCCCGCGGCCAGGACCATGGCGGTATCGGACAATTCGGAAAATGGTTCCTGTTTCGCCATCGGTTTACAGGTTGCGATCAAACCACAATTTCACAGGCTTTAAAACAGGCTCGCGCAGCAGGGTTTTCAGATGCCCCAAAACGCGCGGAATTATGGAAAGCCTCTTTTCCGCGCTCTCCTGCGGCGCAAGGCGCGCGGCTATACCTAGAACGCGCGTATGCCTTTGCGCCGATAAAACACAACAGACGCGGCGCAGCTCGTCGGGCGGCGGCGCGGCCGGATTCAGTTCGCGATAAAAACCGATCGCCTCGTCCAGCAACTCTTGCGGAACCGCCCGGCGCACGCACTCGCATAGCGATGCGATGTCGTAAGCCGCCGGGCCTTCGCCCCCGTCCTGAAAATCAAGAATCCCGACCGAAGCAGTTCCCTCGCGCCCGGGCAGATCCATAAGGTTGTCGGGCATGAAGTCGCGCAGTATAAGGCTGCTCGGCGTGGAATCCATCGGCTTCAACGCTTCTTCCCATGCGGCGTTGAAGCTTTCCCTTTCCTCTTCCGTCGCCGCGCGTTTTCGTGCGTGGACGAAATAGCAATCGAGAAAAAGCCCGGCCTGTTCGACAAACCTTGCGGAGTCGAAAACGGGCAGGCCGGCTTCCCCGGCCCACTCCGGGGCGAAGGTTCCATGCAGGCGCGCAAGGACTTCGATCGCACGCCGGTAAAGAGGCTTGTAGCCGTATCCTGCATCCAGAAGCGATCCGAACGTCGAATCGCCCAGGTCCTCCATGAGAACAAGGCCGTTAGCCGCGTCCGCCGCGTAAATCTCCGGAGCGGAAAGGCCGCAACGGCGCAGCAGGCCGGATATAGCCAGAAACTGCGGCGTTTTCTGATCCGGTCCCGCCTGCATGAGCACAGCGCTTTCCGGCTTTCCGCCCCAGCGCTTGAGGCGCGCGAATTTCCGCGGGGAAAAATCGGCTTGCAGCGGCGTTATCTCTGTTTCGTGCCATCCCGAGGCGCGCAGAAATTCGTAAACCTTGCCCACGTTCATGTTTTAAGCCCTTCGATCCTTTCCCGCCATCGGCCCAATCCTTCCAGAGACAAGCGCCGCTTTCCTTCGGCGCCGATATCGAACCGCAGTTCGAGCCTGTCGCGCGGCATGAGGGAAAGGGCGCGCTCGGGCCATTCCACCAGCACGAGACCGTGGGCAAGAGCGTCTTCCATGCCCAGCTCTTCCATTTCCTCAGGTCCCTTCAGGCGATACAGATCGAAATGACAGATGGGAAACGCAGGGCTTTCATAATGCTGCACAAGGGTGAAAGAAGGGCTGGGCACTTCCCCCTCGACGCCAAGGGCATCAAGCAAAGCGCGCGCGAAAGTGGTTTTGCCCGCGCCGAGGTCGCCTTGCAACGTGACAAGATCTCCGGCGCGCAAAAGCGGCGCGAGCCGCCGCGCAAGCCCGAATGTGGTGGTAAGATCGGCAAGCGGGAAAACCAGAGGCATATGGAACCATTAATTCTGTCATGGAAACGAAAAACGCCGCGCGGGCCAAGCGCAAAGCACACGCGAAACGGCGCACGATGACAATGGATTGCAAACGGTTTGCCGGTCAAGAGGATAGCTATTCCGATGTTTCGGGAATGGAAACCGGCGCGGGTTTTGCCCGGCGCCAGGCCGTGTGCTAGCCTTGCGCCATGGGTCGCTTGTACGGCATCACTCCGTTCACTTTGCTCGATTTTCCCGGCGAGACAGCCTGCATAGCCTGGTTCGCCGGTTGTAACCTGCGTTGTGTTTATTGCCACAATCCGGAAATAGTCGAAGGCCGCGGCGAAAAGGACGACGCCGAACTTGTGAATTTTCTGAAAAAACGCGTGGGCAAATTAAGCGGCGTGGTATTTTCCGGTGGCGAAGCGACGTATTACCCCGGTCTCGCCGGACTGATGCGCGCGGCGAAAGAGCTTGGCTACAAAACCAAACTCGACACCAACGGCGCCCGGCCCGATGTGCTTACCGGTCTACTCGAGGAGGGGATTCTCGACTATGTGGCTCTCGATTACAAATGCCCGCCGGACAGGGCGGCGGAGATAACCGGAACGGATAAATTCACCAGCAGCTTCGAACAAAGCCTGCGCTTGCTTATCGAGGCGTCCCGCAACGGACTCGGCCTTGAAATAAGAACGACTTACCACCCTGATCTTATGACAGAGGAAGAACTCGGGGCTATGATGAAAAAGCTCGATGGCCTTGGATATCGTGGGATCTATTATATACAAGGCTTGGCTTCCTTCGGAGAAAAAACCCTTGGCGGAGTGAGGCCGCCGGAACGAAAGGCGGATTTTTCCTTATTGCCGGAGCCGGAAAATTTCAGGGTGTCGTTCAGGAATTTTCCTGATATGCAATAAGCATGTTTGCCAGATTGCACCGCTCCGCGCTTCCGCCGTTTCCACGCGCCATGATTTTCGACTGGGACAACACGCTTATAGACGCGTGGGGGGCCGTTACCCACGCCATGAACACGGTGCGCGCGGCCTTCGGGCAAGAGCCTTCTTTTACGAACGAGGCCGTAAAAAGACACAGCGCGCGCTCGGCCCGCGCCCTGTTTCTAGACTGGTACGGCGAGGAATGGAAAAAGGCGCATGAAATTTTTTACGGAACATATGAAAAGGAACACATAAACAATATCAAACCGCTAGACGGTTCGGCCGAGATCCTTGCCTGGCTCGAGAAGCGAGAGATTCCCGCGTTCGTCGTCAGCAACAAGCGCGGAGACATCTTGCGCGAGGAAGCCGGGCATCTGGGCTGGAGCGGATTTTTCAGGGCGGTGATCGGTTCGCTCGACGCGCCGCGCGACAAGCCGGAGCGCGATCCGGTCGATATGGCGCTCGGCCGCGCGGGAATGGAGGCGGATGATCCCGCCATTTGGTTCGTCGGCGACACGCGCGGCGACGTGGCCTGCGCGCGCAATGCCGGATGCACGCCGGTGCTTGTCAACAACCCGGCGGAGGCCGGTGTTCTGCAGGTCGAAATGGCTTTTTCCAGTTGCCGTGAACTGCTGGAGATGTTGTATAGTATGGAGGATTCCGGCCGCGCGGCCGCCATGCCGTCCGGTTCCGGTGAAAGACTGCGATAAACCGCCGCCGGAGAAAACGCAAAATCTCCGGCGGGAAAAAACAAAAGGAGCAGCTGAAATGAGCGAAAACCGCCAAGGCCTGCAAGACACGTTCCTCAACTATCTTCGCAAGAACAAGACTGCAACGACGGTGTTTCTGATAAACGGCGTGAAGCTGCAGGGCGTCATAACCTGGTTTGACAACTTCTCGGTGCTTCTGCGCCGCGAGTCCCACGCCCAGCTTATCTACAAGCACGCCATCTCGACCATAATGCCCAACGTCCCGGTCAACCTCTTCGAAGGCGCGGAAGAAGTTGCCGTCCAGGCGTAAATCACAGCCTACAGACACCTCGCTGGATGCCGAAGGCCGCCGCCACGGCGCCAGGTCGCTGGTGCTCAAGCCGCTGCTGAAGGAAGGCGGGGCGCAGGCGCTGCGTTTTCCAGAATCGATGCTGGCGGAGGCGGTAGGATTGGCCGAGGCCATAAAACTGAAAGTTGTTGCGGCGGAATGGTTCAATCTGAACGATCCTTCCCCGGCCACCCTTCTCGGACGGGGGCAGGTCGAAAAATGGGGCTCGTTCATAAAAAGCGAAGGCGTTCAACTAGCCGTGGTGGATCATCCTCTTTCGCCAGTGCAACAGCGCAACCTGGAGCGGGAGTGGAAATGCAAGGTCATCGACCGCACCGGCCTTATACTCGAGATATTCGGCGAAAGGGCGCGCACGCGCGAAGGCCAGTTGCAGGTTGAGCTGGCGGCGCTCACATATCAAAAATCGCGCCTGGTCCGTTCATGGACGCACCTTGAACGCCAAAGGGGAGGTTTCGGCTTTCTCGGCGGCCCGGGGGAATCGCAGCTTGAAATAGACCGCCGCATCATCACCAACCGCATCGTCAAGCTGAAGGAGGAACTCAAACGGGTAAAGCGCACACGCGGGCTGCAACGCGCGGCGCGCGTCCGCGCAGAGCGTCCCACCGTCGCGCTTGTGGGCTATACCAACGCCGGCAAGTCCACACTGTTCAACCTGCTGACCGGCGCGAACGCTCCGGTTGAAGACATGCTGTTCGCCACGCTGGATCCCGCCATGCGCGGCATGAAGCTGCCCTCAGGGCGCAGAATAACGGTTTCCGACACGGTGGGCTTCATCTCTGATCTACCCACGCATCTGATTGAAGCATTCCACGCTACACTTGAAGAAGTGCAAACCGCGAATGTGATATTACACGTCCGCGATATCTCGCATCCGGAAACGAAAGCGCAGAAAGAGGCGGTCGAATCTGTCCTAGCGGATCTCGGCATAGACAGGGCGGATTCCCGCCTGATAGAGGTATTGAACAAGACCGACTTGTTGCCTGCAAAAGAGCGGGAGCTTTTACGGCGGCAAGCAGAGCTTTCCACCGCTGGAGCGCGCCGCGCTCCGGATGTTTGCGGCCTGAAACAAATGCCGCGGGGAGGAACGGCGGTCATATCGGCCTTGACCGGCGAAGGAGTGGACGATTTGCTCCGCTTGGTCGAAGAGTCGCTTGCCGCCCGATCGAAAATTTATGAAATATGTCTGCCGCCGGAGGAAGGCGCAGCGCTGGCCTGGCTTTATGAACATGGACAGACGGTGGGAAAAAGAAGCGGAAGGACCGGAATTGTTTTAAAAACCGCTTTAAGTGACGCAGATTTTGGAAGATTTATCAACAAGTTTGGAAACAAAGCTCATGTCAAAAATAGACAATGAGGTGGTACAGGAAATAATACGAGAGGTGGCGGAAACCGAAATACTGCCCCGGTTCCGCAACCTTAAAGAGGGCGATATCGAATACAAAGGACCGGACGATCCTGTCACTATAGCGGACAAGGCGGCCGAAAAAGCCCTTTCGGACCGGCTTACCGGCCTTTTGCCGGGGTCAAAAGTGGTGGGAGAGGAGGAATTCGCGTCTAACGGGGGCGTTTTAGACGTTTTTTCCTGCGAATCTCCGGTCTGGATAATTGATCCCATAGACGGAACCAGGGCTTTCATGCAGGGAAAACCCCTTTTCGGAGTCATCGTTGCTCTTGCGGAACAAAATCATACAATTGCCGGATGGCTTTACGATCCGGCCTCAAAGGAATTCGTTACCGTCGAAAGAGGGGCCGGAGCGTGGCACAAGGGGAAACGTCTCAGCGTAGCGCGCCCAGCTCCTTTGGGTGAAATGCGCGGCGCGCTCGGATATCACATACTTAAGATATACAAGAACAACAAAACCAGCGCCGGTCCGGTCAAGCCGAAGTTCGATATGATGAGCTACGCCTGCCACGAATACGCGAGAATGATAGTTGATGAGCCTCACTTCGCCTGTCCCGAGGGCAAGATACATTTTCGCGCTTCGCTTGCGTATTGTACACCGTGGGACGACGCCGCCGGGATTCTGGCGATAGAGGAATCCGGCGGCTATGCGGCGCACTGGAATGGTGAACGCTTCAGGCCCTCGCACTACGGCCGCGGACTTATGGCTGCGCCTGACCGGGAAAGCTGGATGGAAATTAAAAACTGGATATCCGGTTTTTGCGAGCTTGAAGGATAGAAGAAGGAAAGAAATATGGATGATATAGTCCTCGAGTTTAAACGAGACCTGCCGGAGTATTCATCCTGGCGGCGCGAGCTGCATCGTAACGCGCAGACCGCTTTCGAGGAAACCTTCGCTTCCGGGTTTGTGGCGGAAAAACTCCGATCATGGGGTTTGGAAGTACATCGCGGGCTTGCGGTAACGGGCGTGATCGGCGTTTTGAATGGCACCTGCGGAGAAGGGCCGATGATCGGCCTGCGCACCGACATGGATGCGCTGAACATGGAGGAACAAACCGGCCTCCTGCCTTACGCTTCGCGTAACGCGGGCAGGATGCACGGCTGCGGACACGAAGGACACGTCGTTATGCTGTTGGCTGCTGCGCGGTATTTGGCCTCAGCCCGCGATTTCAAGGGATCGGTCTGCTTCATCTTCCAGCCGGCGGAAGAAGGTGGCGGCGGCGCGAAGCGCATGATTGCAGAAGGGCTTTTCGAAAAATTCCCCTGCCGGAAAATATACGGCATGCACAATTGGCCCGAATTGCCGGTAGGCAAGGCAGGTTTGCGCGCCGGGCCGGTGATGGCCAACTCGGATCAGTTCACGCTGCGCATAAAGGGAAAGGGAGGACATGCCGCTTTCCCGCATTTATGCGCCGACGTGGTCTTGTGCGCTTCGCATGTGGTCGCGGCCCTGCAATCTCTTGTCGCGCGCAACATCGATCCCCTGGATGCGGGGGTCGTGAGCGTGGCGCATGTAGAGGCTGGAAAAACTTTCAACGTCATGCCGGAGTCCGCACTTTTGCGCGGCACCGCCCGCAGCTTCAGGCCTGAGGTGCGTGAAATCCTTAAGGAGGGCATAGGCCGCGTGGCCGAAAACGTGTGCCGCGCGTTTGGCGCCGGGGCGGAATACGAATACGAATACGGCATAGATGCGACGATCAACGACCCAGCTGAAACGGCTTTTTGCGCTGGAGTGCTGAGAGATCTTCTGGGCAAAGAGAACGTGGACACGGAAATTTCCCCGGTCATGGGAGGCGAGGATTTCGGCAGCATGCTGGAGAAGGTTCCGGGATGTTACGTTGTTTTAGGCAGCCGCGATGAGCTGCACGGCGAAAGCCTTCACAGCCCGCGTTTCGATTTCAACGACGCGATCATCCCGCTGGGCGCCGCCTATTGGGTGAAACTGGTTAAAGCGGCGCTGTCATAGAAAGCCAGTTGTGAAAGAACCCGGCGCCGAGCGGTAAAGGCCGTTGCATCCGGCGAAAACGCCGTAGCCCGAGTCTCGGTCAAGGCGTTTTCTTTTCCTTTTCCTGTCCCGGAATTTGCGACCCCGGAATTTGCGGCGCGGCTGGCTGCTCCGGCTCTTCTTCGGCTTCCCCGAAGAACAGATTGCGCAGGAATCCAGGGGTGAGCAAGGACACCGGATTCACGCCTACCTCCGGATCACGCAGCGGGCCTTTGACCGAATAGTTAACCGCTATAACGCCGCCGTCTTTTCCGCCGGTTATGACGTCTCCCAGCAGGGGAATTGAACCTATGAATCTGTTCATAAGACTGAATGGCACAAGTGTGCCGCGCAGATTGGCCTCGCCTGACCCAAGGCTTATCTTGCCGTCGATGTTAAGTCCGAAAACGGAACCGGCGGCGCGGACCTTGATCAGCTCCAGCGAATCCCCGTGCCAGCGGAAATTACCTTCCAGATGGTCGAAACTCGCGTTGCCGGTGACAAGGTCGACAAGGCCGAAAGGAGAAACGGCGCCGAGGAGCCTGACCAAAACCGACAGTCCGGCGACGACAAAATGGCCGATTGAAACGCTGCCGTTGATTATGCGCGGATTGTCCGGCGCGCTTTCTCCGCTTATTTCCAGCAAGCCGTCCCTGACCGTGTCGGTAAGGCCCATTCCCTTGAGGGCTTTGCCGAAGTCGTCGCAGGTTATGCTGAACACCGTCTTGCCGTTTTTCGGCTCCAGGCTGATATCGAGCGGATGGCTGCCGTCCGCCAATCCATTCAGGTCGATCATTATCCAGCCGAGCGCGTCGCGTTTTGCGTGCGCTTCCATCTTTTCCAGGAATCCGGTTTCGCTGGTGTGGAATTTACCCACCTTAATTCTGTATTCCCGCACACGCTGATCCGCCTGGGCTTCGCCACCGCTGCTGCCCGAAAGGCCGCTCGCGTCGAAAGATTCCCCTTCGATGGAAAAGCTCATCACTCCAGCCGGATCGGGAGGCTGAGAGAAGCGCAGCGCGGCGTTGGTGCGCCCGGCGATCAGCGGTTTCAAATCGGCCATTAGAATCTTGTTGCTGTTTTTTTCGAGGACCGCCGAACCTTTGATGTGCGCACCCTGGGCTTTCAATTCGAAGTTCTTTACCAGGGTGTCTTTACCGTCCCGCATTTCCGCGGCGAGCGACAGGGAAGCGGCGGCTCCGGCGGCTTTTTTCCAGGCAAGCTCCTCTATTTCCACCGCAGCCTTCCTGAAATCAATATCGCCGCTTAGAAATGTCGTTTCCTTGTCCTGCTGGGTGAAAACCAGTCGCATGGTTGAGGGTCCTTTCACCCTCTTTGAAAGATCTACACCCAAAAGCGCCCACTGCTCCCCGGTAAGCGAGCCCGAAAGCACGGTTTGTTTGTAAGGCTTTTCCTTAGTCGCGGATTCTGTCGAGAACCGGCTTTGATGCTCGAGGTTCAGGGGAACCTTGTTTAAGGACGCGTTTCCCTTGAGGAAAAAACCTTCCTTGTCGAGGCCCAGATTCAGACTTCCGTTGGAAAGATCGATGCCGCGCGCCGCCTTCCTGAGGCCGAAGCTGGACAATCTTGCGTTTGCCTTGATTTCTATGTCCTTTACCAGAAGCGATTTCAGAAGGGGAAAGCGCAACTCCAAGGTCCCTTCGACACTGCCTTCAACGTGTTCCGGTAACATACCGGCTGCTTTGGCATAGCCGAGAGGCGGGTTGTCTATAAGCTTCACGACATCGCGGGCCGGAGCCGAAATTTTTACCGGTATGTCTATGTATTGGGTGTTTTTCTGAAAATCGGTCAGAAGGATTGTCGATGGCTGTAATCTTATGCCGCCTATTCCGCCGCCGGATATCTTGACAGTCATCCGGTCGAGATCGAATTCCGCCTCGGCATTAACTCCTTCCACCTGTGGCATGCCCTCTATATAACGCACGCTGCCGTTCTCGGCATGGATTTTTCCGCTGCCGGATTCGAGCAGCACGTTTCCAGAATCGTTCCAGGAAAATTTTCCGCGCAGTTCCGCTTCGCCCCGCTTGAAGACGCCGCGGCTCAAGTTTTCCGCTATCCATTCACGGGCGTTGGTTATCACCGGCTTGGGCCATATGGCGGCATAGTCATCCATCGGCAAATCGGTAAGCGTCACGTTCATTGAAAAGGCCATATCGAACATGCTTGTACCGTCCCTCGGTTCCTCGGCGTTCAGTTTCATGGCAAGCTTCGGCCCGCCGAAGTCTATTTCCGCTGTGGGCAGTTCCAGCCTGTGTTTTTTGCGGTCGTAATTTCCAATTATTCTGATTCTTTCCACCGCGCGCGGCTGGTCCCAGAATTCCTTGACGTCAAGCAATCCCTTGCCGCTTTCCACCTCCGCCGCAAATTCGGCCACGTTGAGGTCTTCGCCGGTCTCCACTTCTATCTTTCCGGTAAGCGGCAGGTCAGCCGCGGAAAGAACGGAAAGCCTCCTGTGTAAATTGGCAAGCCGGGCAGGGTTTATATCTTTGAATTTCAGGGATATTTCATGCCGCCCCTGTAACCGCCCAAATCTGTAGCTCGCTTCCAGTGAAAGCGGAGGAATGTCTTTTTGATCCACTTCTATCTTCGCCGCGCCAGTGACTTCCGTCCATCCGTGGCGAAGGCTTATCCGTGGGAAGCGGACGGCGCTTTCGTTTCCGGTTTCATCGTCGCGGATGGAAATAAGAAGACCGGTTACGGACAGTTCGCGGAACTGGCCGCGGCGCGTTATCTCTTTGCTTGTATGTTTCAGGGCGTCGAAAATCGATGTGCCGTCTTTCAAAGAGGCCGCTTCACCGCCGCCGTCAGCCGCTTCGCCGCCGAACCACAACGATCCATCGGCGCGGCGCACGAACCAGAGCCTTGGGTTTTCAACTTCCATTTCCGCCGGCGCAAGCCTGCCGCGCAAAAGAGCCAGCGCGCTCAGTTTAAGCCTGAAGCGCGGCAACCTGGCCACCACCGCTCCCTTGCGATCACGCAGCACCGCCTCCTCGCCCTGTATAGCGAGCGAGAAGTCTGTATTGTCCCATATTATCAGGGTATGACTGATTTTCGCCGTAGTGTTGGGCAGAATTTTTCCGATAGCCATTTCGACGTAAGGCGTCAGCGTTTCGGACCGCATAGGCTGCGACGACACGCGCCATGCCAGAAGCAGGGCGGCGGCGAGAATCACTCCGGCAAAGACCGCGGTGAATTCAAGGATAAACCTGATTTTGCGTTTCATGGCCGGAAAGAATAGAGCCGCCGGAACGTCATGTCATGCCAAAACGCCTTTCGCCTTAATCTTTGGCTTTTCTTGTGCCGTGGTTTGCGCTATCTTTCTTAATCATGGATATGTTTTTCAATGGAGGCCGATGATGTGCTGTTGCGTTTGCAAACCGGGGAAAAACACTTGCACAACACCGGCGAAAAAGAAAACCGCGGTCAAAAAGAAGGCCGCCCCGAAGAAGGCGAAAAAGAAATAATTACGGAAAAAATTCCAAAAGAACGTCTCGCCGCCCCGACGTCTGAAAACATTAGGCTAGCGGCCGGTTTGCTGCGCGAAGGCAAGCTCGTAGCTTTTCCCACAGAAACGGTTTACGGTCTCGGAGGCGATGCCGCCAGCGACAAGGCCGTGGCCGCTATATTCGCCGCAAAGGGCAGGCCCGAGTTCAATCCGCTTATAGTGCATGTAGGCGGACCGGCCGATGCCGCTGGGCTTGTCGAATGGAACGAAACCGCGCAAACGCTCAGCGAAACGTTCTGGCCGGGGCCGCTTACCTTCGTCCTGCCGCGCAAGAAAGATTGCCCTGTCTCGCTCCTAGCCAGCGCTGGCCTTGACACTCTGGCGGTGCGCATGCCCGCGCATCCGGTGGCGCAGGAGCTTATACGCGTATCCGGCCTATCCATAGCTGCGCCAAGCGCGAACGCTTTCGGAAAATTAAGTCCTACAACTCCCCGCCATGTGGAGGAATCGCTCGGCGGCAAGGTCGACCTTATTCTCGATTGCGGCCCCACGAGCATAGGCGTCGAATCGACCGTCATAGATCTGACCGGGGCTCAGGTCGTTATTCTCAGGCCGGGAGGCGTTACCCGCGAACAACTGGAAAGTGTTTTGGGAGCGGAGGTAGAAACAGCGTGCGCCGGAGAGACCCTGAAAAGTCCGGGCATGATGAAAAGCCATTATGCTCCAAATCTGCCACTGCGCCTGAACGCCACGGAAGCCGCGGCGGACGAGGCGTTGCTTGCGTTCGGTCCCGACACGCAGGTTAAGGGAGGGAAAATCAGGCTGAATTTGAGCCCCTCCGGCGATCTCGGCGAAGCCGCGGCCAATCTGTTCGCCATGTTGAGAAAGCTGGATCAGCCGCACCTGAGCGGCATAGCGGTTATGCCCATTCCTGATTCCGGCATCGGCGCAGCCATTAACGACAGGCTGCGACGCGCCGCTTTCAGATGAGAGTAAGCTGGAAAAGCAAAGCCTGTCAGCGCCCTGAATTCGGCCCGGCCAGAATGTCATACCTTGAATCGCTTTAGATCATTCAGACTGCAATTGGACTTTTATATAGCAGCTTATTTTTGTCCTGTCTTTGGCTACCAGAGATGATAGCGCTTCTTAAGCAGCCGGTTAAAAAGGTTGACCCATCGCCGCGGTATGTCTCAAGATATATTCCAAGATATATTTCCTGAATTTACGGTTGAACTCTTAAATGCTGATCCTTCACATAATGGTTGGTCGCGGTATGGGCGGCGCCGAAACCTATTCCGCGGACATTATGTTGAGCCTGCATGAGCGGGGAGTGGATCAGCGGGTGGTTATGTTCAGGGAAGCGCCCCGTTACGGGGAAATAACAAGGGCGGGGATCAAGGTTTTTCCGGAAGTTTTGGACAAACCGTTCCGCTTTTTGCAACGCCGCTCCCTGCGCCGCGTGCTGGAGCGCGAAAAGCCGGACATAGTCCACTGCTGGATGCGCCGCGCCGCATCAATTATGCCGCGGGGCTATGAGGAAAAAACCATCGGCTGGTTCGGCGGCTATTATGACCCGCGTCATTTCAGGTCTTGCCGCCATTTCATCGGCGTAACGCCGGATATCGTGAACCACATGACAAAAAACGGCGTACCGCGAGACATCGCGCATTACGTGCCGACTTTTCCCGAAGTCAAAGAAGAACCGCCGGTTGAACGCTCCTCCCTCAATACACCGGAAGGTGCGTTCGTGGCGCTTGCCCTTTCCCGTCTGCATCCAAAAAAAGGTCTCGATATTCTTTTGCGGGCGGCGCATAAACTGCCTGGGGTTTATGTCTGGCTGGCGGGCGAAGGCCCGTTACGCCGTGAGCTTGAAGCTCTGACGCGAAAGCTTGGCATGAGTGACCGCGTGCGCTTTCTCGGCTGGCGCACCGACCGGGGAGCGCTTTTGCGCGCGGCGGATGTTTGTGTTTTGCCGTCACGCTACGAACCTTTCGGAACGGTGATTCTGGAGGCCTGGGCGGCAGGGACTCCGTTTGTGGCCTGCAAAAGCGCCGGTCCCGCCGCGACAGTTACGCACGAAAAGAACGGTCTTTTGGTGGAGATAGACAACGCCGAAGATCTCGCTGCGGCGATCATGCGTGTACGCGGCGACGGAGAATTGCGAAAGCGCCTGATCGCCGAAGGCCGCAAAGCCTATATTTCCGGCTATACTAGGGAATCCGTAACGGAAAAGATGGTGGATGTTTACAAGAGGATTTTGCAGGGCGAATAAACGGGAACGATTTTAATGGGATTTTTTCAAATACAGGCAAACATCACAACGTACCCTTGGGCGTTAACCATAAAAAAACACCCAGTTTTTTTGTTGTTAAAATGCGCTTTATTTGCTATATAGAGCACCAAGAAAACTTTTGCTTTTTTTTTCAAAAAAAAATTTCTGAAATAAATTTTGGATTCTGTAATGTTTAGGGACATTTGTGATCTATTCAAAAAAGCGGCAAATATAACTAAAAGAAAGATATTTCCTTCTGCCAATCAATTTCGCCGAAGAATAGTTTGTAATTTTGTTTGTGCCGGTATTCTTACCTGCACGTTATTCGGTTGCGGCGGGTTCGCGCAACTGAAGTCGGCCGACATGTCGCAGGTGGCACAAGAAATAAAAACAGCCAAGAGACATGAAAACGTTGTCGTTGTGGAAGAGCAGAAAGTGGATATAAAGATACCTGAACCAGAAGATATTTTAAAGAAAAGTTTTTCCGAATTTATCACAAAAACCAAAAAAACCCCGTATAAATGGGGGGGCAGATCGTTGAAAGGATTTGATTGTTCTGGTTTTACTGGGTTGAGCACGCTTTATGCAGTAGAATGTCTTAAGGAACATGGCTCGATTAACGTTCCTAAAAACCTAAAAAAGATAATGACAAACAGCTCAAGCTTCCAGATCGAAGAGATAAGCAGAAGAGCTTATGGAGCTTTTGTGGATGAAAAATTTATTGATTCCGGCTCTCTTGCGGTCGGAACTTTAATAGGAATAAGGAAAAAAGGCTCGAAAACAATAACACATATAGCAGTTGTTATTGGCGACAATCTTGTTGCAGAAATGGTGGGAAAAGGAACAGTCGGACCGAAGGTGAGTAATCTTAAGGAATGGGTAAAGAGAAGAAAAAAAGCCGGACAGAAACTTTATGCGGTTTGCCCTTACGCCAGTGTAATTATTTTCACTCCTAGACCGAATCCAATTCCTACTGTTGTTGTTTTTGCCCAAGGCCAGAGAAAGGGAACGGTACCTAGTATTTACGACATGATGACTCGAAAGCATCCGTATTTTCCGCTATCAGCAAAATGCGGTTTTGATAGCGGGGGGAAAGGGAGCCCAGGCAAAGAAAATAAAAGCATGAACTTTTACGCAAAAAATGTTCCTCCCTATGTGAGAAGGAGGTTGGCTTTAGGTTAGGAAAGGTATTTATGCATGGCCTACGTCGCCCGATAACATCGTTGGGGTTACTCCGATTTTAGCCAGCGCTCGTTCCCATTTGCGTTCGTGGTCTTGGCCGAAAATGATTTCCTCGTCCGCCGGAGCCACAAGCCATCCCGTGCTTTGCAGCTCAGCGTCCAGTTGCCCCGCTCCCCAGCCGGCATAGCCCAGCGCCAGTATGGCCTTTTCCGGCCCGCGCCCTTCCGAGAGGGCGTGAAGAACCTCGATGGTGGCGGTGAGAGAAACTGTGTCGCTTATTCGCAAGGTTCCATCGCGCAGATAGTCTGGCGAATGCAAAACAAAACCGCGGGCCGGATCGACCGGACCGCCGAAATGAATGGGCAGTTCTATGGTTGAAGGTGTAACCGGAATTTTAAGTTGGGTCAAAAGTCCGCGGTAATCAAGATCATCGTAAAGTTTGTTCACAACAAGCCCCATAGCGCCCTCCAGCCCATGTTGGCAAAGATAGATGACCGAACGCACAAAGCGCGGATCCATCATGGAAGGCATGGCAACAAGCATCTGCCCGGTCAGCCAGCCGGATTTCCTGAAAACTTCCCTTTTTTCATTTTCGTCGCGATTCATGTTGTCCTTGCCCGTGTCAGGTTAGCACAGTCGCGGCAACGTTAACTACACTACAATAAATCGGCGGCTTAAAACAGATGATTCAAAAACTTAGCCACGGCCAAGGTAATGACGGGAATTGACAACGGCCGGGAATGTTCATGTTATAGTATGTCATGGGCCGATGGTGAATCATGTCCGGAAATGCCGTATGTCGAGGCTTCTTTTCTTTTTTTCGCTGTTCGTTTGTTTCCTGCCGCCGCTGCCGTCTTTCGCCTTGTCCGGAGAATGGCAACGTAAGGCCGAGGTTTCCGTGCGTCTGGTCTCTGGTGTCGAAGGGACCGGAAACGCGGTGGAAATACCCCTCGGCCTCGATATAGACCTTGAGCCGGGCTGGCACACTTATTGGCGCTCGCCGGGCGAGACCGGGTTGCCCCCCCAATTTGACTGGAGCGCCAGCCTGAACGAGACCGGCAATCTGGAAAGCGTGCAAATACTGTATCCCACTCCCAAACGCATTCAGGAGCAAAGTCTGGAAACAGCCGGATATGACGCAGATTTGTTGTTGCCTATCATCGCCCAAGTGCGCGAACCGGGCAGGCCGCTGAAAATTTCCGCGTCTCTTGATATTCTGGTTTGCAACAAAATTTGTGTTCCAAGACGTTTTGACCTTAGGCTGGACATTCCCTCCGGCGAAGCGGCGACATCCCCTGAGTATGCATACATCGAAAAATGGCGCGCCCTGATTCCCACCGGGCCCGGTGTTTCCCGCATAGCGATAACGAACGTTCAGCGTAATCCAACGGATATATTCATAACCTTCACACGCGCTCGAGACGGTGCTGATCCGGAAATTTTTGTCGAAAGCGAGGCCGGCGTAATTTTCGCGAAACCGGAACCGCAAGAAATAGGGGCCGACACGGCGTCGTTCGTTCTGAAACCCGCCGCCGCTTTGCCGGAAGGAGTTTCGTTGAGAGACACTCCGGTGACCGTAACCATAGTCGACGGCGCAGAATCTCTGGAACAGAAACTGGACGCGTCTTCGCCTCCCGCTACTCTTAATGCGGCGGAGAACGAACCGCTTTCCGCTCCGCCGGGCGCTCCTTTGTGGATGTTCGTAATAATGGCGGTCATAGGCGGGTTCATACTGAATCTCACGCCGTGCGTGCTGCCCGTGCTGTCGCTGAAAATAGTCGGAGTAGTAGCCCACGGGGGCGGAGAGAAAAGAGCTATAAGGCGTTCTTTTCTGACCACGGCAGCGGGAATCATGTTTTCGTTTTTGGTCCTCGCTGCGGCTACCTTGGCACTCAAAGAAACCGGGCGGGCGGTTGGGTGGGGAGTTCAGTTCCAGCAGCCGGGGTTTCTGGGTTTCCTGCTTTTGCTGTTGAGTCTTTTCGCCGCGAATCTGCTGGGCCTGTTCGAGATAGCTTTGCCCCGCTTCCTCGCCGACCGGCTCGATCCGCTTTATCATCCCAAAATGGCGGGCGATTTCGTGACCGGAGCGTTCGCGACTCTTTTGTCCACTCCCTGCAGTGTGCCGTTTCTCGGCACTGCCGTAGGATTCGCGCTCGCGGCCGGAGCGAAAGAAATATTAGCGGTTTTCACCGCGCTCGGTTTCGGGATGGCGATTCCATATCTCGCCGTTGCGTTGCGACCCGGGCTGGCTTCTCTTTTGCCGAAGCCGGGAAGGTGGATGATAATCCTGCGCCGCGTTTTGGGCGCCGCTCTGGCTCTCACGGCTGTGTGGCTGTTGTATGTGCTGAAGGCGGAAATGCCGCTTTGGGGTGTGGCGGCGGTCGCCGCCTGTGTGCTGACCGTGGTTCTGGTTATGCATATGCAGGCGGAAAAGCCTTGGAGCAACACAAGCCGCGCCGTTGTGGTTTTCGCTCTATTCGCCGCATTCGGCGTTGCGCTCGCGTCCGGCCCTCCTGAAGATTTACTGCGGCGAGAAGACGATCTTTCATGGCGGCCGTTCGACGAAAAGGCAATATCCCGCTATGTGAAACAGGGAAAAACAGTTTTCGTTGATGTCACCGCAGATTGGTGCGTGAACTGCAAGGCGAACAAGAAATTCGTGCTTGAACGCGAGGAAGTTCAAAGCTGCCTGTTTTCCAGTCCCGACATAGTGGCCATGCGCGCGGACTGGACCAACCCGAATCCATCCATTGGTGCGTTTCTCAGGCGACATCGCCGGTCCGGCATCCCGTTCAATGTGGTGTTCGGGCCTGAAGCGCCGCAAGGGGTTGTGCTGCCGGAGCTTCTCACTCCATCTATAGTGCGCGAAGGACTGGAAAAGGCACATAAAAAGCCTTTTTCCTGCTGACGGACTTCGGGATATTCCTGCGGGGTTCAATTGAACAAGAAAGGCATTCTTCCAAAAAGAGAAAAGAATCGACGCTTGTCTCGATTGCGCCATTATGACCATGCAAAGAGACGGGCCTTGTGCTCCATCGCTGCCAGGCCGCTGACGGCTTTGTCATCGGTCCATGGGGAAAAGCTGTTCCTTGTCATCCTGTGCATTGGAAAAAGTTCCGGCCGTTTTATTAAAGAGCATCTATTTTGCTTCCGGAGGAGTAGCCTGGCTTGACGGAGGATAAAACATTTCCGCCATCACCTCATTGGCCGTGAGCGCCGCAAGCGGTTTGCCCTGGAGCCATTTGGCGCGTTCACCTTTGGGAGCCGACCAAAGAGGATCCACTTTATCGGACATCAACGCCAACACGCGCGCACCCGCAGCCGCGGCTATATGAACCGGGCCGGTGTCGTTGCCGACGACGATCTCGGCCCGGCGCGCCAAGGCCGCCAAGTGGAAAAGGGAAGTACGGCCGCATAAGTCGATTACGGATTCCTCGCGTACGCAAAGCTCGCGTATCGGCCTTGCGTCTTCTCCGGCCCCTACCGCCACACTGGCGATGCCTTCGCGTTTAAGTCTCTCGGCCAGTTCGGCATAGCGCGAGGCTGGCCAGCGTTTGTATTCCCTTCCCGGAGCGCAGCCGGGGACAAGCAAAACGAATTTTTCCGGTAGAGAGAACCCGTCGAGTGGCGTGTCCAGCCAGCCGGTATCGATTTTCTCTGCTATAGCCACTCCCGCCCTTTCCAGTTGCGCGGCGATGAAGCTGGTAAAATGCATGCCGGGAACCGGCGGCCAGGGGCGGGGATGTGAACACAGCGGCGCGGCTCCGGACCACTCGGGGCCGAACGGCCCCTTCAGCAATCCGTATAATACTGTTTGACGGAATTTCCCCTGAAGATCGTAAACCCGCCAGGGTTTGAATTCCCTGATGCGGCGCACGAGGTCCAGCCATTCACCGATGCGTCGGCAAGGTGCGCGCGGATCCACCAGTATCTGGTCAAACCATGGCATTTTACGCGCAAATCCGGCGTAGTCCGGCATGGTAAGCAAGGCCGTTTCGGCTTCGGGGTGCGCCATCCGTATCGATTGAAACGCCTGAAAGCAAAGCGCGAGGTCGCCTAGAGCCCCAAGCCGTATCACGAGCACGCGTTTGGACATCTGGCTCTTTCCTCCAACACTTCGTCATAAACGGCCAGCGTTTCATCCACCATGCGGCGGCTGCCGAAATACGCACAGGCGCGCGCAATTGCGGCGCGCGCAATCGCCGAGCGTTCCGGCGGCGTGAGGGCCAGAGCGCGGGCGATCGCCTCGGCCCACGCGCGGGGATCGGAAGGGGACAGCAGCCAGCCGGTTTCCCCTTCTTGCACCGTGTCACGCATCGCGCCGAGATCACTCGCTATCACCGGAACGCCCATCGCCATCGCCTCGACGGCCACCCTGCCGAATCCCTCCGGCACAAGCGAGGGAACCGCCACCGCTTCGGCGATTGAATAGGCCGCGGGCATGTCGGAGCAATGGGAGAACAGCCCCATCTTGTCTCCAAGGCCACCGGCGAGGATAATTTTCTCGAGCTCCAAGCGATAGCTGTGCTTTCCCTGATCGTCCCCTGTGATTATGGCGTGGAATTCGCAACCGGTTTCTTGCAACAGCCCGAGCGCCTGGAGCAAAAGCTTATGCCCCTTTATGGGCGATAACCTTGCCGGCATAAACACTATTTTCCGTTTTTCCTCCACGTTCCATTGCTTGCGTAAAGCGGCGCGGCGTTCTTCGGTCACGTTTTCAGGAGAAAATTTTTCAAGGTCTATGCCGCGGTTGATAGTGCGGATTTTTCCGGTATCGATTCCATAATTTTCCGCTATGTGCCCGGCGATGAACCTGGATATGGCGATCACCCTGTCTCCGCGCACCATTACGCTGTTGTAAAGTTTCTTCGGCTTTCCGGAAAATTTATAGGCGGCATGGAAGGTGGTGACCAACGGTTTACGCGCCAGCCGGCATGCGAGCCATGCGCTCCATGCCGGAGCGCGGCTGCGCGCATGGATTATATCCACCTTTTTCTCGCGCGCGAAACGCGCCAACCGAAGGGCGTTTTTAACTATTCTCAGCGGGTTTTTGCTGTCAACCGGAAGCCGGTAATGACGGCCGCCCAGTTTTTCCACTTCGGCGGCATGCGGTCCGCCTGCGGATATCACCAGAGCGGTGTCGCCGCGCCCGGCCAGTCCGGCGGTTATGTCTATGCAGGCCTGTTCGGCGCCGCCGGCGCCAAGGTTGGGGATGATCTGCAGTACGGTTTTCTTCATGAATTTTTCTTTTCCGCCACTCTCAGCGCTGCTTCTAGCACTACCCTGGCCGCGCGTTCCGAAGGAACGAAACGTCCCTGTCCTAGCCATACCGCCACCGCGTCCAACTCGTGCTTTTGCCGGGCGCGCGCAGCGGAATCGTTCAGCAGCTCGTGGACCGCTGCGGCAAGATTTTCCGGAGTGCATTTTTCCTGGAGGTATTCCGGCATGACGGCTTTGCCCTGCATGATGTTTATAAGCGTCGCGTGTTCTGTTTTTACCAGCCGCCGCAACAAAACCGCCGTGAGAGGATTGACTTTGTAGGCTATCACCGAAGGCAATTTCGCCATGGCAAGCTCAACCGAAACAGTGCCTGAGCAGGCAAGGGCGGCCGTTGCCGCGGCGAAAGAATCGTATTTGTCCTGATCTTCAAGCGTAACAATCACTGACACCGGCCAGTCGCATGAATCTTTTTTTACTCTTTCCTCCACCGTTCGCACTGTCGGCATCACGACGTGAAGGCAGCAGTTTTTCATGGAAACAAGATCAACCGCTTTGCGAAACACAGGCAGCAACCTGTTGATTTCGCTGGCTCTACTTCCGGGCAGAACAACCAGAACAGGCGCATTTTCCGGCACGTTGTATTTGGCCCTGAAACGTTCCGCATCGCCTTTGTCTGCACCGCTTTCCACTATCGGGTGCCCGACGAATTCGCTCGGCAACCCTTCGCGCGTGAAATAGGGGGGCTCGAAAGGCAGAAGGGTCATGAGCTGATCAAAAATCCGTGCCGCCCTGCGCGCTCTTCCGGGCCTCCATGCCCATACGGACGGCGCGACGTAGTGAATTACCGGAATTTCCGGCTTTTCTTTTTTCAATCTTTCGGCGACGCGAAAATTGAAATCGGGGGAATCTATGGTGACTACGGCCACCGGCTGCAAGCGTTTTATCTCTTCCACCGTTTGCCTTATGCGGCGCAAAAGGCGCGGCAAGTGCAAAACCAGCTCGAAAACGCCCACATGGGCCAGTTCTTCATAGGGGAATATAGCCTCAAGCCCTTCGGCTGACATGCGCTCACCGCCCACACCAGCGAATCCAGCTTTTCCCCCTGTCAATTTTTTCAGCCCGCGCATCAGGCCGGCGCCGAGCAGATCTCCCGAAGATTCTCCGGCGACGAGAAAGAATTTGGGGGATTCAGGCATCTGCTTTTTCTTCCAGCTTCAGACCGGCGACAAACAATCCTGCGTTGTCCGCGGCCGCTATCGTCTTTTCGCGTTCCATTATCAGGCTACGGCCGGATTGAACCGCGATGCCGGAAAGACCGGCGCTGGCCGCCGCACTTATCGTGCCGGGGCCGATGGAAGGCAAATCGAAACGGTCGTCCTGCTGCGGTTTGGCCAGCTTGACAAGCACTCCGCCGTGTCCTTCCCGGCGCAACCCGGCGCACCGCGCGATCAGGGCGTCGGTGCCCTCTATGGCCTCTACGCCGAGAACGATCCCCTGCTGCACGATCACCGCCTGGCCGACGTCGGCGCGTCCCAATGCCGCCGCCACTTCGATCCCGCGGTTGATGTCTTTCCAGGCTTCCGCATCCGGCTTCGTTTTGGTCAAAATTCCCTCCGGCGCAAGCAAGCCGGAAAGAATTTCATGGATTCCCACGACACGCAATCCTTCGTCCTCAAAAACCTTTCCTATGGCGCGCAGCAATCCGTCGTCGCCGAGACTGTTCATGCCGATTTTGGCCAGAATTTTCAGGGTGAACCAGTCGGGCTTTATCTCAAGCACTGAGGGCCGCCTCACCCTGCCGGCCATCACCACTTCTTCTATCTGTTCGGACCGGAAAATTTCCTTCAACCGCGCGCCGGCACCGAGAGGCAGCCATACGTGCGGCAGACCTTCGGCGAGTCCTGGATCGGCGTGCCCCTTAAGGCATACCACGAAAAATCGCCTGCCCGCTCCCCGGCAGGCGTCTATCAAACAGCGCGGAGCGCCTCCTCCTCCGGCTATGATCGCTAGTTTTGGATTTGCGTTCATAATAGCGTTCTATGCACCGTCCCTGGGCTGGCACAACGGACGGCCGGAACGGTTGCGCATGAATTCCAATATTGAATTGACGAGTGGATGGCCGGCGTAAATTTCGCTTACGTCTTCCAGGCGTTCGGCCATCGTACCTTCCGAAGCGAACAGCATTCGATATGCGCTACGCAGCGACTGGATGTCATCCCGGCTGAAACCGCGCCGTTCCAGCCCTATGATGTTCAGCCCGGCGAGATGCGCGCGTTCGCCCTTGACCATGCCGTAGGGAATAACGTCGTTCTCCACGCCAGACATGCCGCCTATCATCGCGTGCGCTCCTATACGCACGAACTGTTGAACGGCGGACAAGCCGCCGATAATGGCGAAATCCCCTACTGTCACATGGCCGGCCAGCGTCGCGTTGTTGGCCATGATGACGTTATTGCCGACCATGCAATCGTGCGCGACATGCGACCCCACCATGAACAGGCAGTTATCACCAACGCGGGTGACCATGCCGCCGCCCTCGGTTCCGGGGTTCATGGTAACGTGTTCGCGTATCTGGTTGTTAGCGCCGATTTCAAGCGTTGACGGCTCGCCGCGGTATTTGAGGTCTTGCGGCCGGTGGCCGATGGAGGCGAAAGGGTATATCACGGTTTTCGGGCCTATGCTGGTCAGGCCATCGACCACCACGTGCGACAAAAGCCGCACGCCGTCGCCAAGCTTTACGCCGCCTCCCACCACGCAATAGGGGCCGATATAGACACCTGAGCCCAAGGCCGCCTTCGGATCGACAACGGCGGTCGGATGAATTTCCGTCATTGTATTTTCACGCGCATGGCCTCAGGCCCTCGCCTGACGCTCGTTGTCCGGCACCAACATGGCGGTATATACTGCCTCGGCACACAAGGCTTCGCCGACGAACGCTTCGCCGCGGAATTTCCACACCTGGCCGCGCTGCCTTTCCTTTTTCACTTTGATATGCAGTTGATCGCCTGGCGAAACTGGCTTACGGAAACGCGCGCTTTCGATGGTCATGAAATACACGATATGCGAATCGGCTCCGACGCCTTCAAGCGAGTCCACCACCAAAGTGGCCGCTGTCTGCGCCATCGCCTCTATGATAAGAACGCCGGGCATGATTGGCCTGCCGGGGAAATGTCCCTGAAAAAACGGCTCGTTGGCTGTGACGTTCTTTATGCCGGTGCAACTTTCCCCGCTAACTATGTCAACGACGCGGTCTATCAGAAGCATGGGATAACGATGCGGTATCCGCTTCATGATGCCGATAATGTCTATTTCGTGCTTTTCCGGATGTTCTGTTTTTTTCACGCCCATATCCCTGGTTTCCCGAAACGCGAAGGAAAGACAGGACGGCCCGAATGACCGAGCCGCCTGCGGCAAGTCCTTTTTTGCACTATCGCGCCTGTTTTTTCAATAGGGAGGGAACCTGACCTGGGTTTTTCGCCTTGCTCTTTTCTTCCTGGGCTATTTTCACCTGAATCTGCGGTAGAATTTTATTGAGTTGCGCCAGCACTTCCTCCGTTATTTCCATTTTCTTGTCGCTCCAAAGCGCCTGCTGTTTGACTATCACCACGTTGGCTCCCCGCTCCCTTGCCATCACTTCCACTATGTCGAGCATGGTTTTCTTCACCTCGTTCATGGAATCGGTGAAGGCCTGATCCAGGGCTTTACGCCGGTTTTGCACTCTTCGCTCAACCACGAGGAAGCGCTGGCGCAACTGTTGTTCCTTCTCGGCATATATATCGGGAGCGACCGTATTACGCAGCCTGGCAAGATCCTGCTCCGCCTCTCTCAACCCGGCTTCCTCGCCGGATATTTCCGCCTGGAATTTGGAGCGCTGCGCTTCCAGTTGCTGTTGAACGTTTTTAGCGGCAAGAGATTCCTCAAGTATCTTTTGCACGTCCACTATGGCTATTACCGGGGTTGGAAACGAAGACGGCAGACCGGCTTTGTCTGCGGCGTCCGCTCCAGCGGCGGAAAGCGAAGCCGGGAAAAAAAGCAGAAAAAGCGCGGTGAAAGCAAAAAACCGTTTCATTTTCCAAAATCTCCGGCGGCGGATTGTTTCTTCAGCCTAGAATCTGGTGCCGAAGCTGAAGTGGACGATTTCCGTTTTGTCATAGTTCTTCTTCAGCACAGCTTTGGCCAGATCGAGACGCACCGGCCCGAACGGCGATTGCCACGATATGCCTACGCCGACGCTGGCGCGCAGGTTTTCCTCGTTCTTGAAATCATCGCCCGCCAGGGATTTCACGTCGTTTTTGCCCAGCGTCCCGGCGTCGGCGAACACATGGGCCTTGAATCCCAAATCGTCCGGCAGCGGCGTCGGTGTGGTTAGCTCTATCGTGCCGCGCGAGAACCTGTTGCCTCCTAGAGCGTCGTTGACGCCGTTGGTCATGTCGCGCGGGCCCATGCCGCCGAACTGGAAGCCGCGCAGAGTGTCTCCGCCGAGGAAGAAGCGGTCGGTTATTTTCACATCCTGCCCGAGGCCCCATATATAGCCGCCTTCGGCGCTCAGGCCGAGAACGTAATGTTCGACTATGGAGTAGTATTGAGCGCCGCTCAGACGCAGGCGGACGAATTTATGGTTGCCGCCGAGACCGGCGAAATCCGTGCTGAGACGGGTGACAAACCCCTTGGTCGGCTCCAGTTTGCTGTCGCGCACATCATAGGTCAACTCGTGCCCTACCATTGACATTAAGCTCGATCCTTCCTGTTCGCGGACGAAGCGCGAAGCAGTGGAAGGAACGTCGCTTATGTCGTCCTTGCGTAAGGTGTAGCTTACCAGCTGGCGCAATTCTTCCGACAAAGGATAGCCCAAACGCACCGCGAAGCCGGTGTTGGTGACGCTGTAAGAGCTTTGGCTCTGGTTGTCGCGCATGGTGTGGAAGATATCAGCCCCCGCGCTCAGGTTGCGATCTAGGAAATACGGCTCGGTGAAGCTGAGATCGAATTGCCGGCTGACTCCCGACACCGTAGCGCCGAGGCGCAAATCCTGACCGCGGCCGAGGAAGTTACGCTCGCGTATGCTGAAGTCGCCCAAGGGGCCGTCCGTAGTCGAAAATCCGGCGCCGAGGGCGATTTCCCCGGTGGATTTTTCCTTGACCTCGACCGAAAGGTCGGAACGATCTGGCTGAGCTCCTTCCGCCGGAGTTATCTTGACGCTTTCAAAATAGCCGAGGTCCTTGATCCTCTGTTCGGAGCGGTTGATCTTGCTGATGCTGAACGGATCGCCTTCGGCTATCTGCATTTCGCGGCGAATGACCTTGTCGAGCGTGCGCGTGTTGCCGCTTATGTCGATCCGGCCGATGTGAACGCGTTTGCCCTCTTTTATGTGATAGACGAGATCGACGGTGAGCGTTTCCTTATGCCTCTCTATTTCAGGCGTTATGTCAACGAACGCGTACTGCATGTCGCCGAGGGTTTCCGTAAGTAGAGCTATGCTTTTCTCGGCCGCTTCGGCGCTGTACCAGTTGCCTTCCTTCGTCACCAGGTTGTCCCGCAGCCTTTCTCCCTCCAGGCCTTTTATGTCGCTGACGATGGATATCTTGCCGAATTTGTAACGCGGCCCTTCCTCGAGCGTGAAAGTTAGGAAAAATGCGTCGCGGTCCGGCGTCAATTCGGCCACCGCGGACACCACGCGGAAGTCAAGGTATCCTTCATTCAGATAAAAGCGCCGCAACAATTCGCGATCATAATTGGTGCGGTCCGGATCGTAAAAATCCGAGGTCGAAAAAATCCGCCACCACGCGCTTTCACGAGTGTTTATGACGCTACGCAGCTCCGATTCGCTGTAGTTCTCGTTGCCTATGAATTTTATGCGGCGCACGCCGGTGTGTTTTCCCTCGGTTATCTCGAAAACGACATCGACGCGGTTTTGTTCTAGCTGAACCACCTTTGGCTCCACAATCGCGCCGAAACGTCCCTTGCGCCTGTAAAGATCGAGAATCCGCTGAACGTCCTTTTGCACGCGCGGCAGTGTGTAAACCAGGCGCGGCTTGAGCTGCACTTCCTTTTCCAGATCCTCCTTGTCGATAGCGCTGTTGCCCTCGAAGGTGACGCGGTTGACTATTGGATTCTCGGTAATTTTGACCGTAAGCGTGGAATCTTCCATAACCAGTGAAACGTCGGCGAACAATCCGGTGGCGTAGAGCGCCTTGAGCGACTCGTCTATCTTGTCCGGCGAAGCGCGATCGCCTTTGCCCATATGCAGATACGAGACCACTGTTTCCGGCTCAAGCCTTTGCGTGCCTTCGACGCGGATTTCCTGTATAACCGGGCCGTCCTGTACTTGTTCTTCGGCCACCGGAATCACCGGAGAGGCGTTCACCGATAGTCCGGATTCCGCCAGCGAAGGGAAAAACGCGGAGAAAACGAGAAAAACGGCGCCGGCGGCGCCTATGGCGATTTGCGCATTGCCACAATGCCCGCCGCGGCGGTTGCGGGCCATGGTGGCCGGACCCGGGGGAGCGATAATGTGATAATCTCTTTTTGCCATCTAGGAAAACAGGCTACGCAGGTAAGAGACGACTCGCAAGTGCACCAGATCGTTCCAGGTCGCGAACAGCATGAGTGAAACCAGCAACAATAATCCTATTCTGGCTCCAGCCTCCTGCGCTTGTTCGCTCAGCGGACGGCCGCGCACCCCTTCTATCAGGTAAAATACCAGATGTCCGCCATCAAGCAAGGGAATGGGAAATAGGTTAATAAGTCCTAAATTCACCGAAATAACCGCCAAAAACCATACAAAAGCGGCCAGGCCGTCTTTTGCGACCTGGCCGGACATTTCGGCGATTCGCAGCGGGCCGCCCAATTCATCCGCGCCACGGACGCCTATGATCATCTGCCCCACGCCCTTGAGTGTGCTTACGCTGAGAGACCAGGTTTCGCCCACGGCGGCCTGCAAAGCTTCGCCTATGGGCAGCTTCAGGTATTCCTGTCTGGTCGAGACGATGCCTACACGGCCGGTTTTGTGCTTGCCGCCGAATCTGTCCGTTGTGATCACAACTTCGGGAGTCAGCGTAACCGTCCGTTTTGCGCCGTCGCGGTCGAATGAAATTTCCACTTCCGTGCCCATATTGAGGGAAATGGCGCGTTTGATGTCCTCGAAACTGCCTATTTTGCTTCCGCCTATCGTCAATATTACATCGCCCGCTTTAAGGCCGGCTTGCGCGGCCACGCTGTTCTCAATGACTTTGTCCACGACCGGAGGCGTATAGGGCCGACCGGCGGCCGTGAAAAGAGCGGCCATTACGAGAACGGCAAAAAGATAGTTTCCCAAGGGACCGGCAAAGACTATCGCAAAGCGCTTGCCGACTTTTTGAGTGTAAAATGCCTGCTTTTTTTCTTCTTCCGTAAAGTCCGCCACCTTTTCGTCTGCGCCGGAGCTTGCGGGATCGCTATCGCCGAACATTTTCACATATCCCCCAAGGGGCAGCCACGCGATTTTCCATCGCGTGCCGCGCCGGTCGTTCCAGCCGAAAAGCTCGCGGCCGAAACCGATGGAAAACGTTTCTACCCGCACGCCGAAAAGCCGGGCGGCGAGAAAATGTCCCGCTTCGTGCACAAAGACCACCAGGCCGAGAACTATCAGAAACGGCACTACATAGTTCATCGTTTCTTGAATGGAGGAAAAAAACTGATGCATTCCTTTTTTCCTTGCTAGGCCGATAGTTTGCCGATCAAGCTTTCGGCGTGGCGGCGTGCGGCGATGTCAGCTTCGCGTAAAACATCAAGATCGGTGAGCGGCGCCACCGGGCCGTGGTTGAGCGCGCTTTCGTTGATGCGCTCGATGTCGAGAAAGCCTATGCGCTTGTCCAGAAACGCCTGGACCGCCACTTCGTTGGCGGCATTGAGAAGCGCCGGTGCCGTGCCTCCCAGCTTCATGGCCTCGCGGCCGAGCCGCAGCGCCGGAAATTTCACCGGATCGGGCTGTTCGAAAGTCAGCTTGCCTATGGCGGCAAGGTCAAGTCTCGCGGCCGGAGTGGCCATGCGCTCCGGCCACGCCAGCGTATAGCCTATGGGGGTGCGCATGTCAGGCGTGCCGAGCTGCGCCAGCACCGAGCCGTCGGCGTATTCAACCATGCTGTGAATCACCGATTGCGGATGTACTACCACGTCTATTTTTTCTTCCGGCATACGGAAAAGGAACGCAGCCTCTATGACCTCAAGCGCTTTGTTCATAAGCGTAGCGCTGTCGATGGATATTTTTGCCCCCATGCTCCATACGGGATGCTTGATGGCCTGTCCTGCTGTCATTCCGGCCATTTCCTCGCGGCTGAGCGTGCGGAACGGACCTCCGGAAGCGGTTAGTATCAACCGCGTCACAGCATCGCGCCGGTCGAAATCGAAAACTTGCCAGATGGCGTTGTGTTCGCTATCCACCGGCAGAAGCGTCGCGCCGGATTCTTCCACCAGTTTCATCATCAGTGGTCCGGCGCACACCAGGGTTTCCTTGTTGGCGAAGGCTACTATGGCGCCGCGCCGCGCCGCGGCCAGGGTGCCGGGCAGACCGGCGGCGCCTACTATGGCGGCCATCACCCAATCGCTGTCTGCTTCCGCCGCTTCAACGATGGCTTGAGATCCAGCCATCACTTGAACGGACGTTCCGGCAAGAGCGTTTTTCAGTTCCTCGTATTTGCTTTCGTCCGCTATTACCGCCATTTCCGCATTGAGTTCGCGCGCTTGCTTGGCCAAAAGCCCGGTGTTGCTACGCGCCGTCAAGGCCACCACCTGGTATTTTCCCGGCTGGCGCTCGATGAGGTCTATTGTCTGACGGCCCACCGATCCGGTAGATCCCAAAATAGAAATGCGCCGCCTGTCCGGTTGCAGCCGGTGGAGTTTTTTCGCTTGCGTTGAAGCCATGCCCATTATTCACCGTCTCTTTTAGTTACCACCAATTTAAAGACCAGCCTGCCGCCCTTTGAAACAAAGCGAAAAACACCGAAGCGAATATAAGGCCGTCTATGCGATCCAGTATTCCGCCATGACCTGGAATCAAAGCCCCGCTGTCTTTTACTCCATGAAGGCGCTTGACGAAAGATTCGAACATATCTCCTGTTTGGGCTGCCGCCGCCAGAGCGATGGAAAAAACTCCGGCCGTGAATGGCTTGGCCGCGCCGAAAACAAGGGCCGCGCAATAACCGGCCAAAGCGGCGAAAACCAAGCCGCCCAAAAGCCCAGCCCAGGTTTTCTTGGGGCTGATTTCCGGCAGCAACTTCGGCCCTCCTATCAAACGCCCGGAAACAAAGGCCCCTATATCGGTGGCCCATACTATAGTCACGAGATAAACAACGAGGAACATGCCTTTTTCCGGATCTGCCCGCAAGTAAATCAGCGCGAGGCCGCTTGCCGCCAGATAGGGCACTCCAAGCGCTGTCCAGGCCGCCTTTCCCGCTCCTTCCTTCATGGCCAGCAAAAAGACAGTGGGGGTCAGGGCGATCACGACTGCTATTCCATAATCTACGAACTCCCAAAACCCGGCCGCCAGCGCAAGCAGCAGTGCAGCAAAAGCGGCTGATCGCACGGCGAAAGAAGCGGCAGGCGCAGTCATTTCAAGCCATTCCCGCATTCCCAGGGTTAGGCAGACGGCGACGAACGAGGCATAAATCCATCCGCCCGGGTAAATCGCGAGAATGACAAACGGGGCCAGAATCAACGACGAGACCGTCCGCCTGAACAGATCGGCATGATCCAATCTTGCGAGGAGGTCCGGCGGTTTTTTTTCAGGCACGGCTCACCGTGTCCCCGAAGCGCCGCTCGCGGCTCCGGAATTCCGATATGGCTTTCTCCAGATGTTCGCCGGAAAAGTCCGGCCAAAGAACGTCCATGAACACGAATTCGGCATAAGCGGATTGCCACAGAAGAAAATTGGATATCCTTTGTTCGCCGCTGGTGCGGATAATCAGATCGGGATCGGGCATTCCTCCTGTGAAAAGGAACGACTGGATAACATGCTCGTCTATCGCGTCCGCCCTCAGAGCGCCGCGTTCCACGGCCTTCGCCAGCTCGCGCGCCGCGGCGGTGATTTCCTGCCTCCCTCCGTAGCTGAGCGCCAGGGTAAGGGTTAGAATCTCGTTAGTTTGCGTCAACTCCTCGGCGTTGGTTATAAGCTCGACTACGTCAGGGGGAAGTTTTTTGCGCTCGCCTATAACCTTTATGCGCACGCCTTCCTTGTGCAGAGAGGCCAGCTCGCTGCGTAGGTAATAGCGCAGAAGTCCCATAAGCTCCTGTATTTCCGTGGCGGGACGGCGCCAGTTCTCGGAGGAAAAGCTGTATAGGGTGAGGTGGCTGACTGGAAGGCCGCGCACGGCCTTCAGGGTGCGTTGCACAGCTTCGATGCCGGCTCTATGGCCCATGGTGCGAGGCAAGCCGCGCGCGGCGGCCCATCGGCCGTTGCCATCCATGATAATGGCGACGTGCAGCTTGTGTGGCGATGGAGTTTGCAGTCTCACGGCAAAGAAGTTTTTCCTGGAATTTATTCACGGGCGTGCTTCCTGAAAGGAGCCGTCCTTGAGAAGCTGTAGCATGAAGGCGAGCCGGAGAAAATACCGGTCCTTTTTATTCGCTCGTCGCTTTCCTGACGCGGTTTTGATCGTCCACCAGCACGATTCTCGGCGGGGCAGTTTTTTCTCCCGGCTCCAACCAGCACCATGCGGCTATTATAAGGGTATCCCCGACCGCCGCGCCTCGAGCCGCCGCGCCGTTGAGGCCGATTTCCCCGGAACCGGCCGGCGCTTCTATGGCGTAGGTTTCAAGGCGTTTGCCGTTGTTCACGTTCCAGACATGAATTGCTTCGAAGGGCTCCAGTCCCGCGGCGTCGAGCAGATTCCTGTCGATCGACAAACTGCCCTCGTAATCCAGATCGACTTTGGTCAGTCTGGCACGGTGAATCTTGCATTTAAGGCGCTTCACGAACATCGGAAAGCTCCTGCGTTGTTTTGAAGAAAACAACACACCAGTTTTGTTCTTCTATTGCAAACGATATCTATAGCGATAAGACGGTCCTAGCAAAAACCGTCTTTGCCAAGGGATGCCCTATGCTGGGATGATTTTTTAAAACATTGCTGTATATTTTGTTAATATAAGAAGGCCTACTCGGGCGGATTATTTTTTCTCCAAAATATCTTACGGTAGCGAACGCTTGATCCAAAGCTACACAATCTTCCCTTTTCAAGACTCCTACATAATCAAAGGAAAGAGGATATTTTTCCTGCGGATTGCCGGTAATCCAGGCTGAAGCTAGTTTTTCGCTTCTTCTTATATCGCTATGAGTAAGCATGATACATCACCTGAAAGGACCTAGATAACAGAAGGCTAATTAAAAAACCATTAATTGCCTCGCTCCGAAACTATCGTGCGCGGGGAAGCTATTATGAGAATCATTGTTGTCAAACGGCTATATGTTTAAAATTTACACGGCACAAAAGAACGCCGTTAACTATGGCTTTTTTGCAACAAATTTTCGGAGGTGAGTTTCAATGCTTCGGCGTGCGAAAAAAGGCCAATCGTGACAGATGGGTTACTCGCTCTTTATAGCAATAGCAATCCGCGTGGTCTTCAGGACAGTCCTTCTATCAGTCCTTTTTCATTCACGCGTATGCGATGCGCCGAAGGATCCCGCGACAGGCCGGGCATGGTCATGACGTCTCCGCACAGAGCAACCACGAAACCCGCGCCCGCGGAAAGCCGCGCGTCGCGCACCGGCAGAACGTAGTTTTCGGGAGCGCCGCGCAAGGCGGGATCGGCGGAAAAGCTGTATTGGGTTTTGGCCATGCAAACCGGCAAATTGCCAAAACCGCCGCTTTCATACTGCTTCAGTTTTGTGATTGCCGCGGGAGAAAACTCCACGTCGCGCGCACGGTAAATTTCCCGCGCCACCGTGATGATTTTTTCGGTGAGCGGCATATCGCCGGGATAAAGATATCTGAAGCCGTTTTTTCCTTTTTCGCAAAGAGCCGCGACTTCTTCCGCCAGATCCGCCGCTCCTTTCCCGCCTTCCGCCCAATGGTTGCATACATGCACGTTGACGCCGGCTTCTCCGCAAGCCTCCTTTATTACAGAAAGTTCAGCGTGGGTGTCGCTGTCGAAACGGTTGATGGCCACAGTAACGGGAACACCGAATTTATGCACATTCTCGATATGCCGCAGCAAGTTGCCGAGACCGGCGGAAACGGCGGCCGCGTTTTCGGTTCCAAGCTGGTCGCGCGCTACGCCGCCGTGCATTTTCAGCGCCCGCACCGTTGCCACGATGACGGTTGCTGAAGGGCGCAAGCCGGCCTGGCGGCATTTTATGTCGAAAAACTTTTCGGCCCCCAGATCAGCTCCGAAGCCTGCCTCTGTGACTACGTAATCAGCCAGTTTCAGAGCGGCGCCGGTGGCGATCAGTGAGTTGCAGCCGTGGGCTATGTTGGCGAAAGGCCCGCCGTGCACGAATGCGGGGGAGCGTTCAAGGGTTTGCACCAGATTTGGCCGGAACGCGTCGCGCAACAAGGCTGTCATGGCGGGAGCGGCTAGCAGTTCTCCGGCCGTGGCCCATGTTTTGTCGAATTTACGCCCCACGATTATTTTGCCCAGCTTCTCTTCCAGTTCCTTCAACGTCCGCGACAAGCAGAAAATCGCCATGACTTCGGAAGCCACGGTGATGTCGAACCCGTCCTCGCGTATTTGCCCGTTATTGCCGAGCCCCACAACGATATGGCGCAGAGCGCGGTCGTTCATGTCCATCACGCGCCGCCATGTTACCTTCGACGGATCGATGCCAAGCCAGTTTCCCCAGTAGATGTGATTGTCCAGCATTGCGGCCAGCAGGTTGTTGGCGGTGGTCACCGCATGGAAATCGCCGGTGAAATGCAGGTTGATCTCCTCCGCCGGGGCTACTTGCGCGCGGCCGCCGCCGGTCGCGCCTCCCTTGACCCCGAAGCAGGGGCCGAGAGACGGTTCGCGCAGACACAATATAGTATTGTGCCCCGAAAGGTTTAACGCGTCGGCAAGGCCGATGCTGGTCGTGGTTTTGCCTTCGCCTGCCGGGGTGGGGGTTATTGCCGTGACGAGAATCAACCTGCCGTCCTCCGGCTTTTCCAGGCCGTTTATGAAGTCGAGATCGACTTTGGCCTTGTAAGGCCCGTAACGGTAAAGGGAAGAAGCGGGAATACCTGCTTTAGCTCCTATTTCCTCGATCGGCAAAAGACTGACGGAGCGGGCGATGGCGGCGTCTCCTGAAAATTCGCTCATAATATTTTCCGCACCTGAAGAAGGTTAGTCGGTTACCGGCAAAATTCTTTTCGTTAGGTTTCCCAATACCCCATGAAACCGGCTTTTGCAAAAGGTATCGCGGTGCTATTTACCATCCATAACATTACAGGAAAAAGCCATGCCTTCATCCGCGCTTATGCACCGGCTTGCCGGAATCTTCAGGCCGCCGTTCAGTGGACTCGGCGTTTTGATCTGGTTTTACTTCGTCTTGTGCTTTCTGGTCTATCCCGGCAGCCGCATTCTCGGCGGTGAATTCATAGACTCCGACGACTACATGATCCTGACCCACGTCATCGACTGGCTGAAAGGGCAAGGGTGGTTCGATACGATGCAATACCGCCTGAGTCCGCCCACGGGCGCGCCGATGCATTTTTCCCGCATCGCTGAGCTTCCATTGGCCGGCGCGATTCTTTTGTTACGCGCAATGGGGCTGGAATGGGTTATGGCCGCCACTGTGGCCGCCGCGGTGTTGCCACTGCTTTTTTTGGCGGGAATGCTGGCGGCCCTTAAGTGGACGGCGAAAAGTCTCATGCCGCGCGATTGGTCCGGAGCGACGGCGTTCGTAGCCCTTTTCTCCGGACTTATGTTGCTGCAATTTTCGCCGGGACGCGCCGATCATCATGGAATTGCATTGCTGATAACCACCATGGCATTCGGCTTTTCGGTGCGTATGCTGAAGGAACCCGAGAACCTGAAATGGAGCGCCGGTGCCGGATTTTCCTTGGCTCTGGGGCAAACGGTGTCCCTGGAGACGCTGGTTGTTCTGGTGGCGATATCGTCTTTCGTCTGTCTCTGGATTATGATGCGCGGCCGTCCTGCGGCGCGCGCGGGGATCGTTTTCGGCCTAACGCTTTATCTGGCCAGCATCTTTTTTCTCGTTGTTGTCAGGCCTCCCCATCTTTGGTTTGTTCCCGAACCCTTGGTTTTCTCGATAGTTTATATGCTTCTGGCTGGAAGCGTGGCCGTTTGCTGCGCCGGCATAGCCATGGTCTCGGCGGCCGGTGTCGCGCCTTTGCTGCGCTATCTGTCCGGTTTTGCCATAGGCCTTTTTTGCGCGGTCCTTTTCTTTTCCAGGTTCCCTGAGCTGCTCGAAGGGCCATATGGGGCTATAGACGTGAGAATAAAAGAGCAATGCCTTCATACTGTGGAATCAACCCCTTACATCAATAGTTTTGCTCCCTTGACAATATTTCTTTTTCCTTTCTTTGCCTTGCTGGCGGCGGTAGCTATTTTTCCTGAAAGGAAAAAGGAAACTCTGTTTTTTCCATGGCTTCTGTCCATCATTCTTTTATCACTGTTTCTTGCGCTGACGGTTTTCTATGCGAAACGTTCCGGTTTTTTCGCTGCGCTGTTCGGCATAATACCCCTGACCGAATTTCTGCGGCGTTCGCTTTCATGGTCAGCGGCGCGTTTGCGGGGACGAAGACTTTTCGCCATGGAGCTGTTCCTTCTTCTCCTTGTGGGGCCATTGCCTTCGGTTCTGTTGCCAGCCTTAATTGACGGACGCAGCTTCAACAAGGGGGTTTTGCTTTTTCCCGCAGTAGAATCGGGAAATTTTTCCGGCGACGCGGCAAAGCTGGCTCTTTTCCTCAACACTTTTTACGGCGATCGTTCCCTCATTATAATGAATTCTTTAAACGACGGAGCCGAGCTGTTGTTCCGCACCGGCCACAATTTCATAGCGGCGCCATATCACACTAACGTTTCCGGAATCGTCGATTCGACGCGTTTTTTCTCCACGACCGATCCGGAGGAGGCGAGGAAAACAGCGCAGGAAAGAAAAGCGGACCTTGTGGTTTTGAACAAGAATTTGCCGGCATCTTACCTTGGCAAGTCGAGAAAGACAGAAGTGCGGCAAGGAAGGGCGGCGGGGACGGTTTCGGAAAAGCCTTCTTTTGCCGAAATGCTGATCGAAGGAAAAGCGCCGGAATGGCTGAAGCCCTTGGATACGATTATTCCCATGAATTTTCTGGCGTTCGAGATTGTGCCGTAGTTTAACGTCACGATCTGTTTTTCCATAAATCCCTGAGGCGATACAGAATCTCCAGAGCCTCTTTGGGGGTCAGCGCGTCTGGATCTATGGAATCCAGAAGTTCTTTCATTTCGGCGCATAAGCCGCTGTTTTGCTCCACGGCGGCGGCACTGAACAGCGGCAGTGTGTCTAGTTCCCGGCCGCAGGCCGTTCTGTCCTTTCCGTTTTCCAGAAGTTTCAATACCTCGCTGGCGCGTTCGGTTACGGCTTTTGGCATTCCCGCCATCCGGGCGACATGTATGCCGTACGAGCGGTCGGCCACACCCGGCGTCACCTCATGCAGAAAAACTATTTCCTTTTTCCATTCCCTGATGCGCATGGTGACGCAATGCAGGGAGGGCAGCTTTTCCGCCAGGCGAGTAAGCTCATGGTAATGGGTAGCGAACAGGGTGCGGCAACGGTTGATCTCGTGCAGGTGCTCCAGCGCCGCCCAGGCGATCGACAAGCCGTCGTAAGTGGCCGTTCCGCGGCCTATCTCGTCGAGGATTACAAGCGACCGCTCCCCCGCCTGGTTCAATATCGCCGCCGTTTCCACCATTTCGACCATGAACGTCGAGCGTCCGCGCGCCAGATCGTCCGCCGCGCCGACACGACTGAAAAGTCGGTCCACCACGCCGATATGCGCGCTTGCGGCCGGAACGAAGCAACCGGCCTGGGCGAGAAGCGCTATAAGGGCGTTTTGGCGCAAAAAAGTGGATTTTCCCGCCATGTTCGGCCCGGTCACCAGCCACAGGCGATGTTCCGGCCCAAGATCGCAGTCGTTGGGCACGAAAGAAGCGCCCGCGTCTTGCCGCAAAGATTGTTCGACGACAGGATGGCGTCCGCCTTTTATATCGAACGCCGACGAACGGTCGATCTCCGGACGGCGGTAATCCTGTTCCCTCGCCAATTCGGCAAGGGTAGTCATAACATCCAGCTCGGCAAGCGCGTTCGCCATCCGCCTGAGTCCGGGCATAATTTGCATCGCTTCCTGAACGAATTCTTCGAACAGCCCCAGTTCCACCGCCAGGGCTTTGTCCGCCGCTTCGTTTATCCTGCGCTCAAGCTCGCTCAGTTCCGCCGTGGTGAAACGCACGGCTCCCGCCAGGGTTTGACGGTGTATGAACAGATCGTTCTTTGCCAAGAGCTTGCCGGCCTGCGTGGGCGTGGCCTCGATGTAGTAACCGATGACGTTGTTATGTCTTATCTTGAGCGACGCAGCGCCGCTGGCTTCTTCGTATTTTCTCTGCAGGCCGGCTATCGTGCGGCGGCTGTTGTCGCGCAGCTCCACCAGCTCGTCCAACCTGGATGAAAATCCTCTGGCTATGAAACCTCCATCGCGCGCCAGCACAGGCAGTGAATCGGCCAAAGCGCGGTCCAGCTTTTCAGCAAAAGACGCATGTTCTCCAATATGTTGTATGGCTAAGCTGACGTTGATTGGCATAGCTTGGAGGCCATCCGGCTTTTCTTCATCGTCGGTTTTGCGGCTGGGCGAAAGGGGGGCAAGGACAAGGCTTTCAAGATTATGCCGCGAAAAGCAACTCTTTATATTTCCGGCGTTTTTTATTGCGGTGCGCAGAACGGAAAGATCCCGCGGCCCGCCGCGGCCAAGCGCTATGCGGGCAAGGGCGCGTTCGATGTCTGGAGTCCGGCGAAGTTCTTTGCGAACAAAATCGCGCAACTCGTTTTGCCGCAAGAAAAACTCGACGGCATCAAGACGGCCGTTTATGGCGGCGCAATCTGTCAACGGAGCGGAAAGCCGCGCAGCCAAAAGGCGGGCTCCGGCCGCCGTTTGTGTGCGGTCGATTGCCGCCAGCAGACTGCCCTCGCGTTCTCCGTTCAGGGAGCGGACGATTTCAAGATTGCGCCTTGTTGCCGCGTCAATCTCCATCACGTGGCTTTTAGCCGCGCTTCGGGGAGGGGCTAGATGCACAAGTTCGTTTTTTTGCGTGAGAGCCGCGTAGTCCAGAAGTGCGCCTAGCGCGGCGATCTCCGCGCGCGAGAAGTCCCCGAAGGCCGAAAGCTCTTTCACCTGATATGTGTTCTCGAGCCGTTTGCGCGCATTACCGCTGTCGAAGCGGCTGTCGGGCTGTGGCGTTATCTTGTCCCGCCATGGGGCCAAAGCTTCCAGCGTTTCCGGGTTTTCCATCAGACGCTGCGGAACGATTATCTCGTTCGGATCGACGCGAGCAAGCACCGCGCCCAAATCGGCGGCGGACACGGCTTGCGAACAAGGTTCCGCCGCTGCCAGATCGAGCCACGCGAGTGCCAAATCACTTCCTGCTGACGCGATGCAGGCCAGAAAGTTGGCCGAGCGGGCGTCGAGAAGGCTTTCCTCGGTCACCGTTCCGGGCGTCACTATGCGGACCACTTCGCGGGCGACTATGGCCTTATATCCGCGTTTTCTGGCGGCCGCCGGAGCTTCGGTCTGTTCGCATATGGCCACCCGGTATCCCTGCTTTATCAGGCGGGCGAGATAGTTTTCGTAAGAATGGAACGGCACTCCGCACATTGGAATGTCCTTGCCCCGGTACTGGCCGCGCCGGGTAAGGGCTATGTCGAGAGCGCGCGAAGCCTTCTCCGCATCCTCGAAAAACATCTCGTAAAAATCGCCCAGCCGGAAAAAGACCAGACAATCCGGATGCATGGCCTTGATCGCCAGATATTGCGCCATCAGCGGCGTGGCATCGCCTGAGGAAAAGGCGGAGGAATCTGCGGGCTGTGAAAGCACCATGGAAAAGCTCGAAAAATGCGGACTTGCGAAAGTGCAAGGATAACCGTTATCGTTCAGAACCGGAACATGGTTTGTGTTGCATATTTTTCCTTGTTTCAATAGGTTAACGGCAAGCGCGGACTTGTAACATTAAGGTATGGGCGTGATTTTGGGAATCGGCAGCGATCTGACGGACGTCAGGCGAATCGAAAAAACCCTTGAGAGGTTTGGGGAACGTTTCGCCGTGCGTCTTTTTACAGATGAGGAGAGGGAAAAAGCCGACCGGCACGCGCGCCCTGCGTCTGTATACGCTAAGCGATTCGCTGCCAAGGAGGCTTGCGCCAAGGCTTTGGGCACTGGCATAGGAGGAGGGGTGTTTTTCCGCGACATAGGGGTGGTGAATCTGCCTTCGGGACAGCCCACGCTGCGCCTGACGGGTGGAGCCCTGAAACGCCTTGCCGCGATTACCCCCGAGAGCATGAAGGCTGTGCTTCATCTGACCATCAGCGACGATGGAACCATGGCGCAGGCGGCTGTTGTTATTGAGGCGCAGGAGTCCTAATCTGCGCCGCGGCCTTGCGCCGCAGAAACTGATTTTACAATAAAGGAAGGTTGCGATCGGCTTATGTCCAGTACTTCATCATCCGCGGCGAAAACCCAAAAGGCATCGCACTGGTTCGACGAAACCACCCGCACGATAATAATGGCGGTTTTGATAGCCATGCTGGTGCGCATGTTCGCGTTCGAACCGTTCAACATCCCGTCGAGCTCCATGGTGCCCAATCTTCTGGTCGGTGATTTTCTGTTCGTGTCGAAATATTCCTATGGCTACAGCAGCCGTTCGGCCCTGTTCGGGCTGCTGCCTGTTTCCGGGCGTGTTCTCGGGTCGCCGCCCAAACGCGGCGACGTGGTAGTGTTCAAACTGCCGCAGAACAACAGCACCGATTACATAAAAAGGGTGGTGGGGCTTCCCGGCGACAGAATACAGGTGCGCAACGGCCTGCTCTACATTAACGGCGTCGCTGCTGAAAGACGCCGTCTTTCAGCGCCGGAAGCTGAGGAATATTTGACGCCTTCTCCGTCCGCGGTTGATTACGAGGAAACGTTTCCCGATGGCGGAACGCACATAATCCGCAAGGAAGGAGATCGTTTCCCGCTGGACAACACGGAAGTGTTCGAAGTGCCGCCGGGGCATTATTTCATGATGGGCGACAACCGCAACAATTCACAGGACAGCCGTACTTCCAAAGTCGGTTTCGTGCCCGAGGACAACATAGTGGGCCGCGCGGAAATTCTGTTTTTCTCGCTGGACGAGGACGCGCGCTTTTGGGAATTCTGGAAATGGCCATGGGCGGTGCGCTGGGGCCGGCTGTTCAAGAGGATACGTTGACAGAGGTTGAACGAAAAATGACGGCGAAAACGGCCGGTCTTGCCGAAAAGCTGGGACATGAATTCGAAAACCCGGCACTGCTGCAAGAAGCCCTTACACATCCTTCGCTTTCGGGGCGGAAGCAGCAGCGCGTTAAAAGCGGCGCGTCTCCCTATGAGAGGCTGGAATTTCTGGGCGATCGGGTGTTGGGGCTGGTGATAGCGGAATGGCTTTACAGACTTTTCCCCGCAGCCAGCGAAGGAGAGTTGGCCAAACGCCACGCTTCGCTGGTCAACCGCAACACTCTGCACGATATAGCCCTTGAAATAGGCCTGGAAAAACATCTGCGCCTTGCGCGCAGCGAGGAGGCCGGCGCGGCAAAAAAGACCCAAGCCACATTGTCGGATGCCATGGAGGCCGTCATCGGAGCGCTTTATCTCGACGGAGGCATCGAAACCGCCCGAAACTTCATACGGCGCTATTGGAAACGCGCCGAACAGACCGAAGCCGCTCCCGCCGATCCCAAAACCGCTCTTCAGGAATGGGCACAGGGGCAAGGACTGCCGCTGCCGGTTTACAAGGTCAAGGAACGGTCCGGTCCGGCGCACGCTCCGAAATTCGTTATAGAGGTGAGCGTGGAAGGATTCGCCCCCGCGGCCGGAGAGGGCCCGTCAAAACGGCTGGCGGAAAAGGCTGCGGCCAGGGAATTGCTGCGAATGGCCGAGAAAACCGCGAAAAGCGGCAAGTGATTTCTTCTCCGGGTTCGTTTGCCGGCGGGAAAAGCGGTATAATGAGGCGATTGTATGCATGATTTGCACATTGCGGGATGGAAAGCTTGAAAAACGCTCCGGAAACGGGAACCTCGCCTCATAAGTCCACACGCGCCGGTTTTGTCGCCGTGCTTGGCGCGCCTAATGCAGGAAAATCGACCATGGTAAACCGGCTTACGGGGGAAAAGGTTTCCATAGTCAGCGAAAAAGCGCAAACGACCCGTTCGCGGATTTTGGGAATTCTCACCGAAGATGAAACGCAAATGGCTTTCATCGATACACCCGGCATTTTCAGCCCGAAAGATAGGTTCGGCAAGGCCATGGTGAAAACGGCGTGGCGCAGCATAAATGACGCCGACGCGATAATACTCGTTGTGGATGCAGCCGGGCGTCACCCTGACGCACGGGTGAGCGCAATAGTCGAGTCTCTGGCAAAACAAAAACGGAAAGCCGTTCTGGCGCTCAACAAAACGGATATCGTGAGACCGGAAAAACTGCTGCCTATGGCTGATAAGCTGAACAAGAGCGGCGTATTCGAGGCCACATTCATGATTTCTGCGCTTACCGGCGATGGAGTGGAAGATCTCAAGAAACACATAAAAGCAAAGATGCCTGCCGGCGCCTGGCTTTTCCCCAAAGACCAGCTTACAGACATGCCTGAGCGACTATGGGCCGCCGAGATAACGCGCGAGCAGATATTTGAACAGTTGCATGACGAGCTGCCCTATTCCGCCGCTGTGCTGCCGGAAAAGTGGGAAGAGCGCGGCGACGGTTCCGTGGCCATATATCAAACGATAGTAGTACTGCGCCCCAATCACCGGGCCATAGTACTCGGCAAAAAGGGATCGCGCATAAAGTCCATAGGACAGGCCGCGCGCGAAGAAATAACCCGGCATATCGGCCGCAAAACGCACCTTTTCCTCAGCGTGAAAGTGGACGAAAAATGGCAGGACAGGGCTGAATACTACCGCATGTTCGGACTTGAGGAATAAAGAACCGCGACGGTTCCGGGTGCGCTTATCCCAGCACCATCCAGAAGCCGAGCAGTATGACAGCCAGAACCGCCAGAGAAACCCAGGTCAGGTATTTCTCGACAAATTTGCGTATGGATTCGCCGAAACGGCGCAAAAGCCAGGCGACAAGATAAAACCTGGCTCCGCGCGTGACTATAGAGGCCAGAGTGAAGGGCATAAGCGGCAGGTCGGCAACCCCGCTTGCTATGGCCACCAGCTTGAAGGGAATCGGGGTCAACCCCTTGCCGAGAATTATCCAGACCCCCCATTTGTTGAATTCTTCGTGAAAGCGCTGAAACGCGTCCTGAAGGTGGTAGGCGTTGATTATCCACTGTCCAAGGCTTTCATATAAAAGCGCGCCTATGGCGTAGCCCAGAAAAGCACCGAGGACGGAACCTACCGTGCATATGAAAGCGAAGCGCCACGCTTTTTCGCGATCAGCCAACGCCAAGGGCAAAAGCAGCACATCCGGCGGAATGGGAAAAAACGAGCTTTCCGCGAACGCCACGGCGAACAGTATCCACGAAGCATAGGGACTTTCCGCCTGCCGATAGGTCCAGTCATAGAGCGATCTGAAGGGAGACATAAGTTTTCCGCAGAAAAGTTAAAACTAGCGGCCGTGTATAACATGGCACAACGCACAAGGGCTATTCACAAAACGCTCTCGTAATTCTAGGCTTGCCGAGCGAGCCCGGAAATAACATGCCGGATTTTCAACTTCCAAACGCATAAAAGCCGAATGAAAAACGTAGTCGTGGTCGGGGCCCAGTGGGGTGACGAGGGCAAAGGCAAAGTCGTCGATTGGCTTTCAAGCCGCGCCGATGTAGTGGTGCGGTTTCAGGGAGGACATAACGCCGGCCATACGCTGGTCATAAACAACGTCACCTACAAACTAAATCTGCTGCCTTCGGGAATAGTGCGGCCGGGCAAACTGTCGGTGATAGGCAACGGCGTGGTTGTCGATCCATGGGCTTTGCTAAGGGAAATAGATGCAATCGCCGGGCAGGGGGTCATCGTCACTCCGGAAAACCTTGTCATAGCCGAGAACTGCGCCTTGATACTGCCCATGCACGGCGCGGTCGATCGCGCCCGCGAGGCCGCGAGCGGACCAGGTAAAATAGGAACTACCGGACGCGGCATAGGCCCCGCTTACGAAGACAAGGTGGCGCGGCGCGCCATACGCCTTTGCGATCTGGCCGAACCGGATCTGCTGCGCGGGAAGTTGAAAACCCTGCTGCTGCACCATAACGCGCTTCTGCGCGGCTATGGCGCGGAAGAAGTGGACGCCGATGGGCTTGTCCGCAGCCTGCTTGAAATAGCGCCGCGGCTTTTGCCTTTCTCAGCCGTAGTATGGAAAAGACTGGATCAGGCCAGGCGCGAAGGAAAGATAATACTTTTCGAAGGCGCCCAGGGGGCCATGCTGGATGTCGATCACGGCACATATCCTTTCGTCACCTCAAGCAATACCGCCGCCGGACAGGCGGCGGCCGGATCAGGCGTTGGTCCCAAGACGCTGGGGCGGATTTTGGGCATAGCCAAGGCCTATACGACACGCGTCGGTTCCGGCCCGTTTCCCACCGAAGACAAGGGTGAGACAGGAGAGCTTCTCGGAATGCGCGGCAAGGAATTCGGCACCGTGACGGGAAGAAAGCGCCGTTGCGGCTGGTTCGACGCGGTGCTGGTGCGGCAAGCGGTTAAGGTAAGCGGCATCGACGGCATAGCCCTTACCAAGCTGGATGTTCTCGACGGCATAAGGATGCTCAAGATATGCCGCGCCTACAAGCTCGGCGGAAAGGAAATTGATTATTTGCCCGCCAATCCGGTGGCCCAGGCTTCGGTCGAGCCGGTTTACGAGGAAGCTGAGGGATGGGTCGAAAGCACGCGGGGCGCGCGTACCTGGGCCGAGCTTCCTCCTCGCGCCGTCAAATACGTTCGCCGCCTGGAGGAGCTGATCGAAGCTCCCGTCACGTTGCTCTCCACCAGCCCTGAGCGCGAAGACACTATAGTTATGCGCGATCCCTTCGCGGATTGAATTGAAACCCATGGCGTCCCCTACGGGATTCGAACCCGTGTTACCGCCGTGAGAGGGCGATGTCCTGGGCCACTAGACGAAGGGGACCGGCGGATTCCTAATATATTACCCGCCAGCCGCAAGCAAGGGACAGTTTGGCCTTATCATCAATTCCATACCAGTTTTTCCCCACTTGTCAGGATTTTTGGCGGCCATCGCGTTCTCCGGGATGAATTAGCGAGGCCGGATTTGCCAAATGTCTTTTTAGGCGTAACTTGCTCTTTGTAAACATGGGTTTTAACAGCTTTGCGCTTTTAGCCGGAGACACGCTCTTTCCCTTCTGGCACGGTGGCTGCGCTACAGCCGATGCACCGCGGCAGTTCACTCCTTGTAATAATCTAGCCCTATCGCCTGCATGATCGCCGCCAGGACGAAGTTGAAAGGTTTGTTGAAGTGGGGCAGGAAATATACGTCGGCGAAAGCGAGATCCAGAATTGTCATCCGCTGCTGTATCGCCAGCGCCAGGTAATAGATGACTTCGGTATGCCCGACTTCGCCGCGCGTTCCTATCTGGGCGCCGAGAAGCCGCAAACTTTTCCTGTCGAACACCAGTTTTATTTTGGTTTTGGCCGTCGATTCCATGAACGGCGGGCGGTCGTCGTCCTCGACGAAGCTTGAAGACACGTCCAGCCCGCGTTGCAGGGCGAATTCCTCGCTTATGCCGGTGCTCGCCAGCTGGTTGTCGAAAACGCAGATAGCGTTTGTCCCCGCGACGCTTTCGATCTTCACCGCCTCGTTGCCCATTATGTGGCTGGCCGCAGTGATGCCGCTTTTGACCGCGTTGGTCGCCAGAGCCACGTTGACCGGCTCGTCCAGGGAGGCGTGATAGATCGCCGCCGCATCCCCGATGGCGTATATGTCGGGCAGGCTGGAACGCATCCGGCTGTCAACTATAATCGCACCATTGCCGGTTTTTTTCGCGCCGGCGAGAAGCTCCGTGTTGGGCCTGAACCCGACCGCTTTAATCACAAGATCGGCAGGATATGTTTTTTTGTCCGTTACTACGCCCGTGACCTTGCCGCCTGAGCACTCGAAGTCCACGACCCTTTCGCCGAGCGCCAGAGTGACCCCGGCGTTGCGAATGTCGTTTTCAAGGGAGCCGGTGAACTCCCTGTCGAAATAGCGCGGCAGAATTCTTCTCTCGACATCGATGAGAACCACGCTTTTGCCCTTCTTGTGATACGCTTCGGCAAGCTCGATGCCGATATAGCCTGAGCCGATAACGGCCACGGAGCGGATCGCCCCGTCTTCGGCCTTGCGGATGAGCTCCTCGGCGTGCTGGAAAAGCTTGCATATTTCGACGTTCTCAAGATTTCTGCGGGCTTCCGGAATTCCGGGTATATCGATCGGCCAAGATCCCGCGGCGAATATCAGCTTGTCGTACCTGTCGTCGAAAATCCTGCCCGACGAGAGATCTTTTACTGTGATCGTATGCGTGGCTGGGTTTATCGCCGTGACCTCGTGATTCATGAACACCTTTGCGCCTTTCGCCGCAAGCTTTTGCGGCGTGCAGTAGAAAAGATCCTGCGTGTTTTTTACAATGCCGCCCACTGCAAGCGCGATGCCGCAGCCCAGAAAGGAAATGTTGGTGTTGCGGTCATAGGCCACGATTTCATGTTGCCCGTTAAGCGCCAGCAATGTCCGCAAGGCGGACGTTCCGGCGTGATTGACTCCGACGACGACGATTTTCATGGGCGACCCATGGGCTTAAGTTAGCGGGCCGAATTTTGACGGCCGGACATAAAGACCATAAATCTTTGCCCGCATCAACAGCGCGCATCAAGAGGGAAAACGCCTGAACAACAATTTACTCTGCATCATCCAGACTTCGGCGCTTAATGATGCTTTTTACGGAAATCCAGGTTACCGCCGTGAGAAGACGAAGTCATGGGGCGCTGGGCGAAGGCGCAAATGGGAAAGGCGTATTTTATTTACCACCAGACGAAACAGATCTTCCCTTAAGCGTTATGTTTTCAAGCTTCCCGACCTGTAGGCAAGAATACGTTCCCCGAACAAGGCTTTTTTGACGCCTACGGCGAAGGCAGCGTTAGCCAAAAGAAAGCTGTATACAGTGCCGATAAAAGGAGCGGAAATTTTTTTCTTTTCCGCCACGTATCCCGCTGCTCCCGCTGTCAGGAAGACGAGAAAGCAAAAACCGGCCGCGGCTTGAAAATAGCTGCTGTGAAACAGCATTAAAACAGCGCATAAAGCCATGATTGCAAGCACGAACCCGCCTAGCCAGCGCAACAACTTGTGCGACCAAAGCGCGAAGGCGTATCCCGGGTGGAGCAACGGATTGAGCAGTTCAGGGAAGAGCCATGTTCCGGTCCAGTTGCGCATTGTCATGCGTACACGCGTGGCGAATTCGCGCCCGGCCTCGCTTTCAAACGAGTCGTAAGCTTTTGCGCGGCCGCAATACACCGCGCGGTATCCCCGGCTAACCACGGCCAGAGGTATGAAGCAATCGTCTCCGACAAAAGGCGGTATCTCGCGGAACAAGACGCGGCGAAAGGCCATGGATTGACCGCTCGCCACGGCTAAAATCCCGAGTTCACTTTCCATGCGGCGCAAATTCTGTTCATAACGCCAATAAAATCCCTGGCTTTGGGAAACGGCCCCGTCCCGGTTGGTTAGACCCAGATTGCCGGTGGCGCATCCTATAGCGGAATCGGCGAACGGCGCGGCTATCTCGCGCACGAAAGCGGGATCGAAGGAAGCTTCCGCGTCGGTAAGAACCACAATTTCTCCTTTCGCCTGCGGCACGGCCAGGTTTTGTGCGCCCGATTTGCCAAGGCGCGGAGAACGCACAAGCCGCACTGGAAATTTACCCCTGAAGCTTTCAGCGATGTTTTCGGTCGCATCCGTGGAGCCGTCTGATACCACCAGTATTTCCATGAGACCGGCCGGATAGTCCTGTTCCATGAGGTTTTCGAGCCGGCGCTTTATGTTTTTTTCCTCGTTATGAACGCACAGCAGCACGGTGATCGCCAGGGAAGGCGGCGCGGGTTCGACTGGAGGGTTCTTTTTCAGAAAAAGTGCAAAAATCTTCAACAGCAAGCCATAGCCACAATGGACATAGAAAACAAGGGCGGAACAGACCCAAAAAACGATGGAGGGGAAAAAGCCAGGCGAATCCATGGACCAAGGATATTCCATATCCACGTTGGATTTGCAAACAACACTAGAAGTTAATATTGATATAATTGACACAAGTCGTGTGAATTTCTGCGGACAGGAAAGATTCTTATGAAATTTCTTCGTTTTTCTCCGGTTTCTTCGCCCGCCGCGGCGCATTTTGCTCTGTTCGCGTTTTCCCTGATCTATTACCTGACGTTTTTCAATCATGGCCTTGAGGTGGACGACGAGGGGTACCTTCTGCTCGGAGCCGCTGAGGTGCTGCGTGGAAAATGGCCGCTGGCCGATTTCACTTCTTACGGCCCGATGAGCTATTGGCTTTTGGCCTGGCTTTTCAGGGTTGCGGGACAAGGCGTCATGCCCGAGCGTTTGATGCTCATGGCGTTCTTGCTTGCTAATGGCCAGGCGGTTCTGTGGTTGGCGCGGCGGTTCATCCCGTTGCGGTGGGCCTTGGCTTTCGCCGGTCTTTACGCCTTCGCGCCTGGGCCATGGTATAAGCTGTTTTTCATTTCCTCGCTTTTATACATGACTGTCGCGGCTCTGTTCTATCTGGACAGGACGGGTTGGAAACGCGCCATGTTATTGGGTTTTTCCGCCGGAATTGGATTTCTTTTCCGTAAAGAAGCCGGGTTCATCGGCTTGCCATTGATGTTTGGCGTTTTTACTCTTCCGTTATTGCGGCAATGGCTGGATGAAAGGCGCACCGGTCTTGCCGTCGTCACCATTCATGCGGCTTGTGGGCTTGCGGGGGCCGCGATTCCAGTGGCCGCCACTGCTGCTGCCTATGCTGCGGCGGGGAAGATAGAGCCTTTGGTGTCGTATTTTTCCCGTTTCATGTTCGGCCCAGGCACGAGGGAGACTCTTGCGAAGATGGGGGTTTTGACCCCCTTCAATCCGGCTTTGGCGCTATTCGAGGCGGAACAGGCTTTCTATGCAGGCGGATTGCTTTCCATAGCGTTCTTCATCATTGTGCCGCTGCGGGATTTTTTTCTCAATCCCGCGCTGCGCGAGGAAGCCATGAAACGCATGACTTTCGGCGCTATGGCGCTGGCATCGATGGCCTACAGCTTTCCGTTCGTCTGGGGTTCGCGAATGCTTTCCACCTTTCCTCTGGTCTATGTCTGTTACGGCGCGGCCTTGCTGGCGGCGGCTGCGAAAACCGGCAAGGAAAACCACCGCAAGATAGTGCTCGCGGCGGGATGTGCTGCCATACTTCTGCCGGTCGCGTTTTTTACCAAGGATCAGATTTATTCCGGCTCGATCACGACGCGCTTCGCCCCCACTGTTGAAATAGAGCATCCATTGCTGCGCGGGATATATCCGTACGAGGCGAACCGGGAAGATTTCGAGGACTTGATAAAAGAAATGGCCAAGGCACCTTCCGGCGCGACGCTGGTGTCGATGTCGGAATCCACGACGATGGGATTTCTGTCCGGCCTGAGCAATCCTACGGTTTATCGCGCTTTCAGTCTGGAATTCTCCCGCCCCGGGGAGGAAGACCGGGCTATCAAGGAGTTCGAACGCCTGAAAATAACGTATTTCGTGGGGCGGCGAAGGCAGTTTCTTGACGGCGGCGGGCCCGCTTCCAATCTCGATTCGTATGCTCCGGCGATAAAAACGTATCTTCTGGCCAATTATGATATCGTTCCGCTGGGCAGGAATTTTGTGCTATTGCGGAGGAAGGAAAAAGGCGCTGCGCTTTAAAATCCATCCGCGAGATTTTTATGAAAACGGGAACATGACATGACGGCGAAATCCAATTCAAGCCGTATCGGCGTGGTGCTCGCCGGCGGTACCGGCAGCAGGCTTTATCCTCTTACGGTTCCGGTGAACAAACAGCTGTTGCCGGTATATGACAAGCCGATGATCTATTATCCGCTGGCAACGCTTATGCTGGCCGGCATACGCGAGATAGTTATAGTCAGCTCGCCCGAATCCCTGCCGCAATTCAAGTCCTGTCTGGGCGGCGGTTCCCAGTGGGGGATAGAGATTTCCTACGCCGGGCAGCCCAGGCCGGAAGGGATTCCTCAGGCGCTTGTTGTTGCGGAAAATAATATCAGGGGCCGTCCGGTGGCGCTTGTTTTAGGCGACAACATTTTCTATGGCTCCGGCCTGCCCGCACGGTTGCGGGAAGTTAATCGCCGTAAAGAAGGAGCGACTATTTTCGCCTATCCCGTTTCCGATCCGTCGCGCTTTGGCGTGGTGACGATGGATAAGGATTGGAAACCGGTCTCACTTGAGGAAAAACCGAAAAAACCGAAGAGCTGCTATGCCGTCCCCGGATTGTATTTTTACGACGATCAGGCGGTGGAGATGGCACGCAAGCTCAAGCCTTCGCAACGCGGCGAGCTTGAGATAACGGATCTTAACCGTATGTATCTGGAGCGCGGACAACTGAACGTGGTTGTCATGGGCCGGGGATGGGCTTGGCTGGACGGCGGTACGCACGACGCGCTTTTCGACGCGGGGCAGTTCGTGCGCGTGATAGAAGAGCGCACGGGGCTTAAAATCGCCTGTTTGGAGGAAATCGCCCTTAACATGGGCTATATATCGTCCGATGACGTCCGCCGCGCGGCGGAAAACATGCCGGATAACAATTACAGCAGATACCTAAAAGCCCTGGCTGAAAAATAACCAGCCTTTCCGGGAGGCAAGCGCACAGAAAATCGCCGGCTCACCGGGGACTGGTCCGGTGAGGAAGGAACGGCCTGTTTCCAGCCGTTCCTTCCCGCAAAAGATGAAAGCCTCCACAGGCGCTTTGTTTGAAACCGGCCATCATCCATTGGCCGGTTTCGGGTCGTAATGTAGAGTCACTCTCTTGATGCCAAGCGGCTTGCACTTTTCGCAAACCACATCGTAGGGGTTCGCCAGAAAATTTTCACTTTCTTTGCGAACAGAGAATTTGTCTTTGGCGGTGAATATACAATATCCTGTATAGTCCAGGCCGGATGAGGTCTCAGCTTTCCAGGAAAGTCCCGGCACTTCCGCTATATAATGTCCATTTCTTGGGCTTTTTCTTACCACTATATCTATGGCATCGCCGAAGAGTTTCCTGATATCGGTATTTGTTTCGATCGTAATAGTTCTCCGTCCGTTTTTTGCAGATTGCGCGGTCATGACACAACTCCATAAATCCTGGTTTGAGGAAAAAAATTCAGATTGTGCGGGGGAGAAAGAGTTTCTGCGCGCTAGGCGCGCAGCAGCATAAGGACGACGACCAGCAGTCCCGAAACCAGCGGGTTATGCGCAAAAGAAATATTTCCAAATCGCCGTTGCATCGTGGCTGCATTTTATTAATAGGCGCTTTTTTTTCGTTGTCAAACGCGAAAATAGTTTCAATCGATCGAATAACCGGAAGAACATTCGCGCAATAAGGGCCGGTGGACGGCAGAGAAGAAAATTTCCCACAAAAAACGATGGAAAATCAATGTATTGTAGGGAGAGAGTCTTGGGAGATACACCCACGCGAAAAAATTCTCTGAACCCTGGAACCCTTGGGATCATTCTTGTGAACACAATTAACGATTTTCTGACAGCAGATCAGTTTCCTGACTTCAGGCTTTTTTCCACCACCTCGCGCAGATTGGCCGAAAGGCGTTTTTGCGCGGCGAGACGTTTCAGCGCTGCATGCATCAGCCTTTGCCTTGCGGCGTCGTAGTCACGCCAGCGCAGAAAGGCTTTGCCAAGGCGGCCGGCGGCAAGCGGATTAAGTTTGTCCAGCTTCGGCAATATTTCCCCGATAAAGCGATAGCCGCTGCCGTCTTGCGCATGGAAGCCGAGCGGATTGCCCGCAAACACGCCGAGCAGCGACGAAACGCGGTTGGGGTTGTCGAGCGCGAAAGCGGGATGTTTCATCAGACGCTTGACGTCCTTCAAAACGTCTTTGCGACGCGCGCCGGCCTGAACCGAGAGCCAGCGATCCATTATGACCGGATTGCCTTTGTATTGTTTTTCGAACAACGCCAGCATCTTCGGATACAAGGGCGAAGCGGTGTCCGAAAGGACGGAAAGTCCGGCGATCTTGTCGGTCATGTTGCCGGAGCGGGCGACATATCCTGCGGCGAGCGGCAGCGCGTCGTGCGGCGCGACTTTCGCCAGATAGCCAAGGCACAGGTTTTTCAGGCTGCGCTTCCCGCGAGTTTTGCCGTCTGAAGCGCGTTCGTCGAGTATCGAATCCAGCCGTTCGAAAACGTCCCACAAGGGTTCCTCAAGCCCCGCGGCCACGGCGCGGATGAGGCGCCGGCGCGTTTCATGGAGTTTGACCGGATCTATAAGCTTGTTCATAGCGCGCAGGGCGAGGCCGTGCTCGGTTTCGCTCGGCAAGGTAAGGGTCATGGCTATGGCCGCCGGGTCCATTCGTTTGTCGCGCAGAACGGAACGCAATGATTCGATAAAAGCGGCGGATGGTGCCGCGTCGGCCAGAAGATATTTCATGAACAGCTTTTGCGCCGAATCCCAGCGGTTGAAAATGTCGCTGTCGCGCGTCATGAGCAACAGCAGTTCCCCGTCGCTGTACGGATAGTTCAGTCGCACCGGCGCCGAGAAATCGCGCAGAAGCGAAGGCACCGGCCTTGCGGCGATGTTCTTGAAAACGAATTCCTCTTTGGCCTTGCGCAGCGAAAGAACTTTCGTGCCGATCAGGTCGCGTCCCTTCGCGTCGAGCAGGCCGATGGCGAAAGGTATATGCATCGGCGCTTTTTTCGGCTGTCCCGGGGTCGGGGGACAGGTTTGCCGGACGCGGAGGCGGTATTCCCTGCGTTTTTCGTCGTAACGGCTTGTCACATCCAGAACCGGCGTTCCGGCCTGTTCGTACCACAACATGAACTGTTTAAGGTCGATGCGGTTGGCCTCGGCCATCGCGTCGACGAAATTCTCGCAGGTGGCGGCCTGGCCGTCATGACGCCGCAGATAAAGGTTTAAACCCTTGCGGAAACCCTTGCGGTCCACAAGCGTTTGAATCATGCGGCACACTTCCGAACCCTTGCTGTACACCGTGGAAGTGTAAAAATTGTCTATGGCCCTGTAGCTTGCGGGACGGACGGCGTGCGCCATAGCTCCGGCGTCCTCGGCGAACTGGCGCGAGCGCAGGTCCCAGACGCGCTTGATGCGCTCCAGGGCGCGCGATTCCATATCACCGCAGAATTCCTGTTCGCGGAAAACGGTAAGCCCTTCCTTGAGGCTGAGCTGAAACCAGTCGCGGCAGGTGACGCGGTTTCCCGTCCAGTTGTGGAAATACTCGTGCGCCACGACCCGCTCGATGAAAGCTATGTCGCCGTCTGTCGCCGTTTCCGGACGGCCGAGCACGCAGGCGTCGTTGAATATGTTCAGGCCCTTGTTCTCCATCGCGCCCATGTTGAAGTAGCTCACGGCCACTATCATGAAAAGGTCAAGATCGTATTCGAGGCCGTAGGTCTTTTCGTCCCAGCGCATGGCTTTCCTAAGCGCTTCCATGGCGAAACCGGTCTCGTTCGTTTTGCCCGGCTGGACATATATCTCCAGCGCGATTTTGCGGCCTGATTTGGCAGTGAATTTGTCTGTGACCTTGTCAAGCTTGCCGGCCACCAGCGCGAACAGATAGGCCGGCTTGGGAAACGGATCATGCCACTTGACGAAATGACGGCCTTTGCCTTCGTTCCCCGCATCGATCCGGTTGCCGTTCGAAAGCAGCACCGGAAAGCGCTTTTTGTCTGCGTGGATGGTGACCGTGAATTCGGCCAGAACATCGGGGCGATCCGGATAATAGGTTATGCGCCGGAAGCCCTCGGCCTCGCACTGGGTGCAAAGCATCGGCCCGGCGGCATAAAGGCCGGAAAGGGCGGTGTTTTTGTGCGGCTCGTTGACGCTTTCGATTTCGACGAGGGCTTTGGAAGGAACGTCCGGGATTATCAAGGTATGGGATGAAAGCCTGTAATCTTTCGGCGACAGTTTTTTGCCGTCAAGCGTGACGCAGAGCAATTTCTGGTTCTCGCCGTCCAATAGAAGCGGCGCCTTTTTGTCTTTGGCGGCGGGATTGCGCCGTACGTGCAGGCGTGAACGCACACGCGTTTCTTTTTCCCGGATGTCGAAATCAAGCTCGACATGATCGATCAGGAATGAAGGCGGAGTGTAATCGGAAAGACGGGTTTCTTTTGCTATTGTCATGAGGTCAACCGGTTGGGACTTGCTGGTGGCGCCGGATTCAGCGCCGGCGCTTTGCGGTTCGAGAAAAGCGCGGACATGGAGACTGCGCCGCGGCCAGTTTGGGAAAATTGTCCGTCACTCCGTTTTCACATTTTTCTCTCCGTTATTGTTCAGGGCTGCTTCGAGCGCGCGCCAGGCCAGCATGGCGCACTTGACGCGCACGGGATAATGGCGCACACCTGACAGGGCTTCAAGGCGTGTTTTTTCCTTTTTATCCAAGGAGTTAATGGCGGATGGCTCGGATGGGGCAGCGGTGCAAAGCGCATGAAAGCCAGAGACAAGGGCGCGGGCCTCGTCAACGGTTTTGCCTTTGAGCATCTCGGTCATCATTGAGGCCGAGGCAACGGAAATGGCGCAGCCGCTGCCTTGGAACGCCGCGTCTTCAATAATATCGCTGTCGCTGATATTAAGAGAAAGAGTCAGCCTGTCGCCGCACAGCGGGTTGTGCCCCTGAACCTCGTGGTTGGCGTCGGGCAAAGCGCGAAAATTGCGCGGGCGCCTGCCGTGATCGAGGATCAGATCCTGATAGAGTGAGCGAAGGGAGTCCATTATGTTTTCCAATGATTCTGTAACAGCGTATTGTGTCGTCTATAAAGCATAAGGTCATCCAGACTTTGACGTTAGCCCGGATCACCCTCCCGCAAGGGGAGGGTGATGCAGCCCTTGCTTCGCGGAAAGCGCGAATCACGCGCTTGGTATTATCCAAATATCTCCTTCACTTTCTTCAAACCCGTAATAAGCGCCTCGACGTCTTGAGCCGTACTGTACAACCCGAAAGAAGCGCGGGCGGTGGCGGCAAGGCCCATCGCTTCCATGAGCGGCTGGGCGCAATGGTGTCCGGCGCGGACGGCCACTCCTTCGCTGTCCAGCACGGTGCCGATATCGTGGGGGTGCGCGCAGTCCATGACGAAAGAAATCACGGCCGCCTTATTGGGCGCCGTGCCTATGATGCGCAGGCCTTCGACGGTCGTCAGTCGCTCCGTTGCGGTTTGTAACAATTCCTGTTCGTGCAGGGCGATATTTTTCATGCCGATGGCGGAAACGTAATCTATGGCCGCTCCCAGACCCACGGCTTCCGCTATCGGCGGCGTGCCGGCCTCGAAGCGGAACGGCGGCTCGCGAAAGGCGGTTTTTTCGAACGAAACGGTTTCGATCATATCGCCGCCGCCCTGATACGGCGGCATGGAATCCAGCACTTCGCGCCGCCCGTATAAAACGCCTATGCCCGTCGGGCCGTAAAGTTTGTGCCCGGAAAAGACATAAAAATCAGCGCCGATATCCTGAACGTTAACCGGCATGTGGCTGATCGCCTGGCTGCCGTCGATGAGGGCCAGAGCGCCTTTCTCATGCGCGATATTGACTATTTCCCTGACCGGAAGGATTGTGCCGAGCGCGTTCGACACGTGCGCGACCGAAACAAGCCTTGTGCGCGGCGTGACGGCTTTTTCGATATCCTCAAGACGCACATCGCCTTCAGGAGTGACAGGGACAACCCGGAGAGCCAAACCTGTTTGCCCGCGCAGCAAATGCCATGGAACGATATTGGCGTGGTGCTCCAGCGCCGTAATGACGACCTCGTCGCCTTCTTTCAAAAAACTCCGGCCCCATGCGGCGGCGACAAGATTGATGGATTCCGTCGCGCCTTTGGTGAACACGATTTCGTTTTCCGAGGCGGCGTTGATGAACCGCGCCACCTTGCCGCGCGCGTCTTCATAGGCTTCCGTGGCGCGGACGCTCAGTTCGTGCACGCCCCGGTGAATGTTGGCATAATCGTTTTCATAAAACTTTCGCATCGCGTCCAGAACCGCGCGCGGCTTTTGCGCGCTGGCGGCGTTATCGAGATACACGAGCGGCTTGCCGTTTATAAGCTGGCGCAGGGCGGGAAAATCTTCGCGGATACCGTCAAACATTCAGCCACTCCCTGATTTCTTCGCCGATTATTGCGGCTATTTCGCGGTTTTCCGTTCCCTCCGTACATTCATTTACGAACGCTTCGATAAGCATGGCGCGGGCTTGCGGCTCTTCCACGCCGCGCGAACGCAGATAGAAAAGAGCTTCGCCGTCAAGGTTGCCGATGGCGCAACCGTGGCCACATTTCACGTCACCGGCGTATATTTCCAGCTCCGGGCATGCCTCCATCGCTGCCTGGTGCGAAAGAAGCAAGGCGCGGCAAAGCTGATGGGCCTCGGTTTTCTGCGCGTTCTCGCCGACCACGATTTTCCCCTGGAAAAAACCGCGCGCGCGGTTGGCGGCGACGGAGCGGTAGTTTTGGCGGCTTTTGCCCTGCGGCGCGGTGTGCAATACTTGCGCGACCGTTCCGGCGCGATCTTCGCCGCGCAAAAGCATGGCGCCGCCGAGAAAGCACTCTGCGGCTTCGCCTATTGTCACCTCCGTTTCGTTGCGCGTGGTTCCTTCACCGCGCAAAAGCGCGAGGCTTTCATAGCGCGCGCCGCGCGCGGCTTTTACGGAAGTGCGCGACACACGGGAAACAGCGGCCGCACCGACGCCGGAAAATATTTTTGCATGTGCAAGTTCAGCGCCTTCGCCTATATCGGCAGAAGTTTCGACGACGAAAGACGGGGAAGATTCGGCCCCGGTTTCCGCGGCGGAGAAATGCCGCTCTATCAGCGTCATGTGGCTTCCCGGCGCGAGCGAGACCCGCAATTTGGTGGTTATGTCTGCGGAATCAGCTGCTTGCCCGTAAAAGAATGCCAGTTCTACACGGGGAGCAACGGCGGAGGACAGGACATAACTATTGTCCGGATTTCCGGAAATGATTTCTTCACCGGAACATAAAACGCCATCGGTGAAAACGGCGCGCATCAAAGGCTGCAAAAGCGCAGCCCGCCTAACCTTGGCTGCTGCTGCAATACCCTCATCCATTCGCTCTCCGTGTTCCGGGCGGCGGCATCCGGCGAGGTTTTTGCTAATCGCGGCGGGTATCATGCGCGCCTCTTTTCGCGTCCGAACACCTCTTCGGCGATACCTGGAACGGCTTCGAGATCATCAATGATGAAATCAGGTTTTGCGTTCAGCAAGCGTTCGGTGGAACAAACCCCGCCCGTGACGGCGACGGCGACGAAGCCGTGTGTGCGGGCTATTTCTATCTCTTCTTCCGTGTCACCGACTATGATCCCGCGATCTATGCCGTGCTCCTCTATATAACGCGCCATGCGTTCGCCTTTGACGTTCTTCAGGAATGCTGCGCCATGCTGTTCGTAGGCTAGGACAGCCTCGAAACTGTCGTGAATGCCAAAACGCCGGATATGCTCAGAAATATTGGCCGTCGTATGGTTGCTGAGAATTATTGCGCGCCGGCTTTTATGTCCGAGAGAGCAAAGCGCGGATTCCGCCCCGCCCCGCAACCTGGCCGTTTGTGCGTGCGAGTTGTATACGCCGTTCCAGATTTCGTGAATGACCGCCTTGTGCCGGGCCAGGTCTTCCATGCTGACGCCGAAATCGTTGTACATATGGGCGATAGGCACGCGGCAATGCTTGCGGTAACGCTCTATTGTTACCGGCTCGCGCCCCAGCAGCTCCAGAACGGCGTTGGTGGCGCGCAGACAGTGTAAAGTGTCTTCTAACAGCGTGCCATTCCAGTCGAACACAACTATTTCCCGTTTCCGCTTCATGCCGTAGCCTTTCCTGCGCCGCCGCCGTTGACTTCGGCGTATCCTTGCTCCTCGAGGCGCAAGGCTAGCTCCGCTCCCCCCGAAAGCGCGATGCGCCCTTCGGCCAGAACGTGGACCCGATCGGGTTTTATATAGTCCAAGAGGCGCTGGTAATGCGTGATGACAAGCATGGAACGCCGCGGCGAACGCATCGCGTTGACGGTTTCGGCCACGACTTTGAGAGCATCTATATCCAGACCGCTGTCGGTTTCGTCCAGCAGGCAAAGCGAAGGTTCCAGCAGGGCCATTTGCAGCGCTTCGTTGCGTTTTTTCTCGCCGCCCGAGAATCCGGCGTTCACGGAACGGTCAAGCATTTCTCCGTTTATACCGAGCGCGGCGGCCTTGCCGTGCACCAGATCCATGAAGTCCAGAGAGTCCAGTTCGTTTTCCCCGCGCGCCTTGCGCAGGGCGTTCACCGCGGCCTTGAGCAGGGAAAGATTCGTCACGCCCGGTATCTCCACAGGATACTGGAAGGCCAGAAAGACACCTTCGGCGGCGCGCTGTTCTGGCGGCAGGGCGAGCAGATCCCTGCCCATGAAAGATATGCTTCCCCCGGTTATGATGACCCCGGGCTTACCGGCTATTGCATAAGCGAGCGTGCTTTTGCCGGATCCGTTTGGTCCCATTATGGCGTGGACTTCTCCTGCGGGCAGGGATAAATCTAAGCCTTTCAGGATTTCCCGGCCGTCAATGGCGGCACGCAAGCCTTCGATGACCAACAGCGCGCCGTTTTTTTCTTTTTCCGTTTCTTTTTCCGTTTCTTTTTCCGTATGTGACGGATGAATACTAACCAACGCTTCCCTCCAGGCTTATTTCCACGAGCTTTTGCGCCTCGACGGCGAACTCCATAGGCAGTTTCCGCAACACTTCCCTGCAGAATCCGTTGACAATTAACGACATGGCATCTTCGGGATCCAGTCCGCGCTGGCGGCAATAGAACATTTGCTCCTCACTTATCCTGGAAGCTGTCGCCTCGTGCTCGACCCGTGCTGACGGGTTACGGGATTCTATGCGGGGAGAAGTGTGCGCGCCGCATGATGCGCCGATCAAAAGACTGTCGCATTGCGTCTTGTTGCGCGCTCCGTCCGCCGCGGGAAGTATTTTCACAAGACCGCGATAGGTGTTCTGGGCATGGCCGGCGCTGATGCCCTTCGATATTATGGTGGAGCGCGTGTTTTTGCCGATGTGTATCATTTTTGTGCCGGTGTCGGCCTGTTGCCGGTTATTGGTGACGGCGACCGAATAAAACTCGCCCGCGGAACCGTCGCCTTCAAGCACGCAGGAAGGATATTTCCATGTAATGGCAGAGCCGGTTTCCACCTGCGTCCATGAAATGCGCGAATTTTCTCCGCGGCACAGGCCGCGCTTGGTGACGAAGTTATAAATTCCGCCCTTGCCCTCGGCGTCACCGGGATACCAGTTTTGCACGGTGGCGTATCTGATATGCGCTTCCTCAAGAGCGACAAGCTCCACCACTGCGGCGTGGAGCTGGTTTTCGTCGCGTTTCGGAGCGGTGCAGCCTTCCAGATAGCTTACCTCGGATCCTTTTCCAGCTATTATGAGCGTGCGTTCGAACTGTCCTGTTCCGGCGGCGTTGATGCGGAAATAGGTGGATAGATCCATGGGACAGCGGACGCCTTCCGGCACATATACAAAAGAGCCATCCGTGAACACTGCGGAATTCAACGCGGCGAAAAAATTGTCTTCCGGCGGGACTACGCTTCCCAGATAAAGGCGCACGAGGTCAGGATAACGCAAAACGGCTTCGGAGATGGAACAGAACACTATGCCCATCTCCTCTAGATGTTTTTTATAGGTCGTAGCCACGGATACGCTGTCGAATACGGCGTCCACGGCTACTCGCGGCTTAATGCCAGCGAGCATTTCTTGCTCTTCAAGCGGTATGCCTAGTTTGCTGTAGGTGCGCAGCAGCTCGGCGTCTACTTCCGAGAGGTTGCGCGGTTTCCGCTCCTGCTTCGGCGCGGCGAAATACGAGATGCCCTGATAATCAATGGGGGGATATTTCACGCGCGCCCATGCTGGCTCATTCATCGTCCGCCAGCGGCGTAAGGCGCCGAGCCGCCATTCAAGCAGCCATTCCGGCTCTTCCCTTTTCGCGGATATGAAGCGGATCGTGTTTTCGTCAAGGCCGCGCGGAGCGACTTCGGTTTCCACAGGCGTTACGAAACCGTATTTATAATTTGAAGAAGCGAGTGCATCGAAGCGCGCAGAGTCTCCGGCGTGTGCTGGTTTCATGTTTTTACCCTGACAAGGAATCCGCCGCTTTTTCCCTACGGCAGGGGCATCCGGCCGCCAGGTCGGAGAGAAAAATCTCCTCCAGCGCTGCCCGGACGGCTGCGTTCACCCGTTCCCAGCCGCCGTGCATGGGGCAGGAAGACATGACGGCGCAGTCTGGTTCGCTTTCGTCTATGCAATCGGTAAGGGCTATCGGCCCGTCCACCGCCTCGACTATGCGCGATATGGATATATGATCGGCCGGAGCGGCAAGGCGGTATCCTCCTCTGGAACCGCGCTGGCCGGAAACTATGCCGGCCTTTGCCAGTTGCTTCATTAACTTTGCGACCGTGGGAAGGGGCAGGGTGGTAAGGGCGGAAAGCTCGGAGGCCGACCACGAGTCTTTTTCCCCTCTAACCATTTGAGATAGAAGAACAAAAGAATAGTCGGCAAGTTTGCTCAGGCGAATCATGGGCCTGATGCTAACCCAAATAGTATCTAATTGGTACAATTTTTTTCAGACTTAGCGGGAATTAATCACCGGGCGCTTGTAAAGCGCCGGTTCCGGCGCTGGTTGTTCCTGTAGTTATCTCGCCGGTAAGGGGGTGATAGGTTTCGTAAGGACGCAAGATTATTTCCCTAGCTCCGCCCCCTGGCTGTTCCACGGAAAAATGCACTTTGTCGAATTCCACGCTTTTCAGGTTTATAAAAGGGTGTTTTGTCGACGGTGTCCAGCGTTCTCCCTGAAGCCATATAGTCCAGTTGTCCGGCCCGGAATAGACTATGGCGCCGAGGGAAATCGCCCCGCGCTCCGGTGCCGTGTTCTGCGGCGGATTTTTGGCGGCGATGGATTCGATGATCTCCATTTCCTCGTTGGTGAAAAACAATGAAGTCGGCAGATGCGGCGTTTCTTCCGTTTGCGCAGGGGAAGAAAAACTGAGGGCGAGACAACAGAGAAGACAAAGCGGGAGAAATACGCGGAAAAGCTTCATCGGTTTCCTCTCTCACCGCTTCCGTTGGAAAGCCAGTCAATGGAAGCGGAAAAATGAACATTGGCGGCGGCGAGCCGCGGCAGAAGTTCGATAGTGAGATTCTTCATGCACGCTCGTCCGGGCAGCAATTTCCGAGCTTCTTCAAGGAATCGGAAAACCTCGACATCATGCGGCGCGTCGGCCTCAAGGGTCAAAACGCTTTCCGAAAGTCCTTCGGCGTCCGGCGCGGAAGGGGGCGGAACGAAAGACTTTTCCGGCGAGAAGGCATAAACCAAACGGGAAAGACGATGCCCAGCCGCCAGCTGCTCCAGCCGGGCTGCAATCTGGAGACGGTCGGTGGGTGCGAGAAAAGCCTCGACTTCCCCGGCGGTTACTTCGCGGCTCAGTGCCCTGGCGGTATTCGCATCGGCGCGCAGGAATTGCAGAGAACGTTCTGCCTCGCTTTTCATGTTTTCCGCTTGCCTGATTTTGTCCGAAAAAATTGCGCGCGCCTTTTCCGACAAGGGGTCCGTGGCAGTTAACAGGACACAGGCGGCGCAAAACGCCGCCAGCCACGGAACGTGGGGACGGAGCGCTTTCATGGCCGCTCCCTCTCTATGACGATTTCGGCCTGCGGTGGGGTGTCCGCTCCTTGCTTTTCCGCCGCGTTGGTCAGCGTATCGTCGGCCTTTATGAGGAAAGGAAAGCGCGTCACTGTGACCCTGTGTCCGGGCAGGGAATCGCGCATGTTTTGCGCCAGTTTCTCTATGTTGACTATCACTACCCTTTTCCCCGCCTCGGTGGTGGAGTAAGGCAGCGAGGAATCTGTTATGCGAAGCCCAATCCGGGTTGTCCCGGAGCCATTCTGCCATTCGCCGTCGGCGCTCCATTCAAGACGGGAAAGACGCGCCGCATTGCCCAGCGATTGGCCGACGGCATCCAGCACCGGCCAGGGGGACGCGAAAGGTTCGGAAAACAGGCGTTTGCGCGCCACCGCCTGACGCAACCGTCCGAGGTGTTCGGTTTCCTGCGCGAGAGAATTTCTCTCCATGGCCAGTTTTTGCCGGGAATCTGCGGCCTGCCACGCGGCCGTTTCATAATCCCCGGCCAACCGGATAATCCCGTATATGTGCCACAGCAGCCAGGCCGCGGCGGCGATCCACATCGCGGACGCCGCAACGTGGCCTGCCCTGCGGATTAATTCGGTTCTCAGTTCCCTGCGCCTGTTTTCCGGCAGCAGAAAAGCGCGCTGGCTTCCCTTGCCCGCGATCCATGCGGCGAAAAGCAGGTCGCACGCCGGATCGGATGGGCCGGGTGAGAAAGGCAGGCGAAGACGCCGCGCCGCTTCGTGCGGAGTCATAAAGAACGCCGCTTCGACCGTGACGGGAAAAGAACCGGACACTTCCCGGATTTCTTCGGGTGCTATCGTCACGAGTTTGACCCTGTCGTCCATTGATAACCCCAGGCGCGGCAGATAACCAAGGGTTGCGGCAATCTCGTTTCTCAACGACTCCGCCGTTTTCCCGTGTCCGGGGAGCGAATCAGGCGGCGGTGGCGGGATCAGGCGCGTCATAATCAAATCGCCGTCAAGAGTCGTTATCTGACGGAATCCGCCCGTCCGCTGCCTTAACAGCAAAATCGCCCAGCCCTGCCGAGCTTCGGGCAAAAGCCGTTTCAACATTTCCGCTCCGGCGAGCGGAGCGGGTATTGTACCTGCTTGCGGATTGGGAAGCCCCTCAAGCCTTTTCACCCATTCGGCCACCGGACCATCGCCGTGAACGCATATGAACAGCGCGGAACCGCCGGAAAGCGTCTTTGCTGCCGTCAGCGGAAAGCCAGTTGAACGCGAAGACGCGGGGAAATAGCGCCGCAGGCGCTGGGCCATAAGCTTGCGGCGGTCTAAAATCCCCACCTTCGGCAATCCGGTGCGCCGGTATTCCTGGGCGAAAGAATCGTCCACTATGATTATGGGTGCGCGCGGGTTTTCCGCTATTACTGATACAAGATGCCGCGCCTGTTCTTCGCTGTGTCCGGAGGCGAACAGGGATTTTTTCGCCTTGCTGTTTGTCGGCGGCACCAGCAAAGCGCCATCGTCTCCGATGATAAGGATGAAAGAACGCGCTGGATTCATGCAGGCAGGAAAACAAAACGGGCAGGGAAGCTGCTTGCGACGCGCCCGCGCCGCGCGTGCACAGCGTGCTTCAAAGGGCGGGAAAGGTCAACCGGTTAAAACTCAAAAACCAAGCTTGCCGTAATGTGAAAATCTTTGCGCGGAAAGTGGGGAAAATTTTGCTGAAGGAAAAAGTTCTGTCAGGCCGGAAAATAGTCTAGAATTTCCTTATGGAATGGATCGACGAGGGCATAGTACTTTCGGCGCGGCCGCACGGCGAAACGGCGGCGATAGTTGTGTTGCTGACCGCGCGGCACGGATGCCACGCCGGACTTGTGCATGGCGGACAGGGGCGGCGCGCCGCCGCCGCGCTCCAGCCCGGCAATCATGTAAAGGCGCGCTGGCGCGCCCGTCTGCTGGATCAATTGGGAACATATGCGCTTGAGGTTATCACGCCGCACGCTGCGCCATGGCTGGATAATCCGGAAATTCTGGCGATCATTTCCTCGGCTTGCGCCGTGACCGAGGCGGCGTTGCCGGAACGTCAGCCTATGCCGGGAGTTTACGCCGGCCTGCTGGCGCTTCTTGAATGGCCCGATCCCGCGCTTTGGGCTCCGGCATATGTGAAATGGGAGACGGAACTTTTGCGTGCTCTTGGCTATGGGCTGGATTTTTCGAAATGCGCGGTGAACGGAACCAACGGCAACCTCACTCACGTAAGCCCGCGCACCGGCCGCGCCGTTTCATGGCCTGCGGCCGCCCCCTATAAGGACAAGCTTTTCAGGCTTCCGGGCTTTTTAAGCGGAGAGTCGGAAACATGGACCAGGGAAGACATCGCACATGGACTGGACCTCACGGGGCATTTCCTGGCGCGGCACGTTTTCGCCAATCCACACGGCCGGTTCCCCGGAACACCGGGCCATGAACTGCCGCAGGCGAGGGAAAGGCTGCGGGATTTTTACAGAACATAAAAACCAATGTCGTTTTTTCCGGCTTACAAACCGCCGCGGGTTGCTTTAACAGGAAAGGTATGAATCGCACCATTTCCGTTCAGCGGGCGATAATCTACGCCCTAGGGTCTGGACTCAATTGAGCCACCAGTAAACTGTTGAAACCAGGCATATGGCGTTAAGGAAGACGACGGCGTCTTTGTCATAGCGTGTGGCGATACGCCGGGCATCTTTCAGGCGGCAAAAC
>Ga0272446_1000207_pt1 | contig 91492 bp, 64 predicted proteins | sample YNPCB0061_FD_194587 | JGI IMG/M metagenome (GOLD analysis project Ga0272446, IMG submission 194587) | Hot spring microbial mat communities from Yellowstone National Park, WY, United States - YNP-CB-006-1 | ecosystem: Environmental > Aquatic > Thermal springs > Hot (42-90C) > Sediment | place...
CACAGCCACGCGCGTTCGCCGGTCCGCGGATCGAGACCGAGCGGGAGCATCGCCGGCGTGCCCGGCTTGTCCGGCTTCGCCACATCTTGCGCGGGGACGATCTCGCGCGTGATTCCATCACCCGCAGCGCCGGCGCGATCGCTGATGAGCTGGGCCAGGATGCGTGCACGAGCCGCACCGCAGGCCTCGGCGAACAATACCCAGACCGTGTAGCCACGCCCTGGCTCGATGCTCGCCACCGGCGTCAGCCCGAGCTCTCGCGCCGCACCGAGGATGCGTTGCGCGTCGGCCACCACGCGAACATCGATGGGCACCGGCCCGCGAACTCGCGGGGCACGCAGCTTCGCCGCCAGCATCGTGCGTACTGCCGCGAACCGTACGCTGTTGTTGCCCCGCAGCGGAAACACACCCATCCAATACGCGCCGGCAAGATGCTCCCGCACATGCGCAACCGTGGGCGCGATCATCAAACGCTCGCGGTCGATGCGATCGCCGATCTTCACGTCGCGTAGAAACGCGTGCTCCGCGCCGCCGAACAGATCAAGCAGGCGCTGAGCGTCCTCCGGCTTCGGCTCGAAGCGAGGACGATCCACCAAGTCATCGTCGTCGCGATCGATCACGACCGGCGCCCCGGCAGGCGCTGGTGCGACGACCGTCGGTGGTCTCCGAATGCCGACGACGGCAGCCGCGTCGCCAAACCGTCCCAACCGCGCGAGGATCTCGGCAGCGGCGTCACCTTCGTAGCATGCGAGCCTGTCCGCCAGCTCCGTCCACGGAGGCTCGGGAACGCCGAGCTTGTCGCGCAGCCCCGCTCGAATCTCCGCGGCATCTTCCCCGCCCGCCGACGCGGCGATCAGGTTCGCGGCGGTCTGCCACGGCGACGATGGCTGCCCGGCATCGGGCTCGTTTGCGTCGTCCGCCACAGACGTCGTTGCTTGGACCGCGGGAGCAGACGAGCCGGGCGGCTCCCGGCTCGCGGCGACGCGCCCCACCTGCAGCGTCTGCGCACGCTCGCTCTCGAGCTCCTCCGCCCGATCGCGAACCGCGTCTGGCAGGTCGACGCCTGCGAACGAGCCGTAGTACCCTAGCCACCCTCGCAGCAGCCTGTCGATCTCTTCTTGGCCGTCCTTCGGCCGCTGCTCGAGGATCGACTCGAGCTGGCCGGCGAGCTTGCGCGCGGCCCGAGCGCCCGGACGCCGTCCTCCCGGGTCGATCTGGAACCCAAGAAAGACGAAGCCCTCGCCGTGATGGCGGACCTCGACCTTGTTCTGCTGCAACGTCAGCCGCAGCCGCTCCAGCGCTGTGCCAACGATTGCACGCGCTTGCTCGGCTCGCTCGCGCGTCGCGACGTTGATGCAAATGTCGTCGCCGTAGCGGACCATCGCCAGCCCCGAGGCTTCGACCGCCTGATCGAATGGAACCAGGTACAGATTCGCTAGAAATGGAGAGAGTGGCGAGCCTTGAGGCGTGCCGAGCTCCGGGTCGGCGATCGCTCTGCCGGCGAGAACGCCAGCCGCTAACAACCGGTCGACGAGCTGCACGACGGCCTCATCCTCGGTTGCTTCTTCAAGACGCGCGAGCAGCAACGGCGGTGGGATGCGATCGAAGAACTCCTCGATGTCGCCTCGAAAGACCCACGAAAGGCCGGCGCTCAACCTCGCTTGCACGACCTCGACGGCCATCTTCGGGCTGCGCCCGGTCCGGTACGCGTATGCCGAGTCGTGCAGAGCGCTGTCGAGCCGCGCCGCGAGGGTGGCGGCGAGCGCATGCTGCAGCACCCGATCGCGCACGCACCCGATCGCGAGCACGCGGTAGCCGCCTCCCGCCTTGGGAACCTTGACGGCCCGAGCCGCTTTGGGTCGGTACGCCCCCGAAAGCACCTCGGCTCGAAGCTCCTCGAGCTCCGCCTCTGCTCGTGACGCGAACTCCGCGACAGTCACGCCGTCGGCGCCGGGCGATCCACGATTGCGCACGGCGGCAGCCAGGCCCGCGCGCAACGCGGGCATGGACAACGCTTCCTCGACAATGCGCATGGCACTCCCTCGTGCTGGATAGCGCCAGAATACGCCCCGACCAGCACGCTTCAAAGAACCACGGGAGCGTCACCACACACGACCGCCGCTGCTCGCCCCGCCACCATCGTGGCGCGCCGGCAGCCCTCGCACAGGCAATAGGCCCGCAGGCTGTCCTCGGCCGGGTCGAACCGCCTCGGGCGCATCGCCTCGACGAGCAGCGCCCGCATCTGCTCGGCGGTCGCCACCACCTCGAATACGCTATACTGCACCCGTGTCCCCCTTCCCTCGAGGAACTTGCTCAGCCGCGTCCGCCGCTTGTCGTCAACGACGTCGTACGCCACGGCCCAGGTGGGAGGTGCTCCTGCCATCACACAACAAGACAGAATACCAACGCGCATTCTGACGGCGAATGCGCTTGAAGCACCCGCCGGCGCCTGTTATCGGAAAGGCTTCAGGCCAAACTGCGGAGGGAAGCCACCATGTCCATCCTCGTCTGCACCGTCGGAGGTTCACCCCAGCCGATCGTCAAGGCGATCAAGGCACATCACCCCACGTTTGTCCTCTTCGTCTGCAGCTCCGACGACCGGGTAACCGGACTCAAGGGCTCGTACACGCAGGTGCTCGGCCAGGGCATGGTCGCGAGCTCGAAGCAGGGCGGGCCACCCGACCTGCCAAACATCCCGACGCAGGCAGGCCTCAGGGAAGACCAGTTCGACTGCATCCAAGTGCCCACCGACGACCCCGTCGAAATCGCTCGCATCTTGCGAGACCATTTCCGCGAGCTGCTCGCCAAAGGCGACGTCATTGCCGACTACACCGGCGGAACCAAGTCGATGTCCGCCGGGATGTTCTTGGCCGCTGTCCAGTGCGACGGTGTCTCTCTGTCCCTCGTCGGGGGGCGCCGCCACAACCTCGTTCGCGTCACCGACGGACACGAGCGAGCTCAGACCGTCAACGTTAGCTCGATTCGCACGCAGTGGCTCCTCGACGAAGCCCGCCGTTGCTGGAGGCGATACGCCTATGGCGAGGCACACCGACTGCTCGACACGTGCCGCGACCCAAGCGACGAGATTGACCTCCGCCGCGTGCTGAGTGGCGGATTCGCTACATGGGACGCATTCGATCACAAGTTGGCCTACGAGATGCTCCATGCCTTTGGCGGACACCTTCGCGCCGACCTCATGCCAGCCCTGGCCCAGATGCAACGCGACGGAGACCGTGCCGACCCGCTTCGCATTGTCGACCTGGTGCACGCATCCGCTCGTCGCGCCGCCGCCGCTCAATTCGACTCTGCCACCCTCTTGCTTTATCGCAGCTTCGAGTGGATCGGGCAGTGGAGCTTGCGCGTTCACCACGGCGTGCAGGCGGGAGACGTGCCGGACAGCATGAAGGAGAGGCTCGACGGCCTTCTGCACGCCAATCACAAGGGCAAACTCGTGCTGGGGATGCATAACCTGTGGACGGCGCTCGCGCGCCTCCAGGGCCCGCTGGCCGCGGTCGGCGAGAAGACCCACAAGAGCCGCCTGGGGTTCGCCGAGCTCAGGAACACCTCGCTATACGCGCACGGCACGAGGCCGATCACGGAGGCCGACTATCTGGATGCAAAGCGCTGGTTCGAGACCGAGGCCTATCCGCAGTTCATCGACGTTGCCTTCAAGGGCACGCCGCCCTTCCAGCAACTGCCGGACACGTGGTGACGTCGGTCCACCATTCGCCAGACGCTGGTAGGGGATTGACGCTGGGAATATTGCCTTGCTCCGATGGGGAGCCCGCTTTACAGCGGCGATGAGCCGGTTGGCGTGGGACACGCGATAACCCACTTCACCATCGAGCAAGCACGCGAAACTTCCTGTGCCGAGCGCGCGCAACACGTCGGGCTGCGTCAAGGCCTCCGCGAATCCTCCACGTCGTAGAACGGTTCGGTGATCTCCGCCAGAAGCCCCATGGAGCCTACACCCACGGTCCGCCATGGGATTCGCACCGGCAGCTCGGTACCGGCGCACCACCGGTTTGTTTCCCGGGCGCGGCATGGCCGCGCTGGAAGCCTGGCAGCGCGCTCCCCTTGGGCTTTGGTTGGAGGCAGCCAGCTCGGCAAGGAAGAAACACCCCCTTCTCTGTCAGACTTTGAAACCGCCACCGTCTTTATCCTCGACAGGAGACAAGCGATGTCAATGGAACATGTACGCGAAGCGTTCGAAGCGGGAGTCCGAGAGGCCCTGGAGCTTTTCAAGACCGTGGACTTGTCAGACCTCCGAGCCGAGCTCGCCGACTCTGCCGAAAAGGTTCTCGATTCCATGGAACAGGTCGTCGAGATGGACAGCCGACAGGCCAACCGCTGAGTGCCCCGAGGGTCGAAGCAATGACTGACGCGAACCACAAGCCAACTTGGATCGTGCCGCAAGGCGTCACCAGTACGCTGGTCGTGGCGCCCGCCACCGCCGTCGGGGCAACAAGCGGCGGTGTCGCGCTGGGGACCCTCGGCGCTGGCGCTGGAGCCGCCCTGGGAATGCTCGTAGCCGGGCCGCCGGGCGCCGCCGTGGGATACCTGATCGGAATCGGCCTTGGTTCCGCGGGGGGCGTGGCCGGAGGTGGCTACGTTGGATTCCGAGTTGGCCGATCCCTCCAGCGCTGGCAGCAAGGCTGACGCCATTCGCTCTGCAAAGCGCTGCCGTTCCTCGCTAGGATTCCCTCGCCATGGCTTCCTCTCCCGTCCCGGAAATCGCGGCCCTGCCGAGCTTGCTCACCTTCCGTCTGCGCTTCGTCGCCGCCAGCGACCAGAAGCTTCCGCCACTGCCTACGACCGCGCTTCACGGCGGCTTCGGTCACGCGCTCGCCGAAATCGCCTGCCTCGCACCGCAGCGGCAAGGCTGCGAAGGCTGCCCGCATCATCCAACGTGCCCCTACGCCCTGCTCTTCGAACCACGCGGCCGCCAATCCGCACACGGCGTGACCGACCGCGCTCCGCCGCCCGTCGTGTTTGCGCCAGAATCACGGATCGCTGCGGACTCGCCGCTCCTCCTCAGACAGGGCGACTCCCTGGCGCTGCGCGTGACCATCATCGGCGCCGCTCACGCCCAGCACGCCCCCCTGGTGCTCGCTGCCGTCCGCGCAGCCGCCCGCGCCGGCCTTGGCATCGACCCGGATAGGCCTGACGGGCCGCGCCCTTCCCTGCAACTCGAATCTGTCGACCCGCTGCCGTCGCTCAAGTTGCCTGTACCTTCCGCGGTCGAGCTGGAGTTCCTGTCACCCGCGAGGCTCACGCGAAGCAGCGTCGTGCAACGTTCCCTCGACGCCCAGCTCTTGTACGACGCGCTGGTGAGGCGCGCGGACATCCTCGCTCAACTCTACGGAAGCGGGCCGGTCCAGATGCCCACCACGCCGCCATTCCGCATCAGAATGGCCAGCACCCGCTCACTCGACGTCACCAGGTACTCGAGCCGCCAGCAAAGAAGAATCGATCTGCGCGGCGTGCTCGGCGTGGTCGTGCTTGAAGGAGACCTCGCGTCAGTATGGCCCGTCTTGTCTTTCTGTGAGCGCGCACAGGTCGGTAAGGCGACCAGCCAGGGGTTCGGTCGGTATCGTCTCGCGCCAGTCGGCGATTGACTCGCATCGTACGGCGAAGGCCGGCGAACCGCGTGGGAACCTGCGGCATGGTGGCCGACCCGAGCCGAGCCGGGCCGAGCGAAGTGCGCTGTGCCTGTTGCGACAAGAAGTCTTCATCTTCAACCCCTCGCAGCGCTGGCACCACGTTCGCTGTGTACATCGGCTCGTGCAACCTGCCGCGACCCAGCCTGCGTGCGCGTCCGACGTCGACTGGCATCGCCCCGTTGAGCTGCTCGTCGCGGTCCAACGACTCAACTCGCGCGTTGCGACGTGGCGTACCTCTCGCATCGCTCACAGCCTCGCGCGCCCACGCGCCAAGCAAGGGCTCGCTCGCCACGACCGCAAATCAGCCTGCGAAGCGGGCCCACCCGGGCAGACGTCCGTGCGCCCCCGGGTAGACGTGGACAACGCCCCAGGCTCTTCGAGCCCCCGGCGCCCGGCCTGCCCGCCCTCCCGATCGCACCACCGCCCGCCGCCGAATTGGAGTAGGGATCAGGAAGCATGCCGCAGAGATCATCGCCCAGCCCGTTCGCCGTCCTCCACGGCATCACCAAGATCGTCGCCATCGCCGCGGGGCTCTTCCTGTCCGTGCTGTGCCTCATGTCCGTCGTCGGGATCTTCACCGACCATGGCTGGGCGCGCGTGATCATCGCCGCGATCGTGAGCGTCATGCTGCCCCTGGTCGTCGCCGATCGTGTCCTGCCCGCGCACGATCCTGCCAGCGCCAAGGGGCTGGCGTCGGACGTGCTCGCGCTGATCTGGCTGGGTTTTCCCACGTTGTTCATCATCGCGGCCAACCGCGTCACCAGCAACGTGCTGGCCGCCGAGGGGGACCGCTTGATGCAGGCCGGCTGGCCGACCACCGCGCACGTGACATACCTTCTCGCAGGCGTGCTGGCCGTGGAGGTTCCCGCCCCGGCTGCGTCTCCGAATCCTTCGGCGGCCTCGGCCGGACCCGCGGACGCTACCACCCCGGCGAGCGCGTCGCCTTCCGCCGAAGCGGCCGGCTCGGCCCCTGCCTCGGCAAGCGCGGAGGCCCCGCCCGCCCCGACCGCGTCACCGCCTGCGGACGCAGGCCCTGGCGACAAGACCCCTGCCGAGCTGTTCAAGATGCTGGCGCCGTCCGTGGTGTCGATCACGACGAAAGCGGGCGCCATCGAGGGGGGGGGAACCGGATTCCTCATCGACCGCCAGGGAACCATCGCCACGAATCACCATGTTATCGAAGACGCACAGGCGGTGCGCGTGAAGTTCATGAGCGGCGACGTGTTCGACGACGTGGAGCTGCTGGCAGACGACAAGGCGCACGATCTGGCGTTGCTGCGGGTCGACATCGCGCAGGGCGACGGCGGCGCCTCGAAGGTCTCGCCCGTGGACCTTGGCGACTCGGACGCCGTGGTGGTGGGCGAGCGTGCGATCTCCATCGGCAACCCGCTCGGACTGGAGCATACGCTGACGGACGGCCTGGTATCGGCCCGGCGCACGTACGAGGGCAAGAAGTGGATCCAGATGTCGGTACCGGTGTCGCCGGGCAACTCCGGCGGCCCGCTGTTCAACATGCGGGGGCAAGTGATCGGCGTGACCACGGCGCAGGTTGCGGCGGGGATGTTCGGCAGGGCGCAGAACCTGAATCTGGCGGTGCCGATCAACGTGCTCAAGGCAATGATCAGCCCGGACTACCCGCAACGACGCAAGTTCGGTGCGGGCTCCGGTTCCACCCAATGGTGAACTCGTGCGCGCCAAAGCCGTATTCATCCTTCTGATATCGATGTTCGTCGCGCTGGTCGGCGTGACATTGTTTCGCCCTCGTACCCTGCGCACCGTGCAGGTTTCGAGTGCGCACTCCGTCGGCTCGACGATTCCCGTCGCCGATCCCTCGGCCGCCCCGAGCCGTCGCGACCCGCTCCCCACCGCCGCGGCAAGCGCGGCCGCAGCGCCGTCGGCGGGTTCTTCTACGCAAGGAGGCACGGCGCCGATTCCCATGCAAGAGATTCGGGTCGTGGGGCCCGGCTGGGACGTGCTCGCCCCGGGCTTGATTGCCAATCAAGGCCGCGAGCCCGGCAACGAGAGCGAGTTTCGCGCGCTGGGCCTGCGCGTGACCATCGCTCCGGCCGACACGATGGCAGCCGTCGAGAGCGCCCTGGCGAGGGGCGGGGCGGACGCGCAGGGGGCCGACATCGCCGTCGTCCCGCTGCCCCTGCTGGCGGCGTCGTACGAGCGAATCCGCGCGCTCGATCCGAAAATCTTTTACGTCGCAGGCTGGTCTCGCGGGCGCGAGGCGGTCCTCGCGGGCAAGGCTTCCATGCAGACGCTGCCGGCCTCCGGCCCCGTGACCGTCGCCGGATCGCCGGCGGCGACTTCCACCTATCTCGCCTTCACGGTGCTGGACCTCGCGGGGATCCCGCCAGCGCGTGTCGATCTCGTCTCCCCGGACAAGTCGGCGGAAGCGTCGTTCATGACCTGGGACCTCGAATCAGGCGTGGAAAAGCCGCAGCGGCCGATCGCCATCACGACCGCCGATGCCACCCGTCTCGTGCCTCTGGTTGCGGTGGCCCAGGCGAGCTGGGCGAAGGACAAGCAGGACGCGCTCCGCGCGTGGGTGCGCGGATGGGTCGCTGGTCAGATCAAGGTACGCGGCGACGCTGCCGGGTGCGCGCGCACCATCGGGTCGATGCCTGGCGCGCCGGACCCGCTCGTGCTCGTGCAGCGCCTCGGATCCCTGTCCTGGGCGTCCCTCGCGGACAACGCCCGCATGGCAGGGCTGTCAGGGCGCGGCGCCGTCACCACCGAATCGCTCTTCCAGCATGCATGGCGCGTCTGGCGTGACGCTGGGCTGTTGACCACGCCTCCGCCCGAATCTGCCGCCACCGAGTCGGCGATCGTCGCGTCGCTCGTGCGATCCGGCTGGTCGGTCGAGGAACCGGGATCCAAGGACGCGACCAGGACTCCGTCGCATGCGGATGGACCGGTTCTGCTGGTGGTCCGGACGACCGCCGGCAAGCTGGACGAAGATGCGCTGCTCGCCACGACGGGCTGGGTAGCAGGGCTCTTCGACCGGTCCAGGATTCGGGTCGCGATCCGTGGGCCCGGTGGTGTGGACTCGCGAAAAACCAAGACGATCCTGGAGACGGTTGCCGATCGCTTCGACGTGGCCCCGGACCGCCTGGTCGAAGGCAAGAAGGTGGTGGGCCCAGGCCAGGCGTCGGTCGAGGTGCTCGGCGTGCGCTGACACCCGGACCGGGGGCGGTCAGCTCCAGCCGCCGGAGAGAAAGTAGCCGATGACCGCGCCGTAGGCGGTGGAGATGTAGGGGTTGGACGTGATCGGACACGTGCCCGATCGGCAGCCGATGAACTTGTAGTAGGCGAGACCTCCGAGGGCCCCGAGCACCACGAACGCCACGAGTCGGAACGTCATCTTGTTTCTCTTGGGCGCTGCATTGCCAGCAGGCATGGGCTGGCTCGCGTTGGGATCGATGGGTTGCGATGGCGCCGTCTCCTGCCCAGTGCGCTCCGGATCCAGCGGGATCATGACGCACTCCGGAATCGGCGAGAAGAACGTTCGAGAGCGAGGAGGTCTCGGCGCGCACGCGGTCGCATGGTGCGTGTTGGAGCACCATCGGCCCCGAAGGATTCGCGACCGTGTCAGGTTCCGACCGCGGCCTTCACCCTCTCGTCGATGTCGGCCGGTGACAGACCGATCACCTTGCCAACCGCGTGAAGGTACCGTCGTTCCTCCTCGACGTACTTCTTGTCCGCCGCCACGGCCTGCACCAGCAGCGCGAAAGCCTCCTTCTGCACCTCCGGGGTCAACCCGGCGAACTCCTGCGCGGCTTCCTGCGCGTCCATGATCGGGAACAGGTCGTCACGCTGGTCCTGCGACAGACCGAACCTGGCGAGCATCCGGTTGATGAAGTCGTCTTCGGCGTCGTCGAGGTCGTCATCGACGACGACGATTCCCGCGATGAGACGGCAAACCTTGTGGCGAGTTTCCTGGTCCATCATGCCCTCCTGCGCTGGCGGCCTCCAACTTGTAGCAGCGACGGTGTCCCGGATTCAATGGCCCAGGTCGGACGGGTGGTCGTCTTGACCGGACCGCTCGCGCATTCGATCGATCCGGTCGGACGGCCCGCTGACGATCATCAGGTCGTTGGCGGTCACCACGGTCGACGGATCGAGCGAGACGGGGACGAAGGTGCCGTCGTCCCCAGCTCTTCGAATGCCGAGACAGGCAACACCGAAGCGCTTGCGGACATCGACCTGACGGATCGTTCGCCCGACGAGCCCGGAGGGGGCCGGGAGCACGGCCACGCTGTCGGAATGGGCCAGGGGGCTATCGGAAGTCGGGACCTGCAGCAAGGCCGGCAGCGCGAACGCTGCGGCCAGCTCGCGGGCGCACGCATCCAGCAGGTCGTGGCGCCAGAGCAAGCCCGAGGGACGCCTCGTCTCGTCGACCACAGGCAGCGCGGGGACACGGTGGCGGACGACCAGCGCGACGGCGTCCGTCAGGGTCGCTTCGTGCTGGAGGCTCGGGCAGGGGGTCATGATATCCGCGACCCGGGCGTCGTCGGGCACGCGGTCATCGAGGTGGTCCAGGTCGACGATGCCCGCGACCGAACCGTCGTGGCTGGCGACCACGACGAGCACGCCTTTGCCGAGATACCTCCTGCGCTGCATGAGCTCGCGGACGGGCGTGGTGTCGGGCACGGTCTGGCGGATAGCCCGGACGATCGGCGCAATGGTGCGCTCGCGCAGGGCGATGGCCCCCGGCTTCGAGGTGATGCGCTGGATGCCACGATGCCGCGAATCGATGTCGTACCACGGTTCCCTACGAATCGCGAGCGCGACACCGGTCGAGAGGATGCAGGCGAGTGCGGCAGGCGCGAGCACCGCGTAGCGTCCTGTCAGCTCGTAGACCAGCACGACCGCGGTAAAGGGTGCGTGGGTGGTGGCGGCCATCGTGGCTGCGGCGCCGACGACGGAGAACGCGGAGGGGGCGGACGACAGGGCGAGGCCGAGGGACGCGGCGGTGTGGGCGACGAGCGATCCGGCGCTCGCGCCCATGACCAGGGAGGGTGCGAAGACGCCGCCAGCGCCGCCGGATCCGACGGTCCACGCGGTCGCGACGAAACGAGCGGCGAGCAGGGCGGCGAGCGAGGCGATGGTGAGCTGTCCGGCGAAGGCCTGATGAAGCACGGGGTAGCCGACACCGAACGCACCGGGGGACCAGAGCACGCACGCCCCCACGAGCACGCCGCCCGCGACGGCGAGGCTATTGGGCCCCAACCTGGTTCGGCTGGCCAGACGTGGGATGGCGTCGAGCGCGTGGGCGAAGGCGGCCCCCACGACGCCGCAGGCCGCGCCGAGCAAGGCGTAGACGACGAAATCGGAGGGCGAGGCGGTCTGGACGATGGGGGATTCGAACGCACGCGCTTGCCCCCAGATCGCCCGTTCGACGACGGCTGCGGTAGCCGCGGCCACCACCAGCGGTGCAAACGAACGGACGGCGTGGCCGCCGAGAATGATCTCCACGGCGAACACGACCCCGGCGATGGGCGCATCGAACAGGGCGGCGATGCTCGCGGCGGCGCCGCATGCGGTCAGCGTCGCAAGACGCGCCCGGTCCAGGTGCAACCATCGCGCGAGGGAGGATCCGAACCCTGCGGCGAACCGGGCGATGGGTCCTTCGCATCCGGCGGACGCGCCGCTCGATGTGGTGATGGCGCAGGCCACGAGCTTGGCGAACGCGGCACGGCCCCGGATGAAACCGCCGGATGTGACGAGGGAAGCACGCATGGACGAGACGCCGTGGCCCTCGGGTTCCGAGGCGAAGCGCCGAACCAGGCCGGCCGACAGGATGCTACCCATGACCGGCGCAACGATGAGTGCCAAGGTTTTGGGCAAGCCTGCCGCGGCTGCCTGGGTGGCCAGGTCCCACGAAGCCGCCACGATCCAGCGAAAGGCGGCGGCGGCCAGCGCGCCACAGACACCGATGAGGGCGGCCGCAATCAGCGTTCGGATCGCCTCGCCCTGGACAGGCACGGTGGAGCCACGCGGCGGGGGGATCGAACGGTCGTGCAGCGGCGATCTCCCCCTTGACACAATGTCCCCCTCACCGGCCTTTGCAAGCACGAGGCTCGGACTACTTGACCTTGTAGCGCACGCTCGGCGCATCCATGCGCGTGCGGAAGGAATCGTACCACCGCACTTCGATCGGATCGTTGGTCTCGATGCTCACGCCTCGCAGATCCTCCGCCCGCTCGTGCCGGCGAATCGTCATGCCCGACGAGATGAACATCGACTTCTCGCGCCCGACCGCGTCGACCGTCATCTCGGTGCGCACCGCCTCGTCGCCGATTCGTCCGTAGTAGCGGAATGGAAAGCGCAACGGCATGTCCGCACCCGGCCGTTTCATCTCGAACCGCAGAACCTCGGCGCCCCGCTCGCTGACGACCGTGCGCATCCTCGACCGTTTCACCTGGATGTCGATGTCCGCCGCGAAGGACGGGAGCCCCCACGTTTGCTGGTGCGCGTCGAGGGCGGCGTCGCCGACGACGGCGGAGAACTGCATCCACCAGCCGAAATCCGCCGCCCTGCGCTCGAACCAGAGCGCGGCGACCGAGGGCGAGAACCAGGGTTTGTGGCGAGCCGCGAAGCCGACGCCCACGTGCTTGAACTTGCCGAGGCCGGCATCCTCGCAATCGATCGCGAACACGATGACGGGCACTCGCTCGCCTCGCATGACGACCGGTTCGAGGGGGGGAGGGACGAGTGCCTGAACGGGCCTGAGCTGGCAGCGGAACAAGGCGACCCAGGCTCGGGCCGCGCTTACGACAATCGGCAGTTCCATGGTGGCTCCACGCAGGTGACGCAAGACCGCGCCGGAAGCGGTAGGTTAACGGCGCCCGGCAGGTCGAGGCAAGCGCGGCGTGAGGCCGCGGCCATGCAGGAGCGTGCTGCAGCACCGCGGACCTGGCCGACGCAGCGCTCGCTGGGAGGGTTCGGTCTTGTTCCGGGCCGACAACTCTGCCACGCTAGAAGCGTTCTGGTGCATCGTGCGTTCGCTTGACGAAATAAGACCGGGCCTGACGCTTGGCCGATACGAGTTGCTCCTGCCCATTGCGCGCGGCGGGATGGCCTCGGTGTGGGCCGCGAGGGTGCAGGGCGCGCGCGGCTTCGAGAAGATCTTCGCGATCAAGACAATGCTGCCCGGCTTGACGGAGGATCCCAACGCCGAGCGCATGTTCCTCGACGAAGCCAGGATCGCATCGCGCATCCGGCATCCGAACGTGGTCGAAATCCTCGACCTGGGTGAGCAGCAGGGGCTGCTGTACCTGGTGATGGAATGGGTCGACGGCGCGTCGCTCGCGACGATCATGCGGGAAGCCTCTCGGCAAAACGGGATCCCGCTCAACATATCGGTCAAGATTATTCTGGACGCTTGCGCCGGATTGCACGCCGCCCACGAGTTGAGAGACGAGAACGGCCATCTGCTGCAGGTGGTTCATCGCGACGTCTCGCCGCAGAACATCCTGGTCGACGAGAGCGGCGTGGTGAAGATCGTGGACTTCGGAGTCGCCAAGGCGCTTGGCAGGATGAGCGCCGAGACCGCCGACGGGCAGATCCGGGGCAAACTGTACTTTCTCGCACCCGAGCAAGTGTTGCAGAAACCTGTCGATCGGCGGACCGACCTGTTCGCGCTCGGCACCATTCTGTATCAGCTCACCACGGGCCAACACCCGTTCCGCTCGGACAACGCGGGCGCCACGATGAACAACATCCTGCGCCGCCGCGTGCCCAAGCCCACCACGCTGGTCGAGCAGGGTTACCCGCAAGCGCTCGAAGACATCGTGATGCGAACTCTGGATCGCGAGCCCGAGTTCCGATTCCAGACCGCGGCGGACATGCTCAAGGCGCTCGACACGGTGTTCGTGGGCGCGTCACGTGCCACCACGGAAGACGTCCACGCGTTCATCAAGCCGTTGATCGGCGAGGCTGGCAGGGAGTTTCGCGCGGCGCTCAAGCAAGCGGCGCGCGATCTGTCCGGCGGCACGGCAGAAGGATCGTCCATCGCGGTCTCCGGGCTGGCGAGCCCGACCACGGAAAGCAGCTCCCCCGCGTCCCCGGCGAGCACGCAGCAAGCCGCTGCCATGGCGCCGCCTCCAATCAGCGAGCAGACCATCTCCGGTTCCGAAACCGACGCGCCCAGGCCCCGACCCAAGAGCAGACGCGCCATCGCCGGCATCATCGCTGCGGCCGTCGTGCTCCTGGCGGTCGGCATCCTCGCCCTGGCGATGCGATCCCGCCACGACGCCACGCCCACGCTTGCTGCATCCCGCGCCGTCGATGTGCAAACGACTGCTTCCGCAGCCGTCGCAACGGTCGATGCCGTCGACCCACCGGCTGCGTCGGGCACGGCCGAACCGATCCCGTCCGCTTCCGATTCACCGGCGGGCGACGATGCCGAGGAAAATGTCGCACCGGCTCCGACCCACCCTGCAAAGCCAGCCAATACGCGTCCTCGCGACAAGGGCAAGCCGCCCGCCAACAAGAAGTGGACGCCGCCGGTCGACGACCCGGGCATCTGACCTCGCTTGCGATTGCGGCGTGCTGGGCGCCCACCCTCATGCACGACCGCCGTGTCGGACCTCGCGTGCGAGGCACCAAGATGATATGGTGCAGCGTCAGGCAGACCATGAATCGACCGTATGCACAACAACACCGGCCCTGGCGCGCGTGGGCTCTCGCCTCCGCGATCGCGTTCAGCGCAGGCGGCTTTGTTTCCGTGGCGCACGGTGGCGACGACAACATCTCACAGGAGGACCGGACGCGGGCGCGCGCTGCATTTCAGGCTGGTCTCGCGCTGGAGGCGGCCGGAGACTGGGGCAAGGCCCTGCAGAAGTTCCAGGAGATGGCGACCATCAAGGTCACCCCGCAGGCGCTGTTCCATCAAGGACGGTGCCTCGAACACCTCGGACGCTGGACCGAGGCGGTAGGCATGTACCGCATGGCCGTCGACAAGGCCGACGAGCCCAAGCTCGAGGATGTGCGAAAAGAAGCCGATGCCGCGCGCGCGGCGCTCGAAGCCAGACTGCCCAAGCTCATCATCCGGCTGGGCAAGGGTGCGGCCGGTGCCGCGGTGACCATGGACGGTGTCGCGATCGGAAGCGCTTCCCTCGGAACGCCCATGGCGGTCGACCCGGGTCTGCACAAACTCGAAGCCACCGTGCCCGGCCGACAAGACAAGGTCCACCGGGAAGTCTCCGTGACCGAAGCACAGGTTCAAGACGTGACGATCGAGGTCGAGGCCGTCGCCCCGCCGCCGGCTCCGTCTTCGACGTCGTCCCAAGGCAACGCGACCGACAACGCCTGGCTCGGCATCCCTACGCGCACGGGCTACATCATCGCCGGAGCCGGCCTGGCTAGCATGGTCGCTGGCGGGGTGTTCTACTACCTCCGCCAGGGAACCATCGACGACCTCGACGAGGCTTGCCAGGCCAAACACTGCTTCTCTTCCGACGAGTCGAAGGCCAACCGCGGCAAGCTCTACACGGCCCTCGGCAACGGCTTGTTCCTGGGCGGTCTGGTGGTCGGGGCCTTCGGCACGGTGGTCATCCTCAAGAACAAGCAACCGTCCGCTCCGGCCGCGGCCGCGGTCGCGCCACCTCAACAAATCAATCTATCCTTCGGCTCCGGCCCTGACGCGTTCGGCGCCCATCTTACGGGGGTGTTCTGATGGCTCATATCGCTCGCTGGATCCTGGCCGTTGGCAGCCTGTCCCTCGCCACCGTGGCGTCGTGCGGGTACCCCGAATACGTGTTCGACCTCGAGAACTACTACCAGCGCGACGCTGGCGGCGGAGGGAGCAATTCGGGTGGCGGCAACACGGGAGGCGATGCGGGGCAAAGCGGCGGCGACGGCGGCAGTGCCGGTCAGGACACGGGCGGAACCGGAGGCGACACCGGCGGATCGGGCGGAAACACCGGCGGGTCCGGCGGCGAGACCGGCGGCACCGGTGGCGGCGGAACGGGAGGAAACACCGGCGGGACGGGCGGAACCGACACCGGCGGAGCAGGCGGAACCGACACGGGCGGAACAGGTGGCGCGGCGGGCAACGGCGGCTCGGCGGGCGACGGCGGCTCGGCGGGTGACGGCGGCTCGGCGGGTGACGGCGGCTCGGCGGGCGACGGAGGCTCGGCGGGCGACGATGCGGGCGTGGACGACGCTTCTGCCGAATAGCGTCGGCCCGCCCCACACCGCCGCAGCAAACGTGCAACTCCGCGAGGTCGATGTGTAGCACACCCGTCAGGGGCCATCGCTTCGCAGCCCCCAGCCGCCTTGACCCGATCGTTGCCGGGGCAGAACATCCTTTTCGCTCGGGGAGGTCATCATGCGCGCGTGCTTGCTTTTCCCTGCTCTTGTGCTCGTCACCCTCGGCTGCGGATCTTCGTCCGAGTCCGGCCCCAACCCCTCGCCCGCCCAGGATGCCGGTGTGGACCACTCCGCCGATGCCCCTGCTGACGCGGAGTCCGAGGCGGGCTCCGACGATGCCAGCGATGCATCCACGGACACGGGTGACACCGGTCCGGACGCCAGCCCCGACGCGGGTCCGGCCACTGGAGAGCTGCTGCTCCAGGGCGGCGCCAGCGACCGGATCGTTCCACATGTCGCCGCCCGCATGGACGGGACTGCCTACTTGTCTTGGTATGCGCTCGACAGCGGCCACTACTCCATCCGGATGCAGCATCTCGACACCGCCGGCAACAAGCAGTGGGCCGATGACGGCATCCTCGCCAGTTCCGCGGACTCCTCGAGTTGGGTCATGGACTACGACTTGGCGGCCGACCAGCAGGGCAATGCCATCCTCGCCTATTCCAACACGACGGACTTCACGCTCCGGGTCCAGCGTATCGACCACACCGGCGCGGCTGCCTGGGGGCAGGGAACCGTCCTCACGAGCGGCGCGCAAGGAGCACAGGCGCTTACGCCCCATGTGGTGATCTGCTCCGACGGCGCGGTCGCGGCAGCGTGGGACGAGTCGGACGACGACGGGACCGCCCGTGTGGTCGTGCAGCGCGTCGATGCCTCCGGCCAGCCGGTGTGGGCCACACCATTCTCGGTGGATCCCGACGGTGCGCAATCGCCTCAGTTCTCGCAGCTCGTCCCTGGGGCCGACGGCAGCGTCATCGTGGTGTGGGTCGAGAACGGCGGTGTCAACCATCCAGGCGACGCCTATGCGCAACGCATCGACGACGCCGGCCATGCCGTCTGGGCCGCCAAGAAGAAGATCAACGGCTCGGCCCAGCTTCCGTTCCCGATGCGTCCACTCGTCGCGCCCGATGGGCAGGGCGGAGTCTATGCCGCCTGGACGGCGCTCAGCGGGATGGCGTCGTTCAGCGGTCGAATCCAGCACATCGCCGCGGACGGCTCGACCGCGTGGGACGCCGAAGGCTTGGCGGTGGCCGACGATTCGCAAAGGATGCAGCTACCGAGCGCAATTGCACAGGTGCCCGGTTCCTCGCCGCTCGTGGTCAGTTGGAAGCGCACCGATGCCAACCAGAACTACTCCGGCTTGAGCGTTCAGGCATTCGACTCGACAGGAGCGAGGCTCTGGAGCGATCCTGGGCTCGCCCTGGTTCCTGCCGATGCGACGGAGGGCGCGCTCGTGGCTGACCTGCGCCCAACCAGCGATGGAGTCGCCGCGTTCTACGCCAAGGGGCCAGTCAATGGGATGGACTTGACGGCCCATGTCGCGGCGCTCTCTCTCACGGCGGGAGCGTCCCCTCGGACAGAGGATCTGTCCACGGTCTCCAGCAGCAAGGCTCATCCCGCGGTGAGCGGGCTGGTGGGAGGCGGCTACTGGCTCGTATGGGAAGACAGCCGCGGCGGGCACCCTGTCATCTACGGTGCATGGTGGCCCGTGCCTTGACGGATCCTGACCTCGCCGCCGGGACATGGGGGCATGTCGCGCCCTGGCGAGGCGTCTGCCCTTCCCTCGTTCAAGCTCAATCACAGGCCGCCGGGTTCTCTCCCAGATCCGCCCACTCGATCGGACCGTCCGGCACGCCCCAACGCTGGTCCGTGTACTTCTCTAACTCGATCAGCCGATCCGCGTTCCCCAGGTTCTGCGTGCAGCATCCGTTGCAATCGCTGTCACTGCAGGTGTCGATGGCCGTCACCACGATCGTGTTCGCTCCCTTCCGAAGACACAGGTCATGGCGTTGTAGGCCATTCGGCGGGAAGACCGACACGATGTTGTGGGCCTCGACCCATGACTCGGGCTTGGTGCCGTCGCGGTAGGCGGCCCCGCGCCGTGCTGGTTTCGGGCATGGGCGCCGGCGGTTCAGCCGCATTCTCCACAAGCGGCGCAGGTGGAGGCTGAACCGGAGGCGGTAATGCGGGACCGCAGCCGCCCAGCGCGACCGTTGCGATCGAGAACGTGGCCCAGGCGTGGCGGCCTCGCAAGGCAAGCAGCAGCAGCATCGTCACAGGATACTGCCGAGCCTGACAGACCACCACAGGGTCAGCAGGAAAGGCGCGGTGCTTGAACGGGAGCAGGATTCAGTTGGCGGGCTGGGAGGCTTCGTCCCCGGCGCCGCTGTCCACGGCCACGGGTGTGGGCATCCTCTCGAGGGCGGCTTCGAGCACCTGGTCCATGCGCTGGACGAAAATGAACTCGAGCTCGTCTTTGATCTCCTTCGGCACCTCCTCGAGGTCGGCCTTGTTGCGCTCGGGCAGGATGAGCCTGCGGATGCCCGCCCGGTGCGCGGCCAGGACCTTCTCCTTGATGCCGCCGACCGGGAGCACGCGGCCACGAAGGGTGATCTCGCCAGTCATCGCGACCTCGTGGCTGACCCGGATGCCCGTCAGCATCGACACGAGCGAGGTGAACATCGTGACCCCTGCGCTGGGCCCGTCTTTGGAAATCGCGCCCGCGGGGATGTGAATGTGGACGTCGCTCTTCTCGAGGAAGTCCTTCGGGATGCCGTACCGCTCGGCGTTGGTCCGCACGTACGACAGCGCGGCCTGAGCGCTTTCCTTCATGACTTCGCCAAGCTGACCGGTAAGCTGCAGCTTGCCAGTGCCGAACATCTTGGTGGCTTCGATGAAGAGGATCTCGCCGCCCACGCTCGTCCAGGCGAGGCCCGTGGCGACACCGGTCTCTTCCGTGCGCTCGGCCACCTCGCTGCTGAAACGGATGGGCCCTAGATACTCGCGAAGCTGGTCTTCGGTTTCCACCACGCGCGGCTCGGTGTCACCCTCCGCCACCTTCACGGCCACGCCGCGGATGACGCTCGCCACGCTCCGCTCGAGGTTGCGCACACCGGCCTCACGGGTCCAATGGTCGATGATCTCCTCGATGGCAGCGTCGGTGATCTTGATCTGCGCTTCGGTCAGCCCGTGCTCCTCGAGCTGCTTGGGGATGAGGTGACGACGGGCGATGGCCATCTTTTCGCGGCGCGTGTAGCCCGGGAGCTCGAGGATTTCCATTCGGTCGCGCAGGGGCGGCGGGATCGGATCGGCCACGTTCGCCGTGGCGATGAACATGACGTGGGACAGGTCGTACGGGATCTCGAGGTAATGGTCCGCGAAGGAGTTGTTCTGCTCCGGGTCGAGGACCTCGAGCAGCGCGGCCGACGGATCGCCGCGGAAGTCGTGTCCGATCTTGTCGACCTCGTCCATCATGAACACGGGGTTCACCGTTCCGGCCTTCTTCATGCCCTGGATGATCTGACCGGGGAGCGCGCCGACGTAGGTACGACGGTGACCTCGGATGGCGGCTTCGTCGTGCACACCGCCGAGGGAGATGCGATGGAACTTGCGGCCGAGGGCTCTGGCGATGCTCTTGCCGAGCGATGTCTTGCCCACACCGGGAGGGCCGATCAGACAGAGGATCGGTCCCTTCTTGTCCGTCTTGAGCTTGCGCACCGCAAGGTATTCGAGGATGCGCTTCTTGACTTTTTCGAGACCGTAGTGGTCTTCGTCGAGCACCTGGCGCACGGCGCCGATGTCCATGTTGTCCTGCGTGGACGTGTGCCACGGCAGGTCGAGGATCCAGTCTAGATAGGTGCGGACCACGGTGTATTCGGCCGAACCCACTTGCATCGATCGAAGGCGCTTGAGCTGTTTTCTCGCGACCTGCTCCGCTTCGTTGGGCAGGTTCGCCTTGGTGATGCGCTCCTCGATGCCGTCGAGGTCGCCCTGGTCGCCGTCGTCTTCTCCGAGCTCCTCCTTGATGGCTTTCATCTGCTGGCGGAGCACGTACTCGCGCTGGTTCTTGCCCATCTCCTCCTTGATCTGGGAGTTGATGCGGTCACGCATCTTGAGCACTTCGAGCTGACGAGTCAGCAGCCGGAGCACCTTCCGGATGCGCTCCTTGATGTCGACCGTCTCGATGAGCTGGGCCTTCTCTTCGACAGGAGCGTCGAGGTTGGCGGCGACCAGATCGGCGAGCGCTCCCGGCTCCTGGATGGAGTCGATGAGAGAGGCAGCCTCGCGCGGCAGCTCGGGCATGAGCTGGATGACCTGCTTGGCGATGTCGCGAAGGCTCATCGCCAGCGCTTCGACCTCGACATCTTCCGCGGCTGGAGCCTCGAGCTTCTGGATGCGGGCTTTCAGATAGGGCGATACCTGCACGAGCGACTGCATCCGGATGCGTGTCAGCCCTTGCAGGATGAGCGAGTAGTTCCCCGAGCTGTGCTTGAGCGCCTTGAGCACACGCGCCGCGCAGCCCACCGGGTACATGTCGTCGAATCCGGGGTCGTCCACCGCCGAATCACGCTGGGCGAAGATGGCGATGATGGGGCTGCCGAGGTTGTCGAGGTCCTCCACGAGGGCGACGGACTTCTCGCGCCCCACGTCGAAAGGCGCAACTGCCCCGGGAAACAGGACTGCATTCCGGATGGGAAGCACCGGCAACGTGTTGCCGATCTTCGGCTCGTCGTCGGAACGCTGGGGAGGGGCTTTTTTCTCTGGCATGGTGATGGGTCCTCGATGACGATGAGATCAGGATCAGGGCGCCTGGTTCTGCTTTGTGTCGATGCCGCAACCACGGCGGGGGGTGCGGCGGATCGAAGCTAATCACGATGCGCGCGGGCTGCCACCCCGAAATGCCGACCCGAGGCGAGCGCGCCGCCCCAGCCCGGTCGAGCCGCCGCGCCGCACTTCACGGAAGGCCGGCTGGACGCTGCCCGGCAACCCGTGAGGCCCACAACAAGGCAACCGCGTACAGCACCGCCGACAACGCGAACGTCCAGCGCAGCCCGAGCTGCGCGCACACCGGCACGAACATCAACGATCCCATCACGTTCGCTGCGGCGCTCACCGACCACATCCATGCGAGCCCGGTCGGCCCTCCTGCGCGCTCCCTCATGGCCTCCATGAACCACGGCACCGCCGTGCCGAGCAACGCGCCGAACGGCAAGACCATCGCCGCGGCCACCACCATCCTCAGCGTCGTCGGCTGGCCGATCCACGACGGCACCAGCCGGCTCGACGCCGCGGCCATCATCCCGAAGCCAACCAGGAATGCGGCTGCCAGCAGCCACGCACCGGCGCGGCGCTTGGGCACCAGCCTGCCCGCGAGCCAGCTCCCCGCACCGTAGCCAACCAGCATCGACGGCAGCACGACCGAGATCGACCAGAGCGGTCCGCCGACGAACAGCGTGAGCATCAGGAACAGTGCGTTCTCCGCCAGGATGAAGGCGAACCCGGTGGCGGCAAAGAACGGCAGCGCCGCCAGGCAGCCGCCCAGGCCCGGCCCGCGACGAAGCCGCAACACTGGCGCCGCGACCATCCCCAGGCTCGCGACCAGCGCCACCGCGAACATCCAACGCACCGACGACGTCGGAAAGATCCAACCGCCGGCGTCGCTCAGGTGAACCTCGCCCCGGTTGCTCCGAATCCAGTAGAAGTAAGGACGCTCGTCCGTGGCCGGCTCCAGGTTCCACGGCAGCCCGTCGAGCAGACGCTCGCGTTCCTCGCGCGACGCTCGCGCGATCCTGCGGAATAGCACATCCCTCGGCCGGATCGTCGGCGCGTCGTCGGCCTGGTAGGGGTCATAAACCACCTGGAATCGGTTGGCTTGCGCGAACGCGCGCAGCCGATCGATCTCCTCGCGCGTGTAGCTCGATCCGTTCTTGAGGATCGTACTCTCCCAGAATCCCTCCGACACCACGCACACACGTTGGCCTGGTTCCGTTACCCCGTTTGCCTCGAGCACCTCCAGGTACGTGACGAGCATCTTCAACGGAAGCGTCGGACTGTATCCGTGATCCGGGTCGTCCAGATGCCAGTGTGTCAGCGCGAGCTGGCCGCCCGGAGACAACAGCCGGACATAATCTTGCACCGCATCGCGCGTATACAGGAAGTTCTCGCTGAGCGCGTTGCCCGACGTCTGGATCGCGGTGAGCGTATCGACGCCGCTCGCGAGCACGACATCGTAGGGAGCGGCTCCTCGGCGAGATCGCGCGAAGTGCCTCGCCTCGGCGTGGATGACCTCGACGTGCGTGCGATCGTCGCTTGCCAGGAACCGCGTGTAGGGCTCGCGCTCCGGATCCTCGGGACGCCCTCGCAGCAAGCGGTAGATGTCAGGATTGAGCTCGATCGCATCGATGTGGGTGGCTCCCATGGCCTTGCCGACCAGGATGTCCACGCCACCGCCTGCGCCGATGACGAGCGCACGGCGGGTGTCCGGGCGTATCACGTACGGCAGGCTCCAGAGCGTGCGACCTGCGAGGCCGCCGCGATCGGGCCGATGGTCGAGCAGCCATTGACGCGTGTTGGCGCTGCCGTCGACCAGGAGCATGCGCCCGGTGAGCGGCGCTTGCCAGAGGTCGCGGGCGAGTCCGTATCGGAAGCCTCCGATGACGGAAGACCCGGTAGGGCTCACGTCGACGCGGGCGATCGGGTTCCAGTAGACCTGGGTGGGGGCGCCGAAGGCGAGGAATTCGTCGCGCAGCTCGGTGTACTTGAACGACAGGATGTCGAAGCCGATCGCGGATCGCAGGGCAGCGGGTACGACGCCGAGCAGAGCGAGCGCGGCGGCGAGCAGCCCCGTGGCGACGACCAGGTCGCGCGCGGATCGCTCGCGAAGCTGCAGGTGCAACAGCACCGCGCCGGTCATGGCGAGCAAGGACGCCACGGCGATGCTGCCCCACGCACCGAGCACGGGAAGCAGCGCCGGCCCTGAAGCGGCGCCGAGTCCGGCCCCCACCAGATCCCAGGCATACACCTGCCCGGGTCGAAGGCTGCGCGAGGAAAGCATGGTGGCGACGAACAGCCCCGCCGGCAGGAAGGTCGATGCAAACAGCAGAAAGTAGATCGGCAACGCGACCGCGCCCGCGAGCCCGTCCGCACCAGGATCGAAAGGCGCCATGGCGAACGCAACGGATGCCAAGGGCATCGCCAGCGCATAGGCCGCCGCGTAGTGCCACAGCCGGCGAACCTGCGCGAAGACGTCGGCGTCGGCGCTGCCGCGCAGATGCACGACCACGCCGCCTGCCCCGAAGCCGAGCAAGGCGATCGACAAGATCGCGAACGTGTAGTGATGCTCGAGCTTGTTGGCGAACAGCTTGGTGAGCAGCACCTCGAAGTGCAGCGAGGATGAGCACAGCAGCAGGAGCGCAACGAGCATTGCGCGCTCCGTGTGCCTGCCGTCGCGGCCGTCGGATGCATCCATGGTTCGGCGAATCGCGAGCCTAGCACGACGCCCCCGGTCTTCCGCACGCGCACGCGCACGCCCACGGCGAATGTACGCGTCGTCGCGCCAACCGTCGCCCCTGTCGATGAAATGGTCAACCGGCATACACGGCGTCGGCTCGTTTGGAACTCGGCCAGGCCGGACGCAGCCGGCGACCTGCCCCTGCGTGCATCGCTCCGCCGACCGTGGTACGAGGGGGCAACCGAGGAGAGATGATGTCCTCTCGTCCCGCGCTGCGATTCCTGAGCCTCTTCGTTCCTGACCTGCCCGACGCGGCCCGTCGATACGAGGCAATCTTTGGCGTGCCCCCAATGCAGCGCGCGAGCGCCGCCCCGCACCGCCATCCGTTCTCGCGCTCCGAGCCGGTCGTGTTCGACCTCGGCGGCGTCGAGGTCGCACTCTACCAGGCGGACGGCAAGACCACGCACGCGGGCGACGTGGGGATCGGCGTGGTGACCGAAGATTCCTCCGCGGAGACGTCGGCGCAGGCCGCCCGCGCCGGAGCGAGGGTCTTCCCGGGCGTGCAGAAGTTGCCTAGCGACGAGCGCGAGATGGTCGTGTTCATGACGCCGGACCGGCACTTCTTCGAGGTCGTCTCCCGAGGAACGGCAGCCGGAAAGCCTTGAGCCGATGTCCGGCGGGCGGGCCTCGCGCCCGGCGGAAAACGACGCTTCCGCGCAGCGTGGGAACGATGCGCAGGGGCGCACAGGCGGCGCTCCTCGCTTGGCGTGTTGCCGCCGCGGAGGTCGCCTTTCTTGTCGGTCCTTGCCGGCGACCCCCGACAACGCGCGCCGCTACCCTTGTGCTAGGCTCGCGTCGATGTCGAATGGCGCGCGCCAGCGAATCCACAGCCTGGCCTTCGAGCTCACGGACCGGTGCAACCTGCGCTGCGCCCACTGCTACAACGCCGCAACACAAAACAGCGACGCTTCCAACGCCCGGTCGTGGTCGTCCCTCGCAGCCCTCGAAAGGCTGCTGGAGGCCGTGGAGATCGGTCATCTGACGTTGACCGGCGGGGAGCCGCTCTTGTCGCCGGCCTTCACCGCCGCCGCGGAGCTCGCGCGCTCGTACGGCGTGCCAGTGTGCGTGATCTCCAATGGCACGCCGCTCGACGAAGACATGGCCGCGCGGCTGGCAGCCTGCGCCGTGCATCGTGTCCAGATCTCCCTGCACGGGCCCGATGCCTCGCGGCACGATGCGGCGACGGGCGTGCGCTCCTTCGACGCCGCCGTTTGTGCTGTGCGCCGTCTGGTCTCCTGCGGAATCGCCGTCACGGGCGGCATGGTGCTGACACGCCGCAATGCGAAGGACGTTGGAGCCACCCTCGAGCTCTGGCGGTCGATCGGGGTGGACCGCGTGGTCTTGAGCCGCTTCAGCCCCGCGGGCAATGCCGCGAAGCACCCGTCGCGGCTGCTGCCCACGATTCCCGACCTTCACGTCGCGTTCGGGCAGGCCGCCGCCGTGGCGAAGCGCACGCGCATGCACGTGACATGCACCCTGCCGGTCCCCCCCTGCGCGATGGACACATGCGCATACGCTCCTGTCCGCTTCGGGTGCTGCGCGATTGGAACGTCGAAGCAAGAGCTGGTGCTCGGCACCGACGGACGCCTGCGTCATTGTCCACTCCAGCGGGAGCGCGTTTCCGACGATGTCCGCGAGGACCCCGGGGAGCAGGTGCGGATGGCCCTGCGCCGGGCGCGTGACTATCGCAGCAAGGTTCCCGCGTTTTGCGCGGGCTGTCTTCACGCCGGCACATGCGGAGGCGGGTGCGGCGCCGCAGCGGATTGGGTGTTGGGTGACGCCCGGGCCACGCCCGATCCGCTGCTGTGGCAGCACGTCGACGACACACTCGCAGCCAGGCTGGGGCGGGAGACGGGCTGGCGCGGCGCCGGGAGCGTGCCCGGCGAAGAGACCGCGGCATGACCAGCGCCGGCCGCCCTCGCGTGCTGCTGATCTCGCCCGGAGGCTCCTTCGCAGCAAGCCGCTGCTTCGGCGTCCCGCAGATCCTGTCGATCGCGGCGGCCCTGCGCAACGTGGCAAACGCCAGGGTCGATGTGGTGGACCTGGACTTCGAACGCGCGTTCGGTGCCGTCGAAATCGCGCGTCTCGTCCGTGATCCGTATGACCTGGTTGGGATATCCTGCTACTCCTCGTTCGAATACATCAAGGTGATGGCGCTGGCGGGGCGCCTGCGGCAGATCCTGCCCAGGGCCTGGATCGTCGCGGGAGGCTATCACCCGACCGCATGTCCCGACGACTTCCTCCGGCAAGGATCGCCGTTCGACTATGTGATAGCAGGCGACGGCGAGGAGCCCATGGCGAATCTGGCCCTGGCAATCGCTTCGGGCACGCGCCCCGACGCACGCGTGCAGACGGCAACCGGCGAGCTCTTGCCCCTCGGATCGTGGCGCCCGGACTGGCACCTGCTGGACAGGTATCGCCCGGTCGCACGCAGGGTGGCGTCGCAAGCCGCTATCCACCTTTCGCGTGGATGCCCGTTCGGCTGCGCTTTCTGCATGGATCGGGCGAAACGCTGCGGCAGATGGCAAGCGATCGACCCGGTCGAGGCCGTCGACGAGCTGCACCGCTTCGACGCCTGGCTCGACCTGTCCTCGTGGACCCTGTTCGCAGCCGACGCGTTGTTCGGCATGGACCGGACGTGGCGCCGCACGTTTCTCGACGCCCTCGCGCGCCGTCCCATCCGAGCCCGCAAGATCCTGGTACGGGTGCATCCCGACACCATCGATCGCGAAGACATCGCGTGGATGGCGGCGGCGAACGTGGCCCCCTGGTTCAACCTGGCGTCCGGCGATCCCGCGCTTCTCTCGGTGATGGGCATGACCCACGATGGCGAGGCCTTCCTCGACCACATGATGAACGTCGCCCGCTGGGCTACCGCCCGCGGCGTTCCGTTCGGCATCAACCTCATGGCCGGCCACCCCGGCGAGACCGAGGCGTCGTTGCGAACCACAGCAGATTATGTCCGGCGGGTCTTCACCCAAGGCGGGCCCTGCACGGGATTCGTTTCGGTCGACCCGTATCGGATCTACCCGGGATCAGCCATCGCGGAGAATCTGGACCAGTGGACCCGATCGACCGGGATGCGTGTCCATCGCTATCCATGGTGGCACGACGGCGACCAGGATTTCCTGTCGCAGTGGGTGGACCCGTCGCCGGAGCTCGACTTCCGCAGGTTGCAGCGGTTGCGTCGAGCGATCTTCGGTCCAATCGTGGAGTCGGTTTGCCGGCGGTTCGCGTACCATGCCAAGGCGCACGACTGCTTCGATTGGGCGATACGCGAGCAGGCAGCGCTGTGGTCGCCGCGAGGGCACCTCCGCGTCGTCGGCCTGTGGCACCTGTGGTCGGTCCGGGCGGGGGAGAGGAACCACGACGACGCTCGCGCCGCGGTGGTCGACGACGCAGAGCTGGCGGAGGCGGCACGCGATGCACGGACGGCCACGCTGCGTGCCGGCCGGGTGCATGCATCCGAGCCCTTGATGCGTGCGATCATCGAAGTGCCGCGGGAGCGATACGTGCGAATCGACGACATCGCCAGATCCGCCGATGATCGGGCGCTCGCGCTGCTCGATGGCGGCCATGCCACCGTGTCGGCGATGCATTCGTACGTGCGAACGTTCGAGGCGCTGGCGTTGCAACGGGGCGACTGCCTCGTCGATCTGGGCGGAGGTACCGGCTATGGCGCCGCGATTGCGGCTTACGTCGTCGGCCCTTCCGGACGGGTGACCACCATCGAGATCGACCCGGTGCTGTCGTCACGCGCCGCACGCAATCTGGTTGCTTGTCCCCATGTCCACGCCGTCTGCGGCGACGCCCACGACACGTCGATCTGGCGCAGCGCCACGAAGGTGAGCGTGAGCTTCGCCGTCGAACGCATACCCCAGGCGTGGGTCGACGCTCTTGCGCCCGGAGGGGTCATCGTTGCACCCGTTGGTCCGTTGGGCGATCAGCGCCTCACCAGGATCACCAGGCTGGATCGCGGAGTGCGTGTCGAACACCTGGGCGACGTGCGGTACGTGCCTGATAGGTCGCCACGCGCAGGGCCCCAAACCGGGGCTTGACGAACATGTAGCCGCAGGTAGGATGCAGCACTCTTCGCGTGGAGGTCGTCATGAGCCTGCTTTGCCATCGTCCTGTTGGTCTATTGTCGGCGCTCGCGCTGGGCACCGGGCTGCTTGCCTGCTCCAGCTCCGACGGCGCCTCCGAGCCTTCGGGTCAGCCTGTCCCGGATACGCCGGACGCCGCGGTAGACGCCGCGGCGGACGCAGCGGAGGAGCCGGAGGAGCCCTCCATCGCTCCGGTGGCGTTCGAGGATGCGCGCTTCGAGGCGTGTGTCCGCCGTGCGCTGCAGCTCCCCGACGGTACGATCTTCCCGGCGGACATGGAGAGAATCACCGCGCTGGAGTGCCAGGACAGCGGCATCACGAGCGTGGCCGGCATCGAGCATGCGACGTCGCTGGTGGACCTGTCGCTCTGGGAGAACCAGATTTCGGACCTGGCGCCGCTCGCCGGCCTGAAGCAGATCGTCGACGTGCAGCTCGGGTTGAACCGCATCCAGGACCTGACTGCGCTGCAAGGGTTGACATCGCTGCGCCGGCTCGGGCTGTCCGTCAACCGGATATCGTCGCTCGCGCCCTTGGCGGGGCTGACGTCGCTCGAGTGGCTGAACCTGGACGACAACGCGGTGAGCAACGGCGAGCTGACGCACCTGTCAGGGCTGATCAACCTGCGGTGGCTGACGGTCGAGCACAACGGGCTGACGGATTTTTCAGCGGTACAAGCGCTCGTGGACAGCGGCTGTGAGGTTTACGGCGCGACGACGCTGGCGCCGCGGGCGGCACGGTTGGATGCCGCGGCCGCAGCTCCGGCTGGTTTTCCCGACGGTCGTCTCGAGCTCACGACGGCCAACGGCAAAGTTGCGCTGCGCTATCGTTTGGGATCCCGCCGCCTGGCGGTACGCGTGATTGCGCCTGGCTCTCTGCATCTGCGAGGTGGCTCGATTGTGCTGTCCTCGGCCGCCGGGGAGATCGCTGTCGGCGACGCCGCGTCGGGCGCTGCCGGGCTTTGCGCTGGCGCCCATGCCGACGTGTGCTCGCTCGTCATCGGGCGAAAGGCGCCCGATGCAGCCTCCCTGCGGCGGGGTGCCGACCCCGATGGGATCGTCACGGCAAGGCTGGAGCTGAAGAACGAGCCTCGTACCCCCAAGGATGCTGACGCCTGGGCGAGCTCGGACACCACGCTTGTCGACCTGGCACTGGCCACGCCGAACCAGTTCGACGCCGGCTCGTGTTTGTTCATGGCCAATACAGGAGCGATGGAGATCCTGCTGAACCAGCATGTCGCGCCGGAGACCATCAAGAACGAGGGCGATACGGACTTGTCGGAGCGATTTCTCATGGTGGCTCCGAACAAGGTGCCCGACAGCCAGATCCCCTACGATCTGACCGACACGCTCTATGCCTACAACTACCTGGGCGGATCGCTGCTCAACCGCGACTATCCCTTCTGCGCCGGCTATGTGAAAGAAACCGCCAACGGGTCGGTCGTCCCCTCCAATGCTGGCGACCCCGACGCATACATCAGTTGCATGGTCAACTGGTTTGACCAGCTCCCGTCGAACTGGCGCGACCTGCTGGTGCCTACACCGCCGGCGGAGCGCACCGTCATCTTCGTCGATCCGCTCCGTGACGACGACAGCCAGTGGCGCGTCGGCCTGTTCGACGACGACACGATCGAGCGGATCAAGCACGAGCTGCGCACGAAGAAGGCGCCGGTGCTGGTCGTGTACAACCACTATCTGTACTGGCACACGAACGTCATCGTGGGCTACGACGACACGCTCAGCACGGGCGGAGGCTGCCCGATGGTCGAGGACTCGGTGGCCTACTTCGAGCAAAAGGGATTCACCGCCTACGCCAAGAAGATCAAGGACCGCATGGCTGAGCTAGGGGGCTGCCACGACACGGGCGTATTCTACGTACGCGATTCAATCTACGACGGCGGCCTGCAGGAGGGCTGGTACGACTACAGCACCGACGACGTCTCCGTGCAGAAAGAGCGCTACTCCAAGCGCATCGTCAAGCTCGAGTACGACTGGGCGAAGTACTTGGGGAACCACACCTATACCGTGCACCGCAAGTAGAGTCACTTGCAGCAGAAAACCACTGGATCGACCGGGCTCACCGCACCGTCGCCAACCCCGCCGGAAGGCTGGCAGGTGCCGCCGCTGGCAGCCGGATAGGACGTCAGCCGAATCGACCAGGTGAGGAAGTCCGCCAGGCCGCTGAGGTTGTTGCAGCTCGTCGAGCTCACGGTTTCGGTGTCTCCCCCGCAGGAGTTGTCATCGTAAACGGTATACACGGTACCTGCGCATGTGATGGTGTCGGCCTGTGGCCCGCAGGAGCAGGCGGAGCATGTGCGCAGGTCGTCGTAGGCCGAATAGACGGTCATGCCGGTGTTCCAGCCAGGCGGGCAGGAGGCCGTGCCCAACTTTCGAATGCACACAGGACCCGGGTAGTCGTGCGTGGGGTTCGGCACACAGACACGCGAGCCGCAGCCCGCCCCGCCCAGGATGGGTGACCCGCAGACGTCTTGAATGTAGCGGAATGGCTCCGGGTGCGGCCATTGCTGCGTAGGGGTGCAACTCCCCGCGCTGGCGAGGACCGACGGTCCGGTCAACCGGCAGGACAGAATCGCTCCGCTGCCCGGCTTGTGGCAGGCCCCGTCGGCGAGGTCCGACGTCCAATTCGACAGGTTGTTGCAGGACGCACTGCTGGTGGTGCAGCCGATGGGAGCCGGAGCGCATGTGGCGCCGGTGACGGGGCTGCACGTGCATGTGCAATCCTCCGTGGGCTGAGGATCCTGGTAGTAGCGCCGGGGCGCAGACCCGTCCGGGCACGGGATGGGCGTCGGCTCGGCCCCGTCGAACGTCCAGGTGTGCATGTAGAAATAGCCCTCCCAGCCAGGCGGGGTACCGTCGACGCACGAATGGTCCGAGCAGTCGCTGTCCGCACAATCAACCCGGTTGTCCATGTCGTTGTCGACCCGGTCGAGACAGTCTTCGGTCGGCGTACCGCCGCTGCCGCCGTCGCCGCCCGACCCCGCGTTGCCTCCAGCGCCGCCGTCGCCGCCCGACCCCGCAATGCCTCCAGCGCCGCCGTCGCCGCCCGACCCCGCAATGCCCCCAGCACCGCCGTCACCGCCCGACCCCGCGATGCCCCCAGCACCGCCGTCACCGCCCGACCCCGCGATGCCCCCAGCACCGCCGTCACCGCCCGACCCCGCGATGCCTCCAGCACCGCCCCCTCCCCCTGGGTTGGCGCCTCCACTGCTCACGTCGTTCCCGGCGTCTGCTCCGGTACCAGGGGGAAAGTCTGCGACCCCTTCCGAGTCGAGGGCGCACCCCGCCGTCAGCAGCCCGCTGCCGAGCACCACCGACGCACCGAACACAACCCACGGGAAACGACAGCTCATGTTTTTCTCCCAGGACAGAAGCCGAATCACTCCCAATCCTACCCCGATCCGAGGGATGCGCCGCCGAAAAACGCTCCGCGAAGACACGCGACGAGGCGTCCTCTCGCCGCTCGATTGAAAGCCTGCTATCGTGGTTGGGTCTTCCCGGTCGTCCGTGGGCTCGTCGCCTCGCTTTCGGTAGCCATGCACAAACCGTCTCGCACCTTTTCCGCAGCTCTGTGCGCAGCTCTCTGTGCGCTCGCCGTCCGGTGCTCGGGTGGAAGCGACACCAAGGATGAGGGGTTCGACGTTGGCGGCGACGCCGCGGCGCAGGACGAAACCCCGGACGCTACGGGGGAGACTGTCACGCCGGACTCCGCGCTGGAGGCCGGCGATGCGGGCGGACAGCAGGGCGACAGCGCGGCGGATGGTTCCTCGGACGTGCTGGAAGAGCTTGCGGAGGTCGGTTTGCCGGAGGCGGCGCACGACGCCGACATGGACGACAGCGGGTGGGACGGCGGAGACCACGACGGCGGTGCAGGGGATGGCGGGGAGGCGATATTGAGCGAGTCGATCTGCTACTTTGGCGACTTCGATGTAGACGCGCTGCACGAGGTTGCATGCTTGTCGTGGCCGGGACCGGTGCGGACCATGATCGACCTGCAGGGGTTGACGGGCGGCTACGAGGTCGACTGGATCACGAGGAGCACGGATGGCAGGTCCATGGCGGTGGCTGGGCGGAAGTCGGCGACCGCGCCCGTCAATCTGGTCGTCTATCGGCTCGACGGGACAGGCGCACCGCTCGTGGTGGCAACTGCACCATCGAAGGATCGCGTAATTCAGAGGCCGTCGTTTTCGGCGGACGGCTCGACGCTGGCCTTCCTGGCCGATTTCGAGCTGGCCGGAGCGATGTCGCTCTATCTCGTGTCGACGACGGCGGGCGCGCCGAAGCGGGTCAGCCCGGCCCCTACCCACCCGGATCTGGACGTGCTCGACTACGCGTGGTCGCGGGGAGCCAAGACGCGCTCGTGGCTCGCCTATGCGGGTGATCTGGAGCAGGACGGCGTGGTCGCGTTGTGGACGCTGGACGTGTCCAACGTGCCGCCGGCACCGATCGCGGTGCTTCCGACGACCTCGCTGGCTCCGGATCGCGACGTGCAAACCGGGTTGCAATGGGACGGGGCAGGGCGCCTGTATTTCCGGACGAACGTGATCGATCCAGGCAAGTGGCGCGTCCATTGGACCAACACGGACGGGACCGACCAGGGAGCGCTGCCGGACCTGGTCACCGCGAACGGGGTGGCGTCGACCTTTGCCTTTGGTGTGGCGCACGCCGGCGACCGCCTGGCGTTCAGTGCCGAGGGCGACGCCCCGGGGATTCTGCAAGTGTATGTGACGGATCTGAAGGCTCCCTCGCCGTCGACGGTGACGGTATCGTCGTCGTCGATGACGGCGCAGGACGGCGGCGTGCTGGGCCCCGCGCTGGGGCAGCCGATACGTTGGAGTGCGGGGGATTCGATGCTGGCGTGCGCAGCGGACTGGGCGGTGACGGCGGCGGACAGGCCTGACGTGTTCTCGGCCTGGGTGCTGGCTTCGGCGCAGGTTGGCCAGGACGCCAGGGTTCTCGGTGCGCCCCAGTCGGTGGATCGCAACGTGCGAGAGGTCGCCTTCTCGAGGACGGGAAGCCGTCTGTTCGTGCGCGGGGATGTGCTGTCTGACGGCGTATTCGAGCTGTTCTCGACGGACGATCTGACGACAGCGGGGCAGGATCCAGTGGCTGCGCGGGTGGAAGATGTGCCGCCGGGAGGCGACGTACTCGGGCTGGAGTGGATTCCCTGACAGGCGCGTGGGCCGCTACTTGCGAATCAGCACGAGCGTCCGGGCGACATCGGCAGGATTGACCACGCCGTGCCAGCCCTCAGGGAGCTGCGGGTCGGTCCACGCGAAGAGCCTCGCCGCGTCCGCGGGGGAAAGCTGCACGTTGCCGGGCCCGTGTTCCACGCCGAAGCGGCTGTGCCAGAAAGCGCCGTGCAGGGATTGCCCCGACGACAGCTCCTGTACCCATGGCGCGTCCTGCACGTCGAACGTGTCGTCGAAGGGCTTCGTTCCAGGCCTGGAGGTCGTCAGGTGCTTGGCCGAGACGGCGAAGGTGCCAAGCTGCGTGGAGGCCGACGTGGCCGGGTCGCCCAGACGGTCCTGGCCGACGCTGACCAGCGTCACGAAGACCGGGCGGTTCCCCTCGTACGCGACGAGCACGCCGGTTACGACGGAGATGTCAATCCACTTCTGTGCGGCGGTTGCGAAGTCGGGCAGCATGTGCCGCTTGGGCACGACGGTCACGTCCTTGTGGCGGACCCACTTGCCGTCCGTGGTCTGCCAGAACTTCTCACCGGCGAGCGTTCGGAACTTTCCGGTCATCCCGACAACGCTCAGGGGCTCGATTTCTCCCAGCTTGGTTGCTTCTCCTCGTGCGATCTTCCAGTACCTCACTCCACGCTTGACGACGAAGGCGATGGGGAGCTTGTGCTGCTCGTCGAGCGCCACGCCCTGGAAGCCGGGGGAGTCGTCTTCGCTGAACTCGTCGACGCGCACGAACTGCCCCGCGGGCGTCATGGCGAGCTGCCGCATCTTTCCCTCCGGGTCCATGGCACTCCACGATCCGACGACGGCGACGCGGCTTCGCGCGCGGAGCTTGCCGATCTCACGGACGGCAGCGCCGCGCGAGCGGTCCCACACGAACAGCTTCGCCGGCCCTGTCGAGCGGACATAGGGATACGGCAGGGCGGCATCGCGCCTCGGCTGCGTCTTCATCACCCCGAGCGTCGGATGGGAAAGGTCGGTGGTTGCCTGGTCTCCGGCGCAAACGAAGCCCCTGGGGCGAATGGCATACCAGCCGCCGGGACAGCCATCGGTTGAAACCGGCTGAGTCGATCGCGCCACCGTCGCGCCCGCACGCATGTACCCGATCTGCGTGGCGCTCGTGGAGGGACGATCGTAGATGGGCACCTGGTCCGCGATGGCGGCGAGCTTCGGCCCATCGGCGGGCGGCACGGGAACATCCGGGACCGCTGGTTCCTGTCCGGCATCCGCAGCCTCCACGCCGTCGGCCTTGCCGTTGCAACCGGAAACCAGGAGTGCACCACTCATGCAGATTCGCGCGACGAGGCGGAAGATCGCTTGGGGAGCCATGCCGCATCTCAAGCACGTTGGTCGCGATCCGGCCCAATTTGTGGCGTACGCCAGGCGGCTTGATCCCGAACCGTGGGCCCGGTACCGTGTGCGCTCGATGGGCTGCTCGTACGGCGCGGGAGAACGTTGATGAGAACATGGCTTGCCTCGTTGATCCTGACGTGCGGCCTGACAGCCGCGGGCGCGGCCATGGCGCAGCTACCCCCTCCCCCGCCCCCTCCCCCAGGCTATGCGCCGCCCGGCCCCGCGCAGCCGGCCACCGAGCCACCGGGTCCGAACCCCGGAGCGCCTGGCGCGCCACCCGCCTACGCCCCACCGCCGGGGTATGGGCAGGGCTATGCGCCCCCGGCGTATCCGCCACCGCCAGCCTACACCTACCGCTACGGCTACCCGCCCCCCGCCGGACCACCGCCGGATCCCACCAGGCACACCCACGATGGCTTCTATCTCCGCATGGGCATCGGAGGGGGATACCTCTCCGACAAGTCGAGCATCGATGGCCCGTTCGGCAACGGCACCGACCGTTCGACCCGCGGAAGCGCTGTCGCTTTCGAGCTTTCCCTGGGCGGTACGCCCCTTCCAGGATTCGTCGTCGGCGTCGGCATCGCGTCCTGCACCGTTCCGAATCCCACCACCAAGACAGGCGATGTCAAGTCAACCGACGCCGATGCGCAACTGAACCTGAGCACGATGGGGCTGCTCGCCGACTACTACTTCGACCCCTCGGGCGGCGCGCACGCGCAGGCGATCGTCGGCTTCGGAGGACTCGATGCGACCAACAAGAACGGCGACATAGCAGGCGAGAAGCCCTCCGGCTTCGCCATGACCTTCGGTGGCGGTTACGAGTGGTGGGTCGGCGAACAGTGGGGGATCGGCGTGCTGGGACGTCTGACGTACGCGTCGCTCACGTGGACCAGCGACTCGAACACGATAGAGACCAGGCACAGGGTGGTCGTGCCGGCGGTGCTGTTCACGGCCACGTACCACTGACACGGGTTGCGTGCATCGGCGACGCTACTGGAGCGCCATCCAGAACTTCCGGAAGATCACCTGGGAGAGCAGAAAGCCGAGCGGCACGTTCACCAGCACGCCGATGGTGAAGGCCCAGAAGGGTTTGAGGCCGAACGTCGCGAGGTCCTTGAAGCGCGTAGACAACCCGATCCCGAGGAAACACAGCACGAAGGCCCACTCTCGCAGCTTCTTGATGGGTCCCACGACCTTGGGTCCCAGCACGCTCTCGACCCAGTTCGAGGCATCGCGGAGCTGTTTCAACGCGGTCTTCTGGTCGGGTGTGGTTGCCGCGGCTGTCAAGGCGGTGAAGTCCTCCCGGGACATCTTCCCCCGGAAGCGGACCTGACCCTTTTCCCGGTCCACGCTGAATCGGTCGGCGAGTGCCCCTGGAACCACGTACGCCGAAAAGTCGGCGTCGTATTTCTCGGTGCCCACCTTGCTCTTGTATGCCCCCTTGACCGGAGCGACGCCGTCCCAGTCAGCAGGCGCGGAGGCGCCCACCGCGGCCAGGGCCATCGACGCGACGAAGAAGCCGATGACGAACTTGGGGAAGCGCTCCCAGATGACGCCTGCGCCGAGCCGCGCGCCGCCCTCCCGCTTCTCCCAGTACACCACCGAGACGACCGAGAGCACGAACGCCCAGATTCCTATCCAGATGTCGCGACCGATGACCTTCATGAGCGTGAAAGCCTGGATCGGCCCTTCGCCGAACTTCTGAGCGAGCTCCGCGACAACCGCGAATCCCGCGGCATCCGCGTATTCGCTGGTGCCGACCCATGCGCCCGCCACCGCAGGATGCATGGGATCCGGCACGATCGCCTTGAGTACGAACGTGAGAAGGAAGATCATCACGATGGCCCAAACGGAAACGACGCCGATCCCGATGGCGATATGGTCCTTGTCGGCACGGACCGCCCCGCCGATCGCGATCGACCCCGACACGCCGCAAACGGCGCCACCAGCGCCAAGCACCGCGCCGAACCGGGGGTCGAGCTTGAACAGCCTCGTTGCGGCCAGATAGATCGTGAGCCAGGTCGATACCGATACGATCGTGGCCTGAAGCAGCGCCAGCGGCCCGGTCGTGAAGATGAGCGAAACCGGCAGCGTGGCCCCCAGCAGCACGATGCCCGTCTTCACATAGTATTCGGTGCGAAGCGCGGTCTGGATCCACGGCGGCATCCTGGCCAGATTGCCGATAACCAACCCGAGCAACAGGGCCAGAAGCGGCGCGCCGAGATCCAGGTCGTGCATCACCTTCCACCCCGCCAGATAGAAGATGGCCAGGGACCCCAGAAACAATACCGTGTAGCCCGCGACATACTGCCCCAGATTGCGCCGCATGAAGGCCATCGAGAGCGTGAATACGGCCCCGAAGCCCAGATACAGAACAAGGTAGCCGGCGGCGTGCTTGCCCAGATCGGCCACCAGCTCCCCGCCCGTCTTCCATGTCCCCGGTGTCACGGCCCATGGGGCCAGGGTCGCCCCCCCCCAAAAGAACCCCATCGCCAGGACCAGAATGAACAGCCCCAGCCAGATTGCCCAGTAGTCCTCCGTGGCGAGCAACTTCGAACGAGGCTTTTCTTCCATCGTACCCTCCGCAACGCGCGCCGCATCGTAACCCGCCGCAGGCCGCCATGGAACCGTGAGACATGCTGGTCACGAAGAACGTTTTCTTGGTCGCGTGAACGGCCAACCGCCACGACGAGCTACAGCTCGCTGGGAACCTGGTTCGGGCCGGATGGGCCCCTGCGCCTGCAAGTCGTTGTCGACCCAACAGCGCAGGGCGCTGCGAGCCCGTGTCAGCGCCCCAGTGCGGAGATCAAGATGCCCTGGAGGATCAACCCCTCGAGACGTCTCGCCTCGATGTCGCCGAGTTCCAGGAAGCGAACGCCGATGTCAGCGGCGCCGGTGCCGGCCCCGAGGCGCACGACCTGGGCGCGCACGTCGATGCTCTCGGGCGGCGAGGAGCTGACGATGGTCAGCTCGACTTCCATGGCTGGCGACAGGAGCGCGGGAGACGCAGGATCGCCGGTGTCGAGCACGATCATGGCGCCGGTCATGCTCAGGTTCTTGACACGGGCCACAAACGCGCCGTGCGGACAACGGAGGTGGGCGGACAGGTCCACGCTCACGCGTGGGAACTGCCGCTTCTCGGCGGGACCGCGCTGCGTGAGCCGCGGCTGGGCTTCCGGCGCCTCGAACTTTGCCACGATCATGGCCAGGTCTTCGAACGTGGCATCGTCGACGTCGGGAAACATGAGCTCGAAGCCGGATCGCTTGGCGTTCGCCGGATCGAGGCGCAGGCCGATCACGCGAGCGTCGATCGGGCCCACCGGAGGATGGCCCTCGGGCAGGAGCATCAAGCCAATGCGCGTACCGATCGGCGGCGGCTTCATCGACACGATGAAGGCTCCACCGAGCGACAGCTCGCTGACCAGCAAGCGCAGGGAATCGCCGGACGGCAGCACGCAATCCGCACGGCAAACGGAGATGGTAGAGCGTTCGAGCATCGGCTTCCGGGGCAAGGACAAAGCCTTCGTACCTCGTGTGCCGCGGGGGCGCAATGCGCGCGTGTCATGGCCTGCGCGGTTGCGGCGCGGAGGGGCAGGAGCGGTCCCGGACCCCAGCGACGTCCGTTGACGTCGCGCGCCACGGGGAAAGCGAACGACACGATCTTGTCGTGCTCCCCAACGAGACGTCGCAAGCTGCCATGCCCATGGCGGCTACGGCTCTGCACGTGTCCGTCGAACGGCTACGACGTCGACGCCGCCTTACTCGCGCGGCGGCTGGCTCGCCTCGTAGTCGTCGCATAGAAGCTTCTCCGACAGGAACCAGCCGTGCCGGGCGCACAGGCCGGCATCGGCACGCGCCGATCCGTACGCGGAGCTCAGGATCGTGAGCCCGGGCAGCGCAGCTTCGATCGCAGCCGGATCCGCCACGAACCACCGACACGTGGCACACCGGCGCCCTTGGCTCATCGGTCCGCCTCCGGGCCCAGATGCCGCTGGAAAAACCCGAACAGCGTTCGATATAGATGAAGCTGGGTGCTCCGCCCGTCGAGCCCGTGACCACGCCCGGGATAGACCATCAGCTCGAACACGATCCCGGCCTGCTGCAGCTCTTCCATCAAACGCAGCGAGTGCTCGAAAAGCACGTTGTCGTCCGCCATGCCATGCACGAGCAAAAGCGGACGGTTGAGCCTTCGCGCCCGCGGCAGCACGTCGGCTCGCTCATACGACAGCGCGTTTGCCTGGGGCAGGCCGAGGTAGCGCTCGGTGTAGTGCGTGTCATACAGGCGCCAATCGGTGACCGGAGCGATCGCGGCGGCGGCCCGGAAGGGCGTGTCGTCGCGCAGCAGCGCCATGAGGCTCGCATATCCGCCGTAGCTCCAGCCCCAGATCCCGATCCGCGACGGGTCCACCCAGGGTTGCGACGCCAACCAGCGCGCGCCGAGCACCTGGTCCTCTATCTCGATGTCTCCCAGCCGATGATGGATGGATCGGGAGAACGCGCGGTCGCGGCCGGGCGTCCCGTGCCCGTCGAGCAGGAACACACCGAATCCGAGCTGGTTGAGCAGCATGTGCAACGGGCGATGGCGAAGGAACCGCCGGGCTGCAAGCTGGATGCCCGGACCGGCATACACATGCACCAGAGCCGGATATCGAACGCCGGCACGACGTCCGACGGGCTCGAGACACACGCCGTTGAGCGGGGTACCGTCTGCGGCCTCGATCTGCACCCATTGCGGGTCGCTCGCCTCCGCCGCCAACAGCTCGCGCGCAGGGTTGTCGTCAACGACCGCCAGCACCCGGCCCGAATCATCCAGCACCCGCACGCGGGGAGGTTGCACGAAGGTGGAGAATACGTCGATGAACCGCGCCGGGCCGGGGGCGAAGACGGGGTCGTGCCACCCTGGCTCCCGCGTGAGGACCTGCACATCACCGCCGTCGATCGGCACGGCGCACACGTGTTGCTGGCGGCCCATCTCACCGGCACAGGTGAAGAAGACGCGGCGCTGGGCAGCATCCACGCCGAGCACGGCCGTGACCGGCTCCGGGCACGCGGTCAACGGGGTAGCCCGCCAGGCTCCGTCGACACGCCGGTACAACAGAATCTGACGGGAGCCTCCGCGTTCTGACGACCACAGGAATGCGTCTCCCCCGGCGAGGGGAAGGAAGTCGTCGGTGAGCGGCACCCAGGCGTCGTCGGCTTCGGTCCAGACTTCCTGGGGATCAAACTGCGGCGCCGAGGCCTCATACAACACTACGCGTCGCTGGTCCCTGCTCTGCCACTGTATCCACAGTTTGGGTATATCAGCAGACCACACCATCCGCGCAACATAGCCATCCTCCCGAGGCAGCGGCACGCGGCGTGCGCCCGACCCGTCGACCGCGGCGACATACAGATCGACCGTCGCGTTTGCACCTCCGGCGGCGGGGTAGCGCTGCTGATACAGCTCGGTGCGGTCCGCATGGATGCGAGGCCGGACCTGGACGCCCACGGACGCCTCGTCCACGCGAAGAAAGGCCAACCACGCTTCGTCGCCGGACCAGAAGTGGCCGTGATGGCGCCCCATCTCCTCTTGCGCGATGAACTCCGCTAGTCCGTTCGACACCGTGTCGGATCCGTCGTGCGTGAGCCACCGCTCGATGCCGGTCCGCAAGTCGAGCACGCAGAGGTTGTTGCCTGCCACGAAGCTCACGTAGCTTCCTCGCGGGGAAGCCTGCACGTCGAGACGCACGGCGGTCTCGACGGACAGCCGGTCGACGCGGCCGTCGCGTACGTACGCGAGGAACAGGTTGCCCGCGAGCGGAAACACGACGCGCTCGGCACCCGGCCCGCACCATGCGAACGACATGATGCCGTGCTGGTACGAGCGCAAACGTTCCCGCATCGCACGCTCGGCTTCGGAAAGGCGAACGTGGCGGACGTCGGCCAGGTCCCTGGCGCGGACCAACGTGCGCGGCGTGCCGTCGGGCAGACCACAGACCCACAGGTCGAGCGTGTCGAAGTCATGCCCGCCCGGGGCAAGCCACGCCGCCGCGGCCCCATCGCTGGACAGCGCGATGTGGTCGGGCGCTGCACCGACGAGCGGCGGATCGGCGAACAGGCGGTCGAGGTCGAGCCTCGATCCGCAGGGGTGGTCCAGGCGGGTCGTCGTGGACATCGGTTTCGTCCTGCTCCTTCAGCGCTCCGGATGCAATGGGTCTGCGACGGGCAGGGAGGCGCCGCGCCCGCCCGTCGCGCCAGCAGCGCCCCATGCCGCGCCCGATCCGGGACAGGCTGTCATCGCGTGCCTCGCCTGGGCACGCCCTCGCGGACGACACACCCGCGCCGCGTGCGTCCCGGCAGAAGCATTCGACCAGGACGCCAGGTCGCGGCCTCACTCGATGGTGGAATCGGTGACGGTGATCGGGGTGTCGTCGTGGGCGGAGATCTGCGGATACTTCGGGTACCACGAGCCGCCGATGTTATGGGTGATGACGGATCGATCGATCGTGATGTCGCCGGTGTGGTCGTTGGACACGAAGAAGATCGCGCTGCCGTAGGCATTGACCTCGTTGTACTCGATTCGCACCCCGCACAGCTTCAGGTGCATGAGGTTGCCGTCGTTGTAGATGGCACCACCGCTGCCGCCGCCAGGGGTGCCGCCCTCCGGCGGGTTCCCGCCGTTGCCGATGGCGTGATTGTAGGAGAACAAACTGTTGATGATCGTCCACGAGACACCGATGCTGCTGATGCCGCCACCGTTGGAACAGGTTCCACCGAAGCCATCCTTGCCGCCGAACGTGCTGTTCACCACGTAGACGGGCTCGCCGTTGTACTGGCTGAACACGCGCACGGCCGCACCGCCGACATCAGGCCCCGAGTCCGCGCATACGTTGTTGAAGAAACGGGTATTGACGAGCTTGAACCGACCGCCCCGTACCCAGATTGCACCGCCCCCGTCATACTCCGTTTCTCCCTTGGAGTTGGCGTCGATGAACGTGATGTTCTGCACCGTCAGCCGCGGCGTCTCCTGGTTGTCACAGTGGTCCGTCGTCCACACCTGGTCGGGATCGCATGTGTTCATGTACAGAATCCGACGCTTGCCGCCGCCGCTGAGCGTGACCAAGCCCCCACCGTCGATCACGATGTCCGGACCCTTGTCGTTGAACACCTTCGCCGTCTCGTCGAGCGTAATGGTCACGGGGTCTGGACCGCAGTCGAACGTGATAACGCCGCCGCCCGCGACCGCTTGCACGAACGCGGCCGAGGTGCAGCTCTGCGGCGTGCCCGTGCCGACTACCGTCGTCGGATGAGACACGTCCTCCAGCCCTGCAACGGCGGGAACGGCGCAGGTCGCCTCGGCGTTCTGGTTGCCAGCCGGCGGACCGTCTTCCGGATTGGTCAAGGGGTTGGGCACATCCACCGTTCCCCCGCTTCCACCCGCGTTTCCGCCGCCCGTGCCCGCGCCGCCCACGCCTCCCCCACCCGTATCGCCGCCACCTCCCGTGTTGACACCCCCAGCACCGCCCACGCCGCCGCCTCCGGCTCCGCTGGCACCGCCGCCTCCGGCTCCGCTGGCACCGCCGCCGCCACTTGTGGCTCCACCGCTGCCGTCCGAGCTGCAACCAGCCAGGCACAGGCTCGCACCCCCTAGCACCGCCACTCCAACTCGGAATCCCAAGGCAAGGCGCAGATGCGTCACGTTTCTCATGTTCTCCTCCAGTCTCAAGACATACCAGCTTCGCCACGACGCGCCAACAGGGAAACAGGTAGATGGAGTCGGCCCGGGTTCTGATCCCCTGCCCCTACCGCTGCCCTTTCCCCTGCCCGCGGTGCCGAGAACTTGGACCGCCGAAAGGACCCATGGCGATGCCCTTCGCTGCAAAGCACAAGGAGGCTCCGCCATCAAGCGACCGAATGCCTTTGGCAGCGCTTTGCAGGCGCTGGTACCCGTGGCCGAGTAGCTGGTCGAGAGATGGGGCAGCGCGCTGGCTGCGTCGGGACGCCAGCAGCGATTCGCCGCCGTCCGCATGCTGAGCCGCATGGTGTAGAAGCTCAAGACCCGCGCTCCCCGTAGGACACAACGCAACCAGTCCGGCTCGCCGCACCCTTGCCGGCGCGTCGGGAAAGGGCAATGGGAAGGGGAAGGGGAAAGGGCAAGGGTGAGGCATCCGGGCCAGCGCAATGCACCCCAGGGACATCGTCCGGATCGCCGCGCGGGAGCTGTCCAAACATGTCCAGACACACCCCGGAACCTCGCGCACGGGCGCCGCCCCCGAACGTAACGGACTTCAGCGATCGCTTCTTGCCCGCAGGAGGTCGGCCGCCGCGCGAAGCGTCTGCATGCGCTTGCAGAATGCGAATCGGAGCAATCTCCTGCCCTCCTCCGGACGCGACGCGTAGAACACGCTCGGAGGGATCGCCGCGACCTTGCACTCGGTCACGAGCTGCCGGGCAAATGCGCGATCGTCGACGTCGGACAGCCCGGCGAACCCGGCCATGATGAAGTACGTGCCCCGCGGCACGGTCACGCGAAAGCCCACGTCGGTCAATGCCGCAGCGAGGAAGTCCCGACGCTGCATGTAGGCGGTACGGAGGTCGGCGTAGAACGTGTCGTCGAGATGCTCGAGCGCGTGAGCAACCGCGTGCTGAAGCGGGGTCGCGGTCGCGAAGGTCACGAACTGGTGCGCCGCCTGCGCCGCCGCGATGAGCGCCGACGGACCGGTCGCCCATCCAACCTTCCAGCCCGTCATCGAGAACGTCTTGCCCGCGCTCGAGATCGTGATCGTGCGGTCTCGCATCCCTGGAAGCGTCGCGATCGGCACGTGCCGCGCGTCGTCGTAGGTCAGATGCTCGTAGACCTCGTCCGCGATCACCACCACGCCGTTTCGATTGCAAAGCTGGGCGATCGCCTCGAGCTCGTCCGGCGTGAACACCTTGCCGGAAGGATTGTGCGGCGTGTTGAGAAGCAGTGCCTTGGTCCTGGGAGAGAACCGCGATTCGAGCTCGGCCAGGTCCACGTGGAAGTCCGGCGACCGCAGCGTGCAGTAGCGGGGTACGCCGCCGGCCATCGCCACGCACGCCGGATAGCTGTCATAGAAAGGCTCGAACAACACCACCTCGTCGCCCGGGTCGAGCAGGCCGAGCAGCGTGGAGGCGATCCCCTCGGTCGCTCCGCTGAACACGACCACCTCGGACATCGGGTCGAAACGAAGGTCGTAGTGCCGTTGTTGATGCCGTGCGACAGCCTTCACGAGCGGCACCACACCCATCGACCGCGCGTACTGGTTGTGGCCCGCCCGCATCGCCTCCGAAGCGGCTTCGACGAGCATCGGAGGGCCGTCGAAATCGGGGAATCCCTGCGAGAGGTTGATGGCCTCGTGCGCGACGGCCAGCGCCGTCATCTCGCTGAATATCGTAGTTCCGAAGGGACGGAGTCGATCGGCTGTCACCGCGCACTTGTGCATCACGAGCAGCGGTGCGTCAACCGCGGGCGTAGGCGGCCGCTCCCTGTTTGGGTTCCTCTGTTGCGGTGTCGCATCTTGCTCGTTTTCCCAGAGCCGCCGCGGGCCAAAGGCCGCCCTCTTGCGCGCCCGGCTCTCCGCGCCTAGGACGAAGCGCCATGACCGACGCCCCCCGCCTCTCCACGCCGCCCGACGTCAACAAGGGCATCACGCTCGACACGTACGTGCTCGAAGGGATGCTCGGACGGCGCGACGCCACCGGCGTGTTCACGTCGCTTCTCAATCAGCTCGGCACGGCGATCAAGATCATCTCCTCGCGCGTGCGGGCCGCGGGCCTCGCCGACATCCTGGGCGCCACCGGTCAGACGAACGTGCAAGGCGAACGCGTTCAGAAGCTCGACACCTACGCCAACGACGTGCTCGTCAACGTGCTCGAACGTCGCGGCCATTGCCGCGCCATCGCAAGCGAAGAGATGGACGAGCCCAAGCTCGTGTCGGCCGACGTTCGCGCGCGGTACATCGTGCTGTTCGACCCACTCGACGGCTCGTCCAACATCGACGTCGGCGTGTCCATCGGAACGATCTTCGCCATCCTGCGTCTCGATTCCATGGTGCCTGGCGAAACGCTGACGCAGCAGCTATTGCGGCCCGGACGCGAGCTGGCGGCGGCCGGGTACGCGATCTACGGATCGTCCACGATCCTGGTGCTGTCCACGGGTCGAGGTTCGGGCGTGCATGGTTTCACGTTCGATCCGTCGGTGGGGGAGTTCTTTCTCTCGCACGAGAACATCCGGTGCCCACAGCAGGGCAACACATGGTCGATGAACGAAGGCAACCGCAGCCTCTGGCCGGAGCCGGTCCGCCGCTGGAACGACTGGATCAAGCAGCCTCGTGACGACGGCACCGTGTACGGCCAGCGCTACGTCGGCTCCCTGGTGGCCGATGCACACCGCACGCTGCTCAAGGGCGGCATCTTCGTGTACCCCGCCGACGCCAAGAACCCGGAGGGCAAGCTTCGTCTTCTGTACGAGGCCAACCCCATGGCATTCCTGTTCGAGGCAGCGGGCGGAGCCGCGACGGACGGCACCCGTCGCGTGCTCGACATCGAACCGGATCGAGTACACCAGCGCGTGCCGCTGGCCCTTGGCTCCGCCGATGACGTGCACGTGTTTTCGGAGTTCATGCAGGGAGCTCGCAAGTAGCGTATAGTCAGGACGCCCTGTCCGCTCTTTCCACCGGAGACCGATGATGGCGTCCCAGCTCGCGGTTTGTCATGCATGTCATCGTCACGTGCGCAGCGACGCCACCGCGTGTCCGTTCTGCGCGGCCGGGTTGGAGCCGCCCGTGACCGGGTCCGGCCACCCCAGTCCGAGTCCGGCGCTCGCGATGCTCACCTTCGCCGCGGCAGGGTGCGCCTACGGCCCCCCCCGGAGGATCCCGAAGACGGCGGCGTGGACGATTCCGCCGCGGAGACGCACGGGTCGGATCGTGTCGGCACCGACGCGGTGCCGGGAGATTGACCAACGGTGACCAATGCAAGAAGGACCGTTGCTCGCGAACCGGTACCGCATCCTGCGCCGTCTGTCTGATGGCGCGGTCGGTGCGGTGTGGCTCGCGGAAGATCAGCAAACGGGCTTCTTCGTGCTGGCGAGCGTCCTCCCAATGTCCCGCGCGCGGCTGCTACGCACCGCAGTCGGCCTCCAGCATCCCCATGTGGCAGCGCTCATCGACCTGCTCGACCACGACGCCGCCGGCACGCTCCCGGACAACGTGAAGCTCGATCGTGGCTCCCGCGTCGCCATCGCCGAGTGGATCTCCGGCACCACGCTCCATGACCTTCTGCTCGACGGCCGCATGTCGCTCGTTCCAGCCGTGCGAACCGTCGCGAGCATCGCATCCGCCGTGAGTGCCCTGCATGCCAGGGGCGCCGTGCATGGCGCCATCTCGACCCGCGCCATCGTCGTCGAGCGCGCCGACGGAGGCACCGCACCCATCCTGACGCACGGAGCCGTCCCGGCCGACGGCTCTTTCTGCTCGCTGCCCCGACTCGATGGGCAAGGCCCGAGTGAGGAGGATGACCTCTGGGCGCTGCATGTGGTCTTGTACAACGCGCTCACGGGGCGGCGCCCCTACCGCGCCAAGTCGCAGGACGCGCTCGTTCGTGCGCTGCGCAACGCCAGGCCGATCCCGATCGCCGCACTCGACGTCGACGACCCGGCGCTCAACGACATCGTGCAGGCTGCGCTCGTCCCGGTCGAAGGCAAGCCACCAGGTCGCGTGTCGGACCTCGAAGCCTCTCTGTACCGCTGGCTGGCCGAGCACGGCGACAAGCCCTCGCCACGCGATGCACAAGGTAACGACACGAGCCCGCCTGTCATCGAGATCGGCAGCTTCCTCGATTCATCGCTTCGAGGCGTACGCACCGATATGCCGTCGATGATGCCGCCGCCAGCCAGGATCGACCTGGATCGAGATGCAATCCCCGCGACGCCCGTGCGGGTCGGGCGCTTCGAGCTTTCGTCACTGCCTTCGAGCGAAACACCCGAGCCGGCAACAACGCAGATCGCAACCCCTACGGCCGGCGGACCGGTGGCCGGGTCCGCGGATCCGGTCGGTCCGTCATCACCCGAGCTGGCAGCGCCACCCCTGCCCGACGTGACATCCATCAACTCGGCCACACCCACCGCTCACTCCTCGTCGCCTACGCGACGCGATGTGCCTCCCAACGCCTGGGCATTGCCGCTCGTCGCCGTGCTCGGCGCGGCCGCGATCGCGGGCGGCGTCTGGACGGTCAATACACTGCGCACACGGACGTCCGCACCGCCCGTCGCACCAGCGGCGGGTCGCCTCGTCGCGAACGCGCCGTCCGCGCCGTCGTCTTCGTCATCCATCGAGGCACCCCCGGCGAGCGCGAGCATCGCGGCGATCGGATCCGCGCCCCCCGCGCGCCAGCGTTCCACGCCTGCCGACATCGCGGCTTGCACGGCCCGATGGTTCCCGCCGCAGACGTTCGGCGTCGGCCAGGACTTGAGCTTCGTCTGCTCGGTGCGAGACCCGCGCGACGCGGCCAAACGCATGCGCCGCCGCGTGGTCGTGGGGGCTCGCGGATCGGTGACACCAGGGATGCGCGAGTGGTCCCGCCTCGGCTGGTACCAGCTTGCAACCCTCGCGACCATCCGCGGTGACTGTTGTCCCTCGCCGGCCCCCTTCGAGCTGCCTGCCCTGCAGGCGTGCCCGCGTCTGGACGCCACGCTGGATGGCCTGGCGTCCGCCATCCGCAACGGCACACCGCTCGATCCCGCGGTCGCGGCCTTCGAGGAAGCTGCCGCGTGCGCCTACCGGGTCCAACCCCAGGACTATGGGTACGCCATGACGCCCAAGTCAGGCGGCCAGTTCGCTTTCGACGATCTGCTGGCGCGCGGCGGACGCTGACTCAGATGCAGGCTTTGCGATGCTTGTGTTAGCCTCGCGCGAACACGCCCATGGACCCGTTGTCCCGGCGCGCCATGGCGCGAAGATCCCGGTGCGCAGCGTCGATCGACCGCTCGAAGCGCTGGTAGATCGGACACAGAATGAACGAGCCGCCGCGGCAGTAGCGGTCCGCGAGCATCCCGCCGATGCCCTCCGGCATCCCGCCGCTCGTGCACGCTCGCAATACCCGACACGGGCTGGGGTCGTTGCTGTCGTAGAACGGGCAATGCGGCATGGAGCGCCATCATGACGCACCGGACAATCCGCGCCATGGCACGGGTTGCGAAATGCGGGTCGTGTTTTTCGCCAGAGCTCCGTCGACACCGCCCGCGGGGGGCTCGAGTGCAGACTATTCCGGATCGATCAGGCCGCGGCGTATGGCGAACCGGGTCATGTCCGAGTTGTTTCGCAGATTGAGCTTCTCGAGGATCCGGCTGCGGTAGGTCTCCACGGTGCTCAGGCTCAGGCTCAAGGCCTTGGAGACTTCCCGGCTGGTGGATCCCTTGGCGAGCTGGATGAGCACCTGCATCTCGCGGTCGCTGAGCACGGCCTCCGGTACATCCTCGTGCGATTGCCCCATCCTGCCCACCATCTTCTCCATGATCGACGCGCTCACGTACACGCCTTTGCGGGCCACTTTGCGCACGGCGGCGAGGAGCTCGTCGGTCGCGGCAACCTTGACGATGAATCCCGCGGCGCCCGCCTTGATGACGCGGGTGGCGTACTCCTCGTTGGCGTACATCGTGAGGATGAGAATACGGGTGCCCAGGTTCAGGGCGACGATCTGCCGGGTGGTTTCGAGACCGTCGATGTCGGGCAGGCTGTAGTCGAGGATGACGACATCGGGCTTGAGCTCGCGGGCAAGCTGAACTGCCTCCCGGCCGCTTCCCGACTGCCCCACGACCTCGATGTCCTCCTCGGCGTCGAGAAGCCGGCACAGGCCAGCCCTGACCATCGTGTGATCGTCCACAACCAGCGTGCGAATCATAGCTCACCTTCCTGACTCTACTTTATCTAACTGAACACGAAACACAACGCGCGTTCCCTGGGACCGCGCGGAGTAGATCTCGACGGCCCCGTTGACGAGACCGGCGCGCTCGCGCATACCCGCGATTCCGCAACCCTGGCCCAGCTCGGCGGGGTCGAACCCCTTGCCGTTGTCGCGGACCGAAAGCACCAGCTCCCCGGGCGAACGGGAGAGCGCGATGTCGACCGCGCTTGCTTCCGAATGCCGGCTCACGTTGTTGAGCGCCTCCTGCACGATCCGGTACGCGCACAGGCTCAGCTCCTTGGGAAGCTCCGGCTGCGCCTCGTCGATGGACATCTGCAGGTGGGACGCGATCCCAGTCCTGTCCTCGAACTCGCGCACGAGCAGGCGCACCGCCGGCTCGAGCCCGAGATCGTCGAGCAAGGGCGGACGCAAGCCCCGGCAGATCCGGCGCAGCTCGTCGGCTGCCTTCTCCACCAGCGCCACCGCGTTGTGCATCGCATCGCGAGCGTCCGGCCCCACCCCCGCGGCGCGCTTCTCGAACAGCCCGAGCTCGATCCGGCTCGCCGTCAGGAGCTGGCCGAGCTCGTCGTGCAGATCCCGCGAAACCCGCGCCCGCTCCTCTTCCTGCGCCATCAGCACCTCGCGAGAGAGGTGCTTGAGACGCTGCAGGGCCCTGTTTCGATCGGTCACGTCGGCCAGGATCACCAGCATCCGCTGCTCGCCCCCGTGCATGAACCGAGTGGCGCGAACCTCCACGTCGAGCAGCGATCCATCTCGCCGGACGTGCTTCGCGTCGGCCCGGAAAACGGCCCCCGCCGCTCCCGTCTTCTTGAAGCTCACGTACAGGTGACGGTAGCCAACCGCGATCAGGTCCACCATCGATAGACCGTCGAGCTCGCCAGGACCGACCCCGTGCATCTCGCACGCGGCGGCGTTCGCTTCCACGATCCTGTCGTCGTCGTCGACCACGATCAGACCGTCGGTCGCCGACTGGAACACGCTGCGATACCGGGCTTCGCTTTCCCGCAGAGCCGCTTCGGCCTTCTGGCGCTCGGCCACCTCGGCCACGGCCTTGTCCCGGGCTCGCCGGTACTGCTCCGCTCGACGCGCAAGCTGATGCACCAACGCGCTCAGCCCGAACGACGCCAGAAACCCAAGGATGGGAATGGGCAAACTCGCCAGCCATCCCGCCTGCGCGTAGGTCTTGCGCAGCGGTGCCGCGGTGAACGTCCAGGTGCGGTTTCGCACCTTCACCGAATTGGACACAAGCAGGTTGCGCACCGCTGCCTCCGGCGCCGCGTCCGCCTTCCGGAACGCGAAAAGCTGCACACCGCGGTCCGCTGCCCAGAACGCGAACTCCGGATCCCCGCGGCCGTGGAACCCCGCGTCGATCAACGTCGCCGCGTCCAGCTCCGCAACAATCCAGCCGAGAAACTCGCCCTCCCGATGCACCGGCACCACCGCGAACACGCTGCGACGATCATCGCGCCCCACCGGCTCGCTCAGAAGCGTCCCCTGGGTCACCGATTGCGTGAGAATCGCCTCGGCGCCGTCCCGCAGGTCCGCCCACGCGGAATCCGCATCCAGCGGCGCCACCCACTGCTGGCCCCGGTCCGACGGGATCAGCCGCACCGACCGAAAGCCCGGGGTCTCGTTCACCAGCACGGTGCCGAAATCCACGAACCGTCTCATCGAGAAGTCGCGGGTCTCGTGCGACGCCCACCGGCGCGCGAAAACCGAGGCGGCGCTCACGGCGAACTCGGTCCCCACCTGCAGGCGCCGCAGCGACTGCGCGCAGAAGTCCTCCGAATGACGCTGTAGCAAAGCCCTCTGGTGATCGACCTGCTGGTGCCAAACAACCACCGTCACCAGCGACAACACCACCAGGATGACCGGCGGGGCGATCCACGCGGCCCAGGGTTTCTTCGCGGCGGGCAGATCCGTCCACATGCTCGATTCCACCATTGCACCGACAGCCGGTTCCAAGAAAGGCTCTTGCATCCTAGCAACAAGTGGCGACATGCCCAGACCCGACCCTTCGATTCCTCTCTCTCTTGTCGAATCCGCCTCGCCGGGCGAGCCCCCTTGTCCGATCCGCCATCGGCGCAAGGCATCCCGGGCGCCACAACGACGCATGCGCCCATGCAGGCTCGGAAGCATGACGATTCGCATGTAGCAAAGAAGACGACCGCCCGGGCGCCGCCCAGGTGCGTCCCCCACCCGTCGTGACCTCCCCGGAGAAGACTGTCGCAGCCGTGCCCTCCATGCGCTCTCTGCCGTCAGGCCGGACCGGGCTCGACCGGGGCCGGAGCACGAGCCCGTGCAGCCGGCGGAAGAAATCCCGCGCGCGCCTCGCCGTTCGTCCCGGGCTTCCCTTCCCCCCTCGCCTCGCCCTATACACGCCCCGCATGCTCGACCTCACGTACCCCTTCAGCGCCATCGTCGGCCAGGACGTCATGCGCACCGCATTGCTGCTCCTCGCCGCCGACCCGGGCGTCGGCGGACTGCTCATCAGCGGCCACAAGGGCACCGCCAAGTCCACCGCCGTGCGCGCCCTCGCCGGCATTCTCCCACCCATCGAGGTCGTCGACGATTGCCCGTTCCACTGCGATCCCAACGCCCCGGACACGATGGAGGATCTCTGTCGATCCCGCCTCTCCAAAGGCAACCCGCTGCCCACACGGCGCATCCCCACCCCGCTCGCCGAGCTGCCACTGCATGCCACCGAGGACCGCCTCATCGGCTCCCTGCACATCGAACGCACGCTCCGCGATGGCGAGCGTCGCTTCGAACCCGGACTCCTCGCATCCGCTCATCGCGGCATCCTCTACGTCGACGAGGTCAATCTCCTGCCCGATCACCTCGTCGACGCCCTGCTCGACGTGGCCGCATCCGGGGTCAACGTCGTGGAGCGCGACGGCGTGTCGGTGCGCCACGCGTCGAGGTTCATCCTCGTGGGCACCATGAATCCCGAAGAAGGCGAGCTTCGCCCTCAGCTCCTCGACCGCTTCGGCTTGTTCGTGCATGTCCGCGGGATCGAGGATGCCACCACCCGCGAGGAGATCGTCCGGCGCCGCCTCGCCTTCGACTCCGACCGCGCCGCCTTCCGCGCAGCATGGCGGCAGCAGGACGACGCATTGGCCCGTCAAGTCGCGCGTGCGACATCGAACGTGCACGCCGTGCGCATCACCGACGACGCAATCCGCAGCGTCGTCCGGCTCTGCAGCGCGGCCAAGGTGCAGGGCCACCGCGCCGAGATCGCGATGATCAAGGCCGCCCGCGCGATCGCCGCGCTCCTCGACAAACCGCTGGTCAGCGCCGCCGAGGTGCAACAGGCAGCGACCTTCGTGCTGCCCCATCGCATGACCGGAAATCTCCTGCTCGCGCCCGAAACGATCGACCAGCGCATCCGCGAGCTCATCGCCGGCGGTTTTCAAGTCGATCGAACGGCCGACGAAAACCCCGCGGAAGACGACGGCGACATGGCCGAATCGATGCAAGTGCCCGGGTCGATGGCTGCAGGAAGCATCCTGCTCGAGCTGGAAAAAAAAGGCCTGAAGACCGGGTGTTCGACGCGGACGAGCACGTGTGCATCGCCGACGTCGACCTCGCACGGCTGAGAGCAAGAAGGCACGGCGGCGGGAACCGTCGCGGCGGAGACACGTCGTCGCGACGCGGTGCCCATGTCCGAAGCGTCGCTCCGCTCCCGGGCGAGCGGTCCTTCGAGCTGGACCTCGCCGCCACGCTGCGAGCGGCCGCGATCGCGCCGGTCCGTTCCGCACCGCGCATCACCCGCGCTCACCTGCGCAAGAAGCTCCGCTCGCAACCCGCCCGGGCGCTCGTCGTGCTCGTCGTCGACGCATCGGATTCGATGGGTGCAGAAGATCGCATGGCGGCAGCCAAGGGCGCAGCGCTCTCGCTGCTGCTCACCGCCTACCGACGGCGCGATCGCGTCGCTGTCGTGGTGTTCGGCGGCGACGAGGCGACCGTGCTGCTGGGCCCCACCGCAAGCACGGGCCTGGCGCGACAGCGCCTCCAGCACCTACCCATCGGAGGCGCAACCCCGCTGGCCGATGCACTGCTGAAGGCGTGGACCATCCTTCGCAACGAGCGCCGCAAGCACCCCGCGCTCGATGGCCGGATCGTGCTCCTGTCCGACGGCCGGGCCAACGTTGCGCTCCGTCCCACCCACGATGTTTTCAGCGAGCTGGCGGTGCTCGGCGAACGGATCCGGCGCGACAAGATCGCCTCGGTCGTGATCGACTCCTCCCGCGGTGGGGCGCCCGAGCTCGTCAAGGTGGCAGCAGCGCTGGGCACGAGCGTCACGCGCGTCGCAAGGCTGTCGGCCGGGAGGCTCGTGACAGCCTTGCGCCGATAGCCGTCGATTCCTTCACCAACGGCGTCGACCGATCGCCATGTCGCAAACGCCGGCGAAGTCGGTGTTCGAAGCGATGGCTACCAGCCCAGCTCGTAGATCATCTTGGATCGCACGCCGAAGTTGTCGGAAACCTGCCCCTGGAACGGTTCGGACGGCAGCGGGACGGTCTTGTCCATCAGCAGCCGCTCGAACGACTCCACCCACACAGGCCGGCCCCAGCTAAAGATGTGCGCTAGCCAGAGCTTGCTATCGCCGCCGTAGGCATTCTCGGGCGCCGCGCAAAAGTTGCAGACGGGCGTGTAGTCTGCGGGGATGGCCTCCTTCAGATCCGCATCCTTGCGGAACAGCCGGATCGTCGCAGGATTGAGCGCGTCCACCACCACCGCATCGCCCTCCTTGTATTCCTCGCTAGACGAGAAGTCGCCGGCCAGCACGCCCAAATGCCCGGCCCCGGTCCTGGCCTTGATCCACTCGAGCGTGCGCTGGCCCTGTAGGTATTGCTCCGAGGCCCAGTCCTTCAGCACCTCGCCGTCCACCGTGGTCGGCAGCCCGTACGAGCCTGTATAGGGGAACTGGAACCCCTGGACATACGAAAAGTGCGAGCAGAACACATCGACCGGATCGGTTCCCGGAACTTGCATCTCCGCATGGAGCACGCCGCGACGGTACGACGCGCTCGGCAGCACGTTCGCTTCGGGATTGCTCAACGGATACTTCGAGAGCATCAGCATCGTTGACTTGCCGTGGAACGCGTATCCGGCCTTGGGATTGGTGGCGCACTCGTTCTTGGTCGACCCGACTGTCTCTTCGGAGAGCAGGTTGACGAGCATGCACGTAGCACACCGCTTCTGGTCCATATCCGGTGATGTGATCATCGGCAGCATTTTGGATAGACACTGGCTCGACAAGCAACCCGCGCCGCCTTGGAGGGTGCCGCCGTCCGAGCTCGGGTCGGTCGAGCATTTCTGCTGAACACACTCGAGCGCGGCGGCCTCCAGATCCAGGATCTGCTGCGATGCGCCGCAAGGTGGGCCCTTGGGCCCAGGCGTGTTGCCCTGCTGGTCTTTCGGGTCGGTAAATGCCGTGTTTTCGTCGAATACCGGGTTGTACGAGTAGGGATACGTGCCCAGGTCAATCCCCTTCTGCACAAGCGCCTCGCGGTCCGAATCGCGCGTGATCTCCTCCACGCAGAGCAAGTCGGACCCGAGCGCGGCGACCGCTTCGATCACGGGCTGGCGACGCTCCGACTCGAACGGGGCGAACAGACCGTAGAGCCCCACGTTTATCGAGTCGACCGTCAACGTCGGCAGCTCGCTCGGCGTGCACTTGGTGTAGTAGCCGCTATTGTCGACATTGATCTCCTCGCACAGGATGCCCCGCACCGGGGTGGTATAGCTGCCCGGCAGCCCGATCGCGAAGATCGTCGACGCCTTGACAGAACCCGGTTCCGTCATCGCCAGGATGGCTTTCTTGGACCCCTCTCGATTGGCCCCTACGTAGAAGTCCAACGCCATCATGGAGAGGTAGCCGGCGTCGTTGATGGGGCCGACCGGCGTGGCCGCCGTTGCAGCCGGTACGCCGCCGAACTCGACCCCTGAGCCGGGCGACAAGGTCATCACGGTGGTGGTGGGGAGGTTCGGCCCGGCCGTGCCCGCGAAGTAGATGCGCTCCTTGTTCGTCGTGGGGATCGCGTGGACGAAGCGGAGGTTGTTGTCCTTGCTGGTCTTGCGCTCGGGCAGGGCGAAGATCTCCGGCGTGAGACCGTTGCCGCCTGCAAGCATCACGGTGACGGTCACATCGACGGGGAACTCGATCGCAGACCGCTCGGCGACCGCCTGGGCCTGACAATCCGGAGATCCGACCGCAACGGCTTTGATGTCATACTGCCCGGCGGGCAGGCCCTTGGGTCGAAGCACCATGGGATAGTCCAGCCCCGCGGGGCAGCCCGCGCCGAAGGAGCGGATGAACGGTGGATCGGCTTGCCACGACGCCTGCGTGCTCGGCTTGATGCAGAAGTCGACGCCGCCACCGTCAGGCACGAGGTTCGCGAAGCGCACCGCGGACAGCGCACTGCCGTCCACCACGTCGTCGTTGGCGAGCGTGCAGCTTCCGGGCGCGTCTTCGCCGCCGTCGAGCCCGCCGTCGAACCCTGAGGGAGGCACGTACTCGGTCAACGTCTCAATCCCGGCCAGCCTCTCGCAGCCGCACAGCCCTCCCATCACTACCAGCCCCGCGACGAGCGCCCTCTTCGCGTTCCCCTGGATGGTCCCCATCATGTCACCACCCTCCCATCACCGTTGCAAAGCCGCCGCCAGGCAGTGGAGCAAGCCCAACGTCCAGGGCAGGCTTGTTGCTCCGGGCCGACGACGATTCGCCGGATGCAGACGAGGGCCTGCCGGTGAGGTACAGATAGCTGCCGGCGATCACGGCGGCCGCACCCAAGCCTATCGTCAAGTTCGCGACCCGCGCCGCATCCTTGGCGTCGCGGTTCAACGACACGGCGGCAGCGTCGCATCGGCGCTCCCCATCCACGACATTGCACTGGTCTTCGGCGTCGGACTGCTTGTTGATGGCTCGAACACCAAAGTAGGACCCGACACCGATGCTGATGACACCCGCGCCCGCAAGCACCAGCCCGATGCTCTGCGACACGGGCGACCCCTGGTCGATCGTGATCGGCCCTGGCCCACCAGCCCCGGCGCTCGACCCGGGCGGGGTCTTGGGCGGCGGAAGCCGTTCGAGCTCGGGGATCACGACCTCCGCCCTGCCCTGCTCCTCGATGCCGAGGCTGCGCTTCCAGATCCGATAGCCGGGCGCCTCGGCCACGATGTCGACGTTGCCGGGATCCGCGGGGACCTCCGTGCCCCACACCGCCTGCCCGAGCTCCGTGCCGTTGCGCGTGATTTTCAAGCCTGGGATCCGAACGTGTTCCGGCACCGTGATGAGGATCTTCGGCAGCCTGGGCTCGATCTCCTTGATGGCTTCCACGGCGATCTGCTCTCGCTCGGGCCGGTTGTCGCGCCGCGCTTGGGCCTGCACTTCGATGAACTCGGCCCACGCCGTCGCGATCTTGCCCTCGAGCTGGTGGCAGCGAGCCATGTTCAGCAGCGTGCCCGGCGTGGCGTCGAGACGATAGCTCTCCTCGAACTTGCGGCAAGCCTGAGGGATGCGTTGGTCGTCCATCAGCTTCCGCCCTTCGCGGAACAGCGTCTCGGCCACCGCCCGGTCTGCCGACGACGGCTGCGCTTGCGCGATGGCAGGCGACAGCATCGTGGCGCCGAGCAACACGAGGAATGCTAGTCCAGCAGTGCGCTTCATGGTCTATCAGAATCTGTCGTCGAACGGATTGGTAGGCTTCTTGGTGGCAGTGGATGTCGGCGGAGGCGCCGGTGGCTCCTGCGTCGTCGTCGGCGGTGCGCCGCGCGGCCTCGGCACCCGCGGCTGACGCGTCGCCGGCGTTGCAGGCCCGGGTTCCGCGGCGCTCGGCCCGGCTTCCACCACGGTGGAGGCAGGTGGTGGCGCGCTCGGCGTTACGGGCGATGCCGACGGCGCCGTGACGACCGAAGCCGAGGAGGGCGGCGCCTGGCTGTCGACCGGCCGGGCCGCATGGTCGCCCGTCGAATCGCCCGAGGATCGGGTCGAGCGATACAAGAGGATACCCACCGCCACGAACACGACGATCCCGGCGATCACGAACGGAAGATGGGATCGCTTCGTGTGCGGTGCGGCGACCGACGCCGTTCCAGGTACGGTCGCGGACGTCGCGGCGCTGCGGACATCGCGTGTGCGACGCCGGGCCGCGTAGGAGCCCGTCGACGCGAGCTCGTGGATCGCCACGTGGTCCCGCGTCGTACCCTCCAGGATCCCGTCGATGCGTGCCGCCACGTCGTGCAGCGCTTCATTGTCCAACGCGTCCGCAAGCCGGTCGACCAGGGTGGCAACGTCGGGGATCCGCCTGGTCAGGTCGCGCTCGAGACAGCTAAACACCACGTTCTGCAGCGCTTCCGTGACGCCGGCGACCTCGCCCGCGAGCGGCGCCGGCTGGTGATCCGACAGCACCATGAAACACAACGCCGCGGTCGACTCGGCCTGGAAGGGCGGACGCCCGCTCAACAGCTCGTACGCGATCGCGCCCAGCGACCACACGTCCGCCCGAGCATCCACCGTGCCCGATGCGCGAAGCTGCTCCGGAGCCATGTACTTCGGCGACCCCAGCAGCGTCCCCTCGCGGGTCAGCTCCTGGTCCATCTCGTCGGGGTCGCGCATCTTCGACACGCCGAAGTCCATGATCTTGATGAGCGGCGTGCCGTCGGGACGATGCGTCAGGAACAGGTTCGACGGCTTCAAATCACGGTGAACGATGCCGCGTGCGTGTGCCTCGGCCAAGCCCATGCATGCCTGCACCAGGTACTCGACCACGACCTCGACGGGCAAAGGCCCTTCCGCGGCGAGCTCTTGCTTCAGGTCACGCCCTTCGAGGTACTCCATCACCATGAACGGCGTGCCGTCGTCCAGCACCCCGAAGTCGGTCACGCGCGCGGCATGCTCGCTCCGCAGCTTCGCCGTCACGCGCGCCTCGCGCATGAACCGCTCGTTGCTCGCGCTGTCGCGATCCGCCTTCGAGGTGAGGAACTTCAGCGCAACGCGCTCCCGAAGCTGCACGTGCTCCGCAGCGAGCACCAACCCCATGCCCCCCCGCCCCAACACATGCTCGACCTTGTACTTGTCGGCGACGATATCACCGGGCTGCAGGCGGTGCGCCATGCAGTCATTCGCGGTCGGGTTCGAGCTCGACGCCATGGCGCTATTCTCCGGCAAGCGATCGCCCCGGTCAATGAGAATGTCGCAGACAGTCAACACCCGTGACACGGACGGACCACGGCCTGACACCTTCTCCCACGCCCGCACGCCGCCCCTGCGCAGAGCCGAAATTGGCCGGCGTTCCTCGCAAAACATCGCCGTCTGGAACGCGTTCGCAACGGTCCCCGGCGACAGCCCTCCAGCGCCCCGACCGTGCTCACGGGCCAATTCGTTCCATCCATGGGACCGAATCGGTCCATCCCCGCTATGCCCCCCACAACGGTGAGAAGCCTCCCGTCCCAGACCCCCCCAAGCCTACCCAGAACGTGCAAACATCAGGGATGAAACACGATCGTCGTGACGCTCTGCGCGGGCATCGTGTAGGAAAACGCATTGGCATCCACCGCGGCCAGGCTGCCGCCGTGCGCGGGTGTGGCCGACGCCCCGGTGAGCACGTACACGTCCGCCGACGCGAGGCTCGTGTGCTTGACTGTGAAGCCCGCGACCAGCGGGGAGGCGTGCTTGTTGATCGCCACGACCACCACCCGCGCGGGGTCGCCGGAATCCACGCTCCCGTAGGCGGTGCAGGACTCGACCGACGACGTCGTGGTCATGATGGAGGTATCACCGAACGCGCCGCCCTGGCCGTCGTAGTTGCGATACATGGCGAACGCGCCGAACAGGAAGTCGTTGCTTTGGCTCATCAGCCACACCGATGCGGCGAACACGCCTTCCCTGCCGAACACGCCGAGCACGTCGGCCTGCGCGATGGCGCCGGAGATGTGACCGCCCGCGCCGTAGTTGTACTCGCTGATGGACAAACTCGTTCCGGGATAGTGCGCGTCAATCTTGTCCTTCAGCCGCGGAATCAGGCGGATCGGGCCGTTCGTGCTCCACTGCGTGATCCAGCTCGTCTCCGTGTACGTCGGATCCCACAACGACCGCGGCGCCTGCTCCCTCGCCGTCACCTCCCCCGGCGTCACGCCGTCGTCCACAATCCGGTGCCCGTCGCCTTCGGCCTCCGGATACCAATGCACGTCCAGCACGTCGAGCAACCGCTTGCCCGCAGCCTGCTCCGCGCTCTTCATCGCGTCTAGGTAGAACTCTATAAAATCTCGATTGTTGGCATCTGGAGCACCTTGCAAGTCCACGTACCCTTGCCAGCCGTAGCTCACCGGGCCGAACACCAACGCATCGGGCGCAGCCTTCTTGATCCCCTTCGCAAAGTCCTCGCTCTTCTGCACCAGTTCCGCATACGTCACCGCCGAGGGGTGAATCTCCGAATGCGTGCTCGACCACAGATCTGGCTCGTTGTCCAGCATATAAAAGATACGCCTGAATGGGTCGGTCTGCGCACCCGGGAACTGGCTTTCGAGATAGTGCACGAACTCGTCGGCATACACCTTCCCGTCCGCGGTGTCCGGTGGGTACGCGTACGCCGATGGCTTCGTCGACAGGATTGGGAAGAACCGTTGCTCAATCTGCGCCTGCGTCGGATGCGGTGGACACGGCCCGTCCGCGTCCGCAGCCACCCACCCCGCCATGGGAACGGTCATGATGATGCTGGCCCCCGCGTCGCTCGCCGCCTGCACGGCATCCCGCATCGGCTTTGCCGCCTCAGTGCTCGAGCTGATGTAGTCGTCGTTCTGGTAGTTCCAGTCGGACCCGGCATTCGAATCGTTTGTCTCCCAATTGTATGCAGTCAGCCGGTTGCCCCCCACCCGCGTCATCGTAAGATACTTTGCCTCGGCCTGCAGATCCCCCTGGTTCGTGCCGTAGATGTAGCGCGAAATCGGATGCACGTCCTGCGTGCTGTCCACCGTGATCAAGACGTCGTGCGCCCCGGGATCGCCAGGCGTCACCAGCGCAGCCCCACCCGTGCCGCCCGCTCCCCCCGTGCCTCCGCTGGCACCGCCACCCCCGGTCCCCCCGGTCGCCCCAGTTCCTCCAGCACCACCAGCTCCCGCCATCCCCCCTGTCCCTCCCGTCGCCAACGTGCCCCCCGTGCCCCCCAAGGTTCCCCCGCTCCCCGACCCGCCTGGACCATCCGACGAGTCGCTTCCGCAACCAGGACATCCCAGCACCAGGGCAGCAAGCACGAGAACACCGGAAACAGTCGTTCGCTTCACCATGGCCAACACTCCAACGATCCATCATACGCTCAAGGCACGCGAAGGGGAAGCCCGCCATGCACGTTGGCGACGACAGTTCGCCGACCGTGCGTGCGCCGCCAGCTTGCGGCGACGGGCCCCGGCGTTCACGTCGCGCCGCCAGGATCCGTGTAAAAGCCGTCGATCGATTTTCGAGCCGGGCAGGTCGAGGCCGGAGAGGCCCTTTGCGCACCCGGGCGCCCGGACCACGCAGCGCGGATGCCGGCCTTACGCGCGAGTCAGACGCACGCGCCGGGATGGACCTCACCGTGTGCGGGACCGTGCGACGGTCAGACCTCCAGGCGAATCGGCAGGTATTCGGGATACCACATCGCCCGCCTGACGTTGTCTTCGAGGTTCTCGAGGATCTCCGGGTCGGCGTGTCCCTCCTGGACAGCGCGGCGGATGGTGGCGCAGGCCACCGCATGCGAGCACTCCCGAATGCGGGTTAGCTGCGGATAGACCGCCCATTCCTCCAGATCCTGCGAGCTCACCTGCGCCGCCAGCGCCTTCGCCGCGTCGAGGAACATGCCGTCCGTCACGCGACGCGCCCGTGACACCGTCAACCCGAGCCCCACACCAGGGAAAACGAAGGCGTTGTTGCACTGGCCGATGCGGTGCTTCCTTCCGTCCCGCGTCACCGGAGCGAAGGGGCTTCCGGTCGCCACGATGGCGGTGCCCCGCGACCAGGTGATGGCCTGCTCGGGCGTGCACTCCGACTTCGATGTGGGGTTGGACAACGGGAAGATGATGGGCCGGTCGTTGACCTCCGCCATCGCCTCGACCACTTCCTGGGTGAATGTTCCCGGCGTGCCCGACGTACCGATGAGGATGGTGGGCTTGACGTTCCGGATCGTCTCGGCAAGGGTGATGAAAGCGCGGTCGCGACACTTGAAGGCCGCCACCTCGTCGAGGGGCCGGGCGTAGGTCTGCTTGAAGTCCTCCAGGTTCGTGCGCCCCTGGGTCACGAGCCCCTTGCTGTCCGTCGTGTAGATCCGCCGGACCGCCTCCTCCTTCGCCATGCCTTCCTCGACGAAGGCAGACACGATGAGCGCGGCAATGCCCTGCGCGGAGGCGCCGGCGCCCGCGATCACGACACGCTGATCCTTGATCGGCTTGCGCGTGATCCGAAGCGCCGCAAGCAACCCCGCCACCACCACCGCAGCCGTCCCCTGGATGTCGTCGTTGAACGTGCAGAGCTGGTCCCGGAACCGCTGGAGCTGCTTGATCGCATTGCCCTTGAGAAAGTCTTCCCACTGCAACACCACATCCGGGAATACGCTCTTCACGGCGCCAACGAACTCGTCGATGAATGCCTGGTACTCCTCACCACGAACACGCTTGCGGCGCAGCCCGAGGTACAGCGGGTCCGCCAGGCGCTCTTCGTTGTCCGTGCCCACGTCGAGCATGATCGGCAGCGTGCTCAGGGGAGACACCCCCGCACACAGCGTGTACAAGGCGAGCTTGCCAATGGGAATGCCCATGCCGCCCGCTCCCTGATCCCCCAACCCCAGGATGCGCTCGCCGTCGGTCACCACGATCACCGACGGCCGCTCGATCCCGGCGTTGCGCAGGATGGTTTCCATCTCCCCGCGGTGCTCGTAGCTGATGTACAGTCCGCGCTCCCGCCGGTAGATATGCGAAAACTTCTGGCACGCTTCGCCCACCACGGGCGTGTACACGACGGGCATCATCTCGTCGATGTGCTCGAGCACCAGGCGGTAGAACAGGGTTTCGTTCCGGTCGTGCAGGCCCGTGAGATAGATGAACTTCTCGAGGTCCGACGGCTTGACGCAGAAGTTCTCGTAGGTGCGCTCGAGCTGTTGCTTCATCGTGCTGACGATGGGAGGCAGCAGGCCCGTGAGCCCCAGATCCGCGCGCTCCTTGCGCGTGAAGGCCGTCCCCTTGTTCGTGAACGGGTTGGCGAGCAGCGCTCTCCCTCCCTGCGAGACTGCCATGTACCGTTGCCCAGTCGCCGAATCGATTTTGATACAGAGCTTCACGATGGTTCTCCTTGGACGCGGCGCGTGCCGCGCATGGACGGTTCATACCCGCCAAGCCTGACCGCAGGCTCGTGGCACCACGAAACAAGCGAAGGCTCCTGGCCGCCGTCCCGTCCCGTCGACATCACCGAAGACGACAGGTTCACGACAGCGCATCGGACAGGAGCGGAACCCGGTTCGAACCGGAAGACATGTCCACGACGATTGCAGCATGTTCCTCTGTCCTTGACGAAAGACCGTGACCGCTCCACCAGGAAGCGGATTCGGCTTTCGTGTGTCGCTGGCTGCGGGCTGGGGCCGGAACCCGGTTGGCCGGATTCACGGACAAGACAAGAAAGAGGGATGGTCCCAGCGCGTTGGCGGCGCGCATCTTACGCCGGCTGAGCCCGGCTGCAACCGGTTCCGCACGGTGCAGCCAGCCGGCAGGCCGCACGATTCGAACACGCCCCCCATCGGCCCTCGCCCTGTCTCCTGCACACCGTTTCGCCACCACTCCGTCGCCATGCTTCGGGTCGACGGGGCGCCGCGTGCGCTTGCGGGTTGACCGCGATAGCGCGCAAAAACCACGACGCGAACGCCTAGGAAGGGTAACGACATGCGGGCCGCTTGTCGTGGTTACGAGGGTCGCACAGCACGCGCTCGAACCGGCGGCGGAGCCCCAGAGACTCGATGGTCTGGCGCAGCAGCAGGGCGCCTGCGTTCGAAACCAGGTGCTCGGAGCGATCCCCGAATCGCGTGGAACCGTTGGAAGCGGTTCGAATGTCGTTGGGGCCGGTCCTGGAGTCCTCGCGAGGCCGGCGCGTCCGAAACGCTTCGATGAGAGACACGCTCGATCACGGCGATCGATTCACGGGCGGAAGCGAACGTGCGAATCTAAGGAAGAAAATGCGCGAACATGGAATTCATTGACAGCAGGACTCGCATGCTCGCTGTTGAGCTCTTGAATGACAGGCATCTGTAGCAAACCAACACAGGATTGCCGCTTGGCGGGGTTCCGGCTTCGCTTCATCCCATGCCAATCCGCCATAGCGCAACCGTCGCGACGATTGCACTTGATTCGGAGCGGCTTCGGTGATCTTGTGATATAGAGGGTGAATAACGTGGGTTCACCCGGTGCTTGTCGCGGAATCCGACGGATTGTCTTTCGACGGAAGCACGTCCTCGACAGGTCCGCCCCTTCCCGGCCCAGGACCGGCTCGAATCTTGCTCGCCTGCGGACATCCCGAAGGTATTACTATGCGTCGCTCCTGCTTGCCAACCCTGCTCCTGTGCGTCCCCCCGGTTCTGTGCCTCGCCTGTGGTTCGAACAACGACGGCGCTGCCTCGAACGGCGGAGGAAGCGCCGGCGGGCCCGGCGTCGACGCCGGCGACAGCGAGGTTCCCGAGGCCGGCCAGGACGTCCTCAACCTGGATTCCTCACCACCCGATGCCAGTGGCTGCCACGACGACTCCGACTGCGACGGCGGCGTGTGTACCGGCGCCGGATGCTGCCCCGCCGCACAGGCCTGCGGCGATGCTTGTTGCGAACCCGACCAGACCTGCTTCGCCAACGCCTGCGTCAAACCCGGGAGTATCTGCCACTCCGCTGCCGATTGCGAACCCGGGGAGTATTGCGAGCTGTCTCTGGGGCAGCCCTCCGGTGGGGATGCCGGTGCGCCCGACGCGCCCCCGGACGGATCCCAGGCCGATGGTGGCCAGGTTTGCCTCGCTCCGACGCCGTCGTCCGGTCGATGCCTGGCCTTGCCCCCCGAGTGCCCTTCCGCCGACGGCGGCACGCTGCCCGACGGTGGCGCTTGCTTGCCCTCCTGCGAATACCACCCGCCGCCCGGCCCGCTTCACGTCGTCGAAAAGTGGGAATGGAACAGCACCAACGCAGCCCAGTTCCCGAACGCCGTCGACGTCTGGAGCACGCCCGCCATCGGCCGCGTCTACGACACGAACTGCGACGGCACGGTGGATGACCTGGATCCGCCCAACGTGATCTTCATCTCCGGCAACGTCGAGCAGACGTGCTGCCAGTGCAACGCGGCGGGCGACAACTGCCACAAGGGTGTGCTGCGCATGCTCGACGGCCGGTCCGGGCAGGAGATCTGGTCGTTGCGCAAGGCCAGCGCCAACTCGGTCGGGTTCGCGGGCATGTCGATCGCCATCGGTGATGTGGACGCCGACGGCCGGATGGACATTCTGGCCGTGACGGGCGAGGGCTATGTGGTCATGGTCGACGCGACAGGCAACGTGGTCCGAACGAGCGACAAGACGATCCCCGGAGCTGCAAAGAGCATCTTCGGGTGGGGCGGCGGGCTGGCCATCGGCGATATGGACGCCGATGGATTCCCGGAGATCGCGTACGGCGCCACGGTGTTCACGACGACGAATGGCGCGATCACGCGGAGGTTCGTGGGAAGCGGTGGCCAGGGTGCGCAAGGCGGCGGCACGGCGCTCAGCACCTTCGTGGATCTGGACGGCGTTCCGGGGTTGGAGCTGCTCGCGGGCCGCACGGCGTACAAGGCGGATGGGTCGGTGCTATGGGATCGCACGGATCTCGCCGACGGATTCCCTGGCGTCGGCAACTTCGACAGCGATCCCGAGCCGGAGGCGGTGCTGGTATCGGGCGGGAAGGTGTGGGTGTTGGACGGCGCCACGGGAGCCACGGAATTCGGACCGTTCACGCTTCCCGGCAATGGCGATGGCGGCCCGCCCACGGTCGCCGACTTCGATGGCGACGGTGAGCGTGAGATCGGCGTTGCGCAGGCCAATTTCTACTCCGTGCTCAAGATCGATGTCGCCCACACCGCGCTCAACCTCCTCTGGAAGGCGGAAAACCACGACCTGAGCTCGTCGGTCACCGGCTCGACCGTCTTCGACTTCGAAGGCGACGGCGCCTCGGAGGTCATCTACGGGGACGAGTGCTTCCTCTGGGTCTACGATGGTGCGACAGGCGCGATCAAGTACGCGACCTCGCGCTCCTCGTTCACGGCCACCGAGGCCTCGCTCGTCGCAGACGTCGACGGCGACGGACACGCGGAGATGCTCATGGTTTCCGCGGGCGTCGACATGTCGGCGTCCGGATGGAAGTGCGACATCGCGCCGTGGAACCAGCCCGACAGCACCACGGGACGTCCCGCTTGGCAACCGCCGTCGTATGGCAACGCGCACCGCGGCCTGGTGCTGTGGGGCGATGAGAGCAACGCCTGGGTCGGCACGCGTACGCTGTGGAACCAGCACACTTATCACGTCAGCAACATCTGCGACCCGCGCGACGATGCATGTTCGGGCGCGAGCGGCTACGGGGCCATTCCGAAGGAGGAAAAGGACAACTGGACCGTGCCGTGGCTCAACAACTTCCGTCAGAACGTGCAGGACAAGGGCCTGTTCGACGCGCCCGACGCGACGGTGACGGTCACGGTGGACTGCACGTCCCCTCTGGTCGTGCACCTGTTCGTGCGCAACCTCGGGATGGCCGTGCTGCCCGCCGGCGTGATGGTCGACGTGTTCGTGATGAAGGGCGGCGTCGAGACCGCGCTCGGCACGGTGCAAACGAGCGAAGCCCTGTTCCCTGGGCAGGTCAAGGAGTTGAAGCTCACGGTGCCCATGGCGAGCGGGGCGACCAAGGACGACTCGTTCGGTGCGCGCATCGACCCGGCGAAGAACACGTCGTTCAAGGAGTGCCGCGACGACAACAACGACGCCCCCCTGGCGAAGCCCAAGTGCTCCGGAATCCAGTAGCGTGTTGGGATCGCGACGATCGCAGTGGGATCAGCGTCTTCCCACCCCGCGATGGCCCGCTGCCATCGCATGGCACGGACAGGAATCCGTCGCGCCCCATCCGCGCCCGAGCGGTCGCGGCGACACGGCATCACGCACCGGTCGCCCCTCGACATCTCGCCCGACCTGGTGCATCACCGGTTGGCCATGTCACGTCCGTACGCCCACATCGTCAACCAGGGTCCGGTGATCGCGACGTTGGGGAAGACCGCGATGGCGGCCCTTCGGCAGCGCTTCGCCAAGCGGAGCTCGACAGCGCCGGCGGTGCCCGGTCCTGTGTACCATGGAGTGCTGCCTCCTCGGCCAGAAACCCTCGTGATGGACTATGTCCGGCACGTGGGTGGCAATCCGTATGCGTATCTGGACATCCTTCCTCCGCACCTGTGGCCCCAGTGGGGATTCCCGTTCGCCGCCAAGACCCTCGAGGGTATCAACTATCCCCTGATGCGGGTGCTCAACGGTGGATGCCGGCTCGAAGTGCGGCGTCCTCTTCCCCAGCGCAGTCCGCTGGTCGTTCGCGCACGCCTCGTGTCGATCGACGATGACGGACGTCGCGCCGTGTTGCACCAGAGCATCGTCACCGGTACCGACGACGTTCCCGACGCAATCGTCGCGCACCTGTATGCGATTGTGCCGCTGCGCCGCCGTCAGCCAGGCAACCAGGCAGGTTCCTCCAAGGATCTCAGTGAGAACGTCGTGCCTGACGGTGCGATCGAGATCGATCGGTGGCGTCTCGCACGCGATGCGGGCCTGTCGTTCGCACTGCTCACCGGTGACTTCAACCCGGTGCATTGGATTCGCCCGTATGCGAGACTGTTCGGGTTCAGGAGCACCATCTTGCACGGCTTCTCGACCATGGCGCGCACTGCGGAATCGATCAACCGGCGGATCCTGGGCGGAGACACGACGCGCATGAAGGTGCTCGACGTCAGGTTTACTCGCCCCATCGTGCTACCGGCTGAGGTGGGTGTGTTCGTCGACGGCCAGCGGGTTTTCGTCGCCAAGGCGCGCGGCCAGCCCGCGTCGCTGATCGGCTCGTTCGAGGCAGCGTAGGCCGGGCAGGCTCGTCGTGCGCGCCGTTCCGCCGAGCCGATCGACAACGGGCACCCCAAGCCTGGCGGCCCGAATGCGAACGAGGGATGCGAATCCTTGTTGCCCCCGAGGCGGCGAGTGCTCGGGCGCTTCGGCGGCCTGTTGCGTTCTTCCCCGTCCGACCAGCGCGCCGGGTGTACCATCTCTCCGACGTAGATGAGCCTCGAATACTGGATCTACGATAAGCTGGCGAAGCGATACGGGCTGCGCATGCAGCCCCACGTGGAGCAGGGCGTGCTGCGCAAGATTTTCGCCAGAGGCGACATCCTGCTCGACGGCGTGGTGCAGCAGAAGCTTGTGAGGGTACACCGTGCGGTGCACCAGTGGGACGACGGACTGCGGGAGGGAGTGCTGTTCGCATGCGAGCTTCCAAACCGGCTCGATCTCGGCCTGTCGCTCAAGTCCGCCGGTCTCTGGCATTTGATCAAGAGCCTGGTCGGACGGCAGGAGCGCGTCACCGGCGACGACGACTTCGATGGGTTGTTTGTCATCGGAGCGGACGAGCCGCAGCGCGCTGGTGCGCTGCTCGACGCGGAGGTCCGCCGTTCGCTTCGCATGACAAACGACCATTGGGTGCTGACTGACGCGCGGTGCTCGATTTTGGCCTTCCCTCCCTGGCCGCAGATCGATCGCACCGCGTGGCTCGAGCGGATGCTGCAGTGCGTGATGGACACCGCCGATGCCGAGGAGCGCGCTGCGCAGCAGGTGCCGTGTGCGTCGCTGCTTGCGCCGCATCAGGAGGTGTGGCGGCGCCTGGCCGCACGACACGGGCTGGCACTCCGCACCACGCCCTTGGCGCTTCGTGGCAGGGTCGGAGGCATGGAAGTGCATGCCCGGACGATCCGAAACGTTCCGTTCAAGTACTGGGTCGAGCTGGCCGTGCTGTACGACGCGCCGCTCGGACTCGGCCTCGAAGTTCGCCCCGCGCATCCGGAAGCCGTCCCTTTTCCGCCAGGCAAGGAGGACATCACCGTGGGGCATGCGGAGCTCGACGCCATGTTTCTGGTGCACACGGCCGAGCGGGCGGCGGCGCCGCTGCTCCTCGACCGTGCTCTGGCCGACGAGATCTTGCGGATCTACAAGAAGCTCGGGCACCTGGCCCTGCTCGACCACAGCGCCGTTTGCACGTTCCCCGCTGCCGCAGCCGACGAAGCACTGATGACGACCGCGATGGAGGAGATCGGTTCGCTTTGCAAACGCGTGCAGTCCGCCGCAATGCGGCTGCGAGCAAGCCCGTTCAGGGTCTGAGTTGGTTGCCTGCGAGAGCTTGCTGCTCCTGCCCTCAGGGCTGGTGTAAGGAAGCTGTCGAGCTATCGTTGTCGACGCATCCATCAACGGAGGAACCGCATGCCACCAAGTTTCGAGAGGCACCCTCGGCCACGCAACCAGGCGCGAATCCCCACCTACCCGCGCAGCATCGTCCTCGGCGCCGCGCTCACCGCGCTCAGCGCGGCTGTCGTGGGATGCGGAACCAGCGCTCCACCGCCCGCACACAAGCCGAGTCCGTCGAGCACACCAACCGAGCCACCACCGCCGCCGGAACCAGGCCCGCCCACCGAGCCTCCCCCGGGATCGTCGGAGGTACTGCCACCCGGCGTTCCCCCTCCCGTTTACGAGCCTGGACATTGACCACCTGGCGGGCCGTCCGCCGTGCAAGGCACCGTGCGCTGATTGCCGTGGTATTTTCTCGCGATTCGTGCTAACCATCCAATCGATGCTGCGAAGCGTTTCTCCGGCCATCGGGCTTGGCATCCTCTGCGCTTGGGGCTGCGGCACGAGCGATGATTCGTCGTCCCGCCCACCCGCGGGCACAGGTGGGGCCAGCGGCACCGGCGCGGCAGGAGCGGGAAGCACGGGCGGATTCGCCGATACGGGCGGATTCGCGGGCACGGGCGGCTCAGGCGACGCTGGCGCTGGGGGCGGCGTTGGGGGCACCGGGGGATCGGCAGGTATCGGCGGCGCGGCAGGAATCGGCGGCATGGCTGGGCAGGGTAGCGACGCGGGCACGGGCGGAGGTCCGACCTGCACCCTGACGGACTCTGGTCCGGTCGAAGCCACAGCGGACGGCCAGGTCATCGAGGGACTTCGCATCACCGCGCCGTCGGGGCCAGGCATTCGCATTCAGGGTTACAAGGGTGTCGTCGTGCGCAACGTCGAAGTGCTCCACGCAGACGGTGTCGGCATCCAGGTCAATGACGCGCCGGACGCGATCATCGAGCACGTCGCCATTACCTTCACGGCTGCGCCTCCATCCGGCGGCAACGCCTCTGCCGGGTTCCTCAACATCTCCTGCCACCAATCGCCGGGGTTGGTCGTCGCCCATGCGCGTCTGACGCGTGGGTCGAGCGGCATCTACCTGCAGGATTGTGACGGCTCGCTGCTGCAGCACATTGAAGGGCACGACTTTCGGGGTCCGTTTCCCCGCGGCCAGCTCGTGCAGTGGAATTCATCTGACGACGGCGTGCTCGAGGACTTCTCGGTGGAGAATCCGCCCGGATCCTGGCCGGAAGACAATGTCAATGTCTACAAGTCGAGCAATGCAATCGTCCGCCGGGGGCTGGTCGACGGCAACAACTCGCCGTCGGGGGTGGGCGTGATCTTCGACGGCGACACGAGCACGGGGTTGGTGGAAGACGTCGACGCCGTTCGCATGGGCAACGGTTGTTTCTCCAACTATGCAGGAGCGGACGGCAACGTGTTCCGGCGCACCCGGTGCCGCGACAACATCTGCGAGGACCAGGGGCGCGGGCTTCCCAAGTCGAACGCCTTGATGTGGGCAGGCAGGCCCGGATTGAGCGCCTTGCGCATCGAGGACTCCACCTGGTTCGCCGCCTGCAATCCTGGCAACATCGTGTGGCCAAAGAACTCGTTTGCCGTGATCGAGGTCCAGGAAGCGGACTTCACGCTCCGTCCACCGGAACGCATCCAGCTCTGCTGGGAGTAGCTCACGCGCAACGCTCTCCCTCCCCCGCCCTGCTTGCGCTATCGTTCCCGCCGGACCACGCTTCATGGAGACCCTGCCGCTCGTCGTCCCCGCCATCTGGCGGCGTTCGCTCGAGGCTTACCGCAGCCTGGGCTTGTCGGCCTGGATCACCGGTGCCGCCTTGTGCAGCCTCATGGTCCTGGCCCTTTTCCCTTGGCCGTCACGCTACCGCCGATACGCGCGCGCCGCCTCCGCCGCCGCCATGGCCTGGGTTGTGGTCCTGTCCCTGTCCGGAGCGTGGCGCCTGTCGTGGTTGTGCGACGACGCCTTCATTTCGTTCCGGTATGCGCGCAACCTGGTCGACGGCCACGGCCTCGTGTTCAACATCGGCGAGCGTGTCGAAGGATACACCAACTTCCTGTGGACGATCTTGATGGCTGCCGGCGTGGCTGCGCGGGTCCATCCCGGGCAGCTTGCCATCGTTCTCGGTCTGGCGTCGTTCGGAGGCGCCCTTGCGCTTTCCTGGCGTGTCGCCATGGCCTTGTCGACCAGGCGCTCTCCGCCCACGGTTTCCATCGCGGCGGTCCTGCTGGGTGGGTCGTACACGTTTGCCTCCTACGCCACCTCGGGCCTCGAGACGATGCTGGGCACTACCCTCGTGCTGCTCTCCCTGGAGCGGGCCTTGCGTCACCGGCCCCTCGCTGCCGGCCTCGCGGGGCTGGCCGCCGTGTTGACACGTCCTGACCACGCCATCTTCTACGTCGGTCTCGCCGCGGCCATGGCGCTGGAGCGGTCGCGCCGACGTGAGCTAGTGCGCTTCCTCGCGCCATTCGGTCTGATCTACGTGCCATATTTCCTCGCACGCTGGGCATGGTATGGGGAACTTCTCCCGAATACCTTTCATGCGAAATCCGGCGCCGAATCCTACCTCGGACAGGGCATCGTCTATCTGATCGCCTGCGCGCTCGGCTCCGGCCTTTTCGGCCTGATCCCGCTCGCCGCCGCGGGCATCGCTCACTTGCGTCGCCACCTGCTCACCCGCTTCGTCTTGCTGTCCGTTCCAATCTACTTGTTCTACGTCGCAAGAATCGGCGGCGACTTCATGCTCGGCCGCCTCCTCGTCCCCGTTCTCCCCCTCTTCGCTGTCCTCGCCGAAGCGGGCGCGCGCAGGCTCGCCGCGTTCCGCCGGGCATGGCTCGCGGTCGTCGGGGTCGTCACCGCAACCGCGTTCGTGCTGCCGGTCCGTCTCATCCCAGCCAGCGAGAAAATGTGGAACATCGCGGATGAGCGCACGTTCTATCCGGTCAAGTCCTTCTCACCCCTGTACGTGGACTCCCCCTTCTGGGCGTGGGCAGACGACCTGATTGCCACGTACGGAACCGGCCCGGATACACCCCGCATCGCCACCGGATGCGTCGGTATCGTCGGCTACCGCACGATGGCCCCCATGCTCGACATCTTCGGTTTGACCGATCGGCAGGTGGCCCGCCAGCCCCTGGCTTCCCGCGGCCGCCCCGGCCACGAGAAGCGCGCCGCGCCGTCCCTGCTGCTGGACCGCCATGTCACCATCGCCGATGTCGACGTCTGGCCCGCGGAGTATCTTCCGCTGTTCCAGCTACCGTCGGGGCGCATCCCCGTTCGCCTGGTCCGATGGGAGCCTCGCTTCGCGCACAAGGCGCGGTCCGCCAACCCTTCGTCGATACCTGACTTGCCCTCTTATCTCCTGCAATACCACGCTCCTGCCGGTGACCCGGACCGGTTCGCCTGCGATCTATGGTTCTTTGAGGATTTCTACTTCTCGCAGGCTCCCGGCGAACGCCTTCCGTTCTTCGATCGCCTCGTAAACCAAGGCGATGTCGACGCCTTCGTGGCCCCTTTCTACCGGGTTGCGATGGGTGACTCGCCCCCCGGTTGGGTGGTCGCGGGGCGCCTCGCCCTCGACGATGACTCCCACGCAGCGTGGATTGCAACCGGTTCCGCGTTCCGCGCCTGGCCCGTTCTCCAGACACCCGCAAACCAAGACGCAGTGGGACACGCAAGCGGTGCATTCCTCGATTCCTACACGGACGCCGAGGGCGACAGGGCGGTAGGGGCGATCCAGTCCCCGCCCTTCGAGCTTCGTGGCGACGTCGTCACCGTTCGAGTGGCAGGCGGAAACGATCGCGCCCGCCTTGCGGCCATGCTCGTCGTCGACGGCCACATCATCGCGGCAGCGACGGGCTGCAAATCCGAGATCCTTTCGCGACGGGTGTGGGACGTCCGCCCCTGGCGAGGGATGCAGGCCCGCCTCGTGGTCGTCGATGATTCCGACAACGGCTGGGGCCACATCATCGTGAACGACGTGGTGCAGTGGGAGCGCGCGAGATGAGGATGCCTTCGCTACCCGAGTCGCCGCGGGCCCGCTGGATGGGCATGACCTTCGCGCTGTGTGCGGCAGTTCTTGCCCTGCATGCCAGCTCGTATCTGCCCTTCTTTGCCGACGACGCCTTCATCTCGCTCCGATACGCCGACCGCTTGCTGCACGGACAGGGCTTGACGTGGACCGACGGTGATCGCGTGGAGGGTTATTCGAACCTGCTTTGGATTGTCGGCTGCACGGCTCTGGGAGCGGTTCATGTCGATCTGGTGCTGGCAGCCCGCGTGCTCGGGATCGCGACCGCGCTCGCTGCCATGACCGCATTGGCTCGCTACGTGCCGCGCGATCTGCCCGCGCCCCGCGCTGCCCTTGTGTTCGCTGCGGGCGCCTTCGCCTGGGCCAGCAGCGGGCCAGTCGCCGTCTGGTCGATCGGCGGCCTGGAACAACCACTCGTCGCCGCCTTGCTTCTCTGGGGTCTGGTCCAGGTCGATGCGGTCGCGTCGGAGACACGCTCGTGGCACGCCTTGCTACGGGCTGGAATACCGCTCGGGATGCTGGCGTGGACTCGGCCCGACGGGGCCCTGTTCGGGATTCTGATCGCGGGCGCGATCGGCCTGCTGCAATGGAAAGAGGGCGCGCCGCCGCGCTCTGTCGCCCGGCTGGTCGCCTCGATAGCCGCGTTTCCCCTCGCCTTCGCGATCGTTCAGCTCCTCTTCCGACTCGCCTACTACGGCGCGTGGGTTCCCAACCCTGCGCTTGTGAAGCTGTCTTTCACGTTCGAGAGAATGAGCGAGGGGTGGACCTACGTTGCCAGCTCGCTGTCCGCACACATCAACATCGTGCTGCTCGCGGCTTCCGCGACCTTTCCCTTCCTGCACGACCGGCAAGCCCGGAAGCGCATCGTGGTCCTGTTCCTCCTGCTCGCGGGCTGGCTTGGCTACGTGGTAGTCGTAGGCGGCGACATCTTTCCCGCCAGGCGTCACTTCGTGCCAGCCATCTCTTTGATGTGCCTGCTGGTGATCGAAGGCATGGTCTGGGCGGCACGGCGGTCCCTGCCCTGGCGCGCTGTCGCCGGGGCCATGGCCGTGATCACGCTCCTGGCCGGCATGCTGCGTCAGACAGGCGACCGTGCGTTGCACCGTGCCTTGGAGGAGCGCTGGGAATGGCTCGGCGAACCTGTCGGCCATCTGCTGGCGCGCCACTTCGGACCCGCGCATGCGCTCCTGGCAACCGACACCGCCGGTGCGCTACCGTACTTCTCAAGGCTGCCTGCCATCGACTTGCTTGGACTCAACGACAGGGTCATCGCTCATCATCGCCCTGCCGACTTTGGGCGGGGACCGCTTGGACACGAGCTTGGCGACGGCTTCTACGTGCTGTCACGCCGGCCCGACCTGATCATCTTCGGCCTGCCCACGGGCGCGGAGCGTGCGCTGTACCGCAGCGGTGTGCAGATGCAGGCAGATCCGCAATTCTTCTCCCAATATGCCCTCGTCACGTTCGAAGCCAACGGCGATAGAACAGTACGCGCTCGGGTGTGGGTTCGTCGCGAGGGCCGGACAGGCGTTCAGACCACCGAGGGTCTGCTGCGGATCCCTGGTTACCTGCTGGCGACAGCGCCGAACGTAGTGGCGCGGGAAGACGGTGAGGGCAGGCTGGGGGCGGTCGTGACGCCGCTCGGGTCCGGCCTTGCCCGAGCCCGCGAGCTTTCAGCCGGGCATTGGGTGGTACGGGCCGACTTCTCGGGCCCCACGCCTCGCATTGCGGTGGCGTGCTCTGACCGTGAGCTGGCCTCGGGTCCACCTGACACCGAGTTCAGCGTTTGGGGCGATTGCATGGGTGGAGTCACGGTCAAGGTGTCGAGCGTGGGAGCAGCGCTCGATCACATACGCGAGATTCGGCTCGAACGCTTGTCCGATTGATTGGCTGGCCTCGCTTGCCGTTGTGGCCACACGCAACGCGCACGACATCGTTTTGTGGCGGCTTGTACGAATGTCCGTCGCGGCGCTTGGTATGCCTGTACGGCGATTTGACGTGGGCGACCCGGGCCGGGCAGCCGTCAGTCCACGGCCTCGAGCCCGGCTGCCTGGCAGCGGGCTGAACTGGATCTCGCGCTGTCGGCCGGTCGCGGTCGCTCGCGCGGTGCCGGTCGGCCGGTCGCGGTCGCTCGCGCGGTGCCGGTCGGCCGGTCGCGCTCGCTCGCGCGGTGCCGGACCCGCCGCCCGTCGCCTCGCCTCGTCCAGCTCCCCGAGCCCAGGCCCACGAGCGGCGGTCCTGCCGCTTCTGTCTCGCTACAGCATGGTCGTCACCTCCGCGCTCTGCGTTGTCATCTCCCGGAAGGCTCACGCCTCCCAAACTACCCTCCGAAGCACCATGCCCCGAAGGGCCCCGGTTTTTGCGGCCAGTTGTTAACCCAGCTCCCCGTTTGCTCTTTATCAGGTTGCTCGGGCTCCTGTACCCGCTGGGGTTATTTAGACTCGGGGCCTACCTGCCGTCCCGTCCGAGTGTTCCCAGGAGGCCGCGCAAGGGAATGCTTCCCGAGCCTCCTCGATGCCCGCTCCACGGCCCGTACGCTGCCGCTTCGCCGACACCGCTGCCCCTACCGTAAGCAGCATCGGTGCCATCGCGTTGTCCCTTGTTCTTGAGGGATTCGCGGGTGAGGCAAAGTGGCGGCCCGCCACCCGGACGGTGCCCGCTCAACGCTCCGCCAGGCGTTTTTTGCCGGGAATTATTACGCAAGTGGCGGAATCGAGGCGAACCTGGCGGCCGCCACCCCCGGCACACCAATCACGCTGGTTTCCTGCGAGGAATGCGCCCCATGCGCAGGACCACCCGAGGGCGATCCGCCGGATCGGACGATGGATTCAGGCCTCCGCCGGTCGCCGACGCCGAATCGGCTCGATGCGCGGCGGCTTGTACGCCGGCAATCCATCGACCTCGGTCATCGAGATCCGGTTCTCGGAGACGAGCTTGTCGAGCACCGGGGTGAGCACGTCTTTCTTGGTGGCGAGCGCGAGACGAATCCGCTCGAACACCATGGGGCCATCCGCAGCCCAAAGCATGCTCACAATGCGTTCGCCCATCTCTTCGGGGCTGGGCCCTTTCGGACGGTCAGGCTCTAGCGCGCGAAGCAGCTCCTCCGGCAGCGGACCAGGGGCGCCGTCGACGGGCTGTGCATGGGCCGCCGCGGAATGGATGTCCGTGCCACGCCTGAGCCGAACGACGTTCCTGGGCAATGTGGGCGCCGGTGACGGTCTGGGCTGCGCGTCCGCCGTTTGCTCCCGGTCGCGGGGCTTGTTGATTGCCGGTGTTGGGCGCGGTCGAGGTGCAGCAGCAGGCAGCGGCGGGCGCGGCCGGTCTGGCAGAGCCTCGCGATGCGCTGCGCGTTCTCCAGCCACCGCCTCGTTGAACAGGGCGGCCATGTCACGGACGAAGGTGTCAATGGCTCGGTCTAGGCTGGTTCGAATGGAATTCGACATGGGTGACAACCACCTGGTGTTGAGTGCTGGGAGCAGCAACCCTCCAAGGGCACGCAAAGCAAGCGAGCCCGCGCATGACCGCGAAGGAATCAGGTCTCAGCAGCATTGCGTCGGCAGGCTGCACGAGCGGGCGATCTTCCTATGTGTGACTCGCTTTGCCTCCGCCTGTCAAGCCAAGAAACACCGGCCGGCGTGGCAGGCAGCGACAGGCTCCAGCGCGCTGGGTTCATCGCAGGAGGCTCTGCAACCTTGCCGGCCACGACGAGCCGCCTACTCACCACTAGGGCGACCTCTCATCGGCGAACGAGGACACCCGCTTCGCCCGGTCCCTTTTCGTTTCAGGCGCGCCGTTCGCCAGGACACACTTGCCACCGCGCGGCTGCGTTTCGCCGACTGCAGGGCGACGTCTCCCTCCACAGCGTGTTCCGTGGACGATGCTGGTGGGCCAGCAGGGAATCGAACCCTGAGCCTCCGGATTAAGAGTCCGCTGCTCTACCAATTGAGCTACTGGCCCGTGTACTGCTTTGGTTGTCAAGGCGCCCGTTGGCTTTCGAAGCGCGCCCGGTCCGATTCGAACGGACGACCTGCGGATTCGAAGTCCGACGCTCTATCCAGCTGAGCTACGGGCGCTCGGAACACCCACGCCTCATTCGAGACGCGGAAGCGCCATCTAGCCCTTGCAACACCCTCTGTCAAGCTAAACGGTGCGACGCCATCGATTTTTGTCGGCCCGCGTCCCAGCCGACCGAACGACGCGCCGCCGGCGAATCGGACGCGACCACCGAACGCCGAACCTTCGCCTGCGCCGCCATCGCAGCCATCGGGCGCCTTGGCTCGCGGCGTTTCATGCTGCCAGCTCCCGGGAAGCGCCGCGCACAGTCCTCGCCCACCTGCCGCTCGCATCGCCGAGCAGCCTCGCCCGGACCCTCACCCTCGAGTACAACGAGCGCTGGGAGCCTCCTGGATCCGCCACGCTCCCTCGTGCCGCCATGATCCCCCACCCGGATCCGCCCCGCACCTCACACCTCGCCCGCATGCGTTCGCTCGCACGCACGCGTCGACGCCTTCTCCCTGCCTTGCTCCTCGGCGCCCCGCTGGCCCTCGTCTGGCTCACCGACACACTCGTGCGCGGTAGACGTTTCGAGTCATTCCAGATCACCGATGTTGCCACCTACCTGCTCGCCTCCGTCGAGTCGCTGCTGTTGTGGTCGTCGCTGCTGCTGCTGGCATCCAGGCGCAGGGGAATCGTCGCGTACGCCGCGGCAATCCTGCTCGTCGCCCTGTCTGCGCTATTGCTTGGCGGGCAGCTCTATTTCTTCGACCAGTACGCCGTGTACATGACGGTCGACGCGGCCGCGTTCGGCGTGTCCGTGCGATCCAGCGTGTGGAACCAGCTCACCGCCGACCTTGGCAACTTTGCCCTGCATGTCGCGCCGCCCGCGATCGTCGCCGCAGCGTTGATGATCCTGGCGCGCCGCACGCTGAGACCTTCGCGTTCGACTGCAAGGCGTGCAGCGCTTGTCGCCCCCGCCGCGATCGCCCTCGCCCTGATGCTGCCTTGCTCCTACCGTCGCGCCCAGGCTTGCACGCCGGACGTGCTCTTCCTGCACGCGCTCGGCCGGGTCTTCGCCGCCCGCGCCGGGTTGTCCCCGAATCCCTGGATCCCGCCCGCGACCCGCAAGCCGGAGTTCGTACCCGAGATCGTCGCCCGCCCTGCTCGCACGCGTAACGTCGTGCTCGTCATCTCCGAAAGCCAACGCGCCGATGTCGTCTGCTCCACCTACCGGCCGGATTGCGACCTGTCCCCCGCGATGAACGACGCCGTCCCCCACCGCATCGCCCTGTCGCAGCTCCGATCCAACGCATCGACCACCGCCATCTCGCTTGCCGTGTTGTGGTCCGGCATGAGCCCTGTCGACACGGACGCCGTGCTCAAGTCGGCGCCGCTATTGTGGAGCTACGCCCGGGCCGGCGGCTACCGGACCGCCTACGTGACCAGCCAGAACCTCGACTTCGCCAACGCCCGCGGCTTCATCGCCGACCTGCCGCTTGACAGGCTGCACGACGCCCTCGATCTCGACCCCCACGCCGACATCGACATCGGTGCCCCCGACGAGCTTGCAACACGCCAGGCTCTGGCGGACCTCGCCGAGCTCGGCGAACCCTTCTTCGCCGTCGTCCACTACTCCAACACCCACTTCCCGTACCGCGTGGACCCCGCGCACGCTCCCTTCCAGCCCGCAACCACAAGCAAGGACCCCGCCCGCAACCACGAGTTCTTCAACCACTACAAGAACGCGAACTACCTCACCGACATCGCCGTCGGCGCGCTGTTGCGAGGCATTCGGTCCGCCCCCTACGGCCCTCGCACCGTCGTCCTCTTCACCTCCGACCACGGCGAGGCATTCCGAGAGCACGACCAGCTCGGCCATACCGGATCCGTCTACGATGAGGAGGTCCGTGTGCCCGGCTGGGTCGACGCACCGGACGGTACGCTCGACGACACCGAGCGACAGGCGCTTTCGCGCGCTTCGTCCGCCTTCACGTTCCACGTCGACTTCGCGCCGACCGTGCTGGATCTGCTCGGGCTCTGGGATGCGCCTGAGATCAAGCGCTTCCGCAGCCGGATGCTGGGTACCAGCTTGCTCCGGGACCTCACGCGCGGCGCCGTCCCGCTGACGAACTGCGCCGCGTTCTGGACCTGTCCCTTCCGCAACTGGGGCGTGATGCGCCAGCGCTACAAGCTCGAAGCCCGTGCGTGGGATCTGTCGTGGCATTGCTTCGATGTCGTCGCGGACCCCTTTGAAAAGCACGATCTCGGACCCGACGCTTGCGGTGACCTGACCAGCATCGCCTTGCGACAGCTTGGCCGGCACCCCCACGACCCGTCTTGACCCACACCCGCCTGCAAGCGCTCGCCCCGGCCCCGCGCAGCCAAACGACGTATTTGGCCTTGTCCCGCCCACCGCCCGCGGTAACGTCCATGCATGCCGAGCGGAGCTCGTGGCGTCGTGCTGGGTTGCCTGTTGTCCCTGTCGTCCCAGGTCGCTGCGGTAGCACAACCCGCACCCGATGCCTCCATCCCCGACCCGGCACCCGCCACGCCCGCCGCACCGCCCCCAAGCTCCGGCACCCCCACCGCGTCGTCTGCGCCACCCGCTCCGCCACCCGTCCCGGCGACACCACGCATCGGCGCGGACCGGCTCGTCCTGTCCCTTGGTGTCGTCGTCGCCTCGGCGGACGACGCCTCCGTCGATGCAGCGTGGCAGCTCGCCTCGATGGTGTACGCCGATCCCCGCCTGCGTCCCGCAAAGCTCGACGATGCAACCGCCCGCGTGCTCGCCGGCGATCCACCCGGCGCGTCGGCTACGCCAAGGCAAGTGGAGCTTCACGCGCTCCGCCTCTCGTTCGCCCCAGGTTCGCCATCGTCCGCACGCCTGCTCGCCGCCCTCTGCGCCGAAACGGCTGCCTCGGCCATCGTCGTCGTCCACACCGACACCACCAGCCAGGTCCACGCCGTCGTCTTCGCAGCCGTACCAGCAGCGTTCGTCGACCACGATCTGCAACCGTCATCGCAAGCCGACAAGAAGGTCTCGTGGGCCAGCACGCTCGCCTGGCTGCAGGGTCACATCGCCAGCAAGCCTCAGCACACACCCTCACGGGCGCCGTCCCGCGCGCCCCGACAGCCCGAAGGAACCTTCTTCGCCTCCGGTTGGTTCTGGGGCGCCGTCGTCATGGCGGCTGGCGCCGCCGTCGTCGCCTGGTCGGTATCGTCGCGCGATCAATCTCCCACCACGATCCATCTTCAAGGACGGGTCCAACGGTGAGCGCCCGGTCTGTCGCGGCTGCCCTGGCGGTCCGCACGCTGCGGCCGTGCAGGGCTGCGCTCGCCGCCGTCACGGTCATCTCTTGCCTTTCGGCTTCCTTTGCCGTGCGCGCCGAACAGCCGGTCGGGGCACCAACCGCTCATGCGCCTCCCGACATGCCGGACCTGTCGCGCGACGACCTGACGTTCGCGTCCGTTCCGGATCTGCCGCCTGACTTCGAGACGCGCGATGGCGGCTGGATCCGCTTCGCCTTCCCGTCATCCGACCGCGCGAAGGTGCAGGGGATCATTCACGACGCAGACGACGTGCGAGGCTCGCTTTCGTCGGAGCTTGGTGCGGATGTGCTCGGGCGTGTCGAGGTTCGCGTCGCACGCACACCGACCGAGATGGCCGCGCTGTCGCCTCCCGACATGCCTCCTCCACGCTACGCGGCTGCCGTGGCGTACGCTCGCATGCGCCTCGTGGTCCTGTCGATGGAGGCCCCGCAGTCGGCCGAGCTCCCCGACCTGGCCCAGAGCTTTCGCCATGAGCTCGCCCATGTGGCCCTGTACGACGCCACCGCCGGACGCGCGGTGCCCCGATGGTTCAACGAGGGATACGCGATCCATGCGTCCGGCGAGAGTTCGCTGCTTCGTGCGCGCACCCTGTGGAGCGCAACCCTGAGCAAGCGGCTGCTGCCCCTGTCCGATATCGAGCGTGGCTTCCCGACCGATGGCGACCAGGCGGCCATTGCGTACGCCGAGTCCGCCGATTTCTTGCGGTTCCTGCTGCGACGACAGGACCGTGGTCGATTCCGCCGGATGGTCGGCCGGGTCGCGAGCGGGCAACCCTTCGAGGGGGCGCTGCGTGATGCGTACTCGTCAAACCTTCGGGGGCTGGAATACGAATGGCGTGAGCAGCTCGACGAACGCTACAGCTACGTCCCCGTCTTCCTCGGCGGTGGCATGCTGTGGCTCCTCGTCTTCGTCGTGGTCGGAGTCGGGTGGTATCGGCGACGGCGGCGTCACAAGGTCACGCTGCAGCGTTGGGCCCAGGAGGAAGCGATGGCGGAGGCTCGTCAGAGCATCGGCGCCGACGTGCTACGCATCAAGCTGATTCCCCGGCCACGGGCGCCCATCTCCGTGCTGTCGAACGCAGGCGGCACCGAGGCCTTGCCCGTTCCGCCTCCGCCTGTCTCACGACGCGTGCTGGGCACGACCGACGTGCCCAAGATCGAGCATGACGGTCGATGGCATACGCTGCACTGATTGTCGCGGATCGGGCTATTCGGCCATCAAGCGCTTGATCTCTTCCTTGATCAAGGTTTCCGCGAGCACCGGCACGACCTCCCAGACGACCCGTTCGACGACGTCGTGGGACAACGCGAGGACCGCATCGACCTGGTCTTTGGACAGGCCCAGGTCACTGAGCTTCGCGGCCATGGAACCATCGATCTGCGCGGCCACGGCCGCGGCGACCGGAGGGGCGGCCGGCGCGGCGGGGGATGGCTGCGGAGCCGACGGCCTCGTCGGCGAGGCCGCGGGTGCAGGGGCCGGCGCACGCACCGGTGTCTGCGGGCGGACCGGGGATTCCTGACGAGACGAGAAGTCGATCGTGGACCGCAGGCTCGCCGGCGCAACGCCGGGCTGCGGTGTCGACGGCACGGCCACCGGCTTGGCTGGGGCAGGACGCACCGGGGGCGTTCCGACCATCGTGGACGACAAGGGTGACGCCCGGTGGGGCGTGGGTGCGGCGGCCTTCGGCGGGCCTTGCACCGCGCGAGGAGGTTCCGGTGCGGCCTTGCGGTCGCCCGATAACAACGCCTTCACGCGGTCGATGAGCTGCTGCGTGTCGAATGGCTTGTCGAGGTTGCCGTCTGCCCGCGCCGCTTGCCCACGTCCTGGGTCGTACGGATGCAGCTTCGACGACAGCAGCAACACGGGCACCGCCGGGTTCATCTGCTTGACGGCTTGGCAAAGATCGTAGCCCGACTTGCCAGGGAGCGTGATGTCGCTGATGACCAGCGATGGCGTCTCGCTTCGCATCGACGCGATCGCCGTGTCGAAGCTCTCGGCTGTCACGACACGGATATCCTCGCCGGCAAACGTCATCTCGAGGACTTTTCGCATCGTCTGGCTGTCATCGACCGCGAGCAGGGTTGCAGGCACGGGAAGGCCTCCTCGAAGTTTGTCGGTGCAGTCGTCTCTGCACCACCCCGGCTTTCACGTCAGCCGAGGCCACTACACAACGCATCATCCAGGGTCGCCACGCGAGATGTCAACTCCGGGGCCGCACGGGCTTCGGAGCAGCTTGCGGGGCGAACCCCGGAGGGCGATGCTATCGCCGGACGTAGCATGCCAGCAACCGGGAACGACCAGACCTTCCGAACCGAGGCGAGCGACCAGGGCGCGCGACTCGACGCATTCCTGCGCCAGGCCATGGGTGGCCTGCCCTGGTCCCGGGTGCGCGCCCTCGTCCAGACCGGCAAGGTCTCCGTCGACGGGTCCGTCGTCCGAGACCCGTCTTTCGTCCTCCGCCCCTCCCAGATCCTTCAGCTTCGCATGAACGCGCCCCGCGCCGCGTCGTCCCAACGCCTCGACTCCTCCGCGATCGTCTTCCTCGATCCCCATGTCGTCGTCGTCCGCAAGCCCCCTGGCGTCGCGTCGGTCCCCTACGAACCCGGGGATCGAAACAGCTTGCGCGACCAGGTCCGTGCCTGGCTCAACCGCAGCGCCAGGACACGAGGCGACCGGGCAACCGGCGACCTCGGCGTCGTGCACCGCCTCGACAAGGACACCAGCGGGCTGCTCGTCTTCACACGAACCCTCGCGGCCAAGCGCCACCTCGCCAACCAGATGCGCTTTCATACCGTCGAGCGACGATACCTCGCGCTCGCACACGGACAGGTCCGAGCCCAGACCTTCCGCAGCCGGCTCGTCGCCAACCGCGGCGACGGCCTGCGGGGCTCCACCAACCTGCCCAACGCCGGCGTCGAAGCCGTCACCCACGTCGAGCCGGTCGAGCCGTTCGACCGCGCCACCCTGATCGCCTGCCGCCTCGAAACCGGCAAGACCCATCAGATTCGCATCCACCTGAGCGAAGCCGGCCACCCCCTCCTCGGCGAGCGGGTCTACGTTCGCAACGCCACCATGCCCCTGATTGACGCTCCACGGCTCATGCTCCACGCTGCTGTCCTGGGCTTCGAGCACCCGGTGACAGCACGCTTCCTGCGCTTCGAAGAACCCCTCCCAGTCGACATCCGCACCGTGATCGAGAAGCTTCGCAAGGGAGCGCCGTCGTGACGTACGTCGTCAAGGAATGCTTCTTCACCTTGCAGGGCGAAGGCGCCCGGTCCGGCACCGTTGCCGTGTTCTGCCGATTCACTGGGTGCAACCTGTGGTCCGGACGTCCCGAGGACCGCGCCATCGCCCGATGCCGCTTCTGCGACACCGACTTTGTCGGCACCGACGGCCCGGGCGGCGGACGCTTCACCGAGGCCGAGCAGCTCGCGCGCCACATCGAATCGGTCTGGACCACAAGGGTACCCGACCGCCGTCAGCCACGGTCGGTCGTGTTCACCGGCGGTGAGCCCACGCTGCAGCTCGACGCCGCACTGGTGTCGCGCTGCAAGGCCCTCGGCTTTCATGTCGCCATCGAAACCAACGGGACGCGCATGTGTCCCTCCGGCCTCGACTGGATCTGCGTGAGCCCCAAGGCCGGCAACGCCATCGCGCAGCGCACGGGCCACGAGCTGAAGGTGGCGTGGCCGCAACCCGGGCTTGTGCTTGACGAGCTCGAAACCCTCGCGTTCGACCACCGCTTCCTTCAACCGATCGACGGCCCCGACCTCGAGGCCAATACGCGCGTCTGCATCGAGACATGCATGCAGCACCCTCGATGGAGACTCGGCGTGCAGCTACACAAGTACGTCGGCCTGAAGTGATCCGTCAGCTCCCGCACCTGCCCGCGCACGCGCCGGCCGTGCACTGGTTGAGCACCGTGAGCACCGGCACGCCCCCACGATACTCGCTAGCACAGCCGCTCCGACACAACGCCGGATAGTCCGATGCGCCGCACTTGCGCAGACACCAGAACAACCCCTGCGCGTCCGCGTCGCCAAGCAGCGCCGCCATCGCGTCGCGGCACGACTCCACCTGGCATGCCAGGCAACCCTGCAAGTCGGGCGACGAGCATACGCCGCACAGCAACGCCCCGCACCGAATCACATCGAGGGTGTTGTCGACGAAGTCGTCCGGTACTGCCCACACGCAGTCGGCAACGTCGTGCTTGGCGAACGAGGGGTCCGCCGCACAGCCCGAGAATGTGAGCATGAAGTTGACGCAATGACCGTGGTCGCTCGCAGGGCCTTGCCCCACACCCGCGGCTGTCATGCACTCGTTCGACGCGCTGTCGCAGCCCGGGATAGGCGACGCGCAGGAATCGATATTCTTCGCCGCGGAGGCCAAGCAGGCCTTGCAACCATCGGAACCGCAAGAGTAGGGCCCAGGTCCCGGTTCGCCGTCGCCGTCATCCACCCCGGTCGGCGCTGCATCGCCGTATTCTTGCCCCCCATCCCCCCGGTCGTGGCCGTCGCAACACCCACCAGCCTGACGCAAACACGACGCGAGCGCGTCCCGGAGCTGCACACCCGTGGTCGACGCGATCGCCGGGCACGCGTTCATGCAGCTCTGCGAAGGGTTGCCGTCATCTCCCGCCGGACAGCTTTGCGCACAAGTGATCCAGCGCGCGCAGTCGGGATCCCCCGTGCAGTCCGATGCCTGCCACGCGCATCTGCCGTCCCAGCAGCTCGAACAGGTCGTTGCGTTGGCGCCGCCCGCTCCTGCGTGGATCGAGGGAGTCATGTCGTCGATGCCCTGCAGCTCCGTGGCCGCTTGACACGACAGCACGCAGCCCAACGCGACCACCACGACCAGCAAAGAACCTCTCATTCGCATGTCGCATCCTCTTAGCAAGCCGCGCGCCGGACGTGTCGCAACGCCCGACCCAACGGCTTTACTCTAGCAGCTTGCCGTCGGGACGCGAGTTGGCAGCGCGCCCTGTCGCCGCGCGTTGGACGCCTACTTGACCGCGGGCTCTGGACCGGGGGCCCCCAACACGCCGCGGAGTGCGAGACGTACCTGGCTCCCCGAGAAACCCTGGCCGTCCAGCACACCCTCTCCCGTGCGCCCGGTCACCTTCACCTCGACATCTCGTCCCTTGCCCGTAAGCTCCATCCGCCAGTCGACTGCCAACACCGCAGCTCCCGTGCGCTGGCCTGTCTGCGCCGTCCGCACCTCGGCCGAGGTTTGGGCGACGATTTCCACCCGGTCCGGCGAGGACTCCACCACTTGGACCGCAACGCTCCGCGCGTTCACGTCCCACGCCTCGATCCACGCACCCTCGCCCGTTCGATCTCCCTCCGCATGGATCCGGAGCCGTTCGAGCACGACCTCCCGCCCCGAGCTCCGAACCGACAGCTCCGCCGAACGGATCGGTGCCGACACGGCGTGACCCTGGCCCGTGAACAACACCTCACCGGGTTCGGCCGGGTCGACCTCGGCGGTGTCGAGCAGGAACGGGTCGCCCAGCCCGACCGGTTCCTGCGAACCGGTGCTCGGCACGGCCCCATCCGAGGACGCTTCGGACACGACCTGCCAGCCGGGGGTTGGGTCGTCCGACGGGCCGCAAGCCGCGACCAACGCTGCGGCGAGCGGTGCGACGATGGTACGGGGAAAGAGGGTGGACATGTAACGCGATGCGACATCATGAGGCTTGAAACGCGATGCGTCAAGCCGACGCCCGACGTTGGGCGCCTCGGATGGGCGTACATGCTCCTGGAGAGGGGATTTCTTCAGAGACGGACGAGGGATCAGGGCGCAGCGCACGAAGCGCTGCAGGCCTGGGCGGTGCACTGGGCCAGAACCTGGAAGATCTGCAAGCCGTCACTATGCTTGCTCGCGCATTGCTGAATGCAGTTCGAGTTGCTCTCGCATTGCTGCCGGCACCAGTGAAAGAGCTGCGCGTCAGGGTCGGCCAAGACCGCTTGCAGGGCGTCGAGGCAGTTGGCCTTCTGGCAATCCAGGCAGTCCGCCTGGTCGGCGCCGAAGCAATGCCTGGAGCAGTACTGCAAGGCACACGCCTGCACGCCCTGGAACGCCTCGATGGCGGCAGCGTATTGCGGGTTGCTGTAGAGCGCCTCGTAGCATGCAGCCGGGTTCTTATCGGTAGCCGCGCACTCGGCGTACGCTGCCGCGAAACTCGCGCAGCCGGAAGACGTGTCCTCGAAGCATCCGGCGACGATTTCCGCGCAGGCGTTGTCCTGCGCCTGTCCGGTCTTGATGGCGCGCAGGCAGCCCATGCAGGAGCAGTCGTCCTCCCAGCACAACGCCGATGATCCGCCGTCTGGATTCAAGATCGAGGCGTCACCATCGTAGGTTGGTCCGGATCCAGCTCCTCCTCCGCCGCCTCCGGACGGGCCGTCGTTGCCCCGAACACAGCAATCCTCCGCTTGCGCAACGCAATCGGTCACGGCGGTGGCGTAGGCGCGGGCGGTCGGGTCGGACGGTAGCCCGGCGGAGAGGCAGGTTGCGTCGGCGTGGCCGTCTGGACTCGCCGGGCAGACCCGAACGGAGGTCAGCCATCGTGCACAGCCCGGGTCGCCCGCGCACTGGGTCTGCTGCCAGCCGCATGTGCCGTCGAAGCACGACGCGCAGTCGCCGGTCAGCATTCCGCCCGACGGGGCCGGTGCCGCCATGTCGTCGTTGGCATCCATGCGAGCCGACGGACTGCACGCCGCACCGACCGCGAGGATGGCGGCTGCCAGGGAGAGAGACGCAAGGCGCGACATCATGCCAGCATCCCTTGCAAGAAACGGTTCGTCAAGCAGCCACGGACACCACGCTCTTGCCAAGGCGGCATCGCACGCAACGCTTCCGCTTGCTAGACTTGCTCCATGACTTCGCGGCGAGGTTTGCTTGCGTGGCCGTCCCTGATCCTGCTGACAGGGACGGCGCAATGTGGCTCAACTTCCGACGCTCCACCGGCACAGGCGCTGCTGTGGATCGACACCGATGCCCCGGCAGCCGCCCTGGCCCTGGTGCAAGACGACGGCGCATCGCCGGACGGCCTGCGGCACGACCCGCATCTGTTCGACGCCGCGATCGACACCCTTCGGATCGACGTGCTTCGTCCCGACAACACGATCGCGGATCTTCGCGAGATCTCGGCGCCGGATGAGAGCAACTGGCCGGTATCGTTCGGGCTGCCGTCGCAAGAGGGCGTGCATGTCGTGCGCCTGCGGCTTCGTGCGTTCCGCGCGCAGCGGGCGGAGCTCGGCCCGTCTCCGCTCGACCCTGCCGCGCAGGTGTTCGAGCCCGTGCCCCCCTATGCCATCGACCGCGTCGTCGAGCTCCCGCTGCCGTCGGACAAGGGGATCGCCGCCTATCGCGTCGTGCTACGTTCCCAGTGCCGCGGCAAGCGGCCCAACTTCGTGGACGGCACGACCTGCGTGGACGCCGACCGGCAGGCGAGCGGCTATCGAGAAGGCATCGAGCACGTCGACGCTGCCGTGACGCCAGCTCGTGAGGCGATGTGGTGGCCGGCGTCCGACGCTTCGGCGTGCGCTCCCAATCCTTGTTCCCCCGACCGATCCTGCATTCCAGGGGGCTTCTTCATGCTGGGCAATATCCGGGTCGTGGGTTTCGGTGCGCTGCGGCGCCACGACGCGGTGCCGCCGCACCCGGTCGTGATGAAGCCGTTCTGCATGGACAAGTTGGAGATGAGCGTAGGGCGGTGGAAGACCGCTGGCCTCGGTGTTCCCCAAAGCCGGTCGTCGGATTCGAGCTGCACCTGGGAGCTCACACCGGACCAGACTTCGGTGAAGCCGGCGGGCACGTTGCCCCCGGTCGTGCCGATGAACTGCGTGACGTGGGAGGACGCCGAGCGGGCGTGCCAGCAGTTGGGAGGGCGCCTGCCGACCGAAGCCGAGTGGGAATACGTGGCGACGGGCAGAGGCCGGGGCAACCTGTTTCCGTGGGGCGATACGCCGCCACATTGCTCGACGTCGGTGTTGGGACGCTACGATCCATTCGGTGTGGCGGAGTGTGCGCCCGAAGCAGGGGACCCGGGGGCCGTGGGCAAGCCCGGCGCGCACGACCACGACCAGACCGACGGCGTGATGGATCTGGCAGGCTCGTTGTCCGAGTGGATGCTCGATACGTTCCTCGAGTACGACCAGGATCCGCCCGACCGGCCGGGCGCGTGCTGGCGGCGGGATGGCGTGCTGACCCACCCGGTCTGCCTCGGCGTGGGCACCACGCACTCGGTGCGCGGCGGCAGCTTCGCGAGCCCGATGGAGGTTTCCTACGCGGCGCTTCGCAACGCGGAGGAGCTCACCACCTCGCACTACTCGATGGGGTTCCGCTGTGTGTACCCGATCGGCGAGGATCCTGTCCAATCGCAAGGTTCCGGCTCATCCCCGCTGCCCGAAGGAGGCCGTCGATGAGATGCCGCACGCCGATCGTCTCCGTGGCTCTGGCAAGCGTGGTTTGCGGATGCGGCGCAAGCGACGCGCCGCCGCGGCCGCAGTGGCTCGTCGAAGTGTCCACCGATGCTCCGGTGCCTGCGCTCGCGGACCGGCTGCTGGTCGAGGTGCTGACCGAAAACGGACAGATAGCGTGCCCGAGCTGCCGTCGCGAAGCGGTGCTGGCGGAGCAGGATGCCTGGCCGGCAAGCTTCGGTATCGAGGCGACCGATGCGGGTGTGCTGGTGCGCGCGCGCCTCTATCGCAGCGACCATGTCGGATCCCAGGGACAGCCCGACCCCGCGACGACCATCGACGCCGTGGGACGCTTGCCGCCTGTCGGCGAAGGCATCACGCCCATCGGCATTCGCCTGGAGCTGGCGTGCATCGGCGTTGCCGTGTCCGACGACCTCCAGCGCTGCTGCGTCGGTGGGACGGCGGACCAGGCGCCGCCCCAGCTCGGTGGACCGCTGGGCAGCAATGGCGAGGTGAGCGACCTGTTCACGAGGATTGCTCGCGACTGTCCGAGTCCGGATAGCATCGAGGACGGCATGGCCTGCGTTCCGGGCGGCCTGTTCTTCCTCGGCGACTCCCTCGCTCCGGCGCCCCACAGCGATGTGTCCGCCGCCGCCGTGCCGGAGCGCCTCTTCGCGGTCGACTCCTTCCTGCTCGACCAGCACGAGGTCACCGTCGCTGAATTCCACCAGTTCATCCTGCATCAGCTTGACAACGGGGGGCTGGTGCTCGGGGCGGACAAGTGCCCCGTCGCCGGGAACACGACCAAGGTCATGTTCTGCCGCAAGCCCTCTGAGCAGCCGACGTCCCAGAAGCGGTACTGCACATACACACCGTCTGTCTCGCCGGAATCGGACGATCGCTCCGTCAATTGCGTGTCCCGCTCTCTCGCCGCGGACTACTGCGCCTGGAAGAAAAAGCGCCTGCCCACCGAGGTGGAGTGGGAATACGCGGCCGCCAACGGCATGCGCGAGACCCGCTACCCGTGGGGCAACCGTCCACCGAGCTGCGACCTCGCCTGGCTCTCGCGCGGGGCGACGTCTCCCGTGGACAAGCCCTTCGTGCAGTGCGCGCTCACCGGGGGCGCGGTGACCGACGGGGAAGGGGTCACCTCGCTGGCCGGCATGCCGCAGCAAGACGGCAAGCCGGCGGACCGGGCGCGTCCGTGGGCGGACGGTCCGGACGACAAGGCATTCATCTACGGGCTCGGCGGAAACGTGAGCGAGTGGACGGCCGACTACTTCCTGTCGTACGGCGACAAGACCGGGCCCAAGTGTTGGATTCCCTCGGGACCGATACCGATCGCGTACCTGAGCGACAGGTTGAAGTTGGAGTCGGAGTTGCACTCGAAAGCCTGGTGCCTCCCGCCGTTGGACCCGAGCGTGACGTACCACGAGTACTCGGTGCGTGGCGGCAACTGGCGTGAGTCGCTGGATTCGGCATGGAGCGCCAACCGGGCTCATGCCACGGATCCGTTGATCGTGCCACGGCCGGATGTGGGATTCCGCTGCGCGCGCTGAGCGGCGATCGTCAGCTCCGGGGGCGACGGCGCTCGTTGGGCACGACGAAGAGCTCCAGCGAGTGGCGGGGACCTCCGCGCACGCGAACGATGTCGCCAGGAAGCGCCTCATCGCGAAGCACCATCTCGGCGATGGGCGCCTCCACCAGACGCGCGATGGCACGCTTCATCGGCCTTGCACCGAGCGACGGATCGTAGCCTCCCTGATCGAGCAGCGCCTCCACGCCGTCGTCGTTGAACTCGAGACCGATGCCTCGGGCCTCGAGGAGCTTGTTGGCGAGCTGCGCCAGCAGGCGCCTGGCGACCTCCCGCACATCCGCGCGGGTCAGCGGGTGGAAGAAGAGCACCTCGTCGATGCGGTTGTACAGCTCCGGAGGCAGGGCCGCGCGAGCAGCGCCGACGACCGCCTGCTCCATCGCCTGGCTTGTCGCGCCATCGTTTCGTGCGAAGCCGATCGTCCGCGTCTCGGCCGCCTGCTTCGCCTCCATCGCACCGAGGTTCGAGGTAAGTACGATCACGGTGTTCGTGAAGTCCACCGTGCGTCCGCGGCCGTCGGTCATGCGCCCCTCGTCGAGCACCTGCAGGAAGGCCTGGAGCACGTCGCGATGGGCTTTTTCGAATTCGTCGAGCAGCAACACCTGGTAGGGACGTCGCCGCACCGATTCGGTGAGCTGGCCGCCGGCTTCGTGTCCGACATAGCCTGGCGGCGCGCCGATCAGCCGGGCCACGGCGTGCGGCTCCGAGAACTCGGACAGGTCTAGCCGGGTCATCGCGTCCGGGCTTTGGAACAGCGCCTCGGCGATCGCCTTGGCCGTTTCGGTCTTTCCTACGCCGGTGGGCCCGAGCAGAAGAAACGATCCGATGGGACGCTGACCACGCAGTCCGGCCGCGTTTCTGCGCAAGATGGTGGCGATGCGCGCGATGGCTTCGCCGTGGCCCACGACCCGCTGGGCGAGCAGCGACTCGAGGGCGAGCATCCGGTCGCGATCGCTCTCCAGCAACCGCTCCGGCGGCATGCCGGCCATCTCGCCGATGACCTCCGCTACGCAATCGATCTGCGTGGACGACCTGCCTCTGCGCCGCGACCGCGCGCTCGCCAGGTCCAGCACCGCGAAGGCTTTTTCCGGCAGCGCCCGGCCCGGCAGGTACCGCACCGACCACCGCACGCTCGCGTCCGCGGCTTCCGGCTCGATGATCAGGCCGTGGTGCTGCTCGAGCATCTTCGTTGCCCCCGCGATCATCTCCACCGCCTGGTCGGCGTCGGGCTCCTCGATCTCGACCGGCGTGAAGCAGTGCTCCAGCGCCGGATCCGCATCGATCGTGCGCCGGTAGTCGTCGATCGACATGGTGGCGATCATCGGAAGCTCGCCGCGCGACAGCGCGAGCTTCAGCTCACCGACGGCTTCCCCCGTGGTGTCGCTTGCGAAAAGCTGCGCCGCGTCGTCGAGGACGATCACCACGCGCCGACCGGCTTGGCGGACCTCTTTGCAGATGGCGGCCAGGCGCTCCGACAGGGCGCCGCGCACGCCGGTGCCTGCCAGGAGCTGCGCGATCGGGAGCTCGACCAGAACCTTGTCTTCGAACGGTCGCGGGCTGTTTGACGCTGCGATGCGCTGCGCCAGGCCCCGTACCACGCTCGTCTTTCCCACGCCCGGGCGTCCGACGAGACAAGCGTTGTTCGCGCGACGCTTGGCGAGCACATCGAGGATCTGCTCCATCTCGGTGTCGCGTCCCACGACCGGGTCGAGCTCCCCGCGAACGGCCGCGAGCACGAGGTTGATGCCGGTCGCGGCAAGCACCGGCATCGTCTTGCTGTCGAGCTCGAAGCGGTGCTCGGGCTGGATCTCGAGCTGCTGCTGCGTGATCGGCGGGGGCCGACGTCGGCCCGCCGTGCGCGATCGGGGCTCGACGACGGCGGCTGCGGCAGGGGCCGCCGCGGGAGCGCTGTCGGGCGGCGGGGGCGGGCGTGACGGACGAGCAGCGGGCGGAAACAGCGGCACGACCACGGCAGCCGCGGGTTTGTGCGCCATGCGCGGCTCCTGCGCGATGCTGTTCGAGCACGACGAGGTCGTGGCCTGGGCGTCAACGCCACGGGTCAGGGGCCTTCTGGGGCTTACCAGACCTCGCGCGATCTGGGTGGCAGCCAGGCGAAGCCGCGCCACGTCGATGCCTGCCTGCTCCAACGCCCGCAGCGCGCCGAAGTGACGGTCCTTGAGCAATGCGATCAGCAGATGCACCGCCGAGGGCTCCCGCGATCCGCACGACCTCGCAACGTCCGTCGCGTGGCGCATGGCCCGGCCAATCGGGTCCTTGATGTCGTCGCTGGAGGCCCGCGCGAGCTTCGTCAGCATGTCGACGTCGAGCTTGCGATCGGCGAGCAGATCCGCGGCCGGGCCGGAGCGCGCGGCGATGGCGGCCAGAAGATGGGCGGTAGTCACGCTCTCCCGCCGCGCAGCAGCCATGTCCTGCGCGAGCTTGCGGAGCTGGACGGCTTCGTTTTCGGAGGGGTCCGGGGCTGCCATGGGTGTCGGATGTGTCGCAGCCCTGGCCGGATGGGGCCAAGTTCCCCGCATCGGAGCTGCGGGGGCGGTTCCAAGGCTGCTCGGTGCGTTGGTTTGCACGAAATGCCGTCCGAGGACGGGTGGGGTTGGGGGTTGACCCCCAGGTTGGGCGTCCGAGGACGGGTGGGGTTGGGGGTTGACCCCCAGGTTGGGCGTCCGAGGACGGGTGGGGTTGGGGGTTGACCCCCAGGTTGGGCGTCCGAGGACGGGTGGGGTTGGGGGT